>Ga0123519_10000795_pt1 | contig 55401 bp, 58 predicted proteins | sample YelNatPaOPRAMG02_FD_87396 | JGI IMG/M metagenome (GOLD analysis project Ga0123519, IMG submission 87396) | Hot spring microbial communities from Yellowstone National Park - Yellowstone National Park OP-RAMG-02 (version 2) | ecosystem: Environmental > Aquatic > Thermal springs > Hot (42-90C) ...
ACATTACCTAGTATTAGTGAATTGTTAGAAGACAGTAAAAATGTTCAAGTTGATAAACTTCAAATTCTTAATAAATTAATTTTAATTGCACTTAATAGAATACAATTAATTGAGCAGATATCTTCTTTTTCTAAAGAAGATCTCATTCCTAGATATTTAGGAGAAATTAGACAAGTAATAGAGTTATTATGTAAGTTAAGCGGTGAGATAGAAGATACGAATATTGTTGTGAATATTGTGAATTCTGAAGTTGAAGGTATAATGAAGGCTATAAAACAGACTTGTATAGAAATAATACCAGATAAAATGATAGATTTTGCTAAGAGTCTTAAGAAAAATCTTAATTTTTATAAGAATAAATTACAAGAACAAACTAATTTAGAAGTAAAAGTTGATTAAATGATATAGTAAAATAATTTTTTAATAGGAGTTAAAAATGAATATAATGAGTAAAGAGATTGTTATATTAAATCCGAAGTCTATGGAAGATTCTATAGATAGTATGAAAGTATCAATGTTGTTGAAAGATAATGGAAAATACGCTATTAATATTTCGTATTTAGATAGTGAAAAAATTTTATATGAGAAAGAATTTGATAGTGAAAAAGATAGTCGGTTAGAGTATTATAATATATTACGAATTGCAGATGATATACAGAAATTGATAAATTCTAGAGAAATAGATCAAGCAAAACAAAAAACCGCTGAATTGTTTACAAAATTTGATAAACCTAAGTCTAGAACTGAGTTAATAAGACATGAAATGTTATTGAATACAGACAAATTTAAAGTTATTAAAACAGCCGAAGAAAATAGTAAATTGAAATATAGTATTGAAGAAATATTAAAAGCGATAGATCGAACTAGTGAATTTGAATTGAGAGAGTCATTATTTGGTGAAGATGAATATATCGATACTCCGGGTGATTGGTATATAGAAATTAATGAACGTCCAGATGAAACCCCAGATATAGTTGAATATATGAGGCGTAATATGGGGGAAAGAGAATTTAATAGATTGATTGAATGGATTAAGAATAATTCTGATAAAGTAAATAAATTTATGGAAACTCGGAAAACAGTTAAAGTTAGTTATAGAACTTTTAAACAAGGAGGTTATTTTGTTCTCATTAGAAATATTAAACCAGAAGATATTAATAAAGTTATAGCTGAGTTAGAACAATATCCCCATATTTCTATAGTAAAAGAGGCTTTTGGGGAAAAAGCTACTGAAGAAACCGATACAGAAAAAAAAGGAGAGTACGTATTTATTTCAGAGGAAGAAGCTGCAGCAGATCCGTCTAAAGTAAAATTTTATGTAGTTTCTATGATAATTTATGATAAGGACTTATTGGCTTGGAAGCAGAGAAAAGAAGTAGCTGGATATCCAATTAAAGTGCTGAAAGCTTTTGGAGGTATAGTTAAGATTGCCCAGCCTTTGGAGAAACCTACTATAGAAGAAATTTTAAAAGAACGGCCTTGGGTTGTTAAAAGAATTAAACGTTATCCTCCGGGATATGCTGAAGGATTTAAAACTGCTCCTTATGCTAAAGATCCTAGAGTCGAAAAAAGTATAGAAAAAATAAATGAGTTATTAGATTCTATTAATATTGCTAATGAGGAAATTGAAAGAATTCAGACTGAAGCATTAGAAAAAGTTATGCCTGATATAGAAAAAATAGAGGAATCTAAACGAATGACTTGTGAAAAAATTCAACAAGAAGCTAATGAATTAGCACAAGTTTTACAAATTAGTAAAGAGACTCTTTTAAATATTAAAGAAAATCTTGCGGTATTAATTAAGTATGGAACTGATAGAGAGGAAGTTAAATTAACAAAAGAGTGGGTACTTAATAAGTTAAATGAGATTTATCCCGAAGCTGTGAAGCAAATGTCAGACGCGATTGACGGTTTGAAATCCCAAGCTCCCTTAATTGTAGAGAAAATTTTAGAAATTATACAAAAGCAAGCATCTGATGAACAAGAAATTAATGTTTTTAAACAGATAAAAGGATGGAAGTTTTTTGAATCTATAGTAAATTTCTTTAAAAATTTAGTTAATAAATTTAAATCTGTGTTAAGTGGGATAAATAATTTTGCTGTTGAATTAGAAAAAAGGATTAATATGATAAGTGAGAGATAATTATGAATAGTTGTGGTCATTCATCACATGTAGAACGTTTATTAGAAACCGAAGCATATGTGCTTTTACAATGTTCAGATTGTAAAAATATTTTTAGGAAAAAACTTGATAAAGAAAGTAAGAAAGAAAAATATCTAAATGGAAAAAGTTTAGATATAATTACTAAATTGAAGAGGAAAATAAAATGAGTAGTAAAAAATTTTATTTTGATTATTTTGATGATTGTATTGATAAAAAAAATAAAATAGATTTGAAAAAAGCTAGAGAAAAGGTATTTGATGAATATAAATATCAACTACTTTCTAATAGTATTTTTAATAAAACTTCATTTAGTGAATTTTTAGACTCTATGATGAAGATGGTTCAAAGTATTAAATTAGTTGTTGATGAGTTGTATTTTAAAGCAGAATTATCAGATACAGAATATTCAAAGCATGTAATGAAACTTGAAAAAGGGATAGAAATATTGAATCATTTAATTTGTCAAGAAAGAATGTTGAATTAATATTTTTTACTAAGGATGATTTAATGATAATTACCCAAGAGATGTTAAATTTTCTTAGGAAAAAATATCCGGATTATATACTGCTAGATTTTAGCAGTATTTTTGTCGGTGAACATATACAGATTAATGATGCAGTTGAACCATCTACACATAAATTAGTCAATGAGGAAGGAGTATTAAAAATAATTGCTAATGGTGAGGAATTCGCTAGTCTCGATTTGAAAAAATATATACCCCAAAAAATAGGAGATAAATATAAAAATATTGAATATAAAGCTATTATTAGAAGTGAGAAATATTCCCCATTATTTTTAGATGCTAAAGGTAGGATTTCAGAAAAAGGAAATTATATATATTCTAAACCTTCAGAAATAATAAATGCAAATGTTTGGAAAGATAAAAATCCGTTACAGGAACTATTAGGTATGGTTGCAGATAGTGGAAAAAAAGTTATAATAATAGCAAATGATTATGTAAGACTATGTCCAGACAGAATTTCTATTCCTTTTAAACAAATACAACAAGAAATGAAAATGAGTAAAGAATCGTTTTTAATTTTTGCCGATCTTGAATCCCGTATGAAATCAATGATTCAGCAATATACCGCTCGAATTCCTAGCAGTACTCCCGAAGAGGCAGATATTGAGGCAAGAGCAAGAGAAAAGTTACGAGAAAAACAAAGAAAAAAAGAATCATTTTTAAGACAAGCAAGTTTAGATTTACATAATATAGTAAAAAGATATCATAGATTTTCAGACTGTTTTGAGAAATTAGCGGAAATTATTGGGGCGGAAGCTTTGAATTCTATAGCTATTGTTAATTCATGTGATTTTGAACAGCTCAAAGATTATTGTTTTCCAATTTTTATAGTTGATGATAAATATTGGCCTTTCGGAGTTTATAGTGCAAAATATAATGCTAATCCCGACTTTATTCTTTTTAAAGCATCAGATTTTACAGAGGAGAAAAAAATAATACCTGGAATTCTTCATGAACTTTCGCATATGAAATATGAGAATAAATTTGGTAGAAAAGTTATAGAAGAAGAATGCAGAAAATATGATTATATTAAGAGGCCGCATGAACGGATTGCCTATCAGGTACAGATTTCTGAAATGATAAAGCAAGAATCCGGTAATATAGATGCTGTGAAGGAAAGATGGTATAAGGCATTTTTTCCGGATGAGACAATGATTAAAGAAATGTATATTTTAACAGAAGATGTTGTAAAGAAAGCCAGAAAGTCTTGGGAATTGTATAAAGAATGTATAAGGGCAAAATTAAAGCAAGGCAGTAATGAGATAGGCGCTGAAAGAGCATGTAGGCACTTAAAACCTGAATTTGATGATAAGATAGCAGAAGTAATGTTTAAGTGCGGATTCTTAAGTTTAGGGGATATGGAACAAATTAAGGAATTGTATCGTTCTCAATTAACTGGGCACGTAGATGAAGATTTAGCTAAGTCAGTAAAATATATAATAATTGATTATGCTGAAAGATTAATAAAGGATAAAGAAGAAATGGCTGCATCTGAACCAAAAGAGATTCAGGAAGAATATAAACATATTAATAGATTTAAGTTCCTTGATAAATTTTGGAATGATTTCAAAAATAAATTATTGAAATTAAAGTTTGCTAAAAGCCCAGAAGAAATATTATTAAGAGTAGATGAATTGATAAGTACCGCGCATAATACTGGACAAATATTAGATTGGGAGATTATAGAGGCAGAATCAAAAGGAAAACCTGTAAAATATTTAAAAAAATTAGAAGATTCTATTGCGGATATTTATGAATTAGCAGAGCAATTAAAGAATGCTAATTTTAATTCTTTTAATATTGTAAAACAAAGTGAGGTAAAATTTAGGGATGATTGGAAATCTGTGTATTCAGAATATGATGTTGTAGGACGTTCGTATTGGTCAAAAAAAGATCTTATAGAATTGATTAAGAAATATTTGATTTCCGCTGATGGGGATGCTTATAAAACTTCAGAATTAAAAGATTTATCCACTATTCAACTAAGAAAGATGTTTTTTAAATACGCTCCTCAGGAATTTGGGAAACTACCCCATGAGATACAAAATAGAATAGCAATTAAAGAATTAATTAAGAATAAAAAATATGCTGTAAAAATAAAAGAAAAAACTTTAGGTATTTACGATAATCTTAATTTTGCAGAAAAAGCTAAACAATTTTGGATGAAACAATTTACAGAAGATGACAAATTAAATGCTTTACCGGTTTCGGAATATTCAGTAAGAGCCAAAGTGTCTAAAATATTACCTACAGGATTTATGATGGATGTAGATGGTAAGTTGTTTTATGTTGATAAAAATGTATCTTTAGATGTAAAATATTTATTGGATAAAACTGGGTTGTATAGTATGTTTAAAACATCTCAGTATCTGGATAATTTGGTAGATGTTTTGGAAGCGATTGATGATAAAGTGGTTAAAATAAATTCAATTAGGGAGTTTGATAGAGTTCTGGGAACTGAGTTTGAAAGATTATTATTAGAAATACAAAAAATAGATAAGTATAGTGCAAATTACCAATATGATTTTTATAAGATGACACAAACTCAGTTAGAAGAATTTATAAAAGAAACTCAGAAGAAATTGAATAGAGTTTATGATTGGAAGATTAAGCAAGAACTGGAACGAAATTTAGATAAAGCAATGCAAGTTTATAAAAGTAAATATATAAAAGAGTATGCTCAAGTTAAAATTGCAGCAGATATTGAAACATCTTTATCAGATTTAAGAGATTTATTGGCTCAAGGATATGATACAGTTGAATGGATTCAAAGTTTATATCCTTGTAATAAATGTCGAGAACTTAATGGTGAAATTTTTGATTTAGCAGATTTTATTAAAGAAACTAAATATAATGCTCCTCTTTTCACAAAATCACATCCAGGATGTAGATGTAAGGTAAAAGTTATGGGCAATGGTTTAAAGGATGTTTTTGTAAATTATAATGGAATAATTTTATAGGAGGGTTTATGAAACCAGAAGTATTAAGAACTATTATATCGGTTTTGGAACCATTTCGTTTGTATGGTAAAATTTTGGTGCCTGATGAGAATGAAAAAGAAATGATGATTAAGCTTTCTGAATTAGTTAAACAGGCATTTAGTCCGGTTGAATATGATGAAATTGCTCAATATGAAAGATTAATAGATAGTAAGCAATTTACAGAAATTTATAAATTAAGTTATGTTTTGTTAGAAGAAGAGATTCCTACTGATGATATTCCAAAACGTTGGGTAAATAGAACAAATGTATAATATAATAAAATAATATATAGTATAACATTATTTGTAGGCGGTAACCATTAAGTTCTTACCAAAAGGCGGCTTAGTTTTAGCCGCCTTTTTGTTTGTAATATGTTAATTGTTTATATTTTGAAGGATTTAAAAAAGTGTTCAAAAATCACTTTTTTGTAAAATAATAGCTTTTTTGTGATATAATATATATGTCTCAAAAATAATGATAAAAAGGAGATATAAGATGAGATTTGAAGAATTTAAGAATACTTTTATAAAAGAAGGAAGATTAACCGGAACATCAACATTAAAACCAGATGGAAAAGAACCAATAAAAATTAGGGGTTATTTTAGAAACGCAATTATTGATTATCCTCATCCAGGAGTTCATAAATGGGTTGTTAATTATGGCAGATTAACTAAAAAATATAAATCTTTTGAGGAAGCATTAAAAGGTGTTTATGAGGATATTAAGAAATAGGAGGAGTAAAATGATGGAACTGAATAGTTAATTTTTATGCTAAAAAGGTATATAAATAATTAAATTGATATGTTAAAAAATAAGATAAGAAAGATGAATAAAACAATAGAGAACTGGAGTTGGCATATTGTGAAGGAGATTAAGAGGATGAGGTTTAATTTTAAAGAAGGGTTTAAAGAGTGTATAAGGAAAGGATTTTATCCCGAAGGAGAGAATATAAAAGAGTTACGGGAAACGGTAAAAAAGAAATTTAATCACTACTTTTTTAAAAAATAAAAAAGGAGACGATGAAAGTGAAATTATTAGTTTGTGCTTTTTCAGTTTCTATGATTAGAAGAGATGGAAAAGTAATGATCGAAGAAGTATCTGAAAAGGAATTCCTCAATCTTCTAGGAAATGATTTTGTATCTGCTGTGGGGCACGAAATTACTGCTCGGATACTATCTATGCGATGGAAAAAGGAAATTCCTTTTTCCCGTAGAAATGTATCTACACAAGAAGGAGAAATTTTTGTCGCTGTTCCCCAAATTAGATTTGAGGAGGCAAGAGAGTTTAGCGAAAAAGAAGTATTAGATGCTTCTTTTCGCTTTTTTATTGTTAAGGAGGTAAAATAATAGTTCCGGCGTTAAAAGATTTATTACAGAATGGGAGGAAGTTGGTTATTCCTGAAATTAGAGTTTGGTGTCATCCTTACAGAATTGGAAAAAGTGGAGATGATTATTATGAGACTTTTAATAGTTTTTTAGAAGCGATGAAGTTTATCTCTGAACATAAAGAAGCAGAGAATGTGCCGCTTATTGCTTTTAGAGGATATGAATTAAATTTCTGGAAAATGAAAGAAGAAGATGACTAAAGAATAAAGTAAAAATAAGATTTGAGGTAGATATGTTAATAGTTATTTTTCTTATTGGTATAGTTTTCGGCGTATTAATAGGTGTTATGTTAGGATATTTATTTTTTGATACTTTAACTTGTTTATTTGGAGAGAAAAGACGAAATAATGCGAAAGTTTATGATTTAGTAGGATATAATTATCCAATTAAATTTTTGAAAAAGTTAAAATAGATTTATTATTTTAGTGGTGATTATAATTTAGTATATGTCTTGTTATTATGAATACGATTGTCAGATTTTTTGAAAAAGTTATTAAAATAATTACATATATTCCAATTCTTTGGAAAGATGAAGATTGGTCTTGGGAGTATATAATTAATATTCTAAACTTTAAATTAAAGAGAGTAGCTAGGTGTTTGAGAAGTAGTTTTGTAGAGGAAGAATACAAACAAGCTGATGTTATAGATCATATAGTTGAACTTTTGAACAGAGTAACGAATGAAAATTTTTATTGTTGTCAGGAATTTAGAAATCATGAGAGAAAATGGGGGAAATTTAAGTATAATTTTTTCAGTGAAAAAACTGGTGAGAAATGGACAATGGAGGATGAGAAAAGATGGGAAATATTAGAGAATAATGGAAAATGTGAAAAAGAAAGAATACATTCAGAGTTATTGTTAAAAGGTTATTATACTAAAGCAAGGAATGCTAATGAAGAGAAACAAGCTTGGAATGAGTATTTTAATATTTTGAAAAAACAAGAAAGATTATTACAAAGAGATCTTGATGAAGCATTTAAATTAATTAGTAAGAATATAAGACGGTGGTGGAATTAAAAATTTGATAGGAGAAAAGATATAAATGAGGAGTAAAGGAATAACAAAGGGGCGAATTATACAGTTGTAAAAATGGAACAAACATGGGTTGCTACTGATGCTGCAGATGTTATTTCTGGGGAACGTGTTCAGCAAAAAAGTTTATTTATAAATGGAAAACCAAAAAAACGGGAAACAAGTAAATGGATCATTAAAGATAACAAATGGACTAAAGTTAAGGAATTGCCAAATGACAAAAAATCTTTATTTAAGAATGAAGAGAAAAAATGAGAATGAATTGCGTTAAACACTATGCAAAGAATGTGGTGTAAATTTGCCCAAAGATTGAGTGTGTTTGTAAATATTTATAAATTATCGAAACAGAATTTTATCATGATATGAAGGAGTATATAATGATTTATGCTATAGAAGTAGTAAATTGGAAAGATGTTATATTTTGGGAAGGTGAAGTTTTAAGAAAAGAAAAATTTGTACTTCCTAGACAATTAAGTGTGGGTTTTAATTATTATGAGGATAGTGATAAATTGGTATTAGTAAGTCTATTTGATTTAGATCCAGGTATGAAGAAAGAGTCGAATGATTTTATTGTAATACCTAAAACTCTAATTGAAGATAGGGTTACTGTAGGATATTATGATTCAAATACCGGTCGAATTAGCGAAAAAAAGAAGATGAAATGAAAAATCAGAAAAAACTTCGGGAGGAACTAAAAAAGTTAGAGTTGTTTTGAAAGAAGGTAAGATAAATATTAGCAATTTTTATTTAATGAAGGCTTGAATTTTTTTTTAATGTAGAGGTATTATGAAAAAAACTATAAGTGAAAATGCATTAAATAAATATTCAAATCTTTTAAAAACTGAGGAACTTATAAAGTTTAAGGTTAAACAAAGTATTGCAAATAATTTGGACAATATATTTGAGAGTACTTTTGATACTCGAAAATATTTAGAGAATAAATTTAATGTTAATTTGTATCTTAATCAAATTGAGGCATATGAAGCCATTGTTAATCCTTCTATTCCATATATTATATTAGTTATGGCTCGAGGAGGCGGAAAAACTTTTTCAGTGAGTACAGGTTTATTAGGATTATGTGATACTTTTAGTGGAACTCCTGTTGGAATATTCGGGCCTAAACAACAGCAAGCTATGAAGATTATTGAAGAGATAGGATTGATAAGACTTAAGTCTGAATATGTTAATAGTATTATATCTCATTATTCTACAGAAAAAATTAAATTTAAAAATGGTTCTTTTATCCGTGCTTTTTCCGCAGCGGATCAAGCCGAGATTGAAGGATTTCATGGTGTTGTAGTGATGGAGGAAGCAAGTGTAATTTCGAATCATACAGTATCTAATCGTATTTTGCCAATGATTGCGTGGCCAGGATTTATCAAAGTTATAAAATTAGGTTTACCCAGAGGAAAAAATCATTTTTATAAGAGTTTTTTAGATCCTAAATATGTGAAAATATTTAAAAAGTTTGATCAATGTCCATTGTTGAAACATAGCGGAGTCATTGTAGTTGATGGAATAGAATACCCTAGAATTGTTGTAGATAGAATGCCTATAAGTTTAAAGAAAAAATTTTTTCCTGGTCATCCTGAACTTTGGTATGAAGGAGATATGACAGAAGAGGATTTTTTGTCTGAATATATGCTTGAATGGTTAGAAAATATAGATAGAGAATTGAGTGAGGAACAAATTAAGAAATTATTTTCGGGGACTTATATTCCCGAAGAAGTAGGAATTGCTGGGGTAGATTATTATTTTGGTTTAGATTTAGCTGGTAGTTCTGATGTAATTGGAAATAAAACAGATTTTACGTCTTTAACAGTTGGAAAAAAACTTGAGAATGGAGTTAAGCAGATAGTTTTTGAAAAAACCTGGAAAGGAGATACAGTAACACAAAAACAAGAGATAGATGCAATTATAAATCCAAGAACAGGACTGTTTAAATGTAAATATGGTTGTGCAGATAGAGGATTTAATGCTGCTATGTTAGATGAGTTAAGAGCTTTAGGAAATAATATTATAGGATTTGCTTTTAATCAGACTGATAAACTTACTGGAAAGAATTATAAGAATGTAATATTCGATCATTGGAAATGGGAGATTGATAATGACAGATTACAATATCCTCATATTGATTTTGTAAACAAAAATCCTTATTTTAAAGAAGGAAAAATACAGTGGGAAAATATAGAAAGAGAAATTAGACCAAATACTGTTAATAGAAAGATATCAGCTCCAGATGAAGAAGGAATGCATGATGATGTAGCATGTAGTGATTGTTTGTTCGTATTTGCCGCTGATAAAATAAAACCACAAGATGTTCCAGCGGCAAGTAAGAAATTACCAAATCCTATAAAAGGACCCAAAGTTGTTAAATAAAGGAGGATGTTTATGGAACAAATAATTTATCAACTTAATCGAATTTTAAAAGAATTGAATAATGTTATTTATTCTATTATGTTTAAAAATTATGATATAGATATTGATGAAGAAATAGAGACAGATAAATTAGTTCAAGCTGTGCAGTTAATTAAGGAACAGATAACTATAATACAAGAAAAAGAAGAATCTTTAGAAGAACAAGGAATTGAAGAATAGATGTTATATCATATATTAGTAAAAGTGGATGTTTAAAAAAAACATCCAAAAATCACTTTTTTGTAAAATAATAGCTTTTTTGTGATATAATATATATATCTCAAAAATAATAATAAAAAGGGGAATAAATGAAAATAACTCCAGAGATGAAGAAAATGGTAAAGGAAATTCATCCAATTTGTAAAATTTGTCGTAGAGAAAATTGTAATAAACATTCACGACATTTTAGTATGCGTTGGTGTTCTTTAATGACTCCTAAAGTGATTTCTGAAGAAGAGTTCAAAAAGAGATTTGGAAAAAGAAATGAAATTACTGGAAAAATTGATTATGATGAAATAGCTATTAAGAATTTTTGGAAGCAGGAAGCGGAAAAAGTACCGGTAAAGTATCGTACTCGTAAAGTAAAAAAAGTTGAGAATGTTAATTATGATTTTAAAGTCGGAGATGATGTAATATATAATGGGAAAAGAATTAAAGTAAAAGGACAAATTTGTAAAGTAGTAAAGTTAGTTCCTGGAACAGTGACACTTAAATCTAAATCAGGAGAGATATTTATTTGTTCCCCAAATAGTGTAGAAAAAACAACAGCATAGTTAATTTTTACATAAAAAAAGCATATATATATATATTATAAGATTAGGAGGAAAAGATATGAATATAGAAATTGGTAAAATGTATACTTACGATAATGGTTATATGAAAGGTATTGTTAGAGTTCAGTGGATATTTGGAAATAAAGTTTCATTAGCTTTTTGTGATAAGTTATGTAAAGGTGGTTATATTGTTGTAGGGAGAGCTGAAGCAGAAAATCTATTAAAAGAGGAGGTGATTAAAATGAAAAGGATTGGTGAAAAGGAAGCGGGGGAAGTAACAGAGGTTGTTCCAACGGTTCCTAAAGATAAGGCTTCAACCGTAAAGACCTTTGCAGTAGGCGATAAAGCGATTTACAAGGGTAAGAATGATGCTCTCAAAGGTAAGCCTTGTGAGGTTATTCGAGTTCGTCCTGATGGAATTGATGTCAAATTCAAGGACGGAAAAGTGTATGCTTGTTCAGCTAAAAGCTTAGAATAAAACCAGACATTAAATATTTTCTATGCTTCTACACTAGCTCACTACTATTAAAAGTGAGCTAGTGTAGTTATAAATAATTCGGTTGTAAACATTATAAGTGAGTAATAAAGAGATAGGGAAAAAGTAGATTATTTGATTCTTAAGGTTAGAGAGGACTAAATGATTCGGGATATTATTATAGTAATTTTAGTTTGTTGGCTTCTTTTATGGGGCATTAAAATAAATAGATTAGAAATGAAGATGAAAGTTCAAGAAGCAATAATTGAATCTCAAAAAGAAGTGATTAAAACTCAAGAGAATATAATAAAAATTCAGGAATTGATTGATAGTTTAAAAGAGAATGGAAAATGAAAGTTGTAGGTATTGTATTTATTATTACAGTGTTAATTTTAGGGATTGTAAGTATTATTTTTAGTGAAAAAGTAAAATGAGTTAAGTAATTATTGTAGTAGATAACTGGGATAAATAGAAGCTAACTTTATGAAACTATGTAAAGTTAGCTTTTTTTGTTGTTAATGGTAATGATTGTCATTTATTATACATTTTTATTATATATATAGAAAGCAGTGTGTAAATATAAAGGGGGTAGATGAAATATGCCAAAAGAAATAAAAAAGATTGATATGCCAAAGCCAGTTGGTATTTCGAAGACTTCATACTCAACATTTAACTATTTAAAAATTGCGAGTATGGATAAGACTTCAGCTTTAGATAATACAATTGATGTTACAACAGCAACTCCTTCATGGTATCATCCCGCCCTCACACCTCCAAACTGGTTGTTACCTCGTTCTTTAATTGAAGTTCAGAACTGGGCAAATATTTTTTATAATAATGAACCATTAGTACAATCTATTATCAATCTTTATAGCGAATACCCGTTGAGTAAATTTGACTTAGTGGTAGAAGACGATAAGATAAAACGTGAATATGAAGATATGATGTTTAATGCAGATTTTGATTTGTATAGTTTTATAAAGCAAATGAGTTTACAATACTGGAAATTAGGAGAAGCAATTTGTTATGGTTCTTATAATGTTAATGATAAACGATGGGATAGATTTATTTTGTTGGAGAATTCTTCCGTAGAGGTTAAAATAAATAAAATAAATGGCAAATTAAGATTTTTCTTATTACCAACAGATGCTCTAAAAAGTTTAATTCGTTCTACAGATGAACAAGATATAGAATATGTAAATTCTTTGAATCCTGAATTTGTAGAAGCGATAAGACAAAATAAACCCGTTGAATTACCTCCAGAATGTACTTCAATTATAGCCAGAATAGTAAGACCGGGAGATACTAGAGGAACACCCATTTGTGCCGCTATTTTTAAGATCTTAATGCTTCAAGATAGATTAAAAGTAGCTCAGATGGCAATTGCTGATCGACATATTACACCTATTCAATTATGGAAAATAGGATCGGTGGCTCAGGGATATATTCCTACAGATAAAGATTTAGAGAATTTTAGAGAAATGTTGAATCAAGCTTCTTTAGATCCAAGTTTTTCAATTATATTTCATGATGCAGTGCAGTTTGAAGCAGTGGGAATAAAAGATAAGATAATTCCTTTACAACCCGAATTTGAATATATAGATGAGAAAATAATGCAGTGTTTTGGGGTAAATAAAGCTATAATTACAGGAGAAGGTCCAGCTTTTACAAGTCCTCAACTTATTGGACTGCAGATATTTGTAAACAGATGTTTAGCTTGGAGAGATGAAATAGAAAATTGGATAAGAAATCATTTTTGTAGACGTGTAGCTATAGATAGAGGATATAAAGATACAAGATAGGATCCACCAAGATTAATTTTACCTCAGATAGCGTGGTATAAAGATCCATTGCTTGAAGATTTCCGGGAAAAAGAACAATTCTATAAATTATGGAAAGATGGAGCAATTTCAACAAAAACATTATTTAGTAAATATAAAACGTTAGACTGGGACACGGAAAAAAGAAATCTCGAAGAAGAGAAGGGAACAATTTTTGATTCACATGATAGATTACCTAAAGCATTTTCAACAGGAGTTCCAGGAAAAGTTTCACCTCCTGTAGGTGAAGAAACATTTGTAAAAGAAACACCTACAGAAGAGATGACTGTAAAACCAATAGAAGAAACAGAAACTGCTCCAGAAGGAGCTTCTGAAGCTTCAGAATGAAGCAGTAATAGTTACTTGATAATTTTATTAATTATAATCATTTGCTTCAACCTGGAAGCCCTAGGGTATATAGGGCGGTATTCAAAAAATGATTCCTAAAGAGATTTGATGAGTTTTTGACAGTTTAACTTAAATATGGATGAGTGAAATAAAATAGCTCAAATCAATTATAAGGAGGTATGTATGGCTTTTATAAAACACGGTAGTCCTGAAGCGATTAAAGATGTGGTTTCAGGGGAAGAAGAGTTTGAAAAACTAAGAAAAAAAATTGCAGCAGAAAATAATCTTATACGTTGTAGCAGATGCGCACATCTGCTGGCTAAAAGCGATAAAGATGGTAATATTGACTTACAACATAGAAAATTAATATTGACAATTAAATCTTCAAATTTACAAGGAGTAGTAAAATGTCCGTATTGTAATCAGTTAAATGTAATACGGAGTGAGTAAAAAAAATAGAAGGAGGTAGTATGCAAGAAAAAGGTTTGAGTAAGATGATTGAAACTGTAGCATTAAGAGTAATGGGGTTTTCGCTGGATTTAGCTAGAATTGCACTTGGAAATGTTCAGTTTAAGCAGTTCTCTATAACATTGAAAGATCAAACATATAGTTTGATTGATCAAGCAGTAAAGAGTTTATATGATGCAGGTTATATACTAGAAACTGAATATAATGAGTATGTAGAACGGAAAAAAGAATTTGAAGCAAATAAATACAAGAAAGAAGAAAAATAATTTAGGAGATAATGATCATGGGTGTGTTAATTAGTATTTTGAAGATTCTGCTTATTGCTTTATCAATTGAATCAATTTCAAGTTTAATTAAGTGGATTTTGAAATGGTTTGTGCAAATTGATGATTTGGGATATATAATTTCTATTATAGTAGGCATTGTATTATGCGTTTGGGCTGGCACTGGTTTTATCTCTATTTTGATAGGAAAATCTATATTAGTAGATAGTATAATGAGTGGAGTTGTTATTTCCAGAATTAGTAATGTAATTAATGATGTGTTGTATTGGTTATGGAGAAAATGTAAATTGGAAGTATAAAATAGAATAGTATTTAAGCTACAAGCTATCGCTACCATGAAGGTTAATGATTGTTATAGACCAGATATGCAAATTAAAAGAGCTGAGGTCGAAAGCGATAGCTTTGGAATTATAAAATGAATTACTAAAGAGGTACAAAACAATGGAAAATTTATCTAAAGAAAAAATTACAGAAGCTAATTCAGAAAAATCAATAGAGGAAGTTAAAAGAGAGATTAAATGTCCTCAATGTGGGGAATATTTTTATGGAAATAAATGTCCAAAATGTGGATGGGAGACTGTACAGGAGAGAGAAACAGTTGGAGGTTTAAATAAAAGTTTTTTTACTAAAGTATTATCTGTTCAGGAGATATCAGAATTAACAAAGCAAGGTAGTGTAGAGGATTGGATTACTGCACTTCTTGATAATCCTTATTTAAAAAATATTATTACATTTTTAGCAGCTTTTACATTTTCTCCTGCGGTAAAAAAAGTAATAGATTCTATAACTGATCTTTTAAAAGAGTTAGATAAAAAAAAGAAGAAAAAATCTTCTTTAGTTTTAGAAAGTGTTCAATCACCCGAAAGTGTAGCAGAAATTATAGCAACAATAAAATACGGGAAGAAAAAAGATAGAGTGGATAGTCCAATTAAAAGTGACATATTATTAAAAGATTTATATGAAGAAGAAGACAAAAGTAAAACTAAAAAAGAAGTTGAAGATGAATTGCGTTAAACACTATGCAAAGAACGTTGAAAATTTAGTTTTGGGTTAGCCAATACAGCCATTTTCGTATAGTTGATCCGGCATATACAAGCCAAACTTGCAGTAAATGCGGGTTTGTCCATAAGTTATCCAGGAATGGTAGGGTATTTACGTGCAGGCATTGTGGCTGCACTTTGGATGCGGATTTTAACGCATCTGTGAATATCCTGAATCTTGTGATAGTCCGGGAGACAGAATTGGTTAACGCCAGTTCGATATGAGTCCTGGAAGTACAGAATCCAACTCATTTAGTATCAAACAAGCTGTAACAAAACTTGATATTGAATACCACGAAGAAGGAGTGAAAATGGAAAGAATTATGACGTTTTTAGTTGATGCAGGTGTTACATGGAAAGATATTTTGGTTGAAGTTGGTGTTGTTTTAGGAATTCTATATTTATTTATCATTTTAAATAATTCTTTGTTGAAAAATTTTTTAAAAAAAGATTTAAATTTGCTGAATACGGTACTCAATGAAAGTCGTTCTAAAGTAGAAAAAAGTTTAGTTGCAATTTATTCTTTGGATAAGGAAATAACAGATTTAAAGAACAGTTTTAATCAATTTAAAAGTGATATTTTAGCAAAAGAAGATTCAAATAAATCAGAAATAATTGATGTTTTAAAAACAGAATTGTTTTCTTTAAATAATCAGACAACAAAAATAATTACTGAGCTTAAAGAAAGTGTTGCTAAAATTATAGTATTAGAGAATTCTATAAACGAAATTATAAGTAGTTTAATTTCTTCTTTAAAAGAACTGAAAGAACAATGTTCAGACAAAATTGAATATTTTTTGCATAGAATGGGTAATATCTAGGATCTATTCCAATATATAAAAATGGAGTAAAAAAATGCGACAAAATTTTGTGAGTAATATTTTAAATCTTGTTGGTGAAAAATTAGGAGTTATTAAAACTGCAGAGTTAAAGCAAAAACAAGGGATTAAAGAATTAATAGAAGAAGTATTTTTTAAGAAAGCTGATAGAGATGTACGTTTTGATACAACGGGTCGGGTTGAGGTATGGGTTACAAGTAATGAAATAAAAGAACATAAAGACTATAAGAAGATAGTCGATTCAGATAAATCAGATGAAGAAAAAATTAAAGAGCTGAAAGAATTAGCTGTAGATATTGCTTATGATAAAGTACAATCTGTTAGTAAGAATGGAGTTGATATTACTGTTGAATTAATTGAACAAGATATTAATATTGATAGAATAGATTGGGATAGTTTAGTAAAAAAAGAAGATAAAGAGATGACAGAACAATCTAGTATTAAGTTTTTGTTTAAAAAGAAAACTAATATAGCTTTGAGTGATTTTTGTAAAAAAGCTGAGTTTGATGTTGATAAATGGAAATCAGAACATCCTGGAATTAATCCAAATATGAATGACGTACTTGGGACAAATTATGAATTTTTAAATAGTGCATTTTTAGAATTACAATTTTTGCCAAAAGGAGTTGCTGTAATAAATGTTGAACCTTATGATGAGAATTTTAAAGAGGACTGGTATAGAAAAATAATTAAATTTTTAAAAGATAATGAACAAGTGATATTGTCTAGTCTTCCAGGAGTTGATTATGTAGAAATTAATGCATTTGGATATACTAAAGTAGGTGAAGTAGACTTTTATTCTAACAATGTTAAAACCGCTGGTTGGGTTCCGGTAAAATCGATTTATCAGCTTGAATTGGGAGCTCATGTTAAAAAAGATGGTTTAGCTGGATGGGTTGAGGATATACAAGAAGATGGCAAAGTAAGAATTCATTTTGTGGATCCTGAACATGTAGAAATTCTGGATCCTACGACATTATGGGTATTTCAAGGTAAAGTAGCTTTTATTTATACTTGGTGTGGAACATTAGTTAAAAATTTACCGGAAAGTTTACGTAATAAATTACCTCAATTAAAAGAAACAACTGGGGAAGAAAAATTTGAGGTTGAGCTTCAGAGAGATCGATCTTACAAAATAACTTTAAATGGAAAAGAATTAGATTTTGTAAAAAAAGAAGATCCGGCCTGGGAGGATTTAAATAATTGGGTATTGATGAAGAATATGAAGATTCGAGATGAAATTTTTTCTGATGAATTATGGAGTAAAGTAGCTTACTATATTGATAAAAATTTAATTCACGGAATGCAATCTGTTACAAGAGTATATGAAGGATTTCTTGTACCAGCAGCTCAATATGTGTTAACAAAAATTATAAATGAAGATAAACCTCAGATATTATGTAATGGTAAATTTGACAAACAAGCTGATTTAGTAGACATTCCAGTTGATGTAGATAAAATTTGCCCTGTAGTAAATCATGTTCTGGCGATATATTCTGATAGTATTATAACAGGTAATGAACATTATGGAGATTTTATTGTTAGTTGTTTTGCTCCTACAAGAAAAGAAGCTTCTACCTGGATATCTAATTTTGAGAGAAGATTAGTTAAAGAAAATCAATATATAGGGAAATCTTTGTATATAGAAAATGGGAAAATAAACTTTTGTAATATTCCCAAAGTTATATGGGATGATATTGTATTAGATGATAAAGTAAAGAATGATATAAGAATAAATACAGTATCATTTTTAAGTGATGAAAGATTAAAGAATACTGGTGTAATGAAAAGAGGATTAATTATTTATGGTCCTCCAGGAACTGGTAAAACTTCAATAATAAAAGCAATATTCAATGAGTTAGATGATCGAAATATAAGTAGAATATATGTGACTGCTGAATCTTTTTCAAAAATGTCTGTAAAAAATTTATTTGATTTTATTCCTTATCTTGGTAAAGTAGTTTTAGCTTTTGAAGATGTAGATATGATCGGTCGTTCTAGAGAAACTCCATTTTCTAATAATTTACTTGGAGATTTGTTGACAAATTTAGATGGTATGAGAGCTTATGATGAACAAATTGTTGTAATAGCTTCAACGAACAAAATCGAAATGCTAGACAATGCTTTAGCAAATAGACCATGTAGATTTGATAGACGTATTGAAATAAAGCTTCCGTCTGAAAAAGACTTAAGAAATCTGTATGAGAAATTTAGTGGAATAAATCTTCCAGAAGAAGTTATAAAAATATCTGCCGGTTTTACCGGAGCTCATGTTGTAGAAGCAGTAAATACCGCAAAAATACTATCAGCTTATAACAATAAGCCTTTGTATGAATGTATGATAGATGCTTGCAATATAATACGAAACAATTTCTTTCCTATGCAAACACAAGCCGAAATAAGAAAAGCGGCTTTAGAATCATTGAGAAAAATCGGTCTTAAGATAGAAGAAGAAGTAGAAAAAGAAATGGAATAAGAAAAAGATAAAGAAAAAACAGAAAAAGAAGATGAAGAAGAAAAACAGGATGTTGTTAATATTATTTTAAAAAATGTAGATACTGGCGGAGGTAACATTAAAATTAAGCCTAAAATCAAAAAGAAACCGGAGGATGAAGAAGATGAACAAAAAAACAAAGAGACTAGCGAGAAAAGTAGTGAAGCTGAAAACACTAAAGAAAATGTTACGAAAAATGCCGCAAGAGAAGATTTGAAAGAAGAACAATCTGAAAAAGACATATCAAGACCTATTAAAGAATTTGATCGTGTAAGACTTCTACTTGATGATGTTAAAGGAACTGTGATAGATATAAATCTTTCCAAACCTGGAGATGTTGATTATGTTATTTATGTTGATAAGTTAGTTCATGGTCAAGACCTTGTTGAAGCACATCCAACAGAAATTAAGCTATTAGATGAACCTGCAACAGATGAACAAATAGATAAGGCTAAAAAAAGAAAAAAATTGTATGAGAAAGAAAAAAAGAAATATGAAAAAGACTTCAAGAAAGAGATAAAAGAAGACTTCAGAGAAGAAGTAAAAGAAGACTTCAAGAAAGAGATAAAAGAAGAAGTTGAAGAGAACTTAAAAGAAGAAAACCGAAATGAAGAAGACCTAAAAGAAGAAACTGAAGAAAACTTGAACAAAAACTACAATGAAAGTGAAAATAATAATGAACCTATAAAAAGAATTACATTTTTAGATGCACTGCTAAAAAATAATAGAATAAATAAAACAGAACAATTATCTATTAAGGAAGAAAAAAATACTCCATATATGATTGACATTAAAGACTCGGTAGGAAGACCGATGAGATTTTACGTAGGGGATAAGATAAAAATTAAGTCAACAGAAAAAGCTTCAATAGCACAAGAAGATTTAGGATATAGAACATGGATTATTGATAAAATTTTATCTAATGATTGGATAGAAATAGTAGATGAAAAAAGAACGATGAGAGATTTGATTAAAGCTGATTATTTAAAAGATGAAATTAAAGCAGGAAGAATTATAAGAGCTGCATTAAAAGATTATAACCTTCAAGAAGAATTTAAAGAAGGAGATCGAGTAAGATTAATACATACGATCGGAGTAAGACTTCAGAAAGAAATGGTAGGAACAGTTACGAAAGTTCCGATAGATCCGAGAGACAATAAATTAGAGGTAAAATTTGATAAGATACCGGTTCAAAAATTTAAAGTACCAGTTGAACATTTAGAGAAAGTAGAAAGATATAGTAAAATTGCCTTTACTCGTCCATACGCTGTAGTATTCGTTGATAGAAACGATGAAATTCGAAGATTAAAAATCTCAGGAAAAAGTAAAGAGGAAATAGAACAAAAAATTAAAACTTTAGATAACGAAACTTATGGTCTACCGTGTAAAGAAATTATATCTATAGAGGATATAGGACCTGAAGAAAGAATAAAGTCACGAGCAAACAAAATATTAACTCAAGATGAAGAAAAAATTGCAAAATATGAATCAGAAACGAAGATTGCAGAAGAAACTTCATATAAACAAAAAATAAAAAAATTTGTAGATTTTCCTTGGCAAGAAGATACAGAAATAGAATTTGTACAATTAATTAAAGAATATTTAGAAAAATATTCACAAGCATCCGATGCAACATGGCAAGATTATTTAAAGAGATTATATGAAACAAATAAAAGTAGTATGGTTCAGTTAGTTTCAGACGAATTCTTACGTCAGTTAGAGAAATTAATTTATGGTGAAGATATTAAAAAAAGTGAGCGGGAAATAACAGCTTTGGGTAAGAAGAGCCAAGTTGACGATACTGAGTTATCAGTAATACTACCGCTGAAAGTTGGTCAATTAGGAACTGTAGAAAGAAGAATTAAGGAATTAAAGGAATTAGGAAAAACCTGGTTAGAAGTGAGAGATATTATAATAGAAGAATTTGGCGAATATAGAGTAGCGGAAACATCAACAGATTTAGGAACAAAAAAAGAAGTATATAAATATATGAATGCATCAGAATTAGAAGAATATAAAGATTTTTATGATAGTTTACCTGAGCCGGAGGATGTAAGTTAAAAATGAGCTGTAGAACTGAACTATATAAAAATTTATTAAAAATATCAATCAGTGAAGATGATATTATACGGAGTATAGCTGAAGAAGTTAAAAAAGAGATAGGAAGTTGTTCAAGAGATAGTTTAGGAAAATGTATTTATGCATCTGATAGATTGTATGAAGAATTGAAAAAAGTAGGAGTTGAAAATGTAAGATTAGTTGAGGGATATATTCTTACAAATGCTGATCCTCCGGAAATGCAACATAATTGGGTAGAAGTAGATGGAAAAATATTAGATATTACTTGTGATCAATTTAATGATATTATGCCAGCTGGAGAAGAATTTAAACCAATAGAATATCCAGCTGATAAAAATTATTATATTGAAGAAAGAGATGTTACTCCAGAGTCAAAGTAGAAAATATTCAGTTGATAGAAAAAGTTATAGTGGAAAAAGAGGTATAGTTTGGCTATAGGTATGATATTTTTTTAATATAAAAAATATCATACTGAAAAAAGTGATATAATTTTAGAATTGGCATAGAAAACGCTTGAATGATAAAAGAGTCATAGTGAAAAAATGACATAGCTTTAGAATCAAGATGAAAAAACATTCAGTTAATAAAAGTAGATATACTGAATTTTGAATAGGATATTTAGTTATCAGTATGATATTTTTTTAATATAAAAAATATCATACCAAAAAATGATATGTCCTCATGATCGACATAAAGAATTTTCGACTGATAAAAAAAGTTACAGTGAAAAATTAGCATAGTTATTGTCATTTGTATGATATTTTCTTATATTTATATAGAAAGCAGAGTATATAACGGAGGATTAAATGAGCGTTAATTTCAAAGACAATGTAATAAAAATAATAAAGGAATCACAGCCAGAAAAGCAAATTCTTTGGTACATTGGTAAAGATTTGACAGATCAGCAAAAATCACATCTTAGGCTAGCGATTAAAAAAAATTTGAATATTCCTGGAATAGATGTTATCATTATGCCTAGGCTCGAAAAAGGAACTATTGCTATAAGATCTATTTTTTCTCCTAAAGATTCAGAGATCGAAGAATATATGCAAAAATATGGTGTTTCAGGAACAAAGGAATATGTAAGAGAGGAATATATGAGAAAAGATTTTGAAAATCTTTCAGATTCTCAATTAGAATCGGCTGTTGCTTATGCCGTACAAGAAATTTCGCAAGAGTTAGGATTAGTAAAAGTAGCAAGTTCAAAACTTGATGCATAGAATATGATTCGGTGGAACATAGCGATATTAAAGCTAAAAGAGATACTGAATGTATAAAAATACATTTTCCAATATATTTTAAAAAATAAAGTTGGGGTAAGTTATGTTTATAAAATATGGTACTTTAGAAATTATTGATTCATCTGGGGACTTAGAAGAGATTGTAGATATAAATGGTATTGGTCATATTGTTGAGGAAAAGAAAGGACCATGGCTTTATTGCCGTGCAAGAGCTTTGACTTGTGATAAGCCAAATGGAAATAGAGATATATTTCCTAAAGATGAAGTAAAGAAAGCTTATCAATCATTTATAGGTAGAGGTGTTTATCTTAATCACAATAGCGGAAAAGTAGAGAATGCGATAGGAAAAATTATAGATGCTTATTTTGTTGATACAGATCCAAATGATGTTCATGTAGAGTGTTTATTTAAGATTAATAAGGAAATGTTTCCTGATATTTGTAAGAGGATTCAGAATGGATTAATGTCAGCGGTAAGCATGGGGTGTATTATTCAAAGGTCGGAGTGTGTTTTACCTACGACTAATGTTTATACACTTGATGGATGGAAACAAATAAAAGATATTAGAGTAGGTGAACAAGTATTAACTCATACCGGAAAGTTTAGAAGAGTATTAGCAACTAGTAGGAGGAGTGCTCCGGAAAAACTAATAAGGATTAGATATAAAATAGCTAATGATGATAAACATATTGGAACGTTAATTTTAACTGATAATCATCCAGTATTAACTGAAAGAGGATGGATTAAAGCTATTGATTTAGAATCTACAGACAAAATTTCTATAATGGCAAAAAATGGTTATGAATTTAAATTTGTTGATTTAGTTGGTATAGAAGTATTAGATAATATTCATCCAAATAGAGATAGAGTTAGTGGTGCTTCAGCGTTTACTGTTGTATGTAATTTACAAGTTGAGAAAGATGAATCATATATTGCTGAGGGAGTTGTAGTTCATAATTGTCAAATCTGCGGAAATATTGCAAGAAATCCTAGTGAATATTGTGAACATCTTGCAAGGTATAGAGGGCAGAAATTCAATGTTAAAAGGGATGAAAATGGTAAGTATATAGAAGCGGTATTAGATCCAAACGGGCAGGAAGAGGCCAACGAGATCAGCCATGATATTACTTATACTGAGTTATCGATTGTAGATGCTCCCGCTGATCCTACAGCAGAGATTAAAACGATATGGGCAAGTATAGATGAGAAATTCAGGAAAATGGCAATGTTATTAACAGATGAGATCAATAAAAAGATAGATAGTAAGTTTGATGAGTTAGTGAAAACGATGAGTAGTAATAATAGTTTAGATTCTAAGGAGGTTAAAAATATGGTTGAAGCTAAGAAAAAAGATGAACCAGATATTGGTGTACAAGTAACACCAGAAGCGAAAGAAAAACCAACATTCAAAACAGACGATAAAGATATACCAGCAGATATTAGTGTACAGGTAACGCCAGAGGCAAAAGAAAAGCCTAAAGTTGAGAAAACAGATGAGGATGTAATTGGAGTTCAAGAGGAAACGAAAACAGCAGAAGCGAAAGATGTAGATTTAGATTTAGGTAGAGGAGTAGGTGGTTCCGGAAGAAGAGGTAATCCTAAAACCGATGAAGAAAGAGCAGAAACTCATGGAGTATCAGTAGAAGATTTACCTCCAAGAGGAACTGGATTAGGAAAAGGAAAAGGAATTAAAGATGAAGATAAGGAATCTAAAACAGTAGAAGAAAAAGAATCTGAAACTGAAGTAAATGAAATTTTAAAAGATGTTAGAAAAAAAATAGAGAAAGTATTTGAAGAGGCTTTAAAGAAAACAAAGTCAATGGTGATCTATAAGATATTTAAGAGTGCGGTTCGTTCAAATATTCTTGAACTAAATGAAGAATTAGAAGAAAATGAGGTAGAAGAAATAGTAAATAAAGTAGAAGAAACTGCGGTGGCAGAAGCTACTGAAGATGCGATGCAAGAATTGAATGTTAAAATTGCCGCTGATGTTGAAGAAGAAAAACCTAAAATAGATGTTCGTTTAGATATTAAAAGGGATAATTTAGAAGATGAATATATAGTTAGTGAAGATGGTAAAGACGTTATGTCAAGTACTGTAAAAGATGTATTTGGAAAATCAGCTATTCAAAACATAGCTTATGCTATAAGTCCAGAATACTTACAGTTATTAAAAACAGCTGCTCAAGAATATGGTAAAGATGCGATTTTAGCAATTTGGGCTGCATCAGAAGATAGTGATGCACTGAGCAAAGCAAAAAAATATTTTACTAAGGCATATCCTGACAAAAAATATGTAATTGAATGGATTAAGAAACACAAAGAAAAAGTACAGAAACCAAGTAATGTGAAGCTTGAGATGACTAAAGTAGCTGATGTTACATCTTCTAATGTAGAAGGACAAACATTACCTTTAGAACAATCTGAAGTTTCTTCAGAACCAGTAGAAGAATTTACAACACAGCAAATTGAGGAATTTGAAAATGTGACTCATAATTTAATAGAAGGTTTAAGTGATGAGGAATTAGATATAGCTACAGATTTTATAGCTGAAGAACTTTCAACAGAAACTAAGCGATATAAACCTGAAGGGCTTGTAAAATTAGCTTCTGTATGTCCTTCTTGTTTTAAAAATATGTTAGAAGCCGCTAAAGAGGCAGCTAGAAAAGGTAGAACAATGTCAGAAGCAGCAAAGAAAGGATTATGGAAGAAATTCAAAGGTTCAAAAAAGAAATGTATAGAATCAATGGAAGGTAAAGTAAGTAATCCAGCAGCATATTGTAGATGGCTGGAAGGTGAAGTAACAGGGGAATATGGTCCTACTCGAACAAAGCCGGGGAAAAAGAAAGTATGTGAACAAGAAGGAGAAATCAAAGAAGCAGCTTCAAATGAAAAGGGAACATCATATGTAAAAGCAGAACGACCCGGGGAATTCTTACCAGATGTAGATCTTAGTAAAGAAACTAAACGAGTTCTTTCTGGTGATAAAGGAGAATTAAAAGGAAATAAGTTTGTAGAACCAGAGGGTGGTTCAAAACCTGAGCCTCAATCTATGGAAAAAGCAAAAGGCTCAGATTTACAGGGTGTTGATTATATAGAACCAGAGGGTGGAACAAAAATACAAAGTTCTATTGAATCAGACGAATCAAAGAGATTAAAAGAAGAAAATGAGATGTTAAAAAATCAATTAGCTGCGGAACAGGCTAAAAGAGTTTTAGAAAATAAAGTTGCTCGTTGTAAAGACATTGCTACAAAGATGGCATATAAAGGATTGATAGTTCCTGATGATGCTGAAGTAAAAGATATCCTATTAAAAAGAGCAACGGAAAAAATCAGTGTTATTGATGCAAATAAAGAATCTTTCAAAAACCAGATTGAGAGACAAATATCAGATTTGATGGCTATGGACGATCATACTTTAGATGCATTTGAAAAAACAATCGATAGAATACCTGATAAAAAGACACAAAAGATAGCTATTCTTCAAGATGGAGCAAAACAGCGGCCAGAAGATAATGAATTTTATATTCCGTTTACAGTGAATAAGGAAGCATTGAAAAGGTTTGGAGGTAAATAAAGTTAGAAAACTTGATGTTTAATCAAGTAAAGTAATACTATATGTTAATAGTTAAAAATCTAAGAAAGATGTATAGTTCTTAGAGAACAGTTAAAGTATAAGTAAAAGGAAAGCTTAGTAGCTTTCAGATGTAGAAAGTAAGATTTTACTATTAAACATAGACTTAAATAGGGAGTAGAAAATGGCTCTCAAAGTTGTTAAGGAAGTTAATAGGTTACAAGGCTTGAAAGTTGCTCCTGGATTGACAATTTGTGCAGGTCAAGTTGCTAAACTGTTATCTACCGATACTGCTGGGGAAACCGCAACAGTAGGTAACACAGGTCCATATATAGGGCTATTTATGGACACTAATATCTCAACAGGACTTGGACTGAATCAGCGTGATGAAACATCAGGTTCTGGTCTGGTTTCTGTTATGACAAATGGTGGTTATGTTTTAGTCTGGAATGATGGACGCGGTTCTCCTTATGTTACTACAGATACGTATACAATCGGCGCTGCATTGTATAGTGACGAAAACGGTAGAATAACTACATCAGGTTCAGGTACTACCAACTTGGTTGGATATTGCACAAAAGTCCCAGCAAGTGCAACAGATAGTCTTGGAATTAAACTCGTAGTTTAGCGAGAAAATAGTAATTAGTAATAAAAAGATCTAAAATATGATCGAAAAATAATTGTTCTTTGAAAGAAAAACATGGAGACTCAAATTGATCCTAGAGTACTAGATCAAAAGCTCGAAGCTTTAATGAGTACTCCAGGTGGATGGAACAAGATCGCTCAGCAGATAAATTGAAAAATTGTGTCTGAGATTATGGTGACATAATCATGGAATGTGACTATATCAGTCAAAGTCCTACGAGATAGCATCAAGAGGATCAGACTGAGGAAAGATTAGAAACTAATTATAGTTTCAGTATCCCCAGAGACTATACGTCACACATCTCGGTAATGAGATGAAGATATAGTCCGGTCTGCATAGTAATATGCAGAGTTAAGCAGAAATGACTTAACTTCTAGAAATTTTTAAAAATTTCTAGAATAACAAAAACGGCAATCTCCCATCAAATATGACTTGCTTTATGAAGGGAGAGCTCGTCAGATTTTCAGAGTTCACACCCTTGCACAGGGAGAACCTGCAATCTTTGATCGAGATATTCGTGTTCCATCATATAAGCTTTCCAAAAGAGGTCTGCCTCCAGAACTTTATATCGAATCTGACAGGATAGAGGTAAATACATTCGAAATTGCAACTGTTCCTAAGATTCGTTATGAGGAACTGGTTTACAGGCGATTTGACGTATTGAACAGGGCTTTAGCATAGCTTGGGCCCTCTCGTCAGCAATGACGATGTACAAAACTTTACTATATGCAAAGACGTCCTTATTTTAATAAGGATAATTTGCAGGAAAGATTATTTTATGAAGATACAATGTAAAGAAGAAGAAAATTGGTTAATATCAGAATATAAGAAAGTCGGTTATGATTACTTAATTATTTAGGTAAGAGGTATAAAGCATAGTAAAAGATAAGATTTTAAACTTCATAAAATAAAATCCTCAGAGACTATACGTAAAGCTCCTATATTGTTATATAGGATGAAGACATAGTCCGAACTATAGGTATATATAAAGCTATAGAGTTAAGCAGAAATGACTTAACTATTTATAATATAACTTATTATAAATATAACACTATCGCAAGAACGTGCTAAATCTCAGATAATGGAGATTGAAGATACTGAGATGCTTAGGATTCTTGATGTCGCTTCAACTGCGGTAAATAGTGCAGTTGTAGAATCAAGTTCTGATGGAAAGCTTACACTTGACTCATTAGGTCTAGCTTTTGCAGCAATTGAATCTAGACGTTTGGTTCCAGTTACAATACTTATGCATCCTTTTCATTTGAGAGATCTTAGAACATTTAACATTCAGTCAACTGGGTCTAAAGTGTTCGATGAGATCACTCTCTATGAAGTATTGAAAACTGGAAAAGTAGGAACAATTTGGAATGCTCAGGTTTTGACCAGTCCACTAGTTAATCCTGCAAAGATATATGTCTTAAATTAAAACGCTAGGACATGTAAAATCTGACTATATCGGTGGAACTCCTACGAGATAACATCAAGAGGACAATACCGAGGAAAGATTAGAAACTAATTATAGTTTCAATATCCGTAGAGACTATACGTCAGACATCTCAGTAATGAGATGAAGATATAGTCCGATCTGCATAGTAATATGCAGAGTTAGACAGAAATGGTCTAACACGTCTTTAAAATAGACGATTAACAAAAATGGTGCTGCTCCTGAATTTGTGGGAGTTATGCCTATAAGGATAGACGTAACAGTGAAACCATTCGACAATGTCGAGAAACTTTATGTTACTTTCAGCTGCTTTGAGAATGTTGGATTTTGCGTAGTTTTTTCTCATGGCATTGTTCAGATTGCTTTCACAGGTACTCCTTCTGGTGGATGGCCTAGCTACGGTCCAACTGGTTAAATTCAGCATTCTGATTGTTTCATTGGTTTAAAAGCTAGAACATAAGAGGGAGAGTGGCCAGAGGACACTCTCCCAATACGTGTAATCCAACGTTAAGGTTAATGCAGATAAGAAGAATGTCTGCAAGTAAACCTTAAATCGGAGGTTTAAATGAAGAAATATTTTTCAAATGTTCAGGGAGTTTTGACGATTGCGGATTTGATATTTACAGATCCAGTTACCAGAGAGCAAAGAATATTATTATTAAAACCTGGAGAATCTATTCCAAATACTGTTCCGACTGAGGAAATAGAACGTTCAGCAAAAAGCGGAGTTTTAAAAGTTTTATTAGAAAAAGGAATGATAGTAGAAAAAGAAGTTCAAGAAACACCTACTATTCAATCTAAAGAAGAAACTCCAGAGGCAATAATTTCTTCAGGCGGAACTTTAACAGCAACAGAAATTCCAAAACAAGAAAAAGTGGTATTGCAAGGTGAAAAAGTTATAGAAGGATCAGATGTTCAAATTAAATATGGGTATTTAAGCCCTTCTTCTAAAGAGGGAAAGAAAATTGCAGAAAAAATAGAAGAGATAGAAAAACAGAGAATTAAAAGTGAACCTGAAGTTGAAACAGAAGAAAATGAAGCTTCTGAAGCTGAACCTACGGCAGAAGCAACAGGATATTTAACTCCTGATAGTGAAAGAAAGAAGTCAAAAGAAGATGAATTTGATTCTATATTAGGTTTAAAGAGTGAAAAAAAAGAATCTAAAGTAAAGGAAGAAAAAACAATATCGCTCGAGGAATTTAGAACATTGAAGTTATTTCCTCAATATAGCGTAATAGCTCATTGTAATAATGTAGACTTTTTGAAACAGATAGCGGATGATGAAAGTTTACGAGAAGAAATTCGAAAAAGAGCAAGAAATAGAATAAAGAGAATTAGTAATGTCGAATAAGCTTAGGAGATTTAAAAATCTCTTTTAAAGTTTGAGGACTGAAAGTAGTTCTCAAACTGGAATTATATTTTATTAGATATAAAATTGATAGTATAACGATAAATACATAAAAAGGGGTAAATATGCTTGATGATTTATTTAGTTTTAAAGCATTATTTAATACTACAGCAACGGATATTTCTACTTTAGAAAGACTATCGCCAGCAAATGGATTCTGCTTAAAAAGTTGTATTGCTGGGATGATAGGAATGCTTACATTTATGTTTGGGAAAATTGATGTGGTTTTTAAGGCATTAGTGATTTTTATAGTTCTTGATTATATATTTGGTTTGTCTGTAGCTATAATTAAAAGAGAAGTTAGTTCAGATATTGGAAGAAGAGGAATTATAAGAAAAGCGTGCTTTTTATTAACTGTTATGGTAGGTGTATGGTTAGATAAGTTTTTAAATTCGGGAGAGATTTGTAAAAGAAGTATTATTACAGTTCTTGTTCTAAATGAAGTTAGTTCGATTCTCGAGAAGCTTGAATTTTTAGGTGTGAGAATACCTTTGATTCGAAACTTATTAAAAGTTACAAAAAGCAATAAGAAATGTCATTTAAAGTAATATCAGTTTATTTGTAATATCATATTTAGTAACTTCAATTACAACAGTCCAATCATTATAAAATATATTAGGAAATAAAAATGATGAGAGATCTAAATGTAGTAATTCCGAAAGATAAAAATCTTCAACCTATAAGTATTATAGCTGGAGTTTGTCAATCTAATGTTAAAGAAGTATTAGATGAAATAATTCCAATCAATGTTACAAATAATGGTAAAGTTAGTACTTATGATTCTCACACAGAAGATATAGATAATAGACTTATTAAAGGAACGGCTATTGTTCAAGCTAATAATTATATTTGGAATGTTAATAGTTTAGCATGGGAAAAAGCAACTGGTTCTTTAACAGAAGGACAAAATGTAACAGTCAATAATTTCCCATCTAGTTATAATATTAGAGATTTTTATACAAGCGGTGAATATTTAAATGATCAAAATGGAACTGGAGGAGTTTTAACTTTTAATTTTTCTACAATAATGGATAAAGTAGTAATATTAAGTGCTGGAGGTAATGCCAGAGTAGATCCTTTTGGAGGAACTCCATCACAAACATCCGGTATTCCTTGTCCTGATGGAAGAATTTTAGAATTACCTGTTAGAACAAGTTCTGTTAAAGTTTATAGTCCACTTTTAACAACAATAAGTGTATGGGGATATAAATATTAAAGACGGAGGTAGGATATGGCAGAAAAATTTGTAATTAAGCGGAACTGGGATGATGTAATTATAAGAGTGGCAATTGATGACAAAGAAGTAAGAATAGAAACATCAATTGACGCTTTTCAGCGAAAATTAGAAGATTATTTAATAGAATCTTTGCCAAGATTGACTTGGCATTTTAGAAGATCAGCAATAAATGAGAAAATAAGAAAGTCTTTTAAAGATGCTTTTTTTAAAATTACTAGAGAAATGAAAGAAGAGACTATTAAAGTGGTAGAACAACCAATAGTATCTAAACCTGTAGTTGAAAAAACACCAAAAATTGAAGAAGAGGTTATAGGTTTACAGAACGATAAAATAAATGATTTTAAAAAATTACCTTTATTTACTCAATATAGTATTATAGCTCATTCTGAAGATATAAGTTTTTTACAATTAATTATAGATGATATAACTTTTAATTCAGATTTAAAGAAAAGAGCTCAAAATAGGATTATAAGAATAAAAAATGGCAAATACAACTATTCGTAGTGAGCAAATTCGTGATGGAACAATTACAGATGCTGATATTAGTTTAACAGCAGGAATATCTGAAACTAAATTAGCTCTCGATTATCATACTGCCGGGTTATCGCAAACACTCTGGACAGCTATTCGTAATGTACAGAGTGCAGCTGATCACTCTCTTTTACAGAATCTTGATTATGCCGTTGCTGGCCATACAGGTTTTGCTGGTACCGATGTTATTAATACATTCACACATATTCAAGCATTTCAATCTGGTATTACAAGTACCGGATTAATATATGCAGATCAATTTCAAGGTGATGGGAGTTTATTGACTAATATTCCTCAAGGAACATTAGACCACAGCGCTTTACAAAATCTTGAGTATTCAGTCTCAGGTCATACAGGATTTGCCGGTACTGATGTAGAGAATACTTTTTCTGGAATTCAAACATTTTCTGATGGAATTACTAGTACAAAATTATCTACGTTTACAGCTGGTATAACTTGTTCTAGTCCAATAATATTTACAGGAATTCCATCTTATGAAGGAGAAAGACCGCAAAGAAATATAGTTTTAACAGCAGCTGGTGGGATACCTGCAACTACAAACGGCCCGGCTCAAACCAAAGTAGCGGGAACAAATTTTGAATATTATGTTTTAGATTATGATGCAACAACAAATGAAACAGCATATTGGAATTTATCTGTACCTCAAAATTATGCAGATGATAGTGATATTGCGGTAAAAATATTCTGGAAAGAATCAACATCGCAATCAAATGCTAATGTTATATGGAAATTAGGAATTCTTACAAGAGATGAAGATGACACATGGGACTCGCCATTAAGTTATTTTTCCCTTGACGCAAGTAATACAAAAAATGATAATACAAAGGTCGCAGTTGCGACAGGGCATTTTACTTTAGGATCTGGAAAACAAAATAATGATTTGATTATAGGAATACAGAGAGATGCAGTAAATGATACATATACAGCAGATGCAAGATTTTTGAAAGCAGTAATTTTGTATGATATTAAGAATTAAAAATTAGGAGGAATAAATGACAATTTTAGATAGTCAAGTAATAGAAATACAAAAAAAGAAAATTGAGATAGAGATGCTTCAAAACAAAATTGAGGAATTAAAAAGTTCTCAAGAAGCAGAGTTGGTAAATTTAGATAAAGAATATAATCTAAAGAAACAAGAATTAATAGATGCTCAAAAAATTGCATTGTCAGATTTGCAAGAGCAACTTAAAGTATTGCAGTCAGAACTAAAGACATTAATGGATAGTATAAAGTAAGGAATGATTTATGGCAGTATATTATAATCCAACAGAAATTTGTCAACCAAATCATATTATAGCAATGTGGTATCTTGATGAAGAGTCTGGTAACAGTGTTAGTGATGCTACAGGACATGGACATAATGGAACAGCATCATGGTATGATGGTAGTTCAGGAACATATTCTTGGGTATCTGCAAAACTTAATAATGGATGGTATGCTAATACCAATTATTTTAACATGATAGAGATACCAGCATCAGCTGAATTAGCTCCAAGTTCTTTTACAGTTTCGGCATGGCTTAAGCCGGTTTTTTTTGGTCCAAATGCCGGGATGATTTATTCTAATTATATAAGTGGATCTGCTTACAATGTCGCATTTATGTTAGATACATGGACCAGTCCATATAATAAATTAGCATTATGTAGTTGGTATGGTGGTTCTCATGAAGTAACATCTTCTGACAGTCTTACCGCTAATGTATGGAATCATGTAGTTGTAACTTATAATGCAGAAACAGCAAAGGTAACTTTTTACATAAATGGAACTTCAGATTCTGGTGGTCCTCAAACTCTTGAAAATGTCTATCTTAAAGACTATGCCAATAATTATATAGGAACTCCAGCTGGAAATGTTGCAGGAACAGTTGCTGGTACTTTTGACGAAGTATTTTTTTGGAATGTAGTTTTAACCAGTAGCGAAGTTTTGGATTTATATTCGAATAATAATCCACAAAGAGAATCACCATATGTTCCAAGACAGTCCGGAGCTTGCGGTCATCCTTTGATTTTTTAAAGAATTTTTAAGTAAATAGAACTATAGAAATAGTAAAAATTTTTTACAACTGATCAGTCGGAGGGATATATGCTTAAAGCGATAATATTATTAGCTATAGTTATTTTAGTAATATTTATTACAAAACGGTTTACAAAATAAAATATGAAAAATTCAGATCCATTATTTAGACCAATTGATTTGATTGTAATTTTTGTATTACTTGTAATGGCAATTATATTGACTATTTTAGGGGGTTAAAATGAAGAATATTTTAAAAAGAATTTTATGTAGTATTTTAACAGCACCAATATATATTTTATACTATATTCTTTGTGTTATATACATGGTAGGAGAGTGTAAGTACACTGTTGAAGATTGGATTTATAATATACAAAATGAAATTATATATCGTGATATAATAGATGAAATGTTGGATGAAGAAGATAACTTAGAAGAGAAATCAAATATCGAAGAACAAGATTATAAAATAGTAAAAAAGAAATTACAGAAAAAATCAAACAAAAAAAGGTAAAAAGCAATGATAGAATGTAAAATTTGTAAATTAATTAAAAGTAATGTTTATAAATATGTTGACAACAATGATATTGTGATTTCTGATTGTCCTGATTGCCAATGTTTAATAGGAATGAAAAAAGTGCATTCTAACTATCCTACGAAAGAAGAAATTCAAGATATTATTAATTTAGGTTCTAAAATTGCTTTAACAAAATACGGAAAAAATAAGTGGTATTTAGATATGAGAAAATCGGAAGCTCCTGATCACTATCATTGTCATTTTCGAAAGATTGAAGAAAATAATGGAGGTATATAAATTATGATGATTCAAAATGAAACTCCAACTGGAAATATTGATAATGAAAATAAAATATTTCAAACAGAATATCAGTATTCCCCACTTAGTTTATCTGTATATTTAAATGGAATTAGACAACAAAGAGATACAGACTTTGCAGAAACTAATCCGTCTAATGGAATTTTTACTTTTGCTATAGCACCTCAAGTAGGAGATAAATTAGTTGTAGATTACTGGACAACAGCAAGTACTTGGTCTTCTAATAGAATTGTTCAATTAGTCACAAATCTAAAAAATTTATTACCCTCAAGAATGAGTAATAAAATATCTGATGATCAGGCAGAATTAATGTTATATATAACTTTACAAGATATTAATAATATTCCTCAAGTTACTAGTTATACTTTAGATACAGCTCCTGCAAATTGGGATAGTGCTTTATTAGTTGGCGGTCAAATGTGGGGAATGATGTTTGTAGCAGCGGGCAGGGCAATGGAGGAATTTAATTATAGTGGAGTTGTAACGTTGAATATAGATCATTTTAGTAAAATAAATCTGCTTGTAAATAAATTATGGGAGATTTATGGAATAGTAACTAAAAATGTTAAAAAAGGATTATTTCCAAGACCTGTTGGGTTAGGAACTCCTCAATTTTCGAGTTTGCTTGTTCGTCCTTTCAGCGTTCTTTATCCTAGCAGGTTTGCTTCAACTTAGTATGTTTGATGTATAACAGTAACTCGTTCTAGAAGAATTAAATAGGAGGTAAAAAAATAATGGAATTAGAAAAAAATCTTATTGGTAAGGTTAAGTTTTTTCATACTAAAAAAGGATGGGGTTTTATTAGAACAGAAGATGGAAAAGATTATTTTGTTCATTATTCGCAAATAAAAGCGGATGGTTTTAAAAATCTTAATCGAGACGATGAGGTAGAGTTTGATATTATAGAAGGAGATAAGGGAATAATGGCTGGAAATGTAAAAGTTATAAAAGAAGCTGTAGTACAGTAAGGAGATATCTATTATGTCTAAACCTTCAGTAGTTTCGGGACTTTCAATTTCTGTTTTAACTGATAGTGCTCCTGAAACTTTTACTTTAACATGGAACCAAAGTACAGATAATGCTGTTATCGGATATAATGTTTATCGGGGGTTTATACCTGAAACAGGAGAGAAGATAAATCATAGTTTAATTACTACTACTTCTTTTACAACTACTACACAAATAGTACCGGATGTTAATTTCTATTGGTTTGTTACAGCGGTAAATTCTTTTGGAGAGGAATCTGATATTCAACTTCGAGGAATTACAACAGAAAATACTAAAGCCTTTGAATTAAATCCCATCACTAATGTTACTGATGCTTTTGAAAATGAAGCTTATAATGATGGTGAATATATGTTAGATTACTATAATGAGATTAGAAGAAGACTTTTATGGGTGTTAGAGAATACCGGATTTAATGGTGCTTTGTTAAAAAGAAAATGGATTGGTTCATCACATGTAGATGCAATGACAAGAGGAAACGGTTTAATAGATGTAATGAATCAAATAGATTTTGGAGAAAAAATAGATATTAAAGGTGTAGGAGATATAGAAGGAAATTATAATTATGTTTATGGTAGAGATTATATTTGGTATAATACATATGGTCAAACTTGGACTTATATACAATGGTTATCAACTGGAAATTCTCCATCAGAAGGGGAAAAATATTTTGTAAGATATCAAGATATAAATTGTAGATGTTATGAAAACGAAGCTGGGGAAGGAAACAAAACATGTCCAATATGCTATGGTACTTGGATTCAAGGAGGTTATGTTAAATTTGATATGAAAATGATGTATGAATCAACAGGAGATAAAAGAATAGAATTCACAAATATGGGCTTTATTCCTAATTATAATCCTGTAATAATTTTACCTTGGACTGCTCATATTACAACTTTCGATGTAATTGTGGATAAAACCACAAATAGAAGATGGGAAATAGTATCTGTGAGACCTTATCCGTGGAGGAACTTATTGATTCAACAAAATGTAGAAGTTAGATTGTTACCAGAAACACATATTATATATCAATATCCCGTTTAAAGAGGTTAAAATGGATGAAGCATTTAGTGTTCAAGATAATATAGAAAATGAAAGTGAAGAAGAGTTTAAAAAAAATAATAAAGAGGAATATGCTGTAATTATAAAGTTTAAAACGATTGGGGATTTTGTAGATTTTATACATGTAATTAATAGAGGAAATATTAATGAATTATTGGAACATATTCAAAAAAATAGGATAAAAAATCATTTAGAAAAAATATAGGAGGCTACAATTACTTGGAAAGCAGTTAAGCATGTTAAAAATATTTTTGTTAATGCTTTACGGCTAATTTTTCAGACTCCATATGCTAAAAATATATCAGCTGACGGAAATGTAATCTATGATTATAGTTGGACTCAAAACAAACAAACCACTAAAATAGATATACTAAGAGCATTTCCAGAGACAGCATCTAAAGTGCCGATGATTATTGTTACAGCAAGTACTGGTTCAGCTCCGCTGATGACTTATTTAGCTGATGTTGTAGAAGATACCAGAAGTACAGAGCAGCAACTTACTGTTGGAGGAAAATTTAATATAAGTGTTACTATAGATGTAATTGCAGAAACTACTGTTGATAGAGATAATATAGTCGATATTATTACTACGAATATGTTATGGCTAAATAAACGAATATTTGAAGTTGATTATAATTTATACATACAAAGTTTAACTTATGGTCCTGAATCGCAAAGAGATTTTGGAGGAAGATTTTTTCATATTCAATCAATGACATTTGATACTTATACTGAATGGTATGAAGAGGTAGATCTTTCTTCATATCCTAACTTGACAGAAATAAATTTAACTACAGAATTAGTAGAACTAGGAGAATAATATGGAAAGCTTTAAACAAAATATTATAAATTTAATTAAAACTTCAGCAGGACTAACTCAACAAGATATGGATTTAGTTGCCGAAAGAGCTGCTAAGCAAATGGCAATTACATATCTTAAAGAAATAGGTATTTTAATAACAGATGAAAATTCAGTAATTGTGAAGTTATTGCCTGAAATTATAAAGAAAGAAAAAGGCCTTAAATATTATATGCATGGAATTGTATATGTAACTGTATTAGGAAAACCTAAAATTTCTTTTAAATTTAGGTTTACTCCAACAGATTATATGTATCCGAATGTATTAGAAATAGATGGAAAAATCTATGAATTTTCCCCAGAAGGAGTAGAGAAATATAAATCAGAACAAGAACAACAATCGAAATAATGAATAGTTTTTAAAGGAGGTAAAAATGTCACCAGTAATAAGTACATATGATGCACCTAGTGCTAGATCAAGAAGATTGCCGGATCTTGGAGGACCAGCTTTACCGGGATCTATTCAAGTTTTAGGTTTGGTCGGAAAGGGGCAGAATTATTATACAGCCGAAGATGAACAGGTAGTTAGAGGATCTACAGAAAATGGAGTAGATGCTTTAACACATACCGGAGTATTACGAATTCTAAACATTATAGATGAATATGGAGAAAGTTATACTCAGGGTCCAACAGCAGATTATGTTTTATCTGGAAATAGTGTAAGTTGGGAATATGTTGGTAGTGGTTCTTTAGGAACTCCCACAAATTATATTAATAATACTATGGCTAGTAAAACTCATGTTTCAAGAAAAGGAGGAGAATATTTAAGTTCAGATGTTTACATGGTTCATTGTCATTCTCCAGGATCAGCGGGAGTAGGAACTTACAGTGTTCGTTCTTTAATAGAAGGAATTACTGCTACAAATGTAATAAGTGGTACTACAAGAACAGATATTATTCCTGGAGTTCAATTATACGTTCAGGATACTTTAGGAGCTGCCGTAGGAGATGGTTGTTCTTTTACTAATGTGTATGGTTATAATGCAAAAGAACCTGCTCCTGGGGTAAAATATTTTGTGACATATGATTACTTAAAATCAGAAACAGATTATGAACCAAAAACATTTTATAAATTAGATGATGTTAGAAAAGAGTATGGTGAGGAAAGTTCAGATAATACTTTGACAATTGGAGCAAATCTGGCTTTTCAAAATAGTGCTCAAAAAATAGTTTGTGTTCCAGTTTATGGTTTAGTAGAAGGGATGGCAGAACCTCAGATTGTTGCTCGATATAAAGAAGCAATTGATAAGTTGAAAGAAGAAGATATTAATGTATTAGTTGTGCTTTATCCAAGCGATACATTAGCCGCTTATATTAAAGCTCATGTAGACCAAATGAGTTCAACTCTTGAGAAAAAAGAAAGAATTGCGGTTATTGGAGCACCTATAGGTACTTCTATTGAAAACTTCATTGCAAAAGCACGAGCATTATCAGATTCACGATGTATATATGTTGCTCCTGATGGAGGAGTTGCAACTATTAATGATGTAACTTATACTCTGGATGGAACTTATTTAGCCGCTGCTTTAGGTGGTTTATTGACAAATCCTAATTATGATGTTGCAGAAACTCCAACCTTAAAAGAAATAGTTGGATTTGATAGTTTAAATTCAACTTATATTAGAAGTCAAATGAATAGTATGGCTGCTGCAGGAGTATGCATATTAGAAAATAAAAATGGAATAATTCGTGTAAGGCATGCTCTTACTACTGATACATCGACTGTGAATAGGCAAGAAATTAGTGTTCAAAGAATTACAGATTATTTAGCAGTAACTTTAAGAACTATCTTGGAAAAAATTTACATTCCAGTAAAAATAACTTCTGAAGTTCCAGGACAGGTTAAAAAGACAACTACTATAGTTCTTGATATGCTTGTTTCTGCAAGAATTATTAGTAATTATTCTGATGTAGATGCAATACAGAATGCACAAGATCCAAGAATTATTGATGTAACACTTAAAGTAAAACCAGTTTATCCTTTGAACTGGATTGATATTTCTTTTGCTTTAGGAACATTTTAAGTAATTTATAGGAGGTGATTTAAATGCCAGTAGCTCAGACAAAAGCAAGAACAGCTAAAAGTATTACTTTGTATGTTTTACCCGACATTAATGCAGATATTGCTAACATGTCTCTTGCAGAATTAACAGCACAGTTTAAAAATGGGGTAAAAATAGGAGGAGCGCAGTCTATATCAATATCAGACGATATATCATTAGGAAGGGTAAGAGAGTTAGATGCTTCTGAAGAAGGAGAAACTCTTGAAATAGTACCCGGAGTAGAAGATATAACTTTGACTTTAAGAAGAGTTGAATTTTATGATTCTACTATAGCAGAAGCTTTAGGATATAGTACAGAGGAATTGATTAGGCATAGAACTCCTTTTGCAATTCAAATAGAAAAAAGTGCTCCAGATGGAACTACAAAGTATGAATACTTTTTAGGCTGTAGATTAAAATCAAATCCGGTAGGATATGATATTACTGCAGATCCGCCAGTATATCAAGAAGTAACAATTTGGGCAGCAAAGCGTAGATAAATAATAAGGAGGTTAGACGATGAATATTGAGAATTTGATAGAACTAGGTAGAGTTACAAAAAGTATTAAGATTAATGGTATTGAAATACAAATGCATACATTATCTACTGAAGAAGAGTTAAAAGCATATGAAGCCACATCTAATAAGATTCTGGATACTTATAGTAGATTAAGAGCTTTAGAGGTAGAAACTTTAGTGAATGCTATAGATAAAATTAATGGTATACCTGTATCAGAAAATGAAAAAAGAGAATTTTTAAATAAAATGCAGAAAGCTACTAAAGATAAATTAGTAGATTTTTACAATCAATTAGATCAAGAAAGTATTCAGAATATTAAAATTGAAAACGTAAAAAACGGATAAAGGAGTCGTTCAATCGTTTTATCTGGTTTTTGTGTAAAACTTATAGAACGACTCCTAATTCAGAATTTATTCGTAGTATTTCGAAAAATGAATTAATGTGGATGTATTTTCACTGGTTGCAAGATCGGGAAGATGAAATATCAAAGTTAGAATATTTAGCGGGAATAATTAATCCAGATTTTGGAAAATATTTGAGAAGTAAACAAACTGAAGAGACTTACGAAGTAGTAAATGAAGATCAGTTAACTGAGTTTAATATTGAGGAAAAATAATGGCTGATAACGAAAACACTTCTAAAATTTTAACTCCACAACAAGCTGAAAGAAATATAGCTGAACGGATAATGCTAGAAGAGCGATTAGCGAAAAGAATATCGCAGCTTTCAAGAGATAGATTTTCTGAAGAAACATCTCAGCTTAAAAAGTTAAGAGATGAATATAAAAAATTAGCTGATGAAAAAATAGCAAGCATTACTAAGGAAATAGAAACAAGAAAAGAGACTTTAAAAATGTTGAACAAAGAAAGTGAGGCTGCTAAACAACTTGAAGAAGAAATAAAAAAATACTCTACTGAACGCGCAAATGTTGAGGTAGAAAGGGATCAAAAAATTGATGCTATTAATCAAAAATTGAGTGAAAATAGGAAAGATAGAATAAAAAGTGAAGCTGGAGAAATACAACGTACATTTTTAAGTTTTTTGCACACAGGAACTTATGTTGCATTCGGCTTATCTCTTATGTATTTAACTGGTATGCAACGAATGACTGAAGCCTCAGTAGAAAGATTAGGATTAGTTACAGGTAAAGGAGCTGGAAATTTAAAAGATTTGGCTAAAGCAAGTACAGATTTAGGTATAAGTATGTATCGTATTATAGACGAAATTGCCCCATATATGCTTGAATTTACTGCTACAGTAGGGGGAGCTACAGCAGAAGCAACAAAAGATTTGATGACTACTGCTTACAATTTTTCAAAAGCTTGGGGAATAAATGTAGATACTATAATTGATTCTTATACAAATTTAAGATTACATTCACGAATTGCTAATGAAGATATATCTAGAACTTTTGCACAATTATTAGCATATTCCACGGAAGCTCATGTTCCAGCACCTGAATATTTAAGTTTTCTTAATGAAATGGCTGATTCTTATCACTTAATAGGAGTAAATGTTATTACAGCCGCTAATGCATTTGATAAATTAAAAGATAAAATTATAGGTGTTAGACAAGCTGGTAGAATGACTAAATCTGATGTTGAGTCAGTTATTAGAGGAATTTCCGGAGCGGTTAGTGGAATGGGTATTGGACAATTATTTGGTTATGGAGCATTAGCTGGATATTCTCCAGAAAGGATAGTAAATGCCTTAGAAAGAGGAGGACCTGGAGAATTGATGAAAATGATACTTCCAGGCATAGAAAGACAATTAGCCGCTACTGGAAATACAGCTTTTGGTCGTGCAGTACGTTATGCTACTGAACAAAGAATATTTGGTAATACTTTAGCATTGTGGGCAGCAATGGGTAGAACATCTATAGGTGATATAATGACAAACAAAAATTTAGAAAAATATCTTTCTGTTAGTGATCGATTACAAAAAGAAGCTGCAATTAATGCTAGAGACTCCGTGAATATATTAAATAGAATAATTGAATATGTAGAAAATTGGGCTAAAACCGGAGTTGGAGTAACTATTATGAAAATTGCTCCTAGTGTTTGGGGTGGTGGTGAATCTTCAGTTATACCGGTGAGATAACATGGCTGAAATATTTTCAAAAACAATAAAAAAGTATTTGCCATCTCCTACAGCTGGTTTAGAGATGGCATATCAGGATGTAACAAAGGGATATTCTTCAAACAGAATACCTTTGTCTTTTGAGATATCTTATTTAGATAATGAGAAGAAAAAAGCAACAAAAGTTATTTCAATGCTTGTTAATCCGAATAATATGAGTGTAAAAAGACAATCAACTGTAACTTCTTATTTAACTAGAGATGGTTTAGTAAATCAGTATTGGCGTCCTCAAGCAGATCAAATAGTTTTTAAAGGAATAGCGGCGGGTGATAAGTCGATGAGAATTTTATGTGATTTAAAAAATATTGTAGACTCTATTAATCTAAAAACTCAAATTGCTAATAATACTGTAAAATTAAAATATAAAGGTAATTCTTATGAAGGTTATTTATCTGGTATTACTATTGAAGTAGATGCAGAAAACCCTAAAATATTTAATTATGAATTTACATTCACAAATACTGGCGAAAATTCGTTTGATTTTTCAGATATGAGTTTACGTTATGATACATTAAAAATTAATTATGAGGCATCAAAAGAAGTTTTATCAAGAATCACAGGAGCTGCTGAAGTTACAAAAAAAATACCAAAATATATAGATACAACAGTTAAAATGCTTTCAGTTTCTGAAAAAATAATTCAACAGATACAAGGGAAAATCTAATGTTAGAAAAAATTTCATCTGATAAAGAAACTAGAGTAGTATACAATTATAAATATGATGTTAAAGGTTATATTTATTCTTTAAGACTGAAACCTAGAACAGATACACCTAATATATATGACGTGTTTAAAGATGTAGAGAATTATAAGTATAAAGATGCAACTCAAATGTATGCAATTGACTTGATATTTGAAAATAATGAAACTTTAGAATTTGAAAAATATGATTACAGAAAATTCGATTTAAAATATATTAAAAGTTATAGTTATCAAAGATCTTTAGAAACAAGACCTGCAACGTTAGATATTGTATTGGCAAATCCAGTACAATCTTATGCTTCATCTGAATTTACTTATACCAAATCTCAAACTATAACAACACATTTAGGACAATCTAATAATCCTTTAACTAATGTTAGATTTGAAAATATTCCTAAACGATATTATGATATTTTTGATCCATACAGCGGAATTTTTAGATTAGGAATCCAGCCATTAGACTACATAGAATTATATGAAGCTAAAGTCGATATAGATAAGGATTTTGAAGAATCTGATTATAAACCTATTTTCAGAGGATTTATTACTACTGTTAGTGATGATTATAATAATAATGAATTTACTGTTAGTATAAATGCTGAAAGTATTTTGTCACTTTTTGATCAAAGTCAAGTAGTTACTAATCAAGCGGTGTTTCAAGATATAAGTTTGGGAAATGAAGAAAAATCACCGCTTGCATATGACAATACTTTTTCTATAAGATTAGATAAACTAACATTATTTAAAGATATAGCTCTTCCTCTAGAAACTAGAAATCCATCTGACATCATTATGCAAATTATATCTTGGGTTTTTAGAGCTAGATATAAATATTCTGAACTTTTAAAATTAAAAAAAGAAGATGTAAAACCTCCTATGGAATTACCAATTTCAGAATCTGATTGGATACGTGAAATTACAGAACTTAATTCAACAGAAAAACTGTTATTTAGTGATAATCCTGCTATAGATTTTGAAGAAACTCAAAAGTATAATGAATATCATGTTTTAAGATATAGAAGAGATTCAATGATAGCAAAAATAAAAGAATTGAAAAATAAATTAGAAAAGTTTACTTTAGAAAGAAAAATTTCTGATGATAAAAAAGAAACATATTTAGAAACAAAACCTGATGAATATCAAGCAAATTTAATTTTGGTGCTTTTGTATTTTATTGGTCTTTATGAAAATGCAAGAAGAAATAATGAAGATTTTATTGAATTAGCACGAATTAAAAAAACTAATCTCAAAGGATTTGAATTATCTTTTAGCACCGATTGGGAAACCGTTATATCGTCATTTCATTCTGCTATAGATATTTTTAATAATGTATCAGAAATGATTCATTATGTATGTTATGAAGATGAAATTGGAAGAATAATATTTGATTATCCTCAACTTAACGGTGATATAAATGATTTTAGTAGTGAGATAGCTGAAAAGCATATTATAGATACAACACAAGAAATTAGTTCAAATATAACTTATACTGAAAAAGATTTTATCACAACTGTTATTAATGATTGGGCTACTGAATGGGGTGATATGAATGATCCAAGTACTTTTAAGACTTTAGGTGTAGCTTCAAAAACCTATGCTATGTTTACCCCAGATGAACTAGCTAGATACGGATTTAGAATTGCAGAAATAAGAAATATAAATATTTTCGAGAATGTAGAATTTGGAAAATTACATGCTCTGGCATATAAAGCTTTAAATAATGTTCGTTGTACTACATTAACTATAAATATCCCAAATGAACCATTTATTTTAATAAATGAACCTGTTTATGTTAAATTTAAAGGTTTAATGGGGCTTACAATAAATATTTCTAAAAACTTTACTTACGGTTCACAAGCTACTGAAACTTTAACTTTAGTTTATTTACGCAGAGTATTTGTTGAAGATCCGCTTTTAATTCATAAATCAGCGAACGATTATACTTTAACCCCCTTGTACCCAGAATATTTACCAACATATCAGTTTATGGACGCAATTCCTATCAAACCCCAAAAACCTAAAACTGTAGTAGAAAAACCAAGTGAACCCAAAGCTAAAAAAAGTTCTGATAAACCAAAAACAAATTTATATAGCTATCCTTTAATTACAATAATTGTAGATAAAAACATAATAACTAGTAAAACTGAAGTTAATAGTTATACAACAGAAAATATAGGAATCAATAAAGTTCCTTGTGAGTTGTATCATATTTGTGAAGATGGTTTTTTATGCGTATCTCCTTCAGTAGTTAAGATACCTTGTAAATCTAGAATTATACAGTTTATAAAAAATGATGAATATTGTGGTGATATTTTATTACTTATGGACGATAGAACTTCAGGATCAAAAGAAAATTACTACTTTTTTCTTTTAGCGAATCTTGATACCTATAACATTTCACCTTTTAATAAAAAAGATTATTATCTTTCTGTATTGAATCAAGATCAAGAAATAGGAGATGTAGCAATTAATAGATATGATCCAGTAAAAGGAAATTTCTCACATATAAAATCAGTATTAAACTTAGGTATAGAACAATTTGGCTCAGTTATTAATCTTAAAAACTCTTTTTTTGGAAAATATTTAACATCTTCAAAAATGTATAGTTTTATAACAGCCGCTATGACAGAAAGAGTATCCTTTAAAGAAAAAGAAAGAGGGCAACAAGTTGAAAAAAATTTATCAGATTTACTTACGAGTAAAAATCGGCCTAAAAGTGAAGATTGGTATTCTTGGATGGAAGCTTTTTATAATAAACATATAGGTTTAAAAGATTATTTAGAAGAATTTCAAGAAATTATGAAAACAATACTTTACGGAATTGTTGAAAAAATACAATTTAAAGATTATTTTAAAAAAGTTTCATCTCCATTAGGATTATATGTAAATATTTATAAAATTTCCCATAAGATAAAATCTAATCAGCTAAAAGATTTTAACATTATTAGAACAAAAGATAAAATTAAAGTTACACATAAAGATTTACATTTAGATTTATTATCATATGATAGTAAAGAAGTTTACCCAAACGCTAAAAAAGTTTAGAGAGTTAAAATGGCTATAAGAACTGCTTCAGATATAGTGAAAGATGTTTTTTATAATATACCATATAGAAAAATTAGACTAGGTATTATTACTAGAGGATTATACCAAAGTATTCCTAGAACAAAACAAAAAATATTAACTCAAGATAAAAATTCAGATAAATATAAAAAGTATTATGTTGATGTAGCTTGGATTGATGGAATATCTCACAAAGAATCGAAAGATTCATATGAAAGAGTAGAAGTAACTGCTTTAGGATATGGAATTTGTTATACAAATAAGAATTCTGGAGAACTAGTAGAATTAGATGAAGCGACAAGAGAAAATTGTTATGCGAACCCCTGGGGTATTCAAATTGGTTTAGATAAAGGAACTTTAGTTTTGTGCGGAATTAGAAATAATAATACTGCAGTGATTTTGAGCTGTATAATACCGATGATAGAACTTAGTAAATTTTTAGATCCAACTTTAAATGAACAATGGACTGGTACAGCAGAAAATAATTTACAAAAAATAGGAAATCCTGAGAAAATTTCGAAATCAGAATTGCAACCGGGAGATGTTAAATTAAGAAGTAAAAAAGGTTCTTCAGTAATTTTAAATGATAAAGCAACAATATGCAGTAAATTTTTAAAAGGTCAAAAAGAGTTTCCCGACACTTTACAACTAAGAGTAGATGGAACTACTTTAAAAACACATAAATTAGAAATAATTGTAGCTAATGATGATTTGGCGAATGATGAGAAAGCTAAGATTACAATCGATAAAGATGGAAATGTAATAATTAAAACAAATGGTGAAATTAGATTAGGTGAAAATGCAACAAATAAAGTAGTAACAGTTTCACCTAGCCAAGAAGCGCTGTGGGGAACTTATATGTCACAATCAGGTACTCCATTGTCAAGTGTATTATCTACATCATCTAAATCAAAGGCAGAGTAAAATGGATATAATGTTAGCAGAAAAAACAACTGACTCATACAATATAGTATCAGATAAATATAATGATATTTTTTATGATGAATTAGGAAAAATTAAAACTGTATCAAATGAAAGATTTGTCGAACAGCAAACTAAAAAATTTTTACTTACTGAAAGAGGAACAGACAAACTGCATCCTTGGTATGGTACTACTATTCCAATTATGGTAGGAACCCCTATAGAAGATCTAGAAACTATGGCTACATTAAGAAGTGAAATAGAAACTGCTTTGCAGTATTTGGTTGCAATGTTTAAAGATAAGACGAATAAATACGAAAAAATATCATCATACAGAAATTTTACAATATATCAAAATGAAAATGATCTTACAAAATATTATGTTTATTTCGATTTAGCTACTGAGGCTGGAACTTTAAGTGCTATAAGTATGGAATTATAAAAAACAGGAGTTTAAAATGGCTATATCTCAAAACGATATACTACAATCTTTAATAAATATTTTAAAGTCTAAAAATGCGAATATCGATACAGAAGAAACTGTTATTAATGATATTTTAGAAACTGTAGCGGGAGAAGTAAAAACGATTTATGATTTTGTAGATCATACTGCTATACTTAATAGTTTAAAATATGCTTCTATTATGACGAAAGATGAGTTAGATAATTTTGCAGCTAATTTTGGTTTTTCGAGAAAAACAGCTACAAAAGCATCAGGAACTGTAGTATTTTACAGAAACACTAATTTGGGAGCTACAGAAACTATTGAAATACCGGCTGGATTCAAAGTTTCTACTGCAACAACTACAAAAATTAATTTTATAACTACAGAGTCTAAAAGTCTAACGGGAGCAGATCTTAATTCTTATTACTCTCAAGAGAATTTAAGATATGAAATTCCTGTATCTGTAGAAGCTGAATTGGCCGGAACTAGTAGTAATGTTGGAGCACATACAATATCAGCAATGGAATCATCAATTACTAATATAGATGGTGTAGATAATTTAGTATCTATAAGTAATGGAACAGATGATGAAACAAATGAAAGGTTTGCTACTAGATTATTAGGTGTTTTGAGCGGAAATAATGTAGGTACAAAAGATGGATATAAATCTCTAGTTGAATCTCAACCTAATGTAATTTCCGCTTATGTAGCTACTGCTGATGATCCATTTATGTTAAGAGATGCAAATTTTGGTGGTAAAGTAGATATTTATATTCAAGGACAAGATTTAGTTAGTTATTCTGATAGTTTTACTTATGAAGGTCAAAACTATTTTGTTTTAACTAAACAACCTGTAAATAAAGTTAGTTCAGTAATTGGGGCATATGGAGGAAATTTAACTTATACATTTTTGACTCCTAATGATTATGTTTTAACAAAAGATACAACTTCAGTATATGCCGGAAGCATAAATGCTCAATCTAGAATTACTTGGGTTGCTGGAGGAGCAAAACCAAATAATAATGGAAATGTGATAGTAAATTATATTTATAATGCATTACCAGAAACTATTCAAAATTTAATAAATCAAGACTCAAATCACATAGTAAATGCTGATATTTTAGTAAAAGAAGCAACTCCTATTGAAATAGATGTAGCAGCAACTATAGCAGTAAAACCAGGATACAACAAATCTACAGTTATTGAGGATGTGAAAACTGCAGTTTCTGTAGCCTTAAATAACTATGGATGCGGACAAAATGTAGAACAAAGTGATATTTTAAATGTAATGTATGTTGATGGTGTAGATAGAATAGATTTACCCTTATCTAAGTTTTGTAAATCTGGAGAAAATACAGTAGAGAATATTATAGAAATTGAAGGATTACAATACGCCGTAGCAGGAACTATAGCAATTGGTTAAGAATTAAGTTTTAGGATATAGCCTAGTATTCCCCAGTTGAGGCAGGAGGACGCGAGTTGAATAATTTTATAATTTCTATATACTAATTACAAGGATGGCTATAAACTCACATGACGCATTTTATTACTTATGAAACAAAATTTGATTCTTTACACTACGCTAATCAAAATAAATTTTTATTAGATAGCGATAACATACTTCATGCTTTTTATGTAACACATGATAATAAGTTGTGCAGATCATCTAAAATATTCGGTTCATGCTGGACCGATGCAATTGATTTGTGTCCTGGATTATCAGCATCAAGTTGTTCTGCAGATATAGATAATGATAATAAAATACACATTGCTTTTACAACATTATATGGTTCGAGTTTATGTTATTTAGTAGGTTCTACATATTTATGGAATTTATCTATATTAGATAGATGTGATGAAGATAGCATACCCGATATTTGTTTGACTGATACAGACGAATATCACATTGCTTATAAGAAAGATGGAAAAATATATAGTTATCATAATATAGATGGAACTACTTCTATAAATTTAGTAAGCATGAATGAAGGAATGACATTAACTGCAAATTATCCTGATATAGAACCAATAGATAATAATATTCATTGTGTATGGACAGAAAGTGATGGACAAATTAATTATAGAAAAGCAACTATAGATGAACTTACAAAAAAATGTAATTGGATTGGAGGAGCGGAAAGTTTAACAAATTCAAAAATATTTCCAATAGCACCGTCTTTAGATTCAACTAAAAATAATACTTTACAACTATCAGTGCCTGGATTATCTAAATTAGAAGTTGGAATAGATACTTATGAGGATTGGTCTAATAATATTGAAAATTATCATGTTGATATTGATTCATCACCCGGATATGCTAAGTTAGTAGATGGGGAAACTTTTGGCTATATCATTAATGAATTAGCTTTAAATTTTGTTCCAATAAATCCGGGGGAATTCATCGGTGATCAAGGACGTTTTGTTTCTGGACTGAGTCAAACAATTACAGCTTTAAATATTGCGTATAGTATTACAGATGGTACTACAATAACTGCATTAACAGAAAGAATGGGATTAAGTGGAAGTATTTTACCAAGTCAGGCAAACTTTGTTAGATTAAGAATATCTTCTACGGCAGAAGATGGATTATCAATATCAAATTTATCTATAGGGGAAAGGGAGAATAATACTCGCAATGTTTCAGGAAATTTAAGTTATTTTACATTTAATGGAGCTAGAAGTGTTATTTTAGGCCCGTCTCAATCCGTTTGGACAGATTGGATTCCTTATAATATAGATCCAAATAAAAATTATTTTATAACTTATTTTGCTGCTGGCGGATTAAGACCATCAACAGATGGAACAACATTGACTTTAATAAATGGAAGATATTATCCAAATGAACCAACACAAGGATATGATTATTCAAATTATTTGAGTTGGAGTAAACCAAATGAGAATGGAATTATAATTATTGATAAAAGTATTCCTATTGGTACAGGATTAACTCATTCTATTGTATATAGTAATAATGGTATAACAGAGGCTACATCATGGTCAGATATTGACAATAACTCAACTATTTTAGGAAATTATAATTACATTAAATTGCAATCAGGTTTTTCTATAACAACATTAACAGAAACTCCTGTATTATCTAAAATCACATTTAAATATCCTCAAAAAGACTATATTATCGATTCTCAAAGTGAATGGAATGAAGGAACTTTCATCAATACTGAATCGGAAAGTAGTCCTGGAGATGTGAAACATAATTTAGGATGGACTGCAATTTATAATGCTGCAGTTTTTCCAGAATCCGCTTCTCCAGCTTGGTCTTTAGAATTAGGACTAAATGCGGTAATAGATGTTAAGGAAATTATAGATAATCGATATTTACACTTTAAATTTCATACAACTGAAGTTTTTAGTAGCTATTGCTATTATATTCGATCAAATATTTTTCAAAGCAATACCAATGGAAATACTGTAGAAATTAAAACAAAAATAGTTTCTGGAGGCGCCTATCTTTGTTTGTATTTTGCTGATGGTACTAGAGAAGTTTATGTAAGATTTTATAACGATTATATTCGAGCTGGATATGCAAATTATTATATGGATACTACTGATGATTATCATATATATAGAATTACTCAAAAAGGAACAGAAGTTAAGGTTTATGTAGATAATATATTAAGAATAACAACAACAAATGACTCAGCTTATTTAAATCGTCATCAATTATGGTGGTTAGGAACATATGATGGAGCAAGAGAAGGATTAACTTATGAATGGTATGTAGAATATGTAAAATATTTTAGGGGTATATTAATTCCTCCAGAACCTACATTAACAATGGGAACATATACAACAAAATGGATTCCTCTTTCACTCCATCCTACGGGTTTTGCTTATGACGGTAAATGGCAGGTTGTAGATAGAATGCAAATTAGAACTCCATCTTTTATAACATATGATATTAAGTATAATACTGAAGATAATTATGAAACAGCAAGTGATTGGAATACGATTTCATCTGGATCAAGAGTAGAACCTTATCGTTATAATTGGATTAGAGTAATTTTTGCAAATTCTACTAAAGAAATGATTGATAAGTATTCTATAACATATTTTCAAGATTTTAATAGAATTTATTGGAATAAAAATTTTAATGATAGTTGGAATCCAACATTTTCAGAACTAATTAAGACAACCCAGGATATAGATTCTTTAACAACAGTAGCAGGACAAACTGAAAGTTATATTGGTTATATAGAAGGAGGGAAAGCAAAACTTTTGGAATGTTTTGATGGATCTACTAATCTATTGAGTTTAACAACAACTGGTTTTGATACTGGTATTACAGCCTGTAGGAATATAAACGATGGAAACATAAAATATCTTACAGTTCAAGGATATCCAGCTATAAGCACAAAATTCGCTTTAATAGAAGATTCAAAAAAAGTAATAGATGTTGAATTACCAGATACTCCTAATTTACAAGGATTATAAACTATGATAGTTTTACAATGGAATCAAATTAATGATATATCAAAATATTTTATCTATCGTTCTGACTATCCTGAAAAAGAATTTGAGAAAATAGGTGAAGCTAAGTATTTTGATACAATCTACATAGATGAAAATGTAGAAAAGGATAGATATTATTATTACTACATTGTAGCTGTTAAAAATGGTGTAATGAGTAATAATTCCAATATCGTCAAAATGATAGATAATAGTAATTTGCCTGATTTGTGTGTAAGAGGAGAATTTTATAATAAATTTTATTATAATTTAATTAATGAACTTCCAAGTATATACAATAAAGAAACTAATGTTGTACCATACTCTCCTAGTAAAAAAACTTTAATTTTATTTTCCGATACCGCTGATGGACTAACTGAAATCTATCTAAATAATAGATTACAGTCTACAATAAGATATAATGGAGATGGTAATTATGTTTATACGAAAGCCAAGTTATCTTATGGTGAAAATATTATAGAACTTAAGAAAAATAGACAGACTATAAAAACTTGTTATATTAGAACTTCTAATTTAAATTTATGGTTAGAAGCTTTTTCAAAAATATTAGTAGATTTAGATGAACAAGTTTTATTAATGAAAGCTGATAAATTTATAGATCAAGCAAGATACAGTAAGATTTATGATAATTTTGGTCATTTAGTAAATGTTACTCAACAATTTAATTGGACTAACTTTAGATACAAAGAGGTAATAAAGGGATTATTACAAAGTTATTTGAAAGGTTCCACAGCTGAAGGAATTAAAAAAACAATTCAAATTTTAACTGGAAAAGAACCTGATATTGTAGAAAACTATTTAAGTAACGAATTAGATAAAGCAAAAGAAGAAAATGATATTGAAATAATAAATCCTGGTTTTACTGATGAACAAGAGTTTAATGGATGGAGTTGTAGTAGAGAAGCGGATGTTGATGTAAAGGATTATGTAGATTTTGCAAACAGTATTTCAAAAGATAATGTAGATTTAGAAACAGATCCTGGAAAAGTAATGTTACAAAAAGAACTTTTATTAAAAGATACATTTGATACTACTTTAGATAATTGGAATCTGATTGGTAGTAAAAGTGGATGTTTAACTATTAGTGATAATAAAGTTGTAGTTAGTGAAACTGTAGCAGAAACTACGCTTGAATGGGGAAATCCTGCATTATATTCTAAGCAAGCATTTAATCTTTATAAATATCCAATAATCTTAGACATGGTTGTAAAGCAAACATCCGGAATATGTATTTATGGTATAAGTACTTCAAATACTGGTGGACCATCAGCATACCAGAATATTGCATTTGGTTTTTATTTTAGTTCAAGTGAAGATGGATATAAAATTAAAATTAAAGAATTTAAAAAACCGTATAACCTTATAGAAACTGGCTATACTTGGAGTCCTGGAAAATATTATCAATTAAGAATCGAAACCTTGTTTAATGATAATAGTAATGTTGGGCAAAATGGAGCAATATATAGATTAAGATCAGCTGTAACAAAATCGGAACTAAATGGACAACCTTGGACATTAGTGTATACTACAACAAGTTATGGAAATTTAACATCTGATTATAATGTTTATATTACTCCTGTGTTCGAGTATAGTGCTCCAACAGAAGTTGACGATGTATACGTCTATAAAGCAAATTCGTATTTATATTCCTCAGTAATTATAGATAGTCAAAATGACTGGCAAAGTTCTACAGGAAATATAGAAAGAGTATCTTCTTCGAATATAGATTTTATAACAAACTCAGGAAAGATACAGTTAAATAAAACAACACCAGAAAATAAGGCAGCTCCTTCTTATGGAGGAATTTGTCAAAAATATGAGAGAGGGAATGTTGAAACTAGTTATGCTGCTTTTGATGGTTCTCTTTCTACATGGGTTGAATTTCCATATACCAGAAACTATGATCCGGGTTTTAAAGCAGATGATATAGGAGTGGGTCGGGGGGTGCAAAGAATTTGGTTAATAAAAAGATTTGTATCTGGTGTTACAATTAATTGTAATTTAAGAGTTTATTGGCAACAAGAGTTAAATATAAAACCTTATGTTTATTTTTTAGATGACAATGATAATTGGAGATTTATTTGTAGTGGTGATACAATAACAACCGCTGGAATATATTATTGGTGGAATGACGAAAATAAAATACGATCTATAACTTTTCCCTCTAAGTATACTAAAGGAATAAGAGTTGATTTTATAGTAGTAGAACCTTTACATGGCGGTAGTAATACACTTAAAGTAAACGAAGTATCTATTATTGCCTGTGAATATTATTCACTGGGATCTGTAATTTACAAATTAACTCAACCTCAAACTATTAGTTCAGATGATGTAGGTTATTTCGAAAAATCAGACACTTCTAACGGGGAAGTTGTTGAGTATTCAATACGGTATTCTAATGATCCTGATAAATCTTGGGGTTCAAATTCCCCAGATTTTAATGATGGTAACTTTACATCAGTATCATTTCCTTTTTACCATCTTGAGGCTGCTCAATATGCACAATTAAAGATTGAATTATTTTCTTATAATGGAGATACTCCAGTTATTGATATGATAAAAATTGGTTATTTTAGAAAAGGTAATATTACTAATAGACTATCATTAGATTTAGTACCTGTCACAATAGGAAAATTTTCTTATAGTTTAGCAGAAGAACCAATAAATACTATTGTTACATTTTTACATAGATATTCTGATGATAACGTTAATTATTCACCAAGTAATGGTGAATCTATTGAAAATCTTTCTAATTTAACACCTCATAGATATCATGAAATAACAGCAATTTTAAGAACTGAAAATGTTAAAAAAACTCCGATATTAGATAGTTATTCTATTCATTATGATCCCTCTACTTTTAATAATGAAGGAATTTATCTTGATTCTGACGGTGCATTGACAAATAATTCCGCTAGAATAACAGAATATGGATTCAATAAGACTTTATATCAAAAATTAGAAGTAGAACAAAATACTCCATATGAACTTTCAGCTTTTATAAAATCAGATATAGATGAAGATAACAATGCAAAATTGATTGTAAGGCATGCTGATAAAGATTATATTCTTGCTCAGAAAACAATTACAGCTTCTGCAGACTGGGTAAGATATAGATTACCTTTTATGATATTTGAACCTATGACAATTAAAATTGAATTAGCTAAAAATACTTCTACAGAAGGAAGTGTATGGTTTGATGATATAAGAATAGATAGACACGAGTATATGTTTAATTCCAATGCGCAAATTCTTATTTATAACAGTGAAGTTTATGTAAATGATGAGGTTGTTCTAAAAGGTCCGGAATTTGGTACTGATAGTTTAGCTAATCAATATATTTTTCCAGTTTTTGATAAGTCTGGTATTCAGAAAATTAGAGATGAAGATGGAAATATCTATCAAGAAAATGTAGACTTTACAGTTGATTATGATGAAGGAAAAATTACTTGGTATGTTTTAAGTCAAACCGCAACAGAAATATTAGATCAAGATTTTAATGAAGTTCATCGAACATCTCAATATGATTTATTATCTACTATAAGTAATTTTGAAAAATTAGCTCAAAGTTTTAAAGTATCAAATAATGGTAGATGTGGTAAAGTAAAATTATATCTTAAAAGAAATGGTTCATTTACTGGTTCTGTATATATTACTATTAATGAAGATGATAATGGACATCCAGGAACTATTTTAGCAACTTCTAAAGATGTAAATTGTATGAATATTAGTGTCTCTAATTGGGATTGGATAGAGTTTTCTTTTGACTCTTCTAATATGCCAATATTAACTACAGAAAAAATATACTATCTAGTTTTAAATGGAACTTATACAATATCTTCATCAAATTATATATTATGGGGAATTGCTACAGGTTCTTCTGGAAGTTATGCTAATGGATATCTTGAAAGTTATAGTAATAATTCTTGGACTATTGAATCTGGTTATGATGGTATTTTTAAAGTTTATTCATATGCCGATCTTTTAGGAACTCAACCTGAAACTGGAAAAATGTATTATGTAACATATTCATACATTCCAAAAGATTTTTATCAAAATGTTTTAGATAAAGTAAAACC
>Ga0123519_10000804_pt1 | contig 55178 bp, 51 predicted proteins | sample YelNatPaOPRAMG02_FD_87396 | JGI IMG/M metagenome (GOLD analysis project Ga0123519, IMG submission 87396) | Hot spring microbial communities from Yellowstone National Park - Yellowstone National Park OP-RAMG-02 (version 2) | ecosystem: Environmental > Aquatic > Thermal springs > Hot (42-90C) ...
AAAAAAGAAAAAGAATTAGTAAAACAATTAAAATCTACACTTTCAAAAATTTTTGAACTTGAAAAAAACATAGGGACATTAACCAGTGCAGAGCTGTGGAGCTACCGTATAAAAGATGGTAGATTTTATCCCTCTCCTTATGGACAGGACAAGGGAGAAGTTACAGAATCCAATGCTTTTCAACTCTGGAGTTCTATTTACCCTGCGGTAATTATGGATGCAAAAATAATTTATAAAAATAATTAACTTTAATTCATATAATCTCTTTGCCAGGACTAAAATTTATAAGTTGCATACTTCTTAATAGAAAGAGGTGATAACCATTAAAGCAATGGCAATAAAAAAGATATGTAATATGAATGAAGAGAAAGAGCCGCTTTCTTTAATTGATATGCCAGAGCCTACTCCTGTGGGGAAAGAGATTCTTATAAAAATTCTAGCTTGTGGTGTTTGTCATACCGAACTTGACGAAATTGAAGGCAGAACCCCACCTCCTTTTTTCCCTGTAATTCCCGGACATCAGATAGTAGGCTATGTGGTAGAGAAAGGAGCTAAAGCAATAAACTTTAGTATAGGTGACAGGGTGGGTATTGGCTGGATTAACTCTGCCTGCGGTAACTGTAAACAGTGTAGCGAAGGTAATGAAAATCTTTGCGAATCCTTTAAAGCAACTGGTAGAGATGTACACGGAGGATATGCTCAATATGTCACAATTTTAGAGGACTTTGCCTACAGGATTCCGGATAACCTTCTTGAAATTGAGACTGCACCTCTTTTATGTGCAGGAGCAATTGGCTATCGATCTTTGAGGCTAACCCTTTTAGAGAATGGACAAAACCTTGGACTTTTTGGTTTTGGTGCCTCAGCTCACATTGTTCTTAAAGTAGTGTTAAACAAATATCCTTCCACAAAGATATTTGTATTTGCAAGGAGCGAAGCTGAAAGAAGCTTTGCTTATAAGATTGGCGCTTTCTGGTGTGGCGATATAGACAGTATCTGCCCGGAAAAACTAGATGCTGCTATTGATACAACACCTGTATGGAAACCTATTCTATTTGCACTTAAAAACCTTAAAGGCGGTGGGAGACTTGTTATAAATGCAATACGCAAAGAGGAAATAGACAAAGAAGTACTGTCTACAGTAAACTATCCAGAACATCTCTGGCTTGAAAAAGAAATTAAAACTGTTGCAAATGTAACAAGAAAAGATATAAGCGAGTTTCTCCAGCTAGCTTCTCATATCAAACTTAAACCAGAAATACAGCTTTACTCTCTTAAAGAAGCAAATAAAGCCCTTGTAGAACTTAAAGAAAAAAAGATAAGAGGTGCAAAAGTGCTTGTAATTGAATAAAAATTTATTTAGCCTTTTGCCTTAGAAAAAACTGTGTTACAGATGTGTTTTGGTGGTGAAGGTTTCTTTTATCTTTAAACCCCACAATTCCTTGACTTTTTTACTTTTAAAAATTATAATTAAAAATGGATAGAAAAAAATTTAATTGTTATGTGAGAGGTAACCTTAATTGAAACCTGATATTTCTGTTTTCTTCCCTGCTTATAATGAGGAAAAAAATATAGAACGAACAGTAAAAGAAGCTCAAAAAGTTTTAAGTAATATAGCAAACGAATTTGAAATAATTATTGTAAACGATGGGAGCATTGATAATACTCTTAAAATAGCAGAAGCTCTTTCCAGAGAAATACCTCAAGTTAGTGTTATAAATCATCCTCATAATTTAGGCTATGGAGCTGCCCTTCGTTCTGGACTTAAAGGAGCCAGGTATCCTCTTATATTTTTTACTGATAGTGATGGTCAATTTAATATTGAAGAAATTACTAAACTTTTGCCTCTAATAGAATCTGCAGATGTGGTGGTAGGTTACCGCATAAAAAGAAAAGACCCGCTAATTCGTCTATTTAATGCTTGGGCTTATGGCACAATGATTAAACTACTATTCAAACTTAAGGTAAAAGATATAGACTGTGCTTTTAAGCTTTTTAAGAAAAGCTGTATTGACAGCATAGAAATAGAATCTAATGGAGCACTTGCCAGTGCCGAAATTTTGATTAAACTCCAAAAATTGGGATACAAAATAAAAGAAATTGGTGTTAATCATTACCCAAGAGCTGCTGGAGAACAAACAGGGGCAAAACTTTATGTAATCCTTAAAATGTTTAAAGAGTTGTGGAAACTTTATCGTAAACTCAAGAAAGGAACTAGTAGCTATTAACATATTCATTACAGGAGTAGCTGGATTTATTGGTTCACATTTAGCTAGAGAGTGTTTAGAAAATAATTATAATGTAATTGGAGTAGATAACTTCTCTTCATTTTATTCCAGAAAGCAAAAAGAAGAAAATATAAAAATACTGTCTAACTATCCTAACTTCAAATTTATAGAAGGAGATTTAAACACCATATCTTTGGAAAGTTTTTCAAAAGCAAAAATAGTATTTCACCTTGCAGCTCAGCCAGGGGTGAGAGAAAGTTGGGGAAAAAACTTTGTTATATATGTTAAAAATAATCTACTTCTCACTCAGAGATTACTTGAATTTTATAAAAATAAGCAGATTAACAAATTTATTTATATATCCTCTTCTTCAGTATATGGTAAAAGCGAGGTTCTACCTCAAGCAGAGTCTTCCCCCACAAATCCACTGTCTCCTTATGGAGTAACAAAACTTGCGGGAGAAAAGCTAGCTCTTCTTTACTGGCAAAACTATTCTTTACCAGTGGTAGTATTGCGATATTTTACTGTTTATGGACCAGCTCTAAGACCCGACTTAGCAATTCATCGCTTTATTCTCTCAGCACTTCAGCAAAAGCCAGTTGTAATCTTTGATAAAGGAAATCAGAAAAGAGATTTTACTTTTATAAAAGACACTGTAAAAGCAACTCTTTCTGCAATAAGTGCACCTGCAGGAGAAATAATAAATATAGGTAGTGGGAAACCTGTTTCTATTAACGAGCTAATCGTGCTCATTTCCAGAGTTTTATCTACTGACATAAGTATAACTTATAAACCTCACTCTATAGGGGACCCTCCTATTACCTGGGCAGATATTAAAAAAGCTAATAAACTTCTTGGATTCTCGCCGGAAACTTCGCTTCTAGATGGGCTCTTACATACCATAAATTGGGCGAAAAAATTTTATCAGTTGTAACCCAAGAAAAGTCTTTGAGATACTTTAAAAATTTTTATTTAACCCTTCACTTTTAATCTCTTTTCTGTTAAAATATATTAAAAGTCAAAAATCAGGTGATAAAGGTTGATTTATCCAGAACTAGGAGTAATGAGCTTAGAAGATAAAAAAATAGTAAAAGTTATGCAAAATATTTTCCAGGGAAACAGTGCTACAAATTTAGTTCAATATGAACTTATAAAGCTATTTTATAAAACCCCTAATAATTATTATACAGAGGAGCAAATTTGTAATAGCCTATCTATAAAACCACTGATTTTAATAGAAGCTCTGCAGAGCCTCATAACTTTGGATATAATTAAAAAACACAAAGGTAAATATATATATAACCAGAACCCTCAAATAAAAAAAGAAATAAATTGTTTACTGGAATATGGGAAGAGTAAAAATGGAAATTTAAAAATACTTTTACATTTACTTATGATGGGAAGACATAGTGGAAGGAGTAAAAAGTTATGAATTCCAAGCTTTTTTGGTATCTTGCAGGTGCATTAGCAAGTTTTTCTTTATTAATAATAATAGGTAGTTACAGAGAAAAGAAACGAAAAATAATAAAATCACACGGTCCTTTTTACTTCAAAGTAAAAGAGCTAATTAAAGAAGCAGATAAGCTGTTAGATACAATAAAAGAGCTTGAGGGGCTCTAATATAATCAATCTTTAGGTAATAAGTTTTTAGGAGGGCAAACATGGATATTTCTTTACTTAATGAAAAAATTCATAAAGAAAGTGCATTTGTTAGTAGTATTATTAGAGAAATGCAAAATGTAATAGTAGGGCAGAGTTATTTATTAGACCGCCTTTTAATTGGATTGCTTACAGGAGGACATATTTTAGTTGAAGGCGTACCTGGCCTTGCCAAAACACTTGCAGTCCGAACAATAGCAGATTGTTTTAAAATTCGTTTTCAACGAATCCAATTTACTCCAGACCTTTTACCTGCAGATTTAATTGGAACAATGATTTATAACCAAAAGACAGGTGAGTTTATCCCACATAAAGGTCCTATATTTACAAATATATTACTAGCAGATGAAATTAATAGATCCCCTGCCAAAGTGCAAAGTGCCTTATTAGAAGCAATGCAAGAGCTACAGGTGACTATTGGAGGGAATACATTTATAATTGAGCAACCATTTCTTGTAATGGCTACACAAAATCCTATTGAGCAGGAAGGCACATATCCTCTTCCTGAAGCTCAAGTAGATAGATTTATGATGAAGCTAAAAATTACTTATCCATCCTTTGAAGAAGAAAAACAGGTACTTGAAAGAGCTCTAAAACCAATTTTCCCAAAAGCACAGACAATAGCTAGTAAAGAAGATATTTTACAAGCTCGCCAGAGTATTAACTCTGTTTATATAGATGATAAGGTAAAAGATTATATATTAAATATTGTATTTGCTACAAGATATCCTGAAAAATATGGTTTAAAAATTAAAAATTTTATTGCTTATGGCGGCTCTCCGCGAGCTACTATTTACCTAGCACTTGCAGGGAGAGCTTATGCATTTCTGCGAGGTAGAGGCTATGTAACACCTGCAGATATAAAAGCTATTGGCAAAGATGTTCTAAGACATAGAATAATCCTTACCTACGAAGCAGAAGCAGAAGAAATTACAACCGAAGAGATAATTGAACAAATATTTGGCACAATTGAAGTTCCTTAAAAATGCTTACCAGAGAATTACTTAAACAAGTTAAAAAAATAGAAATAAAAACTCGTTATATCGTGGAAAGTATATTTGCCGGGGAATATACCAGTGTATTTAAGGGACGCGGAATTGAATTTGCAGAAGTAAGGGATTATCAATACGGCGATGATGTAAGGTCTATCGACTGGAATGTTACTGCAAGAATGTCTACCCCTTATATTAAAAAATTTACAGAAGAAAGAGAACTTACTGTATTATTGGCGGTAGATATGAGTGCCTCACAAAAGTTTACAAGTAACGAAAAAAGCAAAGGCGAAATTCTTGCAGAAATTTCTGCCATACTTTCACTTGCAGCAACTAAAAGTAATGATAAGATAGGAGTAATATTATTCAGTGATAAAATAGAGAAATATTTACCTCCACGCAAAGGTTTACATTATGTATTAAGAGTAATTAGAGAAATTCTTTATTTTAATCCTTCACACAATAAAACTGATATAGCACAAGCATTAGAGTTTATAGGCAGAGTTCAAAAGAGACGCTGTATTTTATTTATTCTATCCGACTTCATTTCTCCGCCTTTTCTGCACCTTCTAAAAGTTATTGCAAGAAAACACGATACAATTGCTATATATCTTTATGACCCTTTAGAATTTACTATGCCTCCGGGTGGAATAATATTTATAGAAGACCTTGAAACTGGTGAACTAATAAAGTTTACTGCTTCGCCAAAAAATTTACAGCTATGGAAACAACTACGCAAGAAGTCCCTGGAAAAACTTCGATATCAATGCAAATCAAATAAAGTAGATATAATAGAAATATCAACCAGAGAAAATTATATTCTACCACTTATAAAGTTTTTCCACGAAAGAGCATTGCGTTACCGCCGATGAAATTCAAATTAATTCTTTTAGTAATATTCTTACCATTATTATGGCTTATCCCTGCAAAAGGGCAGGAAATAGAGGTAAACTCCAGCGCAAGCCCGTCTAAAATTACTATTGGAGATTTAGTAAAGGTAAATATTACCATTAAGGCTAATAAAGACTTTGTATTTGATTTCACGGGGAAAAATACTCCCGTAGGCGAGTTTATTTTAAGAGACTTCTCTCTGAACTCTACACCTAAGGATAATTACATCATTTATAATCTCACCTATATCCTGACCATTTATAAAACAGGAGAATTTCTAATACCTGCAATCAAGATAAAATACAGGCGTGGAAAGGAAGAAGGAACTGTTACTTCTACGCCAATGCTTATAAAAGTGATAAGTATACTCCCCCCTAATGCTAAAGATATTAAAGATATAAAGCCTATAGCAATGCTCCCCTGGTGGATTACTTACAGCAGAGAAATTATTACTGTTATTATAGTCTTAACTGGAATAATGTTAGTTATTTTATTACTTTTAAAATGGAGCCAACACTCTTATAAGATTAAAGAAGTTTCTCCTCCCGTGCCAGCTCTATCCCCTGAAGAAGAGGCATTTAAAGCTTTGAGGCTATTAGAAGAGGATGACTTACTCAGAAAAAAAGATTATAAAAACTTCTATTTTAAATTAAGTGAAATATTACGCAGGTATCTAGAAAGAGTATTTCAAATTCCAGCAATGGAAAATACAACTGAAGAACTTAAATTAAATTTAAAATCAATAGAGTTGCCATCGGAATGGGAGGAGAATATAACAAAATTTCTTATACAAAGCGATTTAGTTAAGTTTGCACGGTTTTTACCAAAAGAAGAAGAAGCTTTGGAACATTTTCAATTAGTAAAAAATTTAATAAGGAAAATAAAACTTAAACAAGATGTCATTAGCCAGACCTGAATTCTTATTATTATTACTATTAATACCCTTACAAGTATGGTATATTACTAAAAAACAAAAGCCTGCTACTTTACTTTTTTCAGATGTTAAAAGCTTTCATAACTTAAAAGACTTCTCTGCCCGCCTAGGCTTGGGGGTACTTTTAACTTTAAGAATAATAAGTTTAATATTAATTATCCTTGCTTTAGCTCGTCCCCAACAGGGTAGAACCATACAGGAAGTGCTATCAGAAGGTGTAGACATTATAATCACTCTAGATTTATCAGCTAGTACGAAAGCAGAAGATTTCAAACCGTTTAATCGTCTTTTTGTAGCTAAACATGTGACTTCAGACTTTATTCAAAATCGCCCCAACGATAAGATTGGTTTAGTTGGATTTGGTGAAAGGTCATTTGCACTAGCTCCTTTAACACTTAGCCATAATGTTTTAATTGATTTTCTAAATAAACTGGAAACAGGAATGGCAGGAGACGGCACTGCTATTGGAGTAGCTATTGCTACAAGTGTTGAAAGACTAAAAGAAAGTAAAAGTAAGAGTAAAATAATTATACTCATCACTGACGGAGAGAACAATCAAGGTTCTATAGACCCTATAACAGCGGCAAAAATTGCTGAAGCTTTAGGTATAAAAATATACACTATAGGAGTGGGCACTCCAGAAGGTGCTCCTATACCTATAGAAGAAACTATGTTTGGTAAAGTTTATGCACGAAATCCCGATGGCACACTTATGCTTACACATCTAGATGAAAAAACATTAAAAGAAATTGCAGCAATTACAGGGGGCAGGTATTTTAGAGCTACCAATAAAGAGGAGCTGGCACAAATATATCAAATTATTAATAAGCTGGAAAAAAGCAATTTTAAAGTAAAAACACAAGCCATTTATCGTGAGTTATTTCCGTATTTTTTAGTTCCAGCTTTAATTATAATTTTTTTGGAGGTAATTTTAGCCTGCACTAAGTTGTGGCATCTGCCTTAATGAGAAAAAATGCACTGGGGAGCTGCGAAATTTTTTAATCTTTTATTATTACTTATACCAATAATAATATTAATATTCTGGAAAGGAAGGAAGGAGAAGAAATTTCTAGAAAATTTTTTTATCTCTCCTCTTCCTAGAGAAAGACTTTTATATTTACACAAGTGGAAAAGCATTTTAAAAACTCTTTTATTAATTTTAGGTATCACTTTAATTATTGTTGCACTAGCTCGTCCACAATATGGAATAAAACCTGTAGTAGTAAGCTGTAAGGGTGGAGATATAGTTCTTGTAATAGACACATCTGCAAGTATGGCAGCGGAAGATATAAAACCAAATCGTTTAGAAAAAATTAAGCAAGACCTGATAATTTTACTTTCCCATATAAATGGAGATAGAATTGGTATGGTTGTGTTTGCTGGTGAAGCTTATATTCAATGTCCTCTTACACTGGATTATAGTATGATAAATACATACATAGATATTCTGTCAACAAAACTTGTTCCAACTCCTGGCACAAATATTGCACAGGCTTTAAATGTTGCTATTGGGGTATTTGATGATAATAAGGAAGATAGATTTAAGTCAATAATTCTATATACTGATGGAGAAGACCATGAAGGAAAAATAGAAGAAGTAGTTAAAAAATTAAAAGAAAAACAAATTCCAGTAACTACTATAGGAGTTGGAACAGAAGTGGGGGCTCCTATACCTATTAAAAATGAGCAAGGAGAAATTTCTGGCTACAAACAAGATAGCAAAGGGAAAATAGTGGTTTCTCGCTTAAATACATCTCTACTACAGCAGATTGCTCAACAAACTGGTGGAAGTTATTATTCCATCACAGACGGGTTTAAGATAATAGGAATATTAAACAGCTTTAAACAGGGAAAAAAGAAAAAATTTCAACAAATCATTGGAAATTATTATATAGAAAGATATAAATATCCACTTTTGCTTGCTTTTTTTTGCCTCTGGCTTGAAAGTATTATAAACAAACGAAAAGAAAAAATCTTTATTAATGAAGTTAAAAAAAAATGATATGAGTAAAAAGTCAATATTAATAACACTTTTATCTATTTTCGTTCTAATAAGCTGGGGGTTCTCCCCTAATCCCATTACAGAAGGTAATAAACTCTATTCAAATGGTAAATATAATGAGGCTTTAAAAAAGTATAAAGAAGCTCAAACCCACAATCCAAAATCTTCCCTAATTACTTATAACATATCTAATACTCTTTATAAGCTAAAAGAATATACTCAAGCAATTCAAAATTATCAAAAACTACTAAATACCACTAATACCAAGCTTAAACAGTATACATTATATAATATAGGTAATAGTTTTTTCAAAAAGGAACAATTAAAAGAAGCCGCTGAATTCTATAAACAAGCATTAGCTTTAAACCCGGATGATAAAGAAGCTAAATACAATCTTGAACTAGCTCTTCAGCTAATGCAACGCACTCCTACACCCACGCCTAAAAACAGTTCTAATTCTGAACAAAAACAAAAATCAAAAGAAAAAAACAAAGAAAAGGAAAAACAATCTAATAAACAGAAAAACAAAGAAGCTAAACAGGAAAAACAAACTAAAACAGGAAAAACACAGCTATCCAAATCTAACCTTACAAAAGAGGAAGCAGAATACTTACTTAGATTATTAAACGAAGAGGAGAAAAAATGGCAAAAAGAAAGATTTACCAAAGAAAAGATAGAATTATTTTCACCCCAGATAGACTGGTAATAATTTTAAATTTTCTACTATTTTTAATAATTACAAGACCTTCTTTTGCTCAAACACCAGAGGTTGAGGCTTATGTAAATAAAAGTGAAGTTCATCTAAATGAACAATTTACATTTACTGTAAGAATTAAAGGTGGATTAGATTTAAATTTTGGAGATAATGTGCAAATACCTTCCTTAAAAGATTTCAAAATAATAAATCAATATCAGTCTTCAAGTTTTACTTTTGTAAACGGAATACTGGGAAACACAATTGAAATCACCTATACACTTTTACCTGCTTCATCAGGTAGATTTACAATTGAACCAGTTGTTATTCGCTCTGCAGGGCAGACAGTAAAAAGTAATCCAATAACTATTACAGTACTGTCAAGTTCTTTGCCATCATCTCCTCCTAAACCTACTTTAACTTCTCCTTTCAACCCTCCACAGAGCTTTCCTTATTATTCTCCTCCTTATTCCCCTCCAATTACTACCCCTACTAAATCTTACTGGGCAGAACAAAAGCTAAGTCTTAACAGTGTATATATTAATCAAGGGGTGTTGCTTACTCTTACATTTTATCATATAAGTGACCTTTATATAGAAGGGTCATATAAATTACCAGATTTAAGTGGATTTCAGGTAGTAGAACTTCCTCAAGGGAAAACTCAAAAAACAGAAGTAATCAATAATGAAGAATATGTGGTAGAAGAAGCAAGGGTGCTTTTATTCCCAATAACTGCTGGCGAAAAGTATATACCACCTACACAAATAGAAATTGCAGGCTCCCCCTTTTCTTCTGTTCAAGCAGAAACTATATTTACCAATCCACTTAAATTAACTGTCCAGCCTCTGCCAGAAGAAGGAAAACCTGCTCAATTTTCTGGAGCAGTTGGACAGTTTACAATGGAAGTCTCTTCTCCGCCTTCAGTAGCAAAAACAGGCGAATCTTTTACTATTGATGCCGAAATAAGAGGTTACGGAAATCTTAAAGGAATTAAATCTCCTTCAGTTTCAGGAGGAGAAAAATTTGAAGTATTCCAATCCACTACAGAAGAAAACTATCTACCCGAAGCAGATAAAATTTATAGCCAAAAAAAATTTAGTTATCTATTCATACCAAAATCAGAAGGAGAAATTTCTCTGCCACCCATTGAATTTAATTATTTTGATCCAGAGCAGAAAAAATACCAAATTTTAACCTCTCCTACTGCTAAAGTGAGGGTTCTTAAAGGTGCAAGTATCTCTTCTCCATCGCAAATGTCAACCTCTGGTAATGAAGTAAAAATCTTGGGTAAAGATATTCTATATATAAATACCACAGCTAATATAAAAGATTTTATACCATTTATATATCAAAAAACTGAATATGAGCTTTACTGGATTATACTTGCTATGACTAATCTGTTTGTATTTATTTTAAATCAAATTAAAAAAAGATATCAGCAGCAGCAAAAAAATATATTACAAAAGAAAGCTTATAAGAAGGCTCTAAAAAGCTTAAAACAAATTTCAAAGCAAAAGATACAAAATGCGGAAGAATTATCAAAACAATTTATTCAAATTATACAGCAGTATCTTGAGCTTAAATTCAATCTTGCTACTACTTGTGTAGGAGAAGACGACTTACAGGAACTTCTTTCAAAGAATAATATAAGCGAAAGTTTAATTAGGAAAACAAAAGAATTCTGGCAGAAAACGGAATTTTTAAGATACTCAAATAATACTCCTCAACAAATAGAAAAAACAAAAATGATAGAAGAAATAAAAGAAATAATAAAATCCTTGGAAAAGGAGAGCAACTGGAAGTGAAAAGAAGATACCTTGCAATTGTGTTTTTAATTATTACACTGACAATTGGCAAAGCCTCTAGTGGGACATTTCAGCAAGCCAATGAGGCTTATAAGCAAAAAAACTATATTCAAGCACTTAATCTTTACTCACAATTAATCAATCAAGGGATAGATAACCCTTATTTATTTTATAATATTGGTAATACTTTTTATAAATTAAACCAGCCAGGTAAAGCGATATGTTTTTATAAAAAAGCTCTACGCCTTCTTCCACGAAATAAAGAAATTAAACAAAATCTGCAATTTATCCAAACTTCTCTAGGTATAAAAGAGCAGGCACTTCCCTGGTGGAATAAAATAATACTTTATCCAGTCTTATGGTTAACAATTAATGAACTAAGTATAATTTTAGCTATACTTGGTGGAATACTGGCAATCTGGTTAATCTTTTATCAAATTACCTCTTTTTCTTCAATTCAATTTAAATTAATTGGTATTATTTCTCTAATTATATTTATATTTACTGCTATATACTGGGGTATAGATGCATACAATTACTGGTATATAAATAAAGGAATTATTATTAAAGACAATATTATAGCAAGAAGTGGACCTGGAGAGGATTATATGGACATAGTTAAACTAAGAGAAGGTACCCAAATAATAATAAGAACTAAACAAGAAGGTTGGTTTCAAATTAATATTTCTAAAGGGGTAGAAGGCTGGATACCCCAGGACAGTTGCTGGAAGATTTAAAAATGAAACTAAAAATTTAAGAATTAATTATGAATAGGCACATTATTACTAATCTTTCTATTGTATTTGCTGTAGGTGCTCCGCGCCCCACTTCGTGTAGAGGTGCCTATGGGCCTCTGCCACTTTGTGCCTTTAGGTGCTACCGATACTTGCACTAAGTGCACTACTGGCAGTTGCGTATAACCTTATAGTTTTATCCGTGTTATATTTTTAGTTTTTATGGGAAAGCAAACTATCTTAATAAACTTATTGACTGATGTAAAAGTTTATCATTACTTAAAATATACCTGTTTGGGTGGAACCTTTTTATCAATTCTTCTTTATATCTGGCTGTGGGGAAAAAGGGAAAGCAAATTTGAATTTAAAGAATCTATTTTGTTTCTTGCAGGTTTATATATTGTAAAGTTACCATGGGAAATAATATCTAATTATGAACTAGAACGCTTCTTTTTGCTTTCTCAACAACCAGTTTTTGATTGGATTAAACAATATATACTTGCTCAATTTCTTACTTTCATATTCTTACTGGGTATAATAAATACTCTAAACTGGCTTATAAAAAGAAAACACGGTTTAGAATGGATAATCGCTGGAGCCGCTTATGGAGTATTACTTGTAGTAATTAATTACATTTTCCCTGTATGGATTACTCCCCTGTTTAACAAGGTTACTCCAGCTTCTCCTTGCATTAAAGATACTGCAATGAAACTTGCAAAAGAGTTTGGATTAAACATTGATAAAGTATATATTATAGATGCCTCAAGACAAACGACAACGGCTAATGCCTATATAATAGGGATATGGAAAACAAACCAGATAGTTATCTACGACACATTACTTAAAAATTTTACCACATCAGAAATAAAAACTGTTTTAGCACATGAATTAGCACATAAAAAAGAAAAACATTTAATTAAAGGTATTCTTCTCAGCTGGATTTTATGTATAGTATTTTTAACTTTTATTTATTTTAAACTTAAAAAACATTCTATGCCTAAAATAATCCTTTATTTCATCCTTTTTAGTTTTCTTGTAAATCCTTTCCAACTAGCTATATCTAGAAAATGGGAAAAAGAGGCGGATCTGTGGGCATTAAAATCTAGTGGTAACCCACAAGCTATTATTTCTACTTTTACTAAACTGAGCAAGCAAAATATGGCAGACCCAAACCCTTCTTGTCTGGAGATAATATTATTTTATTCTCATCCTCCCATCTCAGAAAGAATTAAGACAATAGAAGAAAAAGGTATGATAAAATGAAGTTTAAACCAGCTTATCTTAAAATTACTTCTAAAGAATTTAAAGAAAAAATTAAAACTTTATATAAATTTTACGAGGATTGCACACTTTGCCCGAGAAAATGTAAAGTAAATAGAATAAAAGGAGAAAAAGGATTCTGCAAAGCTACCGCAGAGGTAGAAATTTCAAGTTTTCATGCTCACTTTGGAGAAGAGGCCCCACTTGTAGGCAGAGGTGGCTCTGGGACTATATTTCTTACACATTGTAATTTAGGTTGTATATTCTGCCAGAACTACGACATCAGCCATTTAGGAATTGGAGATGTTGCAACTCCTTTGGAAATTGCAGATATGATGATAGCTTTACAAAAAAGTGGCTGTGAAAATATAAATTTTGTCACCCCAACTCATTATACACCAGGTATTGTAGAAGCTATTTATTTAGCTGCTAAAAAAGGGCTTTATCTACCCATAGTCTATAATTGCGGAGGTTATGAAAATGAAGAAGTTATAAAACTTCTTTACGGAATAGTAGATATATATATGCCTGATTTTAAATTCTGGGATACAGAAGTTTCAAAGGAATTAGCAATGGCTTCTGATTATTCCCAGAGAGCGAGAGAAGCTCTTAAGGAAATGCATCGTCAGGTAGGAGTTTTAAAAATATCCCCTGAGGGTATCGCAACTAGAGGACTGTTGGTCCGACATCTAGTATTACCACAAAATTTAGCAGGCACAAAAGAAATAATGCAATTTATTGCTAAAGAAATTTCACCTAATACATATATTAATATAATGGACCAATACACACCCTATTTTAAAGCTATAAATAACCCTAAAATTGCAAGAAGAATAACTGCACAGGAATTTAACGATGCCATTAGCTTTGCTCATAAAGAAGGGATTACCCGTCTAGATAAAGAAGTTCCAAAGAAATTCTGGTTGTTTTTCTAACTTTAACCAAAAACAAAGGGAAACAAATGTTTTGACCCCAAATAATGCAGTTAACCGCAAAGGTGCGTCATTCGGGTTTAAAAGCTATTTCATTCTCTCCTTTTTAGCAAACTCCTGTGGGGAAACTTTATTAATGGCACTTTAATTTCTATAGTGCTTCTAGCAGTGTGGTTTTGGGGGGCTTACACTCTACAATTTATTCCATCTAGGCTCTTTAACTTGTAAGCAAAAGTGTTTTTAGGTTAAATCTCTGTGTAGTGTTTAATAAAAAATTTTGGGAATATTTTAACCCTTGCGTAGTCTAGCTTACTTAAATTAATACAACTCTTTAAGAAATTTTTAAAATCATTTTCTTTTCCACCAAAACCTGAAAGTAAACAGTAACAGCGGTCTAGATAAGTCTCTATAAGATTTAGACACATAGTAAAACCATCATAGTAATTGATGAACTCCAGTATTTTCTTTCTATCCACTTCTTCTGTCTCTAAAAGTAAAGTTTTTATCCATTCCCTTTCTTTAGGACTAGCCTTAGAAAACGCATATATAATTGGCAAAGTCAAAATGCCTCTAGGAAAGTCTTGCCAGAGTGTTTTTTTCTCTTCCTCTGGATCTCCTATATAATCCAGCAAATCATCGTAAATTTGATAAGCCATACCAAAATACTTGCCTACACAAGCAAGTGCATTTACTTCGCCAGGAGTTCCTCCGCCTATTAAAGCACCAACATTGCAGGATGCTTTCATTAAAGATGCAGTTTTTGCCTCTACTATTTCGAAGTATCTTTTAATTGAAAAACAATTACTAGCTTGTTGATTAATCTCTAATAGCTCCCCACTGCACATATTTACAACAGCTTCAAATAATGGTTCAATTAAATATCGTGGTAACTTACGAAGTAATTCTAAATATGTAACTGCCAGGATATAATCCCCTACAGTGATAGAAATCTGATTATTCCAGCAAATTGGCACACTTGCTTCCCCTCTTCTCATTTTACCCTCATCAATTACATCATCATGTAAAAGAGAAGTTGTATGAATAATCTCTATCCCTGCAGATACTTCCAGTAAAAGCGGTGTTATTTTACCTCCCACAAGAGTAGCTGAATAAATTACAAGTAAAGGTCTAATTCTTTTTCCTTTTTTAAGCACTGTATAAGAATAAACTTCATTTACATAGGGTAAATCTTTAAATATTTTCTCTTCCAAAATTTCATCTATAAGTTTTAACCACTCTTTTTCCATTGTTTTATAGCTTCTACAAGTCCTTCCAATGTATATGAATCTGCCATAATCTGAGGAGTAAAACCAAAGTTTCTTACACTCTCTGCAGAAACCGGCCCAATTACTGCTATAGGACACTTCATTACTACTTTTTTAGATAAAAAAGAAGATGTAAGTTTAAAAAAATTTCTAACGCAACTACTTGAAGTAAATGTAATAATTGGAGCACTTGATAGGAAAGCTAAAAGCTCTTCTTTTTCAGAAGAAGCAGATAAAGGGGCTTCTACCCTGTAAATAGGAAGTTGTGTAACAATTGCTCCTTCTTTTACAAGTGCTTGATATAAAAAAAGATTAGGCTTTTGAGGACCTGGAATAATGAACTTTAAATTTTTAAATGAAAAAGGAAACTCATTTACCAGGCTTTCAGATGTGTAACTGCCAGGCATAAAATCTGCCCTTAAACCAAAACTCTCTAAAGTCTTATAAGTAGCAGGTCCAATCACAGCAATCCTGGCATTACTAAATGCCCTACAATCTTTACCACTTCTAAATAAATAATCCAAAAAAAATTTAACCCCATTTTTACTTGTAAATATTATCCAATCAAACTGATTGAGTTCTTCAAGAAAAGCTGTGGATGGAAAGTTTAAAATGGGCAAAACCGTTATTACAGGATAACTAAACACCTCTGCTCCTTCTTCTATTAAAAGTTTTGAAAGTTTTTCATCCTCTGTTGTAACAACTACCTTTACTCCTGCTAGAGGTAATCTATTCATCCAATTTAACTGTTCCCCCATTTTTACCACTTCTCCAATAATAAGCATAGTAGGAGAAGGGAATTTATAAGTATTATACTCTCCCTCTGCTACTTTATTCAAATCAGTAATTATTATTTTTTGAGCATTGGTGCAACCCTGAGAAACTATTGCAAAACCTGTCTCAGGGTTTAAGCCTCTTTTTAAAAGTTCCTTTGCAATTTCCGACATATTGCTTCTACCCATAAGAACCACAAGTGTTTCACTAGTGGCAAGATGCTCCCAATTAAGTTCGGTCATATTTGCTTTGTGACCAGAAACTATGGTAACAGAGGAGCTAAGTCCTCTCATAGTAAGGGGAATTCCAGCACAAGCTGGCACTGCAAAGGCAGAAGACAATCCTGGCACTACCAAAAACGGAATATCATTTTGTGCAAGGTAAAGAGCTTCTTCTCCACCTCTGCCAAAAATAAAAGGATCCCCTCCCTTTAGTCTTACTACCAATTTACCTTGTTTTGCTTTATCCCGCATCAAAGAATTAATATCTTCTTGTTTAATTGCCTCCCCAAGTTCTTTTCCCATATAAATTAACTCTGCAGCAGGCTTACATTCTTTTAATATACCTTTATCTATAAGACGATCATAAATTACTACATCTGCTCTCTGCAAATAATATAAAGCTTTAAGTGTTAAATTTTCCGTTCCCCCGGGGCCTCCGCCCATTATAATTACTTTACCCTTTTTAACATTCATAATATTATAAAGCAAAAGGCACAAAGCATATTGGCCTCTTAAATAACAAATTGCATTTGTGCCTTTGCCACTCTTTGTGCCTTCTATTTAATATTGAACCAGGCTAAACACCTTGTAACCTGATAAAAATTCTCTACCCTTTAAATCCAAAAGTTCAATTACAAAAGCAAACTCAACTACCTTTCCACCCAATGCTTCTACCAGTTCTGCCGAAGCCTTTGCAGTCCCTCCTGTTGCTATCAAATCATCAAAAATAAGCACCCTGTTCCCAGGCCTAATAGCATCTTTGTGAATATCTAATCTATTAACACCATATTCCAGTGAATATTCCCTGGTAATTACTTCATAAGGAAGCTTACCAGGTTTACGCACAGGCACAAAACCTGCACCTAAATTATAAGCCAAAGCTCCTCCAAAAATATAACCCCTCGCCTCTATTGCTACAACTACATCTATGTTGTGGTTTTTATAATTTTCTGTCAATTTATCTATTACATAATGAAAAGCCTGCGAATCCTGTAAAATTGGGGTAATATCCCTAAATAAAATTCCTTTCTGGGGGAAGTCGGGGATATTTCTAATCATTTTCTTTAAATCCATTTACATCCTCCTCTCTCTCTTTAATATAAAGAGATAAAGCGAATTTTCCAAAAATCCATAAGTTTTTGCAAATTTTCTCTCTCTTTAAGTAATTTACAAAAGTAATTAAACTGATTTAGCTGAGCTACCCCTTCCTTAAAAGTTGGAGAAAGATTTAAATCTTTCTTATCTTTTAATCTGGCTAACTTTAATAAATTTTCATCTCTTTCTAAAACTCCTATTTCTTTGAAGATACAAAGAGCTTTTTTTAGTTTTTCATTTTCCTTGTTCATAACCTCTTCTATAGAAACAGGCAAATACTGTAAAAGCTTCTTATAATATTTTATAAGCTCCTCTCTACTAAAAACTATACTTAAAAACCTATCAGGGTAAATTTCTCTAATATACGACTTTACTGTAGTATCAGGGGAAAGAAGTAAAAGAAATTCATTAACACTCGTGGGCAACTCCATAAGTAAGATTTCTCTAGAAAAAGGAATGTTAGGAGAAAAGGAGTATTGTAAACTATAAAAATTTCTTTCTATACCCACCCCACTCTTATTGCCTTTCCCATAAATAATCTTATCAGGAGAAAATTTTAATAAATATGGCTCTTCTAATTTTTGTAGATATACAGTGGTAATAAAAGTTTTAGTTAAAGAAAGTCGCCAGAAGTTTTGAAAATGGCTTTCTAGTAATTTATAATCAATATTAAGTTGTCTAGAAAAATCATCTATTAAAACCACTCCATTAAAAAAAGAGGATAAAAAAGAAAGATAGCTTATTGCAAAAGTTAAGCTTACTACCCCTATAATTTGATCTTTTGAGGGAGTCTGTATTGGGAAGCTAAAATCCTCTACTCTAATATAATCTGGTAAAGTATCTTTTAAATAATCTCTATGAAGATTAGCTTCTAAAATAAATGGATGAATAAATAATAAATTTGGCAATTCTCCATTTACAACTTTGTCTACGAATAACTTTAAATAGCCTTTTAGCTGTCTAAATGTCTGACATCTTATTTCTCCTTTAATCTCTTTAGGGAGATGTAGAACAGGCGTGGAATACTTGTCTGAAGAAGTTAAAGAGCTTAAACTTTTTTTAATTTTTTCTATTCTTATTTCTATCTGTTCAATTCCTTCGTAATAATTAAAAATTGGAACTCCAATAATATCTACCAGAATATCTTTTTCAATTTCTTCACCATTATAATTATATATAATACCAAAGAAAATCAGCCCTCCCTGTTCAAGCAATAGTCTGCAATGCTTACCGTCTTTGCCAACCCTATTAAAATCAGACACCTTTACATTACGCCATAAAAACAAAGGAGAAGGATTGCCTTCTCCAAAAGGCTCTAACTTCTCAATCCACTCAACTAACTGTGGAGTTATATCAAAAAAGCTTATCTCCACATCTACCTTCTCTTCTAGTTCTACTTTAGCCTTATCTTTATTCTGAAAAAAATATTCCTCTATTGAGCTCTTAAAAGCATAAAAGTTTTTTTTAAGAAGTGAAAAACCACCAGCTTTCCTGTGCCCACCAAATTGGATAAGCAAATCTTTAGAAAAAGCCATAGAGTCAAATATTGAAAACTCTCCCACACTTCTAGCTGTGCCTTTAGCCTCTTCTCCATTAAACCATATTAAATAGGTAGGCAGGGAATATTCTTCTGCTATTCTACCTGCTACTAAACCAAGTACTCCTATGTGCCAGTTGGGACTACCAATTACTATAGGTAAAGATAGTTCATCACTTATCTTTTCTTTTATTTCCTTTAAAATTTCTTCACAAAGCCTCTGCCTTAATTTATTTTGATAATCAGCAAAGTTAGCCAACTCTTCTGCTCGATAAATATCCTCTTCCAACAATAACTCCAGGGCTACCCTTGCATCTCCTAATCTCCCAATAGCATTAATCCTCGGACCTAGATGAAAGCCAATACTTCTACCTTTAATCTCCTTTATACTGGCTACTTTAAGAAGTGCTTTTAACCCTGGTTTAAAAGTTTTAGCCATTTGTTTAATTCCTAGACTTGCTAAAATCCTATTCTCTCCAAGAAGTGGAACTACATCCGCTACTGTGCCAAGTGCCACTAAATCCAGATGCTCTTCTAACTTTTCAAAGCCTCCAGCTAATACCTGTGCTAACTTAAACGCAACACCTACTCCTGCTAGATATGGAAAGGGATATTCTCCTATTGTAGGATTAATGATAGCATAAGCATCTGGTAACTGCTCACGGGGTAAATGATGATCAGTAATGATAAATTCCAATCCTCTTTTATTTCCCCATTCTACCTCTGCACAACTTGTAATTCCACAATCTACAGTGATAATCAATTTGCCACCCTTTTCTATTATCTGTTCCAAAGCTTCCCTGTGTAAACCATAACCTTCTGTTACACGATGTGGTATGTAATAATTCACTTTTTTACCTAATAAACGGAATGTATATACCAGAAGTGCAATAGAAGTTATTCCATCTACATCGTAATCTCCATAAATCCATATCTGCTCTTTTTTTTCTAAAGCTGTTTCAATACGCTTTATAGCACGTTCCATTTCAGAAAAACGCCACGGTGAAAATAACTTGTCTGCAGAAGGGAAAAGGAACTGTTTTAAATCCTCAAGAGTATTAATACCCCGTTTCCATAATATCTCTACTATTAAAGGAGGTATATTAAGATGCGAAGCTAAATAAGAAACTACCTCCTCTTTTTCTATTATATCCTGAGTGCTCTGTTCTGGCATAGGAAAAGACACGCTAAAACCTTAGCCCCTTTTTTTCTTCTTTTTCTTTTTCTTTTGTGAATGTGTTTTTACCAATTGCCCCACAGAAGGCAGTTCCTCTGGAGAGAATGTATCAACCTCGGGTAAGATTTCTTCTTTAGCTTTTACCGGAACTCCCTGATTTTCTGGAGTAGTAGCAGTTTTTAGAAGAAGAGCAGCTCTTCTTCTTTCTATCTCCTTCTTTTTCTGCTTTGCTGCCCAATGGTCCCAGGTAACAATTAAAGGACAGGCTACAAAAATTGAAGAATAAGCTCCTGAAGTAATTCCTATTAAAAGTGAGATTGCAAATGGTTTTAGTGTTGAACCTCCAAATAAGAGAATTGCAATCAACACAAACAAAACTGTAAGAAGGGTATAAATAGACCTGCTCATTGTCTGTAAAATGCTGGTATTTACAAGTTCTTCAAAACGAAGCTTTTGAAGTAGCTTCTTATTTTCTCTTATGCGGTCAAAAATTACAATAGTATCCATTACCGAATATCCAATTACAGTAAGCAAAGCTGCTAGAAATGGACTATCAGCTTCAAGACCTATAAGAGAATAAAGCCCAACCATTACTATTACATCATGAACTAAAGCTATATCTACAGCTAATCCATAGAGAAAATTACTTTCAAATCTTATAGCTATATATATCAACTGTAATATAAGCACAATGAGAATTGCCCGAAAAGCATTTCTTTTTAGTTCTTTACCAATAGTAGCCCCCACTCCTGAGGTGCTACGAACCTCTACCTCACCAAAATTTTTTCTCAAAAAATTAAGCATTTCTTTTTGATTGTTAGGAGAAAGAAATTTAGAACGAATAATAATAATCTGTTTATCAATTCCTGATTGTTGAACCATACTGCTACCCATATCTATATCTTCACCAGTTTTTTCGTCTTTTAATTTAAGCTCTTTAAGTACACTTCGAACCTCTTCATCATTAACAACCTTCTGGAACTTTAATTCGTTAATAGTACCACCTTTAAAATCCAGTCCTAAATTTAAGCCTTTAAATATCAAAGAAGAAAGGCATACTATAATTAAACAACCAGAAAAAATATAATACCATTTTCTCTTTCCTATTATATTCCAATGTTTTTTACGAAAATCTAATAAACTCACTTCCTAACTAACCTCCTTTTAAGCCCCATAATATTTGGGTTCGGTAAACAAATTTGTCCGAAGCAATAGCAATTCAATTAAAACTTTAGTAACATATACAGCTGTTACTAAACTTACCACTGTTCCTAAAGCTAAAGTAAATCCAAATCCTTTTATAGTGCTGGAACCCAAATAATACATTACTAGCGCTCCAATAAAAGTAGTTACATGAGTATCCAGCACAGCAGTAAAAGCTCTTTCAAAAGCTACTGAGACTGCATTTTTAAGTGTCCTGCCTGCCCAAAGCTCTTCTTTCAATCTTTCAAAAATCAATACATTAGCATCTACCGCCATTCCAATAGAAAGTATAAAACCAGCTATGCCTGGCAATGTAAGCACTACATCGTAGGTAGAAAAGAAGGCCAAAAGAACCAATCCATAAAATATCAAAGCTAGGTCAGCCATAACCCCTGGCAACCTATACATAATAATCATAAAAATACTAACAACAATTAGCCCAATCAATCCTGCATGTAAACTTTTCTTAAGCGACTCTTCTCCAAGTGTTGGACCTATTAATTGATTTTCTACTATTTCCAGAGGTACCGGTAAAGCACCTGCTCGCAAATACCTTGCTAAATTCTGGCACTCTTTTTCATCCATTTTCTCTCCAGAAATCTGTCCCTCTCCATTTGGGATTACACTTTTTACTTCAGGTGCACTTATTAAATTACCATCTAAAAATATAGCCAAAGGCTTACCTAAATTCCGCTCAGTAATTTCTGCAAATTTCTTTGCCCCGGCAGGTGTAAGGGTAAAGCTTACTATAGGTGCACCTCCACTCCCATAGGTTGCTTGAGCAGATTTTAACATATCACCTGTCATTACTGTCTTCCATTTGTCTTCTTCTTTAGTAGCATCTGGATTTGCAAGTTCTTTAAACTCTAGAAAAGCAGTTTTACTTACAATATTTACAGCTTCTTCTGGGTTTTGAACTTCTGGCAAATCTACTATAATAGAATCTTCTCCATGAGGTTGAATTATAGGTTCAAATGTTCCAAGTTCATTTATTCTATTCTGAAGAACCTGAATCTCTTGAGAAAGTATTTCTGGGGTAATCTTTGGAATATCCTTTGTGGTAACTAATTGTAATCGCAAATGTGTACCTGAGCGGAGATCTAAACCTAATTTTATAGTGCTTCCTTTTACTTCCTCTACATATGATATAAGTGTTGCAGTCTTAGAAAATGCATCTTTTAAAGCCTTTCTAGTAGCTTCCTCTACAAGTTTACAGTTTATAAGAATTTTATTTGGATTGATTGGGTCTATGCTTATAAAACTGGATTGCAATCCAAATTCTTTTAATAAATTTATAATTTTTTCTTTTGTAACTGTAATTTCCCCAAGAGACAGTTTCCATTCGCCATCTTTAATTTGTGTAAAATCTTTAACTTTACCTAATTCTCTAGTTATTCTTTTCTTAAACTCTTCTATATCAACTGAGGTAATAGGTTTTTCTATCTTTAATATTGCAGAAGAAGGATTTTTATCATCTACCTTGACATCTACCTTTCCCCACCCGACCTGTTTACATATCTCCTCCAGTGTCGCTTTGGGAATTTTAGCCTCTCCCAACTCTATTTGTATAGAAAGGGAACGACTTTTGGGAACTTGCAGGAATACTGCATAAATACTATAAGCAGTAATTAATAAAATTAAAACAAACTGTAAAGGTGTATCCCACTTTAAAAACTTCATACTTTTTCCTCCTTAAAACAAAAATATAAAATAAGTAAGTTAACATTCAATACAATTTTTAAAATTCCTTCTTACTATAATAATAAACTGTCCCCTTTCCCCAGGAAAAGTGTAACTCCTCTTTTGCCCGTAATGAGAGAAAAGAAGCATCCAGAGGATGTGTCAAAGAAATCACTTTTGAGAGCCTGGGAAGACTTTCTAACTTTAAAATAAGCTGTTTAAAAGTAGAAGAAGTAAAACAAGTTCCACTGCAATATACTATGGTAGCACTGGAAGGAAGGGCTACTTCTCTAAAATCACCTCTTAAAAACATAGAATTTTTAAAACTTAAAATTTGCTTTATCTTTAAAGCTTTTTTTATAAAAGTAGGAAGCACTTCTATACCTATTGCAGGTATATTATAAAAATAATCTACAAAAAACACAACCTTTCCTCTCCCACAACCTATATCTAGAAATACATCAGCACTTGTAACTCCAACACGCTCCAAGATCTTATATGCAGTTAAATAAAGGGTTTCTCCATATGTAAGCTCATCCTCAGATAAAACTCCTTGTGGTGCTCTACCTCCAATCGTTGTCCCTTCACGCTTTGCCAAAGAAAAAGGAGAAGAAAACAGGTAACTAAACCACATATAAATATCAAGAAAAATCAATTTAAAAGGAAATTTTAAGCTTACATAATCAAAAATTTTCCGTATTGTTAAATAAAATAAGTTTTCTAATGCTGTTAAAAAAAGTTCAATCATTTTTCAATCTCCTTTCTTTGTAAAGAAAGGAGGCAAAGACGCTTTGCGGGTGCGGAAGCACCTAAACTTTAAAAGCTATCGCACCACTAATTATAATTCTGCATTTTACAATTTTCAATTTATAATTTGACATTTGCAGAATGTAGCCCAATTACTCCACACTCAAAGACCTCACAATACTAAGCAGGAGGTAGCTATTGAAGTTTCTTTGCCTCTTACTTCTTTTGGAAAAGAGTTAAGCGGTGCAGTAGCATTTATTTTTCTCACATTCTTTTCAAAGAGATTAAGTGTTTTAACCATAATTTTAGTATATCCCAGAACATTCTTGGTGGATCACGCCAAAGCTTTATCTTCGTATAAGCGTCATCGCTCCATTTAATCCCTACCTCTTTTATTTTAAACCCTTTATTATAAGCCAATAGTAATACTTCTACATCAAATGCATAACCAGCTAAAGTAATTGAAGAAAATATCTCTTTTGCAGCCTTACTTTGAAAACCTTTAAAACCACACTGTGTATCTTTTATCCCTGGAAGTAGAAGTAGTTGTACTACAAAATTAAAAACACGGCTACCCCAAATTCTATAAAAAGGCTGCTTCTTCTCTATAGAGGCCCCATCTACATATCGTGAACCAATTATTACATCTGCTTCTTTAAATAACGGGAGACATCTTTTAATCTCTTCTAAAGGTGTAGAAAAATCTACATCAAAAAAAAATATATAATCACCACTACTGGCAATTACACCCTTGCGTATACTAATTCCTTTACCCTCGTTTACAGGACTATTAATTAATTTTAAACAGGAAATTTCCTGTCCCTTCTCTTGAATTATCTCCAGTGTCCTATCCTTACTACCATCATTAACTATTATTAACTCCAAATCTATATCCGGTGAAGAAAGAAAAAATTCCTTTATTTTATCTAAAGCCTTACCCACCCTTTTTTCTTCATTATAAACTGGTATTACAATAGAAACTTTTGACTTACCTGGATTGTTCCTGAACTTCAAGATTACTTTTAATAACTTTTACTCCTTCCAAAGCATTTATCTCTTCCATTAGATGAAGTACTGTATCTTTATTGTCTATCTTTCCCTTAAGCGATACTTCTCCCTTATTTACTGTTACCTCAATTTTAAATAGGGCATACTCTTTTTTAGCTAAGATTGCATTAATTTTATTAAGAATTTCTTCGTCTTTTTGTTCAACAAACTTCCTTTCTATTGTAGGGTCTATTTCTAAATAAGAAATAACTCCACTAGCCCCAGCTACTGTCCGTGCTTTGTTGATAGCTATTTGCTTCCTCTCTTCATCCGGGACTTTACCTCTAAGTGTAATCATACCATTTTGAACTTCTGGTTTTATCCTAAATCCACAAATATGCGGGTCTGCAAGTAGCCACATTTTCAAAGTAAAGGCCATAAAAGAATCACTAACGCCAGATTCCATAATCAAGTCACTTTTAACACTTTTAACTCCACGAACAGTTCTGGCAGTTTCCAAAGCTACAAGTTCTGCTGCTATACTATCTATAGCCCCCCGAAGTATTACTCTCCCGCCTATTGTAAACGGAGTAATTTTATATGAACTTACCCTGTTATTTTGAGACAAAGCCGATACCACCCCTGCATTTATTACACTATCCTTTTCTACTGCCACAGGAGGATAAGCAAAATTAACTTGAACATTGTTTTTTACCCCTTTAACCCCTGGCATATTTTTTACTATACTCTCTGCTTTGTTAGATTCCTCAACCGAAGTAACAGTGCCACTTAAAGAAACCACTCCATCAGTTACTTTCACTTCCCAGGGGTATCTACCTAATTCTACATCTTCATATAAGGTTTTGCGCACTTCATAAGATATATAAGGGTCAAAGTAATACTGTTCCTGTGCTACTACAAATTGATTTAATTGTAGTATTAATACTCCTATTAAAAATAGGACAAAACGACTAATTGCCCTCACCCCTTTCTTTTTTTATATCTTTTATCTTTTGTCTAATGATAGCTATCATTTCAGTATCTCCTGCCTTCTCGGCTTTGGATAAAGCAAGCTTTAAACTATTAAGTGCTTCTGCATCTTGTTTTAAACCATAATACATCAAACCTATACAATAATAATATCTGCTATTTTCTGGTTCTAAAAATGCTGCTTGCTGATAATAATAAAGAGCATCTTGATATCTTTTTGCTGTAGCTAATACATTACCAAGATTAAAATGTGCCATAGGATTATTAGGATTAAGCTGAATTGCTTTCTGAAGCACTTCTTCTGCTTTATCCAGTTGATTATTTTTATAGTAAGCATATCCTAGGTCAGAATAAGCTTCGTCATTATCAGGCACAATTTTTATTACTTTAAGAAAATTCTTTATAGCTTCTGCATAATTCTTTTTATCTACATAAATCAATCCAATATTGCTATACGGTTGCCAGGCAGATGGGGCAAGAGCGCTGGCTCTCTGGTAATATTCTAAAGCCTTCTCCTTTTCCCCTTTATCAGAATATACATTTCCTATATTATTATAAGCATTCCAGTAATTAGGATTTTTCTTTATAGCAAGTTGATATTTATTCAATGCCTCATCCAAATTCCCCTTATAATAATAAACATTACCTATATCTTTTATTATTTCTTCATTGTTTGCATCTAATTTGAGTGCCTTGTTAAGGAGTTCAAGAGCTTCATCATACTTACCTTCATCCATAAGCGCAAGCCCTTGTTTATGATAAGAACTAGCTTGTTTATCTGCACTTATATTATAAAGACTAAAAATTATTAATAAAAAAAGTAGTAATAAATAAAATTTATAACTTTTCAATGTCATCACCTTCTTCAAGAGTCATTAATATTCCTTTAAACTTATCCTTAATAATAATAGGATATAATTTGGCTTTTAAAATTTTGTTTTCTGTGCGGATATGCTTTCTAATTTGAGCGAAACTTGTCTCCCCACTTATAAATCGTTTTATAAGGCTTTCCACTTGCTCTTTAATAAGACTACTATGGCATTCAAGCACATTTTGCCCCTGTAACTCTTTCCAGGCAAGTCCTAACATTGTTTCAGCAGCTCTATTCATAATATCTATATTAGAACCCTCATCTATAGTTAATATGCCTATCGGGAGAGTATCAAGCACAGCTTTATATTGCATCTTTTTACTCACATCTTTCTTTGCCGAAGCATCCGTAACAGTAAAAATGTTTTTAATCTTTTCCATAAATAAAGCAATTTTAAAAGAAAATCTCTTCAAAAATTCAATTAATTCTGAAGATATTTGAGTTCCTTTGTGGCTGAATACCACAAGCACTCCCTGCCAGTTATCTTCTACAATTATTGGTAGTCCCAGCGCAACCTGAAACTCACTAGGTACATTTTTATCTTCAAAGAAATTCTCCACCTTAAATGGCTTCTCACTCTTTAGCACTTCTTGAGCAATATTAAGAGCTAGATTAAACTTTTGTTTTTTAAGTTCTCCTCCTTTTTTTTGATGAAATCCCCTGGAGACTACTGGACTAAGATTTTTATTTTCTTCTACCCGAAAGATAACTCCAGCTTCTAGTTCGGCGATATTTAAAAGTAATTCTATTAAAGACTTAAAAAGATTTTGAAAGTCCAATCCACTCATAATTACACCGGAAATTTCTGAAAGAGTCGTTAAATGAATTATCTGGTTTTGAACTTCATCTAAGAATATGCTTTGAATCCTGTTATATAAACGTGAATTTTCCATAAGCAAAGCAGCCAGTGAAGAAAACATCTGCAGGAGAGAGAGGTCTTTCTTTGTAAAACCGTTTTCTTCCTTTTTATTAAGCACTTCTATCACACCTACCACTCTTCCTCTTACAATTAAAGGAACACAAATAATGGATTTTGTAGCGTAGCCAGTAATCTTATCTATTTTGGGATCAAATCTTGACTCAATAGATGTATCATTAACAATTAATGGTTTCCCCTCTCTGGCTACCCACCCTGCAATACCATCTCCAATTTTTAAAGAAAGTTTTTCCAGTGTCGCTTCTCCTTCTCCTAAAATTACTTGAAAATTAAGTTCTCCCTTTTCTTCATCTACCAGCATAAGCGAACCAGTTTCAGCTTTCATAAGAGAGATTGCTGTTTCCATAACTCTTTTTAGAAGGGATTTTAAATTTACCGTAGAAACCAGATTAAGACTTTCACTAATAAATTTAATTATTTGTTTTGCTTGTTTTATGGTTAGAGAATTCATATTTTTAGTATACTCCTTTGTAATTATTTCTTGTTATTATACCAAAAAACAAAGACAGATGACAAGATGATTTATTTTCTTTTTATATTATTATCTACAATAGCATTATTCTTTGTTTTTCTAGAGATATTAAGCAAAATAAATGGAGATTGTAAAATTATTCTACTTAAAAAAAACTTCAAATTTATATCTGACCCGCCTTCTTTAAATCTAGAGATTACTATTTCTAATCAAGGGAAACAACAAGCAATAGTTGTAGATGGTTTTGCTAGAATAGTACCAGAAGGAGATAAATTTAAGAAAGTTAAAATTTCTACTTTACTTAAAAGTAAAGTATTGCCAGTTCGAGAAGATGGGTACTTTGAAGCATTTATCTTAAAAGCAAAAGAAGAATTGCCACTAGAAATAAGTATTTCGCTTGACAGCTCTCAAGAGCTATCACTTTTAATATCGGAAGCCTCCATAATAGAGGTAGAAATTTTTATTAAATATTATGGGCGTTCTCTAATAAAGAACCATAGACAGGTTTTTTCTATAGACATACCTACTAATCTTCAAAAAGTTCTTCCTGCTACACCTAATAAAAACAAAAGAGTAATACCAATAAAAACTCCTCTCATTAGACCAGGCACAAATTTAATAGATATAATTCGCAAGTATGCAATGCCCTTTACAGAGCCTCAAGATATAGTTGTAATTGCAGAAACTGCGGTAGCCATTTCACAGGGAAGATGTTATTATGTAGATGAAATCAAGCCAGGATACTGGGCAGTTAAACTCTGCCATTTTTTCTCTCCACAAAGTAGTCTTTCTTCCCCTTATAGTTTACATTTAGCTATTAGAGAGGTAGGGCTGTTAAGAATAATATTAGCCATCTTTATAGGAGGATGTGGGAAGATATTTAAACGTGCAGGTGATTTCTACCGTGTAGCTGGAAGAGCCGTTGCCACTATTGATGACCTCACCGGTACCTTACCTCCTTATGATAAGTATGTAGTTTTAGGACCTTATAAATCCAAACAGGTAGTCAACAAAATTAAAAATACCCTGGGTGTAGATGTGGCTATAGTTGATGCTAATGACATTGGCAAAGTAGATATTTTAGCCACTACCTCTCCCCGTATTAAAGAGTTTGTGGAAGATTTAAAAACTAATCCTCAGGGAAATGCTAATGAACAGACACCTATTTTAATTTTAAAAAACTTAATTGCTAAAGAGGATTTATAAGCAGAATAAAGAAATATCTAGAAAAATTTTTAGGAGAAGGAGAGTTAGTTTGGGATGAAGATAGTAGTGGATGCAATGGGAGGAGACTTTGCTCCAGAAGAAATAGTAAAAGGCTCTATAGAAGCTGCACTAAAAGATGAAATTCCTTTAATTTTAGTAGGCGATAAAGAAAAGATATTAAAAGTTGATGCCAATTTACCAGCTCTTTCTTCATTAATCGAAATTTATCACACACCACAAGCCATTACTATGGAAGATAAACCATCTATATCTTTAAAGAAAAAGAAAAATGCTTCCATTATAATTGGAGCCCGTCTGGTTAAAGAAGGGAAGGGAGATGCTATAGTTTCTGCTGGGAATACAGGTGCAGTAGTAGGGGCAGCCCTTTTAGAGTTAGGTGAGATAAAAGGAATAGAGAGACCTGCTATAGCAACTTTTTGGCCTACCATTGGCGAAAATATTACTATGCTTATTGATTCGGGAGCGGTCAAAGATTGTAAAACTAAACATTTACTCCAATTTGCTCTTATGGGGAATCTTGTGGCAAAATATGTTTTCAATATTCAAAATCCCAGAGTTGGCCTCTTAAATATAGGTGAAGAATCTACCAAAGGAAATGCTCTTACTTTAGAGACTTATCCAATTTTAGCTAATAATAAAAATATAAACTTTATCGGTAATGTAGAAGGTGGGGAGTTACCCGGGGGAAAAGTCGATGTGGTTGTATGTGATGGTTTTACTGGGAATGTTGTTTTAAAAACTGGTGAAGGCATTGCAAATTTTATTAATACCTTATTTGAAAGGGAATTTTTAAACTACTGGAATAACAATATTCCTGAAGGAATAAAAAAAATAATTGCAAAAATTAAAAAGACATTAGATTATGCTGAACATGGAGGAGGACTTCTACTTGGAGTGAATGGAATATGTATTATAACACACGGAAGGTCTAACGCCCGAGGAATACGAAATAGTATAAAAATGGCTTATAAATTTGCAAAAAGCAATATTATTCAAAAATTAAAAGAAAACTTAACTCAAAATGAACAAAACTAATCCAGAAGATATTGATAAACTAAAAGAATTAGCCACTACATTTAATATTGTTAGAAAGCAGATGCAACTTTATCCAAAAGGTCATCCTATCATACAGCAGCCTTTGGAGAAGTTTTATAATTTACTTAAAGAATTATTAGAAAAGAAACACGTTATTACATTAGGTGTTTCAAAAGATTTTCTTCTTATAGAAGAAATCCCTATCAGTTTAAAAGAAAGTATATTTAAAGATTTAGAATCTGTGTTTTTAAATCTTAATATAGAAAGTCTTACTTTTGAAAAAGGTATAGAATTTAAAGAAGTAGAAAACCTACTTAATCTTTTGTCTTCTCGTTTAGATGTTTCTAAAGAAGTTAATTTCGTAGAAGAATTTATTAAAAGAGGCATAACCAATGTTAAAATTAATAAAATATTTTATAAAAAAGTAAGTGACAAAGATAAAGCTTTACCAGAAAAAAGACTCAGGAGCAAACCAGCCATACAAGAAAAGCTAGAAGATACTTTACTCCTTTACTTAAAAAAGGAACAACCTTTATCAGAAGAAACAGAAGATAAGATTTTTCAAAAATTAATAACTAATCCAAAAGATATAGCCAGGCTTATTGTAGAAAATTCCCGGAGTAAAGAAGAACTACTTCTCTTTTTAGAAAAATTTTTTAACTTAATTAAAGATTTAATAGAAACTTCCAGGATAAAAATTAGCCAAAACTTTATTCCAGTAATTAATAAAATAACTAGAAATTTACTCAAAGCAACTCAAGAAAGTAACTTGATAACTAACTTTGCAGAAATAGAAGCTATATTAAGCAGAGAGAATACTAATTTAACTTATAAAGCCCAATTAGCACTTCTTCTAAAGCAATATACAGAAAATAAGTCAATAAAATCTCTAATACCTCCAGCTCTTAAAATGTTTAAAAATACCGACGAACTAAAGAGAATAGCTTCTGAATTAAAGTCAAAACTATTAGAGACTGGTATGTCTCCTGAAGAATTTAATAATTTTTATTCTAGCCTTTACAAACAGTTAACCCCGGAAGAACGTATGGTAAAGATACCCGCCTCACAGCTAAAAATTCTTTACAAAAAGGCCAAAGAGTTTGATAAAGAACTGGAAAGAAGAGTAGCATTTGCCACTCAGGAGCTTAATAAAGTTAATCGCCGTCTTGCTGCAGAAAAAGAACGAATAGATAATATTATCAGAAATATGTCTGACGGGCTTGTAGTAGTAGACCCTGAGGGCAGGATTATTCTGATGAATCCAGCGGCAGAAAAAATACTCGGTGTTTCAGCAGATAAAGAAGTGGGGAAGATATTGGTAGATGAGCTTAAAGATGAGCACTTATTAGCTTTAACACACGGCAAATTGCAAGATACAGTAGAAACAATTAGCAAAGAGATAAGGTTAATAAGTCCTAAAGGTAATACAGCTAAAACAATAAAAGCCAGTCAAGCTATTGTAGAAAATATAACAGGTAACACAGTTGGTATAATTTCTGTTTTAAGTGACATAACTAAACAAAAAGAAATAGATGAAATGAAAGATAATTTTATCTCACAGGTAACTCATGAATTAAGGGCACCAATTATATCTGTTCAAAAAAGCATAAATTTACTTCTTAAAGGGGTGGTGGGGAAAATTAATAAAACCCAGGAAAAATTCCTATCACTTGCTGTAAAAGACTTAAATCGCCTTGAAAAACTAATAAACGACATAGTAGATATGTCTAAATTAGAAGCAGGTAAAATAAAACTAAATCTTGAACTTGTAGACATAAATAATCTAATAAATGAAGTAACTGAGTCGCTAGCAATATGGATTAAAGAAAAACAAATAAACCTGGAGTTAAAACTAGATCCCTCTTTACCTAAATTATTAATAGACCCTGCAAAGATTACTCAAGTTATCGTTAATCTTTTAAGTAACGCTCTAAAATTTACTCCTTCGGGAGGTAAGATTACTATTGAAAGTAAACATATACAAAAATTTACTGGAAATGGCAAACCTGTGAATTTAGTAGAAGTTTCTGTTAAAGACACAGGTATCGGTATAGAAACAAAAGACCTGAAGCGAATATTTAACAAATTTGAACAAGTAAGCTTGGCTTATCCGGTTGGAGTAAGTGGTAGCGGATTGGGACTATCTATTTCTAAAGAGATTATAAAACTTCACAATGGCCATATATGGGCAGAAAGCCAAACAGCTCCAGAAACAGAAAGAGGTAGTAGATTTATATTTCAACTACCCATAAAAACAAAGGAGAAAAAAAATGAAAAATAAAAGAGTTCATATATTACTGGTAGATGACGACCAAAGTTTTGTAGAAATTATGCAATTTTATTTAGAGAGGCAAGGCTATAAGGTGAGTTATACTTTCTATCTGGAAAAGGTTCTTGAGATTATAAAAACACAAAATCCTGATATAGTTTTTCTTGATCTTCGCCTTTCTATGAAAAATAATTTAAAGATTATCCAAAATATAAAAGAACTAAATTCTAGATTACCTGTAGTAGTAATTACTGCTTATGGTAGCAGTAAAGAACTGGAAACAGCTTGCAGTGCAGGTGCTGACCATGTTATGCTTAAAAGTAGCGATTTTGAAGAATTTGAACAAACTGTTAATCGGTTTGCTAGCAAAACACCATAATTACTAGTAAACTTTAATCAAAATAAGACAACAGAATTTGAGGGGTCTAAAGTTGTATTTTCCATATTTAACTCCTTTCATAATTGCAGAGGGTAAGCATTTTTTACTTTGACCTGCCACCTTTGGGTTTCAATAAATAAACAATAAAAGGAAAAACTGCTACTAATAATAATAAAATCATTATACCATTAGGCAGATGCTCTGTTTCTTTTTCTTCTTGAGCTACGGCGGTAGGGGTAGCAGGTGGCGGAGTTACTTCTGGTGGTGAAGCAGTAGGAATTGGATTGCTAAGCTTTATTGGTTTCCCTGCGGCAGTTTGATAGAAACCTTCCTCTTCTTCTTTAGTAAGGGTTTCTTTTATTTCAGGCAAAGGAGTGGTGGGCATTTCTTTCTTTTTAGTTGTAGGAGCTAGTGAGGGCAATTTAGGAGTAGGAGTAGTGAAAACTTCTGTTGACTTTGGAATAGAGGTAAAAATTACTTCTGGAGTAGAGGTTGGGATAAACTCGGTAATAGTAGTAGGAGTAAAAAACTTTTGGGGAGTTGGGAAAGGTGGCATAGTAGGTGGGCGGGGTATGTTAATTGTAGGAAGTTTAAACTGCGGGCGAGGAGGAGTAGGAATTAAAATTTTGGGCATTTCTATTTTAATTTGGCGTGCTAATGGGGTATTTACCTGTGATATATAGTAAGAAGAAAGCAATAAAATTATACTTAACCATGTGAAAAATCTATTCAATTCTAGCTAGTATCCTCTCCAATAATAGATGTAACTTTTCTGGGTCAGTAGATCTACTTTTAAGCCCTCTTCTTAAATATTCTCTAGCTTTCTCTTTTTCTCCTTTTTCTAATAATACTGAGGCTACAGAGAGATAGTTATAAAGATTAGTGCTATCCTCACCTATTAATTTCTCAAATAAAGCCAGGCCTTTTTTCCCCTGACCAGATAATATAAAAAGTTCTGCTAGCAGTCGGGTATTCTCCTCCCTAAATTGAGATTTTTTATATTCAATATCATATTGTAAAAGTGCTTCAGCACTTTTAATAGCTTCATCCCATAACTTACACTCTTTTAAAATAGCTATCTTTTCAAGATACCCTTTTTCTATCTCAAAAGCTCCAAACTTATCTTTGAAATAAATCATTCTATCTAATAGTTTCAAAGCCTGCGAATGTTTTCCTTTAGCTTTAAGCTTCATAGCCTCTGAGAAGTAATCTTCTTCCTGCTTTGGGATTATGCCTTTTGCTTCTTTCATACAACAATGTTTATATTTTTTACCACTTCCACAAGGACAGAGTGCGTTTCGTCGTGTTGCGGAGACATTATTTTTACTTACTTTCATATATAATATCACCTCTTTTCTTTGAAAAAAATTAAGTATAAAATTTTATTTTTAGATAAAGGAAAAACTTCCTTCAGAGAAGTAAATTATTATATATAAAGAGGTGATTAAAAAATGATTGAAAAAAATGAATTGCTTGAAAAAATAAAAGAAGCTCAAAAAAGGCTACAACTTCTAAACACTAAAGAAACTAATTTAAGAAATAATATCAAAAGTCTTCAAGAAGAGCTTAAATCACTAGAAGCTAATCTTTCTTTATTGCGTATTGAGAAAGAAATGGTAAGAGATGGACAAGATTTTTCTATAATCAAAGAACAAATTAGTAAACTAATAGAAAAAATTAAATCAGTTAAAGAAAATATTGCTGCTCAAGAGAGAGAACTCCAAAACCTTCTTACTCTAAAACATCAGCTTCAAGAACTTATTGCTGCTCAAAAGCAAGAAAGTAAAGAAGTAAGTGAACTTTTAGAAATAGAAGAAAGAGTAAAAGAATATGGAGAAACTATAAAAAAAATTCAACAACTAACAGAAGAATATAATCAATTGCGAGAAAATATTTTAGCTAAATTTGATGAAATTAAAATATTAAACCGTAAAAGCATTGAATTAAAAGAAATTATAGATAGATTACGAGGCATACCTTACCCGGAGAAAGGCCCGGGTTATATTAAAAACCTTGTAACTCATCACACAATTAATCTTCCACAATTTGATACAGAGAAATGTATAATAAAAATAGATGCCCTAACAAATTATTAATACTTTTGCTTTTCTTCTCTTCTGTTGTATATGCTCAGCCACCCACAGAAGATTATCTTAAGGAACTACTGGAGACGGCAAATCAAGCGATAGAAGAGTTTTATTCTTACTGTCCTTTAGAGGAAAAGTTACATTTAGCATATCAAACTCTTCAGGAATTCAAAGAGGCTTCTTGGGAAGGAGAAAAATTAGAACAACTTTCAGGTTATATTCATTTTTACAATTTAAGTTCCTCTCTACAAAAATTTCTAGTAAGAACTGATTCTCTTAAAATGTATGCTAATCTCGTTACAGCTTTACAGTTATTTATTGAATATTACGGTTTAAACCCACAAGAAGAAATCAGACAGAAACTAACCTACTATTATTGCTTACAGCACAAATTACATCTAAGACCTTATATACATTATGGAATTTATAAGGATAATATATTTCAATTTGCATTTTTTACTCCTGGATTTAACTATTTTGAGGATTACACCTGTTTTATGATTGAAGCAACTAATAATTCTACAAATGAAATAAATTTTGATAGATTCATTTTTATTATTTTTGACAAAAACCAATCCTATAAAGAAATAAATTTAAAGGCTAATCCGCTTTTATTAAAAAGCTTACCCCTTTTGCCTGATGGATATTTCCTTGGAAAACTTTCTCGCAGAGAAAGTCGCCGTGTGCTCAAGCTGTTCCCCAAAACAATTAAAGAAGATGAAATTACAAAAGTAGTAATGCAAGACACATTAAGTGATTTTTCTATAGAGGCTATATTCTTTGAAAACTTTTAATTACTACTGCCCCGCTTACTTTCTTTGTAAAGAAAGTAAGCAAAGAAACTTTTAAACGCTACCACCCCGCTAAATTCTTTGTTGAATGGGGCGACAGCTTATAAAGTTTTAGGTGCTTTGCACCCACTTCGTGTAGGTGCTTTGCACCCACTTCGTGTAGGTGCTTTGCACCCGCCACAAAGCGCGCACACACCAACTGGTGTATGTCTTGCCTCCTTCTTTTTCAAAAGAAGGAGGCTAAATCCGCTTAAGTTTATCCTCTAAAGCCTTTATTAAAATTGTATTATTCTGCTTTTGAGCAAAGTTTAGGGCTTCCACCAGAAGCTCTTTTGCCTTTACTTTATCACCTTTTTTCTCATATACTGTAGCTAGGCCTATATAAACCTGAGGGTCATTTGGAACTAGTTTGTTGGCTTTTGTAAAACAATACAATGCTTTTTCTAAATCCCCTCGTCCTATAGCTACTACTCCAGCACCAAAATAACAAGAAAGTAATTCTGCTTCGTAACCTTTTTTCTCATCAAAAGACAAAAGTGGGTCTTTCAACTTTTCTTCATACAATTTTATAGCTTTAATATAATTCTCTTCTGCTAATTGAAGGGAGGAACTCTGTTGATAAACAAAACCAAGGCTATTATATAAAGCAGGTAAAGATGGGTCTAAATCTTTAGCCTTTCTATAATACTTTAAAGCGCTTTCTTTGTCTGCCAGTTCCCAAAATACATCTCCAATGTCTACATAAAGATTAGCATCGGAAGCATCTTCCCTTATAGCTTTCTGGTAATTATCTAAAGATAAGTTTAGATACCTTTGTCTGTTTAAAGGATTTAGTTCTTTATGTGCCAGTTGATAATATATATTCCCGCAATCCTGGTAAGCTAATTTCTTTGAGGTTTCAAGGTGAGTTATAGCTTTCTCATATTGAGCAAGTGCGGAATTAAAGTTGCCTTCAACATAGTAAAATCTCCCAAGATAAAGTTCTGCAAGGCCATTTTTTGAGTCAATACTCAATGCCTTTTCCAAATTAGATTTAGCAAAAGAGAGATTTCCTTTTTTAAAATAGCAAATTCCCAGATAAGTATATACTTGCGAATCAGTGGGATTAGTTTTTAAATAATCCTTGAAAGCAGAAATAGCTTCGTCCCAACGATTATTTTGAAAATATTTAACTCCTTCCTCAAGAAAAGAAGAATAGCCTGCACTTAACAAGCAAAAAGTAATTAATACAATTAACAATCTTTTTCTCATACTTTTTATAGTATAACACAAATTAATCCTCCAAACACATCTAAAAGAAAAAATTATAATGGTTTAGTTTTTTAAAAACTAAACCATTATAATTTTTAGCAGGGAAAAATCTATTAATGAAGAATTCAAGCTTATGATATATGCAGTATTAAGTGATATTCATTCTAATTTAGAGGCTTTACAAGCAGTTCTTAAAGATTTAGCCAGTGAAAAGGTTCATTCTTTTCTAATCTTAGGCGATATTATAGGATATGGTCCTAATCCTAATGAATGTATAGAAATTGTAAAAAAATTACAGGGAACTGTGATCGCAGGCAATCATGAAGGACTTTTGCGTAAAGACTTTGCAGTGGAGCAATATAATTCTCTGGCAAGGGAATCGATACGCTGGACCAGGAAAAATATCTTGCATGAAAATGTAAAATTTATTGAAAATTTAAGTTATTTAAAAGAAATGCCTAACTTTCTCATTGTTCACGGTTCTCCTCGCTATCCAGAGGAATACTTGTTTAATATTCAAGAAGTAAACGAAGCCTTTTCTTACTTTCAAAAAAGATATCCTCAATTTTACCTATGTTTTTTTGGACATACTCATAAACAAGCAATATGGTGTAAACAAGAGGATAAAGTATATCTATGCCAGGGTGAGGACACTTTTCATCTTTCTACCCAAAGCTACTACCTGATTAATCCTGGTAGTGTTGGTCAACCACGAGATGGTTCTCCAGAAGCCAATTATGCCATTTACGATACAAGTACCCAAAAACTTTTGCTAAGGAAAGTTCCATACAATTATCAATTAACTTTAAAAAAAATTCTTAAAGTAGGATTACCTCCTGCTTTAGGATATAGATTAGGAGAAGGGAAATAGAAAATGAAAAGAAAAACGAAAATAATTGTTACCGTAGGTCCTGCTAGCAGTTCTTCAGCGATGCTTTCTAAACTGATTAATGCTGGTATAAATGTAGTGAGGCTTAACTTTTCTCATGGCACTCACCAGGCACACGCAGAGGTATTGAATTTTGTCCGCTCTTTCTGTAAAGAAAAAGGCAAGTTTGTAGCTATTTTACAAGACCTACAAGGTCCTAAAATAAGAATCGGAAATCTGTCTTGTGGATACCAAGCTAAAAAAGGCAAAGAGGTTATAATTTCAGCCCAAAGCACAGGCAGTTCTGTAATACTCGTAGATTATCCACTGTTTGACAAAGAGATAAGCATAGGAGACCCTATATTAATAGAAGATGGCATAATCAAACTAAAGGCTATCCGAAAAACTACTGAAGGAGTGGTGTGCAAGGTAATTCAGGGAGGAATAATAAATAGCCGAAAAGGTGTTAATCTCCCTTCAACACCTCTTTCATTAACTTCCCTAACAGATAAGGACAAAAGAGATATTTTATGGGGTATAGAGCAAGGGGTAGATTTTATAGCACTTTCTTTTGTGCGGACTGCTAGAGATATATTAGAATTAAAATCAATTTTACATAAACACAAAGTTGAAATACCAGTAATTGCAAAAATAGAGAGGCCAGAAGCAGTAAAGAACCTATCAGAGATACTCTCTTTTTGTGAAGGCGTAATGATAGCAAGAGGAGATTTAGGAGTAGAAGAGCCTGCAGAACGAGTACCATTTCTACAGAAAAAAATTATAGACTTAGCTATTAAAAGAGACAAATTTGCAATTGTAGCTACTCAAATTCTAGATTCTATGATACACTCACCTCGTCCTACAAGAGCAGAAGTAACCGACATTGCTAATGCTGTTTATGAAGGCGCAGATGCTTTAATGCTTTCAGGAGAAACTTCTATAGGTTTGTATCCTTTAGAAAGTGTTAGATTAATGGATAAAATCATTAAAGAATCAGAAAAACATCTACCTGATTTTACAGGTGTATATCTACATCCAGAATATAAACTAGCCGATAGCCTTGCTCATGGTGCTGTAGCTATTGGTAAAGACCTTAAAGTAAAGGCTTTGGTCTCTTTTACTATTTCTGGTTTTACACCATTTTTAATTTCGAAATACCAACCACCATTTTTAATATTCGGGGCTACTCCTAACTATAATATAGCTTGTAGAATGTGTATGTATAGAGGTGTTGTGCCTTTATTAATTTCTATGATAAAAACACCACAAGACTTAATAAATCAAATAGAAAAGGCTCTATGCAGTAAATACAATTTTAAGCCTAAAGATGTAATTGTAATTTTAGGAGAGTTTCCATCAAGCGGTAGAAAGGAAACTGCAAACTTTTTAAAAATTCATATAATATAATGAAACATTCATACTCCACCGTAGCAGCACAAAGGAGGACAAAACATTTAGGTGAATGGATATGGGAACTTAAGCCCTAAACAGAGCAAACCGTTGAGCAGGTGTATTCTTAAATGAAACGATTAATATTTTTATTAGTGTTTGTGAATATTTTAAATTATCCTATCTGGGCTGAAGATATAGGAGGAATAAGAATAGGAGAAAAACTGGAAACGGTAATTGAGAATTTAGGAGAACCACAATACTACAAAATAATCATAATCCCTGAAAGTGGAAATGTTTTTGAATTTTTATATTATCAGCAAAAAAACTTTTTAGTAGTTGGAGAAAAAAAGAAAGTATGTTTTGTAGGAATTAAAGGTAATTGTCCAAATAAAACTAAAAAAGGCTTAGGATTAGGAGACACTATAAAAAAAGCTATAAATATTTATGGAAAAGCTAAGAAGATACAACTTGGAGAAAGAAGTAGAATAGTTTTTGAAAAATCAGATATTAGTGTAGAAGGCAAAGTTGGAACTACTAAAATTGAAAGGATTTTTCTCGGGAAACTTAAATTGAGAAAAGATTTTTAACTTTTCTCTTGTCAATATAAGAAGAGAATGATATAATATATTTATTGTGCATTTACAAGTAGAGAGGAGGTGCGTCTTTGGAAAAGGCTTACGAAATTACATTTATTGTTAAATCCTCTTTAGAAAATGAAGCTATAGACAAATTAATTGAAAATGTAAAACAAAAAATAACTGAGACAGGAGGACGAGTAGAAAACATAGATATTCTCGGCAAAAAAACCTTAGCTTATGAAATAAAAGGAGAAAAAGAAGGAATATATGTAAGCATAAGATTATTTATTTCTTCAGCATTAATTGGAGAAATAAATTACTATCTTAAAGTTAATGAAAATATTTTAAGGCACCTTGTAGTGCAAATCTGAATGGAAGGGGATAGGTTAAATGTCTAGTTTTAACAAAATTATCTTAATCGGCAGATTAACTGGAGACCCAGAATTACGATATACTAACGAAGGGATACCTTTAGCTCGTTATAATTTAGCAGTAAACAGGCCTTTTAAAAACAGTTCTGGTGATTATGAAACAGACTTTTTTAACATTATATGCTGGAGAAAATTAGCTGAAATATCTAAAAATTATCTAACAAAAGGGAAGTTAGTCCTTGTAGAGGGCAGTTTAAGAACCAGGTTATATACTGGAACAGATGGAGTAAAGAGGAAAGTATACGAAATACATGCAGATAATATGCAAATATTAAGTCCAAAAGCACAGGCAGTTGTAGAGGAAGAAGAGATGCCTCTCCCTCCACCTCCCCCATATCTACTTAAAAACAAACAAGAAGAAGTAGAAGACAAGGATAAAGAATTAATTACTTCAGAGGACCTGGAAGGTGATGAGTTTGAGGATGTCCCATTCTAAAGAGGAGGTATCTAAAACATTGAATACGAAGAAAAAAATAAAAAAGAATAGGCAAAAAACATGTATATTTTGTGAAGATAATGCTAAAAAATTAGATTATAAAGATGTAAATCGCCTCAGAAAATTCATTACAGAAAGAAGTAAAATATTACCAAGGCGGTTGTCTGGAAATTGTGCTAAACACCAGCGGCAGGTTACAAGAGCTATAAAAAGAGCAAGAATTTTAGCTCTATTGCCATTCACAGTAGAATAATTTTTTATTTAAATGTTTCAATCAAGTTATGCTTTAAAGTTAAAGCCCCAGATAGAGGGTGCCTTGCTTGCAGCAATTGCAGTTATTTTGGGGGCATTTTCTGTTTATTTGCCAATAATTGGGCAGTATGTATTGATATTTTTTTGCCCAGTTCCTATAATTCTAACAATACTTCGCCATAATATTAAATTAGGTTTTAGTGTAATACTTGTAGCCTTTGTGCTAATGGGTATAATTACAGGTATTATTCAAGCAATTTTACTTGTAATATTATATAATTTTGTAGGTATTGGAATAGGAGTTGCACTTAAAAGAGGGTTGGCAGCTAAGGAGATAATTCTTGTAGGAAGTTTCTTATCCCTTGCAGGAAGTATTATTGAACTGTGTCTGCTGCCATTTATAATGGGGATAAACCCGTGGAAAGATACATTGCAAATCTTAGACCAGAGCCTTCAAACCACTGCTGGTATTTATGAAAAACTTTCTATTGATAAAGAAACTATAACGAAAATTAAAATTCAAATGGAAGAAAGCATAAAACAAATTAAGCTCCTTCTACCTGCAATTTTATTAGCAGCTTCTATATTTTATACTTTAATGGTTTATCTGGCTACACAGTTAGTTCTTATCCGTCTTGGATATTCTGTGCCTCCATTACCAAAGTTTTCCTGCTGGAAGCTCCCCTGGTACTGCATCTGGGGTATAATTTTGGGATTATTCTTAAGTTTGTGGTCTTTACCTTTAATACGAATAACAGGAATAAATATGTTAGTTAGTTTTATAATTCTTTATGGGATACAGGGATTTGCAATTATTTTTTATTTTTTTAATAAATATAACATACCTAAAGTATTAAAAGTAATATCTGTAATTATTTTATTTCAATTTTTAAATTTAATTGCATTAGTAGGGATAATTGATACCTGGTTTGATTTTAGAAAGTTAGAAAGGAGGACTGCAGTATGAAAGTAATACTGCTCAGAGATATTCCAAAGCTTGGAAATATGGGAGCAGTAGTAAATGTAGCTACTGGATATGCACGCAATTATCTTTTACCTCAAAAACTTGCTCTAGAAGCAACTGATGGAAATTTAAAAATTTTTAGGGAGCGCAGAAAGAAGATAGAAGAAACAATAATCAAAAGAGAAGCTGAAGCAGAAAAGATAGCTCAGTTGCTAGAAGAAAAAATATTTACATTCCGTCAAAAAACTACTGAGGAAGGGAAATTGTATGGCTCCATCTCTGCTAAAGAAATTGCTTTAGCAATTAAAAATGAAATTGGATGTGATGTAGATAAAAAACGGATATCTCTGGAACCTATTAAAAAGATAGGCAATTACACAGCAGAGTTTAATATTTATAAAGATAGAAAAATTACACTAAAAATAGAAGTACTGCCAGAAGAAACACCTGCTAAACTTACAGTAACTGCAGGATAAGAGGCAACTTAAGGTTAATTTATTCAGGTGAATAAAATGCCTGAACAATTAGATAAATTACCTCCATATAATATAGAAGCAGAACAAGCTATTTTAGGAGCTATATTAACAGAAAGAGAAGCTTTAGATGAAGTAACAGAGATACTTGAAGCCGAAGATTTTTATAAACAAGCTCATTGTGAAATATATAAAACAATCTGTAAGATTTATAAACAGGGAAACATTCCCGATGTGATTACAGTATCGGATAAGCTAAAAGAAGAAGGTAAATTAGAAGAAGTAGGAGGGGTTCCTTATCTCACCTCTCTAATTAGTGCTGGTGCAATAGCTCCAAATGTAAAAGATTATGCACAACTTGTAACCAAAAAAGCATTGCTTAGAAATCTTATAACTGCAGGAACTCAAATTGCTGAATTAGGCTACAAAGAGGAAGAAGAAGAGATAACTAAATTAATAGATAATGCCGAACAGATTATATTTAAAATAAGGCAAAAGAAACTTGGTAGAGATTTTATACCACTTGGAGATATTATTAAAAAGAGCTTTGAACAGTTAGAAAAGCTCTATGGGAGACAATCTTATGTAACAGGAATACCTACAGGATTTACTGACCTAAATAGTATTACTGCAGGTTTTCAACCAGGAGATTTAATTGTGCTAGCAGCTCGTCCCTCAATGGGGAAAACTGCTCTTGCCTTAAATATAGCACAATACATATCAACCAGAGAGAAAATACCAGTTGGTATTTTCTCTTTGGAGATGTCAAAAGAACAAATAGCTTATAGACTTATCTCTGCAGAAGCAGAGATAAATCTTCATAATTTAAGAACAGGATTCATTGCTAAAGAAGAGTGGCCAAAGCTATCCAATGCAATGAGCACACTGGCTGAAGCACCTATTTTCCTTGACGACACACCGGGACTTACAGTAATGGAAATGCGAGCTAAAGCCAGGAGGTTAATTGCACGAGAAAAGGCAAAAATATTAATTATAGATTACTTACAGTTAATTCGTTCCCCTATAGGATTACGCAGAGCTAATAGAACTGAAGAAATCTCTGAAATTTCTCGTGGGTTAAAAACTATGGCAAAAGAACTGAATATTCCTGTGATAGCTATATCTCAATTAAGCCGAGAGGTAGAAAAACGAATAGACAAACGACCTCAGCTTTCTGATTTGCGAGAATCAGGAGCCATAGAACAGGAAGCTGATGTAGTGTTACTTATATTTCGTCCAGATTACTATTCTTCAACACAAGAAGAAAACTCAATTACTGAATTAATTATTGCCAAGCAAAGAAACGGACCTCTTGGGACAATTAATCTATTGTTTATGAAAAATTATACTAAATTTGTAGATTTAGAAACAAGAGTATAACTACTTAAACCCGAATAATGCAGTTAAATACAGAGCTCTGTGGTCTGGAGGCACATTATTTGGGTTTAAGTAACTTATGCAAAAGTTTTTTTGCATAAGGAGATAATGGGTCACTCTCAAGATACCTTTTCAAATTTTTAAGAGCTTTTAAGTAATTACCAGCATTTATCTCTTCTTCTGCAAGAGATAAAAAAGCCTGTAAAAACGGCTCAGAAAAACTAACTGCTTTTTCTAGAGCTTGTTTACTTTCTTCCTTTTTATCTTGTTCAAGAAAAATTAAGTAAGAAAGATAATAATAAATAGAAGATTGTGGGGTAGCAGATGACTGAGCAAGTGTAAGAAAGTAAAGATACTCTGTTAATGAATTTAATTCTCTATAAATAATTGCTTTCCAGTATAAAAATTCACTATTAAGGGGAAGCAATTTAAGTGCCTTGTCAATCTCATCTAATGCTTTATTAAGCTCTCCCTTATATAGATAAAGTACAGCAAGTTCTTTATGGCCATAAGGATTTTGAGGATAACTATTGGAGAAAATTATAAACTCTTCAATACTTTCTGACAATTTTCCTTGAAGCCAGTAAATTTCTCCAAGTTGTTGATGAACGAATCCACTTGCAGGACGATTTTTCAATACTTGTTGATAATATTCTATAACTGTATCTAATTTCCCCTGAATTTTATAGATTAAAGCTACCGCCAATAAAACATCTATATTATTAGGTTGAGAAATTAAAACCTCATTATATTCTTTTATTGCCTTATCATAATTACCTAAACGAAAATAGATTTGCCCAAGCAGGTCATGAAAAGGAATATAATTTTTATTTAATTTCAATCCCTTTTCTGCAGTATCAATAGCCTCTTTAATATTTTCATTGACAAAGTATGCAAAAGCAAGCATTTCATAAGCCTCTAAATCAAGAGGATACAGTTTGGATACCTTTTCATAATAATAAATAGCATTTTTCCAATCTCCTTTACTCTGATAAATCAGCCCGATAGAAAGAAGCACTCCCCGCGAAACAGGAGAATACTCAAGTGCCTTTTTAAATTCTTCCAAAGCAGAATCTAAATCTTCCTTCCAAAGATATATCTTGCCTTTAGCTATTATAGCCTCTACATTGAAAGGATTTTGCTTGAGTACCAAATCATAGTATTTCTCTGCTTCTTCCACTTTACCTAATTTTATATATATATCTCCTATATAGAGAAGAATTTTCTCAGAAGGGTGTAGTAAAGTAAGCATTATATTTAATGCACTTTCAATATCTCCCTCTTTATAAAGAGAAATTCCCCACATAGTTTTTATCTCTTCATCTTCATTAACTAACTTAAAATATTCAGGGAAAAACTTATTAGCTTTACGGTAGTTTTCTTGCATAAATAACACTATTATCAAATTTCTCAGTAATTTACTTTCCTTTGGATATTTATTCCACAAATCTGTATATAGTTTTTCTGCTTTTTCCCAATTACCTTTAAGGAGATAGACATTAGCCAAGTCTAATGCTATCTGATAGGAAGGGTTTAAATTATAAGCCTTTTCAAACAACTGAATACTTTTTGTGAGGTTACCGTAATTTAGCCATACTATGCCTTGCAGATGTATTGCATTACTATTCTCTGGAGAAATTTTAATAATCTTTTCAAGTATTAAAAGAGCTTCTTCCAGCTGTTTATTAGCAATTTTTTGACTGGCCAGCTTAAGATAATTTTCTATTTCTTCTTTTTTGGGCAGAACTTTCTCCTCTTCTGCTTTTAATTTAAGCAGAAAGACAAAATAAATAATTAATACTATAACACATCTAGCTTTCATAAATTAAGGATTTTTAGGAAGGGTAAAGAAAAACTCCGTATATTCACCTAATTTGCTTTCACACCATATCTTACCACCATGTGCTTCTATGATAGCCTTACTAATACTTAATCCTATCCCCAGGCCATAGTATTCTCTTCTATGAAAATCTCCAAGAAATCTAAACTTTTCGAAAATTTTTTCCCTATCTACCTCAGGAATGCCAGGTCCTTGGTTTCTTACCTTTATCAGTATTTCATTATCTTTATCTTCACCTTGAATCAAAATCTCACTTCCTGGGGTAGAATAGCTTAAAGCATTTTCAATAAGCTTTATCATTACTTTACCTATTTGTTCTCTGTTAGCATATAATAAAGGAAAATCAGGAGGAATAGCCATACTAACAGGAGCAGAAGGAAATTTAATCCTTAATAAATTACTCAAAAAATCTACAAAATTAAAATATTCTCTATTTCTTTCTATATGTCCATTTTCAAGTAATACAAGATAAAAAAGCTCTTCTATTAAACTATTTAATTTATCACTCTGGTCATCTATTATCTGGAGAAATCTTCTTTTTATGTTTTCAGGAAAATGTTCGCCTCTCTTTAATAAAGTAAGTGTATATCCTTTTATAGAAGTAAGAGGAGTCCTTAAAGCATGAGAAAGAGAAGCAATAAATGTACGGCGAGATAGCTCTATTTCCCTTAAAAATGTTACATCCCTAAATACATAAATGCCACCAACTAAACTGCAGTTTGATGAATTTTTAGAAAGCTTTATAAAATTAAACTCCACAAACTTAGGATTAGGAGTAAATAACTTTATCTCTCCCCGTTCTGAATCCTCCAGTATCCCTCCAACCAGATGTCCATAAGTTACCTCCCAACTATATGGAATTAAATCACAAAATTCTTTCATACTTTTATTTATAAGCTCTTTTTCTTTTAAACCAAATATTTGGATTAACTTCTGGTTAACAAATAATATCTTATTACTTGCATTAAGGATGAGCACCCCTTCCGGGAGTTTGGTTAAAATCATCTCCAAATATGTTTGCCTTTTTGCAGCTTCTTGATAAAGTAATAAATTCCAAATTCGTATAGCTACCTGTATAGCAAAAAGCTCTAAAAAATTTTTCTCCTCCTCTTTAAATGCTGGCTTTTGAGGATTTCTTATAATACCCAGCACTCCTAACAAACTATCTTTAACTTCTAAAGTTGTTAAAATCAAATGAGATTCTTGTACTTTATAACAGTGTCTATTTAAATATGAAGCAACTTTAGCATCAATCTCCTTTTTATGTTCGTTAGATAAAGCAGATGAAAAACTAAAAGCTTTATCCCAGAATGGAAATTTATCACTATAAATAAAAAAAATACTACCATCTGCATTAAGTAAATTAATTATAATTTCAAGAACCATCTTCTTAGCTTCTTCTAAATCCATTGTAAAATTTAGTTTATATATACTATCATAAAGTAAAATCAACTGTTCTGCTTTCTGTCTTAATTGTAATAATAAATCTCTCTTCTCTATAGCTCTTCTTAAAATAACCTTTACCTCTTCGGGATTAAATGGTTTTATAATATAATCATAAGCTCCTCCCCTTAAAGCCTCTATCGCACTATCTGTAGAAGCGTAAGCAGTAAGAATAATAGTAATTATATCTTTATCTATTGCATTTATCCTCTGTAGTAAATCTAAACCATTAATCCCTGGAAGTTTTAGATCGACTATTAAAATATCGTATTTATGAGGAGTTGAAATTACTTTCTCTAAAGCATCCTCTCCAGATGAGGTAATTTCTACTAGATACTCACTTTCAAGAAGTTGCTTCAAAAAATCAGTAGTTTGTTTATCGTCATCTACTATTAAAATTTGATATTCTCTCATAAACAAAGTTAGTTCACATCACATAAATATATATAAATTAAATTCTTATTTTATCTTTTAAAATCCTTTTAATTTTTAAAAGTATCTTAAAAAATTATTTCTACACTTCTTTTGATAAAAATAGGCTAAGACATACACACAAAGCGTGTTTGTGTAAACACCTAAGCAAAGGCACACCGTGGCAAGTAAGTAAGCGCGTAGTGAAGAAACAGCTACAAATGTTATGCACTTAAAGAAAATAAAATTTATAATAGATAAAATATATCTAAAATTTAGAATCTATGTGAATTAAGAGCTTCTAAAAGATTTTTTTTATAAATTAATGCTACTTCATTCTATTATATAAATATTTTAATTAATTCCACAGCAGAAGTGCGCTTTTAGACCACCATTTCTGGCATACCTTCTGCAACAGATATCTTTTCTTTTTTCCCATTTGCCAAGGAAATTCCCAATCTCTTTTCAGCCGCCTGTAATATTGCTTCTAATGTTTCAGAATACGAAAGTCCTGCTATTTTTGCCATCTTTACAAGATGGCCATCCCAGCACCATCCTGGATTGGGATTTACCTCAAGGAGCCGTGGATTGCCATCCCCATCAAGTCTCCAGTCAAATCTTGCATAATCCCTACACTCTAACCTTTCGAACAATTTTAAACTCCATTCTATTATAAGTCTACTTATATCTTCTGGCAGTTCTGCAGGAATAGACTTTATATTCCAGTAAGGCGAGTCGGGAATCCACTTGGCTTCATAGCCACAAATTCTTGGAAGGTCTTCTGGAAGAAGAGAGTAATCTTCTTCAACGATAGGCAAAACCATATAAGATTCTGGAGGATTTCCAATTATACCAACACTTAAGTCTTTATCGGGAAGAAATTCTTCTACCAATATCGGCTTATCATAGCCAAATTTTTCTCTTATCTCAGAAATTGCATTTATTAATTCTTTTACACTGTTTACTACAGACCTCTGTGTAATACCAAAACTAGAATCTCCAAAATTGGGCTTTACTATAATAGGAAAACTAAATGGAAGTATAAATGTGTTATCTTCAGGTTTAATAAAAGTAGCTCTTGGAACTGGTATACCAATTTCCATTGCAATGCCACGAACAAGGGATTTGTCGTAACAGTATGCAAGGCATTGTGGGCCAGAACCTGTATAAGGAATACCAAGTATTTCTAACAAAGCAGGGATATGAAGTTCTTTTCTAGGGTCATTAGCGAAGCCTTCATCGCATAAGTTAAAAATAAAATCAATTTTCCCTTTTAATTTCATAAAATCCTGTATAAAAGTATTATGATTGGACAAATATATAAAATGATAACCTTTTATTTCTTTTAATGCTGATTTTAATTGGTCTATAGTATAAAAATCATCATCGTCAAATATTGCAAAAGGCTTTAAAGGATCTGGTTTATTTGGGTCTCCCAAAATTACTGCTACATTTTTTACCGATTCTTTAGGCTTCTTTTTAACAGGTGTCCATTCCTTTCTTACTACAGCTGTAACAATTAATCGCCTTTCCATCATACCAAGGTCCTGATTCCTTTTAGAATCGGGAGAAAGTTCATTCTGAAAAGTAATATCATTAAAGCCTGCACTTTTAAAAAGTTGAAATAAATTTTCTTTTGAGTAAAGTCTCTCTCCGTAAAACTGGTCTGCTATAACTCCCTTTTCAACATTGGTAATAATCTCCCTTGATATAAGACGCCGCCCATCAGCTGATAAAGAACGCTCTCTAGTAACAAAATGTTTTTTATCTATCCATTCCCAGGAACGTGGATGAAAATTTTCTCTTAAGTATTCTCCATCAGCAACATCAATTAACAATTTACCCCATGGTTTTAGAACTCTAAACACTTCTTTTAGAACCCTAAGGTCATCCTGTATAGTTTCAAAGTAGCCAAAACTATTTCCTAATATCAAAATTACATCAAATGTATCAGCTGGATAAGGTAGTTTCCTTGCATCCCCTTCTTTAAATTTAACATTCAAGCCCTCTTTTTTAGCACAAGCTTTAGCTTTTTGAATTAAATAATGAGAACGGTCTAACCCCTCAACGCATTTAAAACCTAACCTTGCCAGTTCAAGCGAATGCCTGCCCTGCCCGCAACAAAGGTCTAAAATTCTATCTTCAGGAGAAAGTTTTAATATATCTAAGAAAATCTGTACTTCTCTACTGGTTATATTCTGGTCATCTACCACATCTGCATCTGTTTTTAAATAAAGTGAATTAAAAATATGCCGCCACCAATCTGGAGGGACATACTTTTCAAGGTTTCTAACAGGTCCCAAAGATTTTAGACCTCTGCATATTCCTTTTTTTCTCTGCAGAGGTTTGTCTTTGGAAGATTTCTCTAGCATAATATCACCCTCTTTTAAAATTAAAAAACAAAATTCTTTATCTATTTTAAATATCCTTTAAATTTTAAAAAAAATTATAAATTTTAGTATGGAGGTAAAAAAGAAGTAAGTTTTTACAACCATTTTTTCTTTTTAAAATAAATAAGCATAGAAACAGCAACCGTTAACATCAAAAGCAAAATTACAGGATAGCCATAAATCCACTTAATTTCTGGCATATATACAAAATTCATTCCATAAATACCTGCTATAAAAGTTAAAGGAATAAATATAGTAGCAATAATTGTTAATACTTTCATAACTTCATTTAATTTATTGCTAATACTAGAAAGATAAACATCAAGTATACCAGAGATTATATCACGAAATGTTTCTAGAGTATCAATTATTTGAATTGTATGGTCATAAACATCCCGAAGATAAACCTTTGTGGTTTCCTTAACAAGTAAAGACTCCTCTCTATCTAAGGCACCAATTACCTCTCTTAACGGCCAGACAGATTTGCGCAGTAATATTAACTCTCTTTTTAAGCTATGTATGATGCTTAATGTTTCTTGTGTTGGATTAGAAACCAGCTCTTCTTCAAGGTATTCTATCTGTTCTCCAATTCTTTCTAGTATTATAAAATAATTGTCAACTATTGAATCTATCAAAGAATAAGCAAGATAATCAGCTTTCATTTTTCTTATTCGGCTTTTATTGTTTCGAATTCGCTCTCTAACTAAGTCAAAGACATCTCCTTCAATCCCTTCTTGAAACGATATAACAAAATTCTCTCCAAGCACTAAACTAATTTGCTCTACATTTATTTCGTCTTCTTCATTGTTATAAGAAAACATTTTCATAACTATATAAATGTAATTATCCCAGACTTCTATTTTTGGACGCTGGTCTGTGTTTAAAATATCTTCCAATACCAATGGAGATAAGCTAAAAATTTCACCAAATCTTTCTAAAACTGCCACTTCATGTAGTCCCTCTACATTTATCCAGGTTACTCCTGGCTTATCTTTAAATTGAAGGCATTCTGAAACATCTTTTATTTCTTTTTCCTCAAAGCTTTGTTCATAATAATTAAATAATGTAATTTTTGTTTCTCCAGCTTTCCTCTTTCCAATATGCACAAGTGTGCCTGGAGGCATACCTGCCTTCTGTGACCTTTTCTTAATAAATCTATCCATAGTAGTTAATTTTTCTTTTTATAAAAATTTTTCTCCTGCATAAAATTTTTCTTTATTTTAAAAACCTCTTGACCAATCAATAAAAACTGTGTATAATACTTTTTATAATAGGGTCGTTAGCTCAGGTGGCAGAGCACCTGACTTTTAATCAGGGTGTCACAGGTTCGACTCCTGTACGACCCATCCATATAGTTAATGCCGGAATAATAAAAGAGCTAAACATTATAAAGGCAGGCAAGGGTCGTTAGCTCAGCCGGTAGAGCACCTGACTCTTAATCAGGGTGTCACAGGTTCGATTCCTGTACGACCCATATTAAAAGGGCGAGTGATGGAAAGGTAGACATGCAAGATTTAGGATCTTGTGGGCATACCCGCTCGTGAGAGTTCAAATCTCTCCTCGCCCAAAATTAAAGAGATTTTTAGCGGAAGTAGCTCAGAGGTAGAGCATCTCCTTGCCAAGGAGAGGGTCGCGGGTTCAAATCCCGTCTTCCGCTTTTAAGTTTTTTATTTTCCAAGAAAGGGGCTTAAAAAAGTAATGAAAACAGAAGTAAAGCCACTACCAGATAGTAAAGTATTATTAGAAGTTATTATTTCTTCAGAAGAAGTAAATCAATATGAAAATAAATTATACAACAAAGTAACTAGAGAGGTGCAAATTCCAGGTTTCCGTCCAGGTAAAGCACCACGAAGAATTGTAGAAAAAGTTTTAGGCAAAGAATATCTTGAAAATTTATTAAAAGAAGATTTATTAAAGGAATTTATAATTAAAGCACTTGAAGAAAAAAATATTTTCCCACCAGCCACCTGGAAACCGAAAGTTCAATCTTCTCAATTTAACGAAAATAAAGAATTTATGTTTAATCTGGAAGTAGAAGTAATTCCAGAGATAGAAAAAATACCCAAATATGAGGAGCTAGAAATAGAAATTAATTCAGAAGATTATACTATAACTGAAGAAGAGATAGAAGAGGATATAGAAAGATTCCGCTTGCAATTAGCTGAATATAAGGAAGTAGAACGTCCTCCCAGGGAGGGAGATTATATAGAAGTTAATTTAAAAAGAATAGGCACTCCTGGTGAGGAAATCCCATTTAAAGGGATATTGAAAAAAGATAATTTGCCACCCTTTATAAGGGAAAATTTAATTAAAATGAAAGCAGGAGAAGAAAAAGAAGTAACTATAGAAGAAGAAATTGAAGACAAAATTATATATACTAAAAGAAGTCATTATAATCTAAAACTGTTGCAGGTTAAAGAAGTAATTTTGCCAGAGCTTACCGATGATTTTATAAAAGAAAAAACCAGTTATTCTTCATTAGAAGATATGAAAAAAGGCTTTAAAGAAATACGAGAAAAAGTATTAGGTTTGAAGAAAAAGGAAGATATTAAAAGGGAGATTTTTAAACTCTTATCTCATCTTCCACTAGAAATTCCTCGTTCTATGATTGAAAGCCGTTTAGATTATCTAGAGTTTATTAATTCTTTTTATTTCCAGTCTCACGGATTAACACAGGAGGATTATTTAAAAGAAAGGGGAATTACCAGGGAACAATATTATAAAGAACTAGAAAAGAAAGCTACAGAAGAATTACGCGCAGAATTATACATAAATAAAATAGGAGAAGTAGAAAAATTAGCTGTAACTGACCAGGAAGTAGAGGAATTCTTAAAAGAAATGAAAGGAAAACAAAAGATTTCTGACGAAAAAAAAGAATTAATAAAATTTAAGCTTTTGAAAGATAAAGTACTAGATTTTTTAAGTAATAGAATAAAAATTAAAGAAAAACAAGCAAAAGTCTTGATAAATAAATAAAAAATGGTATAATATAAATAATAAGAGGTGAGGTAAGTTTTATGTATTCTCATTTGGTACCGGTTGTGGTAGAACAAACACCCCGTGGAGAAAGAGCTTATGATATATACTCTCGTCTACTTAAAGAGAGAATAATCTTTCTAGGCACGGCTATAGATGATGTAGTTTCTAATCTAGTGATTGCTCAACTTTTATTTTTAGAGAAAGAAGACCCTGACAAAGACATTGACATTTACATTAATAGTCCAGGAGGGTCTACAACTGCAGGGCTAGCTATTTACGACTGTATGCAGCTTATTAAACCCGATGTTTCTACTATTTGTATGGGAATGGCAGCGAGTGCTGCAGCTATATTGCTAGCGGCAGGGACACCAGGGAAAAGATTTGCTCTACCTTATTCACGCATTCTAATTCACCAGCCCTGGGTTTCAGGATTAGGTGGGCAGGCAACTGACATAGATATTCACGCTAGAGAGATACTTCGCACCAGAAAAATTATGAACGAAATTTTAGCCCGCCATACAGGGAAACCTCTGGAGCGAGTACAAAAAGATACAGAAAGAGATTATTATATGTCTGCAGAGGAAGCAAGGGAATACGGGTTAATTGATAAAATAATTAGAAAGGCGGAAAGATAAAACGAAAGTAGGATATGTTTAAACAAAAAGATAGTGAAGCAATAAGATGCTCTTTCTGTGGTAAAACAGCAAAAATAGTAGGGAGACTAATTGCTGGGCCTGGTGTTTATATATGCACAGAATGTGTAGAACTTTGCTATGAAATTATAGAAAAAGAATATATTGCATTAGAGAAAAAGATTTCTTACAAAACACTTCCCAAACCTAAAGAAATTGTAGAAATACTTAATCAATATGTAGTTGGACAGGAGTTTGCTAAAAAGGCAATGGCTGTGGCAGTATATAATCACTATAAACGAATCAATGCATCTCGCAAAATTGATGATGTAGAAATACAAAAGAGTAATATGCTTTTACTTGGTCCTACCGGTTCTGGTAAAACATATTTAGCACAAACTCTTGCTAAAATTTTAGATGTCCCAATAGCTATTACCGATGCTACAACACTTACAGAAGCAGGTTATGTTGGAGAGGATGTAGAAAACATTTTATTAAGATTAATACAGGTAGCAGATTACGATATTAAAAAAGCAGAAAAAGGCATTATATATATTGATGAGATAGATAAAATAGGTAGAAAATTTGAAAATCCTTCTATCACAAGGGATGTTTCTGGAGAAGGAGTTCAACAGGCATTACTGCGAATTTTAGAAGGTACTATAGTTAATGTGCCTCCTCAGGGAGGTCGAAAACATCCTCATCAAACTTTCCTCCAGATAGATACAACAAACATTCTTTTTATATGTGGTGGAGCTTTTGAGGGTCTTGATAATATAGTATCTGCAAGAATAAATACTTCTTCACTAGGATTTAGAGCTACTGTAAAAACTAAAGAAAAAAGAAGTGATTATTTAAAAGAGGTTATGCCAGAAGACTTAATAAAATTTGGCATTATTCCAGAATTTGTAGGGCGTGTTCCAATTATAGTTCCATTCGACTCTCTAGGAGAAGAAGAATTGATGAAAATACTTGTAGAACCTAAAAATGCTTTGCTTAAACAATATCAAAAGATGTTTCAATTAGATGGCTTAGAGTTAGAGTTCACTCCTCAGGCAGTTACCGCTATAGCCAAAGAAGCTAAAAAAAGAAAAACAGGTGCAAGAGCTTTAAGAGCAATTTTAGAAGAAGTAATGCTAGATATAATGTATGAGGTTCCTTCTAAAAAAGGAATTAAAAAGGTAATAATCAATCAAGAGGTAGTTATAAATAAGCAAGCCCCTCTATTAATTTTTGAAGACAGCATAAGCGAAATACAGGCAAGTGCTTAAACTTTTTCATTAATTTTAAGCCTGTAAAAATCTTGTAAGCAGTGAATACAGTTACCTTGTCAATTATTTTATTCACTTTATCCATCTCTCACGAGTTTTACAGTTAAACCTGGAGAAAATGCACATCTGCAGTTAAACTGCATTATTTGGGTTAAAAATTCGTTTAGACATAGGTTCTGACTATCTACTTTTTCCTGAGTTTGACAGTTAAAAATAAAAAAACCTTATAAAATAAGGGAAATATAAAGGTGGCTAAAGAATCGTTTTCACTACCTCTGTATCAGAAGTTGTAAGGCGCTGTTTTGGGGAAGGAAG
>Ga0123519_10000805_pt1 | contig 55120 bp, 50 predicted proteins | sample YelNatPaOPRAMG02_FD_87396 | JGI IMG/M metagenome (GOLD analysis project Ga0123519, IMG submission 87396) | Hot spring microbial communities from Yellowstone National Park - Yellowstone National Park OP-RAMG-02 (version 2) | ecosystem: Environmental > Aquatic > Thermal springs > Hot (42-90C) ...
CGTGGACGGGGAGGGTTGGGGTGGGGGAGCCCCTCACCCCCCGACCCCCTCTCCCGCACGGCAGGCGTGGGGGAGTTCGCTCCCTCCCCGTGGACGGGGAGGGTTGGGGTGGGGGAGCCCCTCACCCCCCGACCCCCCTCTCCCGCACGGCAGGCGCGGGGGAGTTCGCTCCCTCCCCGTGGACGGGGAGGGCTGGGGTGGGGGCTATTTCAACTTGCCCCCAATTGAAATACACTCCTCTCCTTCGTAGCACTTGACAGCACCATCGCCCCATGATACCATTTGCGTCAGTTGCGGCATGGCCGGCGCAGCATGCCGCACATTTTTATCTGCATGTTCTCTGCGGCGTGACCGCTTATCCCGTCTGGAGGAGATGTGCTTGTATGAGTGAGAAAATCCTGGTCTGCACCGCCTGGCCCTATGCCAACGGTGATCCGCACATCGGCCATCTGGCCGGCTCCTACATCCCGCCGGACATCTTCGCGCGCTACCATCGGCTGGTGGGCAACCAGGTGTTGATGGTTTCTGGGTCAGATACGCATGGCACTCCTATTACCGTGCGTGCTGACGCTGAGGGGGTTTCCCCGCGCGAGATCTTCGAGCGCTTTCACCTGCGTTTTCTGGAGACCTGGCAAAAGATCGGCGTCAGCTATGACCTTTTCACTCACACCGACACGGAAAACCACCATCGCGTCTCGCAGGACATCTTCATGGCATGCTTGCGCAATGGCTATCTGTACAAGCAGGTGCAGAACCAGCTCTATTCCGAAAGCGAGGGGCGTTTCCTGCCCGACCGTTATGTCGAAGGCACATGTCCCTATTGTGGTTATACCGGCGCGCGCGGCGACCAGTGTGACAATTGCGGCAAGCTGCTTGACGCCACCGAACTGATCAATCCGCGCAGCCGCATCGACGGTTCCGCGCCGGTGGTACGTCAAACTGAGCACTTCTTCTTCGACCTGCCCAAGCTGAAGGATCGCTTGTGGGCTTATTTGAATGACCATAAAGAACACTGGCGTCCCAACGTGATCAACTTCTCGCGCAGCTATCTGCGGGAAGGCTTGCGTGGGCGTCCTATCACACGGGACATCGAGTGGGGTATTCCGGTACCGGTGCCGGGGTATGAGCAGAAACGCATCTACGTCTGGTTTGAAGCGGTGATCGGCTATCTGAGTGCCAGCATCGAGTGGGCGCACAACGTCGGCCAGCCGGAGAAGTGGAAAGAATGGTGGTATGATCCTGCCGCCAAGACCTACTACTTTATGGGCAAGGACAATATCCCCTTCCATACCATTATCTGGCCGGCGGAGCTGATGGCCACCGAGCGGCTGTACGACAACGATCCCACCCACACGTTCAATCTGCCCTACGACGTGCCGGCAAATGAATATCTCAACATGGAGAGCCAGAAGCTCTCCAAGAGTCGCAATTGGGCCATCTGGGCGCCGGATCTATTGTCGCGTTACGATCCCGATCCGGTGCGTTATTATCTGACGGCGATTGCACCGGAGACGCGCGACACCGATTTCACCTGGGCTGATTTCGTGCGCCGCAACAATGATGAGCTGGTTGCCACATGGGGCAATCTGGCTAACCGCGTGTTGAGTTTTGCCTATCGCCACTTTGACAGGCGCGTGCCGTTGCCCGCCACGATGGACGGCACCGATTGCGAGATGCTGGCGCTCAGCGAAGCGGGATTTCGCAGCGTGGGGGATCTATATGCCGCGGTGAAGCTGAAAGCCGCTCTGGAGGAGGCGATGGCCATCGCGCGCGCGGCCAACGCCTATCTTGACCAGAAGGCGCCATGGTTCCAGGTCAAGAGCAACTCTCAAGCTGCTGCTACGACGGTCTACGTGATGTTGCGCGTGATTGACAACCTGAAAATCTTGCTGGCACCCGTCTTGCCCTTCACCGGCCAGCGCCTGCACGAGATGTTAGGCTACGACGGACAGCTCTTTGGCCGCCAATATGTGCAGGCCTTCCACGAATCCACCCGCGCGCACATCGCCCTATGTTATGACGGCAGCCGGGCGATAGGGAAGTGGCAGCCCTCGCAGCTGCCACCTGGGCAGGCATTGCGCGAGCCGGCGCCTCTCTTCAAGAAGCTGGACGACGACACCGCCGAGAAAGAGCTGGCGCGCCTGCTCAGTAGCTAGCGCGTCTATTGAGCAACTCGTGAGTTGAACATCTCGATAATCCCTTTCACGGTGGCAGCTCTGGGCGCCTGCGAGGTTAGGGAAAAAAATCCCCTGTGCAATTGTTCATCTGTGGATAAACTGCCCTAGCTTGTGGATAACCTGTTGTACCTGTGGATAAGTCCCGGCACAACGGGGATAGTTTCTTTCCCAGTTCAAATACTTGACATTTCAACTCAACTATGCTATACTTATCTTTGAGTGAGATCGCAGGATATGGGTAGATTATTAGGAGGTATGCAACAATGCGCATCTCGACACGGGGGCGTTATGCGTTGCGTGCGCTATTGGACGTGGCGTTACATGAGGGTGGGGGACCCGTATCGCGCCAGGACATTGCGACGCGCCAGGAAATCTCCGCGGAGTACCTGGCCCAGCTGTTTCGATCTTTGGCAACAGCCGGGCTGGTCAGAGGTGTGAAAGGACCCGGAGGGGGTTACATCCTGGGGCGTGATCCGGCAACCATCCGGGTGGGCGATGTGCTGCGGGCGGTGGAAGGACCTCTCGCCGCGGTTCATTGTGCTATCCCCCAGGCAAGCAGCAGACGACGCTGTCGGCGCATAGACAGTTGTGTGACTCACCTGGTGTGGGAACAAATGAGCGCAGCGGTCAACAGGCTGCTCGACTCTATCACCCTTAAGGACTTATGTCTCAAAGCGCGCGAGCTGGCCGGACTGGGAACATCCGAAGGTAATGGCAGTCTCATCTCCCAGAGGGAGACCTCGGCGGAGACGGGGTATATGTACGTCATCTAAACAGGCCCCGATCTTGGGGTTGTGCTTCTATAGCGCACTCATCCGGAAATTACCCTTCGATCAAGGAGGTAGTAACTCTCAATGAAAATCGCAAACGATGTCACGGAGCTGATCGGGAATACCCCTCTGGTGCGCATTCGACGCCTGACCGAGGGATGTGTGGCCGATGTAGTGGCCAAGCTGGAATTTTACAACCCGGCGCATAGCGTCAAGGACCGCATCGGGGTTGCCATGATCGAGGCAGCTGAAAAGGCAGGGCTGATCAAGGAGGATACCATCATCCTGGAACCCACAAGCGGCAACACAGGCATCGCCTTAGCTTTCGTGTGTGCCGCTCGCGGCTATAGGTGTACCCTGGTGATGCCCGAGACAATGAGTATGGAGCGCCGTGTGTTGGTGCGTGCCTATGGTGCTGAGCTGGTCCTCACCCCCGGCTCCGAAGGGATGCCGGGCGCAGTGCGGCGGGCTGAGGAAATGGCTGCTGCAGACCCCCGTTATTTCATCCCCAACCAATTCAAGAACCCGGCCAATCCGGAGATCCATCGCAGGACCACCGCCGAGGAGATCTGGCGGGATACGGATGGTCAGGCGGATATCCTGGTAGCAGGCGTGGGCACCGGCGGTACTATCACCGGGGTGGGAGAGGTGATCAAGGCACGCAAGCCCTCTTTCAGGTGCATCGCAGTTGAGCCGGATGCGTCGCCGGTGCTTTCCGGTGGACAGAAAGGCCCCCATCCCATCCAGGGCATCGGCGCCGGGTTCATTCCTGAAGTGCTGAATACCAAGATCTATGATGAGGTTATCCGGGTGAAAAATGAGGATGCATTTGAGACAGCACGGCGGATGGCACGTGAAGAAGGCCTGTTGGTCGGCATTTCATCGGGGGCGGCGATGTGGGCTGCCTTGCAAGTCGCTCGACGGCGGGAGAATGCGGGCAAGATGATTGTGGTGATCATCCCCTCGTTCGGCGAGCGTTATCTCAGCACCGCGCTGTTCGCCGATCTGGCAGGATAACTTCTACGGTTCAGTGCACAGGGAAGAAGTTTACCCCTACACAGCCGGGGCCGGTATGCACACCCAGTGCCGGTGACAGCTGGGTGACCAGAACTTCAACACAATCAAAGGCTGCCAGCACCAACTTTAAAAGTGCCGCTGCTCGTTCCGGAGCAGCGGCGTGTGTTATGGCGACCTTAATGGGCGTTTTTGCTGCACCCCTCTCGAGCATCAGATCGATCATCTTGGTCATCGCATGCGGGATGCTGCGGGCGGTGCCTACCGGCACGATAATACCTTCCTCCATGCTGATGATGGGTTTCACATTCAGCAAGGTTCCCAACAGATGCTTGGCCCGTCCAATGCGTCCACCCAGGTATAAATAGCGCAACGTATCGGCCGTCTTGAGCATACACCCGGTCTGGCTGACCCGTTGCGCTGTTGCCAGCACCTCTTCGATCCCTGCGCCGTTTTGTGCTGCGCGCGCTGCTTCGATGGCAGCCCATCCGTGCACCATGGCGACCTGCAGGGTATCCAACACGTGAACCTGCAGATGAGGAAACTGCACGGCGGCAATCTCCTGCGCAATCCTTGCGGATTGATAGGCCCCACTCCCCTTGGAGGTCATGGTCAATACTACAATCTGTGTGGCGCGTGGCGAAACCCGCTCGAAAGCTTGCAGATAATCGCCGGGGCCGGGATTAGCCGTGGTCGGCAGTTGCGTCGCAGAGGCTAACCATCGGTAGAATTCCTCAGCCGTGATGTCTGTCTCGTCGCGCAGTGTTTCGTGTCCACGATGGATGTAATAAGGCACTACTTCAATCTGGAGACCCCTGGCCAAGTCAGACGGAATACTGGCACAAGTATCGGTCACGACCGTGATCACAGCTTCGTCAGTCTCCTGCTCGAAGCGGGAAATAGCTAACACCAATCATACCCGGGCCGGTGTGCACACCTAAGGCCGGTGAGGTCTGGGTGATGAACGTCTCACGACAATCGAATGTCCGGGTGACCAGCTCGAGCAATGCCGCTGCACGGTCAGGAGCTGCATTATGGGTAATCGCCACCTTGATGGGCCCTTTCCCGGCGCCCCTGTCCGCCATCATCTCCACCATCTTGTGGTAGGCCTGCTCGATGCTGCGCGCCTGCCCCATGGGGACCACAATACCATCAGCCATGCTGACAATGGGCTTGATGTTGAGCAGGGTGCCTACCAGGTGCTTTGCCTTTCCGATGCGACCTCCCAGATAGAGATATCGGAGCGTGTCAAATGCTTGGAGCATCAACCCGGAACGCGCCACATAACGGGCCGTCTCGGCGACCTCTTCCAAACTGCCACCCTGCAGTGCAACGTATGCTGCCTCGATGGTTGCCAATGCATGCACTCCTGAGACCTGCAAAGTGTCGATGACCTCGATACGAACACCTGGCATACTTGCCTCGGCCATCTCCCGTGCCACACACCCCGCTTGGTAAGCACCGCTTCCCTTAGAAGTCATATGGATAGAGACGATCCCATTGGCACGTTGTGCGACACGCTCAAACGCTTGCAAGTAGTCTCCCGGCCCCGGATTAGCGGTCGTGGGCAGTTTCTGGATCGTTGGCAGCCAGCGATAGAATTCCTCAGGGGAGATGTCGATCATATCGCGCAAAGTCTCACCATCTCGGTGGATATAATATGGCACAACTTCGATTTGGAGTGACTCGACCAGATGTTGGGGAACACTGGCACACGTATCGGTGACTACAGCTATCATTGTTTACCTCTTACTCTGTTGTCATTGCGCCGGATAATATATGCTATTCTATCTTTGGGCTGTGGATTCGGCAATTATTGAAGTGTGTGGTGCTGCTCTCGACTAAGGGTGCATTTCATTTTTGGGGAGAGATAGAGAGTCAAACCGGGCCGCGCGCGTCAGCAAGTGGACTCCCTCCCCGGCTTACAGGGAGGGTCGGGGTGGGGGAGCCCCTCACCCCCCAGTCCCCTCTCCCGCACAGCAGGCGCGAGGGAGTTCGCTCCTTCCCTGTGGACGGGGAGGGCTGGGGGCTATTTCAACTTGCCCCTGGATTGAAATACACCCTCGACTAAGAACGTGTTGCAATTTGGCAAGAAATGTGTTATACTTACATTACGTAAACTATGAAGCGTGCTGATGAGGTAGAGGATCTCATTCGCTCCCTGACAGCGCGGCAGCCCGCTCTGCGCTGGCAGGCAGCTGCGCGCCTTGCCGAGGCGGCGCACCGATCCCGTGCCGATGTGTTGACAGCCCTGGAAGAAGCTCTTAGAGATGAGCATCCCTTTATGCGCTGGCAAGCAGCGACGGCACTGGTGCGAGCTCGCAATCCCGAAGCGAAGGCTATCCTGCAGCGCGCCTTGACCGGAGGTCCTCCGCTCGCGCAAGCGGCTGCCATCGATGCGTTGAGTCAGATGCACAGAGCAGAGGTGTCCGGGCTGCTGCGTGCACTTGAACATCCCGATGCAATGGTGCGCCAAAGTGCTGTCGAGGCGCTTATCCGTCAACAGGTGCATGCGGCGGTGCCGCACCTGATCGAGTTGCTCCACGACCCGGCTCCCGGCGTGCGCAGGGCCGCTGCTAGCGCCCTGGCACGACTCTGGGATGCGCGTGCTATCACACCGTTGATCGAGCGGCTCGAGGACGAATCTCCGCTGGTGCGGCGTAGTGCAGCTTATGCATTAGGAGCGCGCCGCGTGCGTGCGGCGTTGCCGGCGTTGCTCAATGCCCTGGATGACCTTCAACCGGAAGTGCGCTATGCAGCTGTTTGGGCAATCGGCCGACTCGGAGCATCGGCCGCTGTGCCTCGCCTCGAGAAGCTACTCGATGACCCGGCTCTTGACGGTATGCTGGCCGCCGAAGCGGCACGTGCCATCGCGGCGATTACGTGCCGGGGATGGCGACGACTGGGTTGTCTGCTGAGACGAGGTTCCACGCCACGGCCACGGCCATTGGAACAGAAGGTGTAAGATGAACGTGTCAAGCGGGAGCTTATCCGAGAGAATCGCGCAACAATTGGTTTGCCGACGGCTGTCCGTTCCTGCTATCGCGCTGCTGGATGCGCACAAGCCCCTCAGCTTTGTGGGTGCTCAACTGCTCCTGGTCCTGCAGCCGTTTCTGGACATTTTGGTTCCCCGCCGCTGGATTGACGAAGGAATAGCGTTGTTGACCGATCCGAAACAATGGGATGCTCTGTTGCAGCAGTTGGAATCCTCCCAGCTCGGAGCGTCCGTAGCGAGTCCACATCATCACGAGCATCGAAGGTGACAATGTGAACGAGACTCAACGTGTGCTATTGGCCTTGCTGCTCGTTTTCATAGGGGCTCTGGTGGTTGGCAGGCGTCGAACAAGCAGGTGGCTGTCCACCGAATGGCGCACCATCTCCGCCTTCGATCGGCTTCACAGTGTCGTCCAGCGCGCAGTTGAGCAAGGCCGTGCCCTCCACATCACGTTAGGCAGAGGCAGCCTGTGGAGTGGGACTGCAATGGATAGCTTGGCAGGTGTAGAAGTACTGGGGCCTGTGGCGAAACATTTGGGTTTGACTGGTCGGATGCCGCTCGTGACCACAGGGGACGCAACGTTGCATCTATTGGCGGAAGACCAAGTGCATCGTGTCCGGCGCAGCCTTGCCACCGGTCTCTGGCAGGCGAAACCGGATGTCCGTTGGCTGACGGCGACACCAGCGGCATATGCCGCGGGTGTTATGGGCATGCTGGCTCGGCAACCTGTTGAAGTGAACGTGATGGCCGGATTTTTCGGTGCAGAATATTTGTTAATGGGTGAAGCGGGCATCCAACACGTGGGAGTACAGCTGGGTGGCGCCAGCGAGCCTGCCGTGTTGCCCTTTGTGGTCACTACGTCTCGGGCAGCGCTTTTGGGCGAGGAACTGTATGCAGCAGGGGCATACCTCGCCCACAAGCCGTGGCATCTGGGCAGCTTGTGGGCTCAAGACATGCTGCGTTGGCTCATTGTGTTGTTGGTGCTTGTCGTTGTGATGATGAACACCTTGCTATAGGGATGCGCTAGGCAACTGCGCACTTTTGTTCCGGTCAAGGAGGTACCCTTTGCTGGCTCATCTGATCTCGGTGCCGATAGCCATAGGGGTAGGATTATTGGTGTTGGCCAGCTATTTTATCGCGGACACGCGGCTGGATGCATTGGCTAACCGACTGGTATATATCGCCTCGATAGTGGCCGCTTTCGCGTTGTTCTTGGGACTGGCCAACCTGGCCCGTTTCCATCTGGGTCGGGTTCGTGCCCGTTGTCCGGAACGTCCGTATAGTTTTATCCTGCTGGTAGCATTGGCATCCACCATGGCGTTGGGTTTTGTCGGTGGTGGGCCCAATTCGCGATGGGTGCAATGCCTGTTTGACAATGTGTTATTCCCCTTGCAGGCAGCTCTTTACTCACTGTTGGCATTCTTCATCGTCACAGCAACCTACCGTGCTTTTCGAGTCCGTAACGTCGAGAGTGCTTTGTTCGTGATCTTTGCCATAGTAGTGCTGCTCGGTCAGACATCGGCAGGAGCTTTGTTGTGGGAAGAACTGCCTGCAATCAAGGATTGGATCTTTGACGTGCCTGTTCTGGCCGGCACACGAGGCATCCTGCTCGGAGTGGCTCTAGGCACCCTGGCCACCGGTATACGGGTGTTGCTCGGTGTGGATCGGCCATATGTTGATGAGGCAGGGAGAGATAAACATGTCCATCTGTCCTAACTGTGGCGCATCAAATCAGGCAGGCAGCACTACTTGCGTGCAGTGCGGCAAGCTTCTGGAGGTGATCCCGGATTGGTTGGAGCTTTTGCTCGCCCGCTATGGTGAGCCGATGCCTGCCTTTGAGGGCATTTCGGTCGAGTGCGTGCCGTCTGCCGCTCCCACAGAACCTCTCGGCGCGCAACGCGCTTTGTCGGACGTCGTTCAGCCACCGACAGATGTCCCACCCGAGGATGTGGAGCTGCTGAGCGAAGTCGAAAAGCTCAGGCGATCGGCCAAAGATCAGCCTGCCTTTGTAGAGGCGCAGCCTTCCGAGGAAACAAGCACATCAACTGTGACGTCCGCAGCCCACAAAGAAATAGACGACTGGCTAGCTGAGCTGCGGGCTTTGCAGGAGAAAACCGCTTTAAATTCAGCCCCAACGATGCCCTCGGAAGAATCCGCATTGGAGCCAGCGCAACCGGCATCATCTGAATCTCATCCGGAGCAAGAGATTTCACCATCGCTCGAATTGCCCGGCGAGCCTGCTCCAACTAAACAACCTGATACTGTCCCAGGAGAAACCCTGGCACCTTCGATAGAGGAGAGGCTCGGTGTGCTGGTACCACCCACAGATACAGCGGAAGGTGTTCCCGAGGAACCTGCTCCGGAATGGCTGCGCGAGCTAGGCTTGGTACAGCCGGAGCAACCCGTTGCGCCTTCGACCGGTGATTCGGGCCGATTGAGCGAGACGTTGGGCCCCTTGCCGGTAGCAGAGGCGAGCACAACCGGAGAACTAGGCGAGAGCTCGTCCGAGGAAGAGATACCGGACTGGCTGAAACGCCTCATTGCCATCTCATCTCAAATGCCCGAGTCGCCTCCCCCAGGTGAGGTCGCCGAGCCGACGCAAGCGCTTGTACGAGGTGAATCGGAGACACCCCCAGCTGCCGAGCCGGCGCCGGAGGAACCGTTGCCCGATTGGCTACGCGAGTTGGAGGCAATGCAAACAACACGGCTCAGCACGGCAACACCCTCCGAGGAAGAGGAGACCATCCCGCCACGATCCAAAGAAGAAGATCTCACAGGCGTGCAGGAGGCAGTTGTTCCGCCTTCACCCGGAGCTGAGGAAGTAACTACTATCCCCGCTGCTCAAGGGGAAGAACCGTCCCCAACCGTCGGTGAAGAACATCCCGCCGAATGGCTGGCCGAACTAGAGGAGTTGATAGAACGCCCGCCCGCCTCGCAACCGACGCCGCCTCCTGCTGAGGAAGAAGTGCCTGACTGGTTGCGCGAGCTGGCAGCAGAGAAACCCGAAGCAATGGCTGAGCCACAAGCGCCCGCAGTGCCGGAGATTCCCCAACCGGAACCGGCCGAATTGCCGCAGTGGGTCAGTCAGTTGCGGCCGACAGAGGCCGCTGCTGAAGTGCCACCTGCTGAACCGGCTGCTGCACCTCTCGAGGAGGCAGTCCCGACAGGCGGGGAGGATGTGATCGAAACACTGCGTGCCAGTTTGGGTATTCCCCAAGTGCCTGACGTAGAGGGCGCCGAAATGTTTCGCGAGATTGTAAGTGAACCGCTCGAAACGGCCCTCACCCCTGTTCCGGAGGAAGTGGAGCCGACACCACGGCGCAACGCTGTCACTGTTATCATCTGGGCGTTGATCTTTGCTGCTATCCTATTGGGGATCGCTATCTTGTCGCTCGCTTTGCTGGCGCGTGTCCAGGAGTTGTTGGGAGAAACTGCTTTCCAACGCTTTTTGAACACCCCGGCGGCAGCTGGATTGGTTGCCTCGCTGGAACAGTTTCGGAAGCCTGTTACAGCGATACACCAGGGCGATGTTGTGTTGTTCAGTATTGAGTACACTCCCGCTACCGCCGCGGAAATGCAGCCATTAGCCTCAGTTATACTGCGCGACCTGCTTGAGCGCAGAGCACGGGTATTGACGGTGAGCTTGCAACCCGAGGGAGCTCCCCTAGCACAGCGACTTCTGGATGAAGCAAATGATACCTACCCCTATGGGCAATACACCTTGAATTTGGGCTACCTCCCGGGCGAAGCCATAGGGGTGCGCAGCTTGGCATACTTGCGCAATCGACAGGTCTATGCATCGCCTGATGGCGTGTGCCAATTTCTGGGCGAATGTCCTGGCTGGCGCGACATACGTGGGATCGAGGATGTAGCGCTCTTTATCACAGTAGCGGACTCGGCCGAGTCCACGCGCTGGTGGATAGAGCAGCTACCCGTTTTGTCCTCCGGCGAACCTCCTATGTTGGCTGCCGTAAGTGCCGTTGCGCTGCCCACGGTGCGCCCTTATCTCACTTCCGCTGCGGCAGCGCGGTCGCGGCTGACAGGGCTCATTGGAGGAACAATAGCAACGGCTGCTTACGAGATATATACAGGCAAGCCTGGGCGTGCACTGAACATGGTTGCAGCACAGTCAGCTGCCCATTTGGGGTTGGTAGCTGTAGCATTGGCAGGCATCTTTGCAGGAATTCGGACGCGGACAGATCACCATTGAGCGCGGAGACAATCGTCGCTGCCATTTTGACGTTTATGGTGTGGTCGTACATTTTGGGGGACAACCCTGCTTTTCGCATTGCCGAGCACTTACTGGTCGGCACGGCGGCGGGCTATGTCGCTATCGTGGTGTGGTTCCAGGTCATCGGGCCCGCCTTACACGATATGGTGTTACAACCCAGCCCGACAACTGTGTTGCCGTTTGTCCTGTGCGCCTTGCTCGCTGCACGCAGATGGCCGTTTATGAGACCTTGGGCTGCTGTCTCGTTAGCATTCCTGGTCGGTGTGGGCAGTTCACTGGCCATAGGTGGTGCCCTGTTCGGCACCCTGTGGTCACAAGTGTTGGCGACTGCCAGCTTATCGCTGAATCCGGCGGATTTTGGCGAATCCCAAATGTTTTTGACCAGCAACTCTTTCTGGCAAAATCTGGCAATCCTAATCGGAACAATTGGCACGTTCTGTTACTTTGCGTTTCGCATTCGTCCAGGAGGGCCATTGCGTGATCTGCGCGCCGCTTTTATCCGCTTCTGGGGTGGAGTAGGACTTTGGATGATTATGATGACATTGGGAGCGCTCTTCGCCAATGCAGCGATGTCGCGGTTCACGTTGCTCATCGATCGCGTGCAATGGCTGTTACAGGTATTCGGACTGAGGTGAGCGTTGAGGAAGCAGAGCAATAGCCTTTTGGTTGCCGACATTGGTAGCACGATGACCACTGTGGCGCTTATCGAGCGAGTCCACGGGCGATATCGTTTTGTGGCGCGCGGTGAATCGCTCACCACACATGGATGGCCATGGTCGGACGTGACGATAGGTGTCTGCACAGCGGCGCGTCAGATCGAGCAGCTGGTGGGGCGTGCCCTCTTTCGGGATGATGGGACGCTCATCCGACCGCGCACAGCACATGGAGAGGGGGTGGACGATTTTGTGGTGGTGAGCAGCGCGGCGCCTCCCATGCGCGCTGTTCTGGTCGGTCTGACGCACGACATAAGTTTACGTAGTGGGCATCGCGCGCTCGCCTCCGTGACCGGTGTGCAGCTGGTGGACAGCTTCGCTCTCGACAACGGGGCAGAATGGCGCGATCCCAATACCTGGTTGACGGCTCTACAGCGCGCATGCCCCGAGCTTGTGCTCATCGTGGGAGGATGTGATGGTGGTGCCGACCAGCCTATGTTGGACCTGATCCATCTCGTCGCCTTATACAACCGGTTATTGCCCCCAGCCGAACGCCCGCTGGTATGCTATGCGGGCAATGTCCAGCTTGCCGAAGCGGCCGCGCGAGCTTTTGCCGGACTGGGGGAGTTGCGCGTTATGGCCAACGTGCGCCCGTCCCCGGAAACCGAGAATATCAACCGGACAGCATTGGATATTGAAGCACTCTATCGAGAACGCCAGTTGATGCGAACGCCGGGGATGACGCGCGTAGCTGAGTGGACTGGAGAAGTGGCGGTGCCTGCTGCGCGCTCCTTTGGCCAGCTGATCCACTACGTGGGCGAACGCTACGCGCTGAACGTGATCGGTTTCGATGTGGGCAGTGGTCAGACAACCGTAGCTTCCTATTGTGGTAGAACACTCGACGGTGCTTCTGCACCTCAGAGAGATGAGAGTGTCGTGCATCTAACAGTACGCACCGACCTGGGAGTCGGGTGGAATATACCCTCTGCGCTGCGACAAATCACCCCAGAACAGATCGCGCGCTGGTTCCCGGACGAAGTGGACGCCGAGAAGATACGGGAGATTTTGCTCAACAAGAGCTTATACCCCCAAAGTGTGCCGGCGGAGATGACAGAATTATTTGTGGAGCATGCACTGGCTCGCGAGGTGATGCGCGTGACGTGTGCAGCACATAGCGATGCCACATCGCCCAAAGGGTGGGATTTGATTTTAGGCAGCGGGCGTATCCTGACACGCACTCCTGCCCCCAGCTATGCCGCCCTGTTGTTGCTGGATGCGTTGGAACCGGTCGGTGTCACCAAGCTGGCCCTTGATGTGGGCAACATCGCCACCACGTTGGGTGCACTGGCAAAACATAACCCACTCGCCGCTGCGGACGTGGTGGAATATGACGCTTTCTTGACGTTAGGCACGTTAGTAGCGACATCGGGTCGTATCGTTCCCGGAGATGCTGCTTTGCGCCTGAGAATAGAGTGCCACGATGGAAGCACTGTTCAGGAAGCGGTATCGGGGGGAACGATTCGTATCATTCCTCTACCTTCTTATCGCTCAGGAACATTGGCGTTGCATCCAGCTCGGGAGGTCGATGTAGGAGTGGGTCGGGCTGGCACGAGTGCTATCGTTGAAGTAGAGGGTGGCATGTTGGGCATCTTGGTGGACACACGGGGTCGCCCCCTGGCCTTCCCGGCCGAAGCGCAGGCACGCTGCCAGATGATCCGCCGTTGGTTGGAGGACATACTACCCAGGCAATCCCGCTCGATCCGGACACAAGCGGACTCGGGGAGAGTGCTGCAGGCTGCATAGGAGTACTCACGGTGAAGCAAAGTGGAGCACCACTTGTACCCATCGTCCGATGCGAAGAGTGGACACGTGTTCGCATCGAACGTACCATGCCTATGACAGCGGAAGTGCTCGTGCAGGAAGGGGAGCGAGTAAAGGCAACGCAGGCGATTGCGCGTGCCACAAATGGTGTGCCTCGTCGGGTGCATGTTGTGGATGTAGCAGGAATGTTAGGCCTGCCTACACGCGACGTGTCATCGGTCATGGTGAAGCAGCGTGGTGAGAGGGTACATGTTGGTGAGTTGCTCGCTGTGCGGCGCAGCGTTCTGCCGTTTGCTTATCGCGCATGTCGTTCACCGGTCGATGGTCGGCTGATGACAGTTTGGTATGGTTGGGCTGTGATCGAAGCTGATGGAGAGGAAGAGGTTGGGGAGGTCCTGGCGTGGGTGGATGGAAACGTCGTCGCTGTGGTGCCTGGAAGCCATGTGATCATCGAGACCGAGGCCGCCTGTATCGAGGGAGTTTGTGGCGTTGCCGGAGAAGCCTACGGAGTGTTGCAGCTCATTCGTGAGACCTTATCAGCGCAGCTGACACCGGAACAACTGCCCACAGATGCAACAGATGCCATCTTGGTGACCAATGTTTCCATCTCGCATCAGGTTTTGGAGCGGGCGGCTGCGATAGGGGCCAGGGGGGTGGTTGCTGCTGGCATCTCGACAACGGCCTCAGAGGTCGCCACACTGCCCGTGATGGCAACGGAAGGGTACGGGGTACGCTCCATGGCGCCTGAGCGCTTTCGTCTGTTTCAAGAGCTAGAGGGTCACTATGCGACACTCATGGTGCCCTCGGAGCACATGCCGCCGTGGTTACGCCACCGACCCGCCATAATCGTCTCGCGGATGCCCAGGTCTCATCCCGAGGATAACCCTGAAAGAGATACCCGGCTGGGGTGTCCAATATGCAAGGGAGATCGCGTGCGAGCCGTGCGTGCACCAATGGCAGATCGCTGGGGAAGCATTTTGACAGAGATGTGGGACGAGCAGATTAAGACGTCATCTGGGTTGACATTGGCTGGTGTGGAAGTGTGTTTCTCCACAGAGGCCGTCGCTTGGCTTCCGTATCTCAATTTGGAACGCATCGTGTAAACCTCAGAAGGCGCATCAGATAGAGCAGAGAGGAGCAACAGTTATGGCAACCAACAATAAGTTATTCGTGATGATCGCCATATTCTTAGTCGGTATGTTGGTTTTGGGGTTGTTTGCGATCGGTGGTGTGGTCATTTTCGGCACCGTCAACCGACAGGCCGCGCGCCCCACACCGACCGCGACGCTGGCAGTTGTCAAGCTACCCCCTACGCCGACGATAACGTTCACACCCACTGCCACACCCTTACCCACCAATACACCGTTGCCCACACCGACCAACACCCCTGTGGTGCAGGCGACGGCAACACCGAGTCTCATCGAGAGCGCGCCAGAAGTAAGTGGACAGGCGGAGGCACCTGTCTCGGCTCCCACACGGACACCGGCACTTGAGGCTTCGGTGGCGGCAGAGGAAAGCACTCCCGACACAGGTATTGGTGGCATCGAGATCGTTTTGATCGCGGTGGGACTGGTGGGTGTGTTGTTCATCGCCCGGCGCCTGCGCACCAGCGGTTGAGAGCGAGCTCCTGAGACCACAAAGCTAAAAACGGAACATGGCGAGCGTACGGCGGAGGGGCTCCTCTCGCGCTGTGTGCCATTCCGTACGTTCCGTGTGTCGGAAGATGCTCTCTCTGTCCTTGCCGAGCTGCTTCATTCTGGGATGAGAGAGGCTGCCGTTGGTGGTCGTGGAGCTATGGAAACAAGAGGAATGGTGCGACTGAGGTTACACCGTGCAAGCTTTTGGGAGACATTGCGCTACCAGGGCGGAATCGGGGCATTGGTGTGGATATTGCATCGCATCACCGGGCTGGGGATCCTCTTGCTGGTAAGTGTGCATGTCCTGGCTGCATTCTTTATGAACGCTCTCGATGACCCGATCTCTACCGCTATCACCCGGTGGTATGAGTCGCGTCCTGTCCAGGTGTTCGTCTATTTCTGCGTTCTGTACCACGCTCTTAGCGGACTGCGCGTCCTGTTGGAGGATTTGTACCCCCCGTTGTTGCGCTATCATCGTGAGCTGATCTGGCTGCAATGGGCGATATTCATCCCGGTGTTCGGATTGCCTGCCTTTTTCATCGCGCGAGGCATCGCCGTAAGTAGTCCCTGAGGCGAAGGGTTAAGAAGCGTATGCGGAGATTGGGTGAGTGCAATGGGTTGGAGTATTATCTGTGGCTCTTTACGCGCCTGAGCGCTATTCTGATGCTGTTCGCAGGTGCTGCCGGCATTGTGTACGCCAACATATGGGGACGTACTATGATGGACGCGCCAGCACAATATCGCTGGGCTTTCTTCCCTATCTACTGGCATGTTCAAAACACAGATGTGCCAGATGTCTTTCCTTTATGGTCGAATGCCTTCTGGCGCGTCTGTTGCACCATTTTGCTCTTCGTTGCCTCGTTGCATGGTTTCAACGGACTGCGTGTCGTGGTGGAGGACTACATCCACCCAGCTGTGTTGCTGCTCTTGGTCAAAGGGCTCATTGCGTTGCTATTCATGTTCGTGTTTGGCGCCGGAACAGTGATCATCTTCGAATGGTTCTGAGACTATCGGGCCAGAGGCAGGTTCTCAACGGCTATCATGAAGAGTGGTGCGGTATTACACCGATATGACGTGGCGATTGTAGGGGCAGGAGGAGCTGGACTGACAGCTGCCCTGTATGCGGCACGCAGTGGCGACGTGCGGGTTGCTGTGCTTTCGAAGATGCTGCCGGTGCGTTCTCACACTGGCACCGCGCAGGGGGGTATTGGTGCTGCACTGGGTAACCATGAGGAAGATCACCCTGAATGGCATGTGTTCGATACCATTAAAGGGAGCGATTATTTGGCCGATCAAGATGCCGTGCGCGTCCTATGCTATGAAGCCGTGGAGCTGGTCTACGAGCTGGAGCATATGGGCTTGCCGTTCGATCGCACACCTTCAGGCCGCATCGCTCAGAGACCCTTTGGTGGGCACACCAACAATGTGACCAAGCAACCGGTGCGTCGCGCCTGTTATGCGGCTGATCGCACCGGGCACATGATCCTTCAGACCCTTTATCAGCAGTGTCTTAGACACCGAGTAGCCTTTTTCGATGAGTTTCAGGTACTGGATGTGCTCCTGAGCGAGGGGGTCGCCAACGGTGTGGTGGCGTTGGAGATGGCAACTGGTCAACTGCACATCTTCCATGCGCGGGCGGTGATCTTTGCCACCGGTGGCTGGGGAAGGGTGTGGCAGATCACCAGCAATGCGCACAGCTTTACCGGTGATGGGGCCGCGATTGTCTTGCGTCGTGGCATTCCCCTCGAAGATATGGAATTCTTTCAGTTCCATCCCACAGGTATCTATAAGATGGGCATTCTCATTACGGAGGGGACGCGCGGTGAGGGTGGTGTGCTGATTAACGGGCGTGGTGAGCGGTTCATGGCGAGATATGCCCCCACCTTGAAGGATTTAGCTTCGCGTGATGTCACCTCACGCGCCATCTACCTTGAAATTCGCGAAGGGCGTGGTGTGGATGGCAAGGACTATGTGTACCTGGACATTCGTCCTGAAACCATCAATCATTACTTTGATCTAGATGGCAAAAAGAACCCCGATGGTACTCCGCGTCGTATCACGGCAGCCGATATTCAGGCGCGCTTGCCCGACATCGCGGACTTTGTGCGCACTTATCTGGGCATCGATCCGCTTACCCAGCCCATCCCCGTTCAGCCCACTGCCCATTATGCGATGGGGGGTATTCCCACCGATCTTCATGGGTGTGTTGTGGTGGATGAGCACAACACCGTCTTGCCCGGCCTCTATGCGGCGGGCGAGGTCGCTTGTGTCTCGGTGCACGGTGCCAATCGCTTGGGCACCAATTCCCTCGTGGACATCCTGGTCTTTGGCCGGCGCAGCGGTCTGGACGCCGTGCGCTACTGTCGCGAAACCGATTTCGTGCCGTTGCCGGACCGCCCAGATGAAGCGGCCCGCGCGACATTGGAGGAATTGCGTGCTCGGCCCTTGAGGGAAGAGCGCATGGCTGACATTCGTGTCGAGATGCAACGCGTCATGATGGACTACGTGGGAGTATTCCGGGAGGCGGCAGGCATTGAAAGAGCGCTCCATACACTGCGTGAGTTACAACAACGCTATCAGCACGCAGGAGTCCATGACAAGAGCTTCTCCTTTAACACAGAGCTGCTGGAAGCTTGGGAGCTCGGTTGCCTATTGGACCTGGCCGAAGTGACCGCTGCCGCTGCCCTGGCACGTACCGAGAGCCGGGGATGTCACGCGCGCGAGGATTACCCTCAGCGCGATGATGAGAACTGGCTCAAACATAGCTTGGCGTTTCGCACCCAGCAGGGCATCCAGCTGCGCTACAAACCGGTGACCATTCTGGATTACCCGCCGCAAGAACGTGTATACTAAATTGTCCCAGACGACTTATGGTTCAGCAGTTCGGTGAAAGGGAGCCCAGGGCACATGAAAGTCACACTCAAGATTCGCCGCTTTAATCCGGAGAAAGATCGCTCTCCCTGGTGGGGTTCCTATGAGGTGGAGTGCGAACCCACTGACCGTGTGTTAGACGCCCTGAACCAGGTCAAGTGGTATCAAGACGGTTCGCTGACCTATCGACGTTCGTGCGCGCACGGCATCTGTGGCTCCGACGCGATGCGCATTAACGGGCGCAACCGTTTGGCATGTAAGACGCTCATCAAGGAGCTGGGAAACCACATTACAATCGAACCGCTGTTGGGCCTGCCGGTAATCAAGGACTTGGTGGTGGATATGGAACCTTTCATGGAACATTATCGTTCCATTATGCCCTACCTGGTCAACGATGATCCTTCCCCGGCCAGCGAGCGACTGCAGAGCATTGCCCAACGCGAGCGCTTTGATGATACCACCAAGTGTATCCTATGTGCGGCTTGCACCACTTCATGCCCTGCCTTCTGGGCACGACCGGACTACATCGGTCCAGCTGCGATTGTCCAGGCCCATCGCTTCATTTTTGACAGCCGTGACCAAGCTGCCGAGGAACGATTGCGCATCCTAGACTCCCCCTCGGGAGTCTGGCGCTGTCGCGGCATTTACAACTGCACAGAGGCGTGCCCGCGTGAGATTCAGGTGACGCAAGCTATCGCCGAAGTGAAGCGCGAAATACTAAGACGCCGCAGGTGAGCTCCAACCAGCCTCCACCCCGACGCCACATTGGCTAATTGCCCCTGATCGCTGATAGCTCGGCACAGATTGAGATGCTACCCTCTAATCTGTTGACCGTTACCGGGCAACTCTTGCCTCTGCGGTCCCATGTGATACCAATGTAGCCCAGCGTTGTAGCTGGTACGTCTGATAGAGACTGAGCCCACCAATGTAGCCGAATCCCCCTGCATAAAGCAACAGCCAGGGTATAAACGTCCAGCGTATACTTGGCAGGAAAATTGCACCCATTGCCAGGAGGGCAAGCAGTAGCTCCCCCCATACCAGTGCATCCCGTCTGAGTGCATAGATGCTGCTCATCCAGTTATCACTGGCGTGGCGCAGATCAAATTTGGGGGTACGCTGAAAGCTGGTACGTACTCCTAGCAGGGCGCGCATGACGGCTATCGTGTTGTTCAAGCACATCCCCGTTCCCAACATGACCAGCATGGGTAACAAGCGTAGCCGATAACCCCAGTTTCCCCCATCCGAGACCTGCGCCACGGTATACATCAAGGGTGGCCCTAGCGCGGCAATCATAAGCCATGGTGCCCCCATCACCACCCAACTCCGCGAGAAGCTCATTGGGAAAGTCAGCAGGATAACGGCCAACATGAGGGGATGTACGAGGTAGCCGGTCAAATGCAGTACCCCTTCCGTCTTGATGCGCCATGGCTGGTTCGAGCTCAATAGTGGGCCGAAGAGCTTGATCGCGGTCTGGATACTCCCCTGAGCCCAGCGCGCCTGCTGCCGTTTCAGTGCGCTGATCTGTGCTGGCAGTTCGGCCGGTACGATCACCCAGGGGACATATACCATGCGCCAACCGCGCAGCTGTGCCCGATAGCTCAAGTCCAGATCCTCGGTGAGAGTATCCCCTTGCCAGCCACCCGCATCGTCGATACAGGCACGTCGCCAGATACCCGCTGTGCCGTTGAAATTGATGAAATAGCCACCCCGATTGCGTGCGCATTGTTCAACGACAAAGTGACCATCTATCCCCAACGCTTGCAACTCGGTCAGTATCGAGTACTCGCGATTGACGTGTCCCCACCGCGCCTGGACGCACCCCACGCGTGCATCGGAGAAATAGGGTACTGTGCGCTGCAAGAAATCAGAAGGGGGCAGAAAGTCAGCATCGAAGATAGCGATCAACTCACTGTCGGTCTGCGTCAGACCAAAGGATAAGGCCCCTGCCTTAAAACCCGTACGTTGTACACGGGTCACATGGGCGATGTCCAATCCCTGCTGCTCCAAGTGCCCCACAACGTTTGCCACGACCTGGCGCGTGGCATCGGTGGAATCGTCCAACACCTGAATGTGCAATTTATCCCGCGGATATTCCAGCGCCGCCACAGCGCTTAGTAAACGTTCCACCATATGCATCTCGTTGTAAATGGGGAGCTGCACGGTCACATGAGGCCATTCCGCTGGCGGTGGGGGCAACGGTGGAACGCGATCCCGTCGGCGCAGATACATCCAGGTTAACAACAGGCTGTTCAACCCGTAAGCGCCTAACAACGTCACACAGATAGCATACAGTAGTTCGATGACAGGCATCGGTGAATCTCGGACTTCGTTTCTGCAAGGATAATGTGCACAACACAACTACGCCGACGCCCAGCTACAGGCTTAGATTTCAGCTGAGGTCGGCGCCCAGCGTTAGCTATGCGCATTAGAATTTATCTATACACCTTTCTTAAACAAGTGGCAAATTCGAGATTTCAGCGCAAAGGCATTAAAGAACTTCTTTGCACCCGTTCTCTCGCTCCATTTTCCTGTGGAGGCCAGCCGTTGAAAGAGGCTTTTTCGACATCTCTTCAGCCCCTCTTTTTGACAGTCCGAATCCCGGGGCTTATAATGTCTCATATGTCCCAAGAGTCTCTCTTTCGATCTTTAAGTGCTCTGCAGTTCAACGTAGCCCAGCTGCTCAAGCAAGCGACGGGCGCCAGTCGGAGCTATGAGATCGACATCCCGTTCCCCGAATTGGATGAACATCTCGTTCTCTTGGCGCCGCTGCGTGGCCATGTGCATTTCCTGCGCACTGACACCGGTGTGTTGGCGGGCGGCACATTCTCAACCACGGTGGAACTCACATGTGTGCGCTGCTTGAGTGAGTTTCAACTGCCGACAGAATTTGAGCTGGAGGAAGAATTTACCCCCACCATTGACATTGTCACTGGGATTAGAGTGCCCCTTCCACCTGATCAGGATGCAGCTACGCTGATCGATGAACATCATATTCTCGATCTGACAGAAGTGGTGCGTCAGGACATCTGGCTCAGCTTGCCGACCTCGCCTGTTTGTCGTCCTGACTGCAAGGGCTTGTGCCCCTATTGCGGTCGGAACCGCAACTTAGAAGAGTGTACCTGTCACGCCGAAGAAATCGATGCGCGTTGGATATCGTTGCTGAGAAAGCATGATAATCTGGAAGAGTAGAAGGAGTTATCGTACGTGGGTGCTTTACCGAAGCGAAAAGTATCGCCATTGCGGCGAGATCGTCGACGAGCGCATTATCTGCGCCTGCAACTGAACAACATGATAGTGTGCCCGCAATGTCACACGATGAAACGCGCTTATCATGTGTGTCCCAATTGCGGAACCTACCGCGGCGTGGAAGTGGTAGAGAAGAAAGAGAAGAAAGAGAAAAAAGCGGAGTGAGGCTGGTAATAATGTGTAGTCTCAATCTCGGCCTTTTTTCTTCTCCACCCAATTGCCGGGAGAAATCGGAGAGGTGGCTGACAAAATAGCGCTGGTGTTTCCCGGACAGGGTTCGCAAGTGGTGGGCATGGGCCGAGATATCGCACAGGCCTACCCGGCGGCGCGTGAGACTTTTGCCGAAGCGGATCAAGTATTGGGCTTCCCGCTCTCGCAGCTGTGCTTCGAGGGTCCCGATGAAGCTCTGCAGGATACCTACAACACCCAGCCCGCAATCTTCACCACCAGCATCGCAATCTTGCACGCGCTGCAGAGTGCCGGCTTTGTTGTCCAACCTGTCTTCCTCGCCGGACACAGCCTCGGCGAGTACAGTGCCCTCGTGGCGAGCGGCGCGCTCACGTTCACTGATGGGTTGCGCCTGGTGCGCGAGCGCGGACGACTGATGAAGCTGGCTGGCGAACGTGATCCGGGTGGTATGGCAGCTGTGTTGAAGCTGGACGATCAGACGGTCGAGGAGATCTGCCGTCAGGCCAGTGCCGAAACAGGTCGCATTGTCCAGATCGCCAATTATAACGCTCCGGGCCAGGTGGTGATTTCAGGTCACAATGAAGCACTCGAGCGCGCCATCCAGCTGGCCGAAGCAGCCGGTGCGCGTCGGGTGATACGTCTTGCTGTTAGCATTGCTTCTCACTCACCCCTGATGGCCGGTATCACGAGCGAGTTCCGCCAGGCAGTATGGGATACACCGCTCCAGAGACCGCAGATAGCGGTTGTGGGTAACGTGACGGCACGCCCTCTGACAAGCGCTGAGGAAATCCGCGAGGAAATGGTGCGCCAGCTCACATCATCTGTGCGTTGGGTGGAGTCGATTGCCTATATAGCAGCTCAGGGGGTGGGACATTGTATCGAGATCGGCCCCAAGGACGTGCTGACAGGCCTGATCTCCCGTATTCACCCTGAGATGAAAGCAACGGCCTGTGGTACACTGGCTGCCATCCAGGCGTTGATCTGAAAAGCTTATATTCGCTCGGATTACATCGAATCATCTCTCATTGGTCTGTTCTGCCCAGGCAGCAAAGAAAGGAGGAGAAAGACAACGGTGCGCTTTGACGGAAAAGTTGCTTTGATTACTGGTGCTGGACGGGGCATCGGTCGGGCTATTGCATTACGGCTGGCGCAGGAAGGAGCAAATGTAGCCGTCGTGGATCTCAACGGCGATAACGCACGCGACACAGCCGATATGCTGCGTAACCTGGGGCGCCAAGCACTGGCCATTCAGGCCGATGTGTCCAATCCGGACGATGTACAACGTGCTGTGAACCAAACCATCGAGCAACTGGGTGATTTGCACATCCTGGTCAACAATGCGGGCATCACGCGCGACATGCTGATCATCAAGATGAAGGATGAGGATTGGAGGAGAGTGATTGACGTGAATCTGACCAGCGCTTTCCTCTGCTCCCGCGCAGCGGTGAAGCATATGGTGCGCAAACGCTACGGGCGTATTGTGAATATCTCCTCGGTGGTGGGCTTGGCAGGCCAGGCAGGTCAAACCAATTACGCGGCGTCCAAAGCAGGGCTTATTGGTTTCACTAAGTCGCTCGCCAAAGAGGTAGGGTCACGTGGTATCACCGTCAATGCCATAGCGCCCGGCTTCATCCCGACTGCGTTGACCGAAGTGCTCCCTGAAGAACAGCGCGCTGCCACGATTGCAGCAACTCCCTTGGGACGCTTGGGCACAGTGGACGATGTGGCGAGTGCGGTGGCTTTCTTGGCCTCGGATGAAGCTGGCTTCATTACTGGGCAGGTGCTTTCAGTTGATGGTGGCCTGGTAATGCAATAAGCTCTGGGGATGTGAACACGGCTCACACGGACGGTTTCGGGAAGCCTTTGAACAAGTTTCTCGAAGATTTGGGGCTGGGGGGTCTTGCAAATTGTCCTAAGATGTAGTATGATAGGTAATGTAACATTATGTCGTGTACTCGAGAGATAGTGAGCGCCTGCGTTTCCGCCGATCACTCAAGAATTCTGGCAGCGCGGTTCATTAACAAGCATGAACATCGAGCCTCACTGAAAGGGTTGGGTTGTCTTGATCTGCTTTCGCTAAGATTAGAAACGCGTAGGATGAGAAGGTATATCGATGCCCACGACAGCACCAGAGCACAGCATAGTGGAACAAACATTAGGGACAGTCACGGTTCATCCTTCTGTGGTTGCCACCGTAGCACGCCTGACAGCACTGGCCATACCGGGTGTGGTGCGTCTGGGCAGCAGCCAGCGATATGGGGTTGGACGTATGTTGCCACGATCGAGCGTGGGACGTGGCGTGGATGTGAGTTTCTCTGATGGTGCTATTACGGTAGAATTGCATGTTGTGGCAGAAGCACAGGTCAACTTGATTGAGCTGGGACAGCGACTGCAGAGCGAAGTCAGTCGGGCGATCCGCAATCTGATCGGTATGGAGGTGCGAGCGGTCGATGTCTGCTTCCAAGACGTTGACATTCCGCTGGCAAGAGTTTCTTGAACTTTACAGTTCCTATTACGCAATTCTATCTCCTGTCTCAGAAAGGAGGATACGGCAATGATAAAAGGACGACGCCACGCGCGCATAGTTGCGCTCCAAGCTTTGTATGAGCTGGACATGACCCGACATACCCCCGAATACGCATTAGGATGCCGCCTTAAAGAACACCCTCTGCCACGCGCTGGAGTCACCTTTGCCTTCTACCTGGTCGAGGGGGTGCTGGATAACAAACAGCGCATTGATCGGCTGATCGGTGAGCTGGCACCGGAGTGGCCGGTGGAACAAATTGCCGTGATAGATCGCAACATCCTGCGTATTGCGATTTTGGAGATTTTGTACGCACCCGATACCCCTCCAAAAGTGGCCATCAACGAGGCAGTCGAGCTGGCGAAGATGTTTGGCAGCGATAGCTCGCCCCGCTTTGTGAACGGTGTGTTGGGTACTCTCATTAACCGTCATAGGAAACTGATCGCTCCATCAAAACTTATGGTGGATCCAAACTGGCAAAACTAGGTGGTTCTGAATGGATATCCTGGGCGTCGGCCCGCTTGAACTGCTTGTTATTTTGGCGCTTATCTTGATCTTTGTCGGGCCTGAGCGACTGCCAGAAGTGGCGCGCCAGATAGGTAAGGTATATCGGCAGCTCCATGAGATGTCCCGTACGATAGCCGTTCAATGGCAGGAAGAATTGAATGCAGCCGCTGATCTGGGTGGTGAGAAGACAGATTTACGCAAGGTTCTGTCCGAACCCTTACAGGCTGCCAAAGAAGACGCCGAGCGAATGCTGACTGCTTCGTTGACCGCCTCCTATGAGCAACCGGGCAACGCAAAACCATCCACGGCAAGTGTCCCGACGATTCCGGTGCCGGCTATCGTCACAGAGTCGGATGGCCGCACTACAGACGAGATTTCAACCACCATGGCCCCAACTGAGGTGACTTCAGAGCAAAAAGCCCAAGGGGGAGGAGAAGCCACCCTGTCACCAGATGTTGTCGCACCAGCTGCTGAAGCGGCAGAAGTGAGCCCTTCTACCTCATCCGAAGATGTAACCGATGCAGTGCCGCCCATGACCCCGCCATCGGATGGTAACCCTGAACATGACGACCAGTGAAGAGTTAATCACCTCGGAGAATACGGAGATCGCCGAAGCTGAGGATGAACTCGGCCCACGCATGACCCTGCTGGAACACCTCAGGGAGCTGCGCGATCGGCTAATTCGCATTGTCCTGGCCTTGGTGATTGCTACAGCAGTCGGGTTCATTTTCTCTGACTATCTTATTGATATTCTGGCGATCCCCATCGGTGGTCGCACGGCACTCGAAGCGATCGATGTGACCGAGAACATGGGGGTGTTCATGCGCGTTTCCTTGCTGGCTGGGCTGACCATAGCAATGCCCTTTGTGCTGTATCAGGTGCTTGCTTTCATCGTCCCCGGACTGACCAAGAGCGAGCGACGCATGCTGTGGTACGTGCTGCCCGGAGCCACATTGCTTTTCATCGGGGGAGTGCTGTTCTGCTATTTTCTGATGTTGCCCGTAGCCGTACCCTTCCTGATCAACTTTCTGGATATTCCCACCAAACCGCGCCCCAGCACCTATTTTGGCTTTGTCACCCGCATGATGCTCTGGATCGGCGGTTCCTTCGAGATGCCGCTGATCATTGCGTTCCTGTCGCGCATTGGGATTGTCACCCCTCAGGCACTCAGCAAATTTCGCCGCTATGCTATTGTGTTGATTGCTGTTATCGCTGCCGTAATTACACCCACGGTGGACCCGGTGAACATGAGCTTGGTGATGGCCCCGTTGCTGGTGCTGTATGAAATGGGCGTCTTCCTCTCTCGCATCATGTACCGCAAACGACAGCCTCGGCCAATGACCTCGTGAGCTTCAGTCGAATGCCACCATTTTCTGTCCCATTTGTCGCGTAGCATCACGCCGCTTGTGTTTGTAGCAAGCTTGGCCCTTGAGAAAGCGTGATCATCCCGTGGAGGGATGCCTCGTCTCAGCAACTGGAGGAAACTGGGCATGACACGACGCGTACGAATCATTATTATGGGCGCAGCCGGGCGCGATTTCCACAACTTCAACATGGTGTTTCGGGACAATGCACAGTATGAAGTGGTCGCTTTCACGGCAACCCAAATTCCCAACATTGAACATCGTATTTACCCTCCCGAGCTGGCTGGCTCCCTCTATCCGCGTGGCATCCCCATTTATCCTGAGGAACAACTGACACGACTGGTGAGCGAACTCCACGCCGATCAGGTGATCTTTGCCTATTCGGACGTCTCTCATGAGTATGTGATGCACAAGGCATCATTGGTTCTGGCATTGGGTGCTGACTTTCGTCTGTTAGGTCCTCATGCCACCATGCTGCAAAGCGCTTGTCCAGTGGTGGCAGTGGGTGCTGTGCGCACCGGCAGCGGCAAGAGCCAGACCACCCGACGCGTATGTGACATTCTACGCCAGCTTGGCTGGCGCATCGTGGTGGTACGCCACCCGATGCCTTACGGTGACCTGGCGCGTCAGGCAGTGCAACGCTTTGCCGATTTCGCCGATCTGGATCGCCACCAATGTACCATTGAGGAGCGTGAGGAATACGAGCCTCACCTGGAACGTGGCACCATTGTGTATGCCGGGGTAGATTATGCTGCTATTCTACGCCAGGCGGAGCAGGAAGCGGACATCATCGTCTGGGACGGGGGTAACAATGACTGGCCCTTCTTCAAGCCGGATCTGAGCATCGTGGTCACCGATCCGCACCGTGCCGGCCATGAGCTGAGCTATTATCCTGGCGAGACCAATCTGCGTATGGCGGATGTGGTGATCATCAACAAGATCGACACAGCGGATCTGGCACAAACCGCCAGAGTGCGTGTCAACATTGAGCTTCTTGCTCCTCGAGCGATTGTCATCGATGCCGCTTCGCCCATCTATGTCGCTGATCCGACCGCCATTCGGGGCAAACGTGCACTGGTGGTCGAGGATGGCCCAACACTCACACATGGTGAGATGAGCTATGGCGCTGGAGTAGTGGCTGCCAGGCGATTTGGCGCTGCCGAGCTGGTCGATCCGCGTCCTTACGCCGTGGGTAGTATTGCTGAGACATTCCGGAAGTATCCCCATATGGGGCCACTTCTGCCTGCTATGGGCTATGGGGAGCAACAGATCAAGGATTTGGAAGCGACCATTAACGCCACGCCTTGCGATGTGGTCATCGCTGCCACGCCGGTTGATCTATGCCGCGTGTTGCGCCATGTGAGACACCCAATGCAACGTGTCCGCTACGAGCTCCAGGAGATTGGGCGCCCCACTTTGCTCGATGTGCTGAGTGAGCGCTTTGCGTCACCTAAGGCCTAATGCACCAGGCGTTGCGCTGCCATCTCCGCAGCGCGATAGACCTCGCGCAAGGGGACGTTATGTTGCTCGGCCAGGCGGCGACAATCCTCATACTCCGGCTTGATGCGTGTCTTTCCTTCAGTCCAGTGGGCCACTTTCACGCGTACCATGCCATAGGGTGTCTCCACCTCCTCCACAGAGCGCGGCAGACAATGGCGCGTGACATAATGCTGGCGTACGCCCAGCGTAGTACTTTCGGCAAACAGGATCTGGGTTAATCGGTTCGCATCGTCCGGTCGGCATAGCACACTCATCAGGCTGGCAGGACGTCCCTTTTTCATATGCGCTGGTGTCAGAAAGACATCCAGGGCACCCCCATCCAACAGACGCTCCATCAGGTGCTCGTAGAACTCCGGGTTCATATCATCAATGTTGGTCTCCAGCATCACCAGCGTCTCGGTCGTGGCGCTTAATACATCAGGGGCACTGCCGATGAGCACACGCAGCAAATTGGGAATCGGCAGATCAAGCGTGCCGGCGCCATAGCCAATCTGGTGCAACGTCATCGCAGGGATCGGCCCGAAGGATGTTGCCAGCGTGGACAGGAGCGCTGCTGCGGTAGGTGTGACCAGCTCGACTTCCAGCAGGCTTCCTACAATGGGCACGTCGGCGAGCAGCCCCAATGTGGCCGGAGCCGGCAGTGGTATCTTGCCGTGCGCGCCCTGCACCCAGCCACGCCCCAGAGGCAGTGGCGAAACGATCACCTGTTCAATGCCTATAGCATCCAGACCGACCAACGTCCCGACCACATCCACAACGGTGTCCACACCACCCAGCTCGTGCAGATGTACCTGCTCAAGCGGAACGCCGTGAATGGAAGCTTCCACGCTCCCAATACGCCGGAAGATCTCCGCCGCTCGCTCCTTTATGGAGGAAGCGAGTGTGCTCTCCATCACAATCCTTTCGATATCGGGCAGGTGACGTGAGGGAACCTTATCCGTCACCAATACCTCTACCTTGGTGGCACTAAAGCCCAGCTTGGACACACGCTTCTGGACAATTTTGAACTCATCCAGCTCGAGCTTGGCCAGCTCAGCATGCAGGACTTCTATGGGGAAGCCAGCATCCACCAGAGCGCCCAGGATCATGTCGCCGCTGGCGCCGGCAATACAGTCAAAGTAGGCGATACGCATCGTGCATACTCCCTGATCGAAATCCGGCTAGATCGAGGGTGACATAGGCATAGCCTAGATCGCGCAATGCCTGAATCACCTCGCTGCGATGTTCCATGATAAGGGCAAAATCAGCCGGTTCTACCTCGATGCGCGCCAACACCCCGTGATGGCGCACCCGCAATTGTCTCACCCCCAGCCGACGCACAACCGCTTCCGCCCGCTCGATACGTCGGAGCAGCTCAGCGGTGATGGGCGTCCCATAGGGCACGCGCGATGCCAGGCATGCCGCAGAAGGCTTATCCCAATTGGGCAATCCCAGTGTGCGTGCCGCCATGCGAATCTCATCCTTGGTGAAACCGACTTCCTGCAAAGGGCTACGCACTCCCCATTCGCGGGCAGCGCGACTGCCCGGACGATGATCGTGCAGGTCATCTGCGTTGGCACCATCTGCGACGGTGGCAAAACCCTCGCGGTGTGCATAGCGTGTCAACGACTCGAGTATAACCCGTTTACAAAAGTAACAGCGCTCTGGCATGTTCTCGACATAGCGCGCATCATCCATCTCATGCGTCTCAATCAGGACATGACGCACCCCTATCTGCTGTGCAAGAGCGCAAGCTTCCTCGCGCTCGACTGCTGGCTGGCTTGGCGAGACAGCGGTCAATGCCATGACGTGCTCGCATCCCAGCACCTCGCATGCCACCTTGAGCAGCAACGTGCTGTCCGTGCCCCCGGAGTAGGCCACTGCGACACGCCCCATGGCGCGCAGCCGCTCTTTCAGCTGCTCCAGCTTGGCAAGCGCGGCGGCGTGTGCCCCTTTCATAGGCGATCCCCCTTCGGCAAGATATCTGATAAGAGGGCAAGGCAGCCCACCTTGCACCTGCTGTGAGGGGCAATTATGCCCCAGGAGAGTCATTCTGACAATATGGTGCACCCAATTTGACACGCTGAGCCTTTGCAATTATAATTTGGTTTGTGCTATTAACTATCTGTAGCAGAAAATTTTAGCGTCGTAAAATTCTATAGTCTAATTCAGTGTGATGACGTATATAAACTGAGGTTTTCTTAATGGGCGATGCAACCGTTTCCCGTGCAGAACGCTTACGTCGAATCAGTGCCACATTTGCGTTGTTGATGTGGATCGCGATGCGGCGTTTCTGGCAGTTGTTACAAACCTTTGGGCTGACTCCGCCACAGTTCATGGTGCTCTTTGCCCTGGTGAAGGCACGCGCGCCGCGCTCCATGAACGATCTCACCGACATCACCTTTCAAGATGCCTCTACGATGACCGGTATCATCGACCGCCTCGAGAAGGCTGGCCTGGTAGGGCGCACGCGCAGCACGATCGATCGTCGCGTGGTGTTGGTACAGGCGACACATGCTGGTATAACGCTGCTCAAACAAGTGAGTGAGAAGTTGCTGGATGACGATATAGCCGGCTGCTCGATTCTCACCGATGAGGAATTGGCCGACACGGAAGCTTTATTCCAGGAAATCTTTCGTATCCATCTGAAGCGCTTTCACATTGCCGTTGAAAACGTGCAAGACATCATCGACCAGTGGGATCTACCACTGCACGAGTTGATCCCATTGGACGAGGATTCCCGGGTAACCCATGGAGAGGACATCCCCCTCCGACCGTCATCAGTATCCCCAGCCTTATAACCTGGATGACAAGGAGAAGGAAAGGCTATGAAGAGATGGATTTTTGTCATGCTGATCATGTCGGTGCTGGCGGCATTGCTGACCACCAGCTGCACGCCAACCACGCAGCGCGTCGCACGCGCCGCTGAGCCGGTGAAAGCGTCTGCGGTGTCTGTGCTCGTCGCTCCGGCACGCACCGGGACGATCTCGCGTGTTTACAACTATTCGGGTGACCTGCGTCCCAAGCATAGCGTCAACATCTTGCCTGTAGCAGCGGGACGCATCGAGTCACTCCTGGTTGAAGTGGGTGATCAGGTCAAGGCAGGTGACCCGATTGCCATCGTCGAGAGCAAAACATATGCTGCCCAGCTGAAGCAGGCGGAAGCGAACCTGGAGCTGGCACGGTTGAGCTTGGCCAAGATGGAAGAGGGCACGCGGCCGGAACAGATTGCGGCTGCCGAAGCGGCGGTGCGCTTCGCGCGGAGCGCGGTCAACGACTTGCTCAACATAAGCGATGATGAACGCACTGCCGCCGCAACGACACTAGCGCAGGCGGAAGCTGCCCTGAAGTTGGCACAGGCAGAGTACGACAAAGTGGCATGGGCCGGCCAGGTGGGTATGCTGCCCCAATCCTTGAAGCTGGAACAAGCCACCATCGCTTACGAAGCCGCCCGTGCCGCCTATAACCTGCAGACTCATCCCAGCGATGTGCAGCTGTCGCCCCTGATGGTGCAGCTGGCACAAGCGGAGCTGGCGCTCGCTTTGGCCAAAAACCCCTATACTCAGACCGATTTTGAGCTGGCGCGCGTCAAGATCAAACAGGCGGAAGCAGCTGTCGAACTGGCGCGTATCCAAATGGATGAGACCACCATCCGTGCTCCGTTCGACGGCATTGTAGCGGAACTGTATGTCACCGAGGGCAGCATGGTCGGGCCAAGCACGCCGGTTGCTTTGTTCGTCTCCCGGGAGCTGGAGGCGATCATCAACGTGGAAGAGAGCCGCATTCAGGAGGTGAAGCCCGGACAGCACGCTGCCATCAAGGTGAAGGCATATCCCGATGAGGACTTTCCCGCTGTGGTCACCAGTGTGGCACCGGTGGCCGATTCTGCCACGCGCACGTTTGTAGTCAAGGTTACCCCCGTGGATGAAGCCGGCAAACTGCGTGGCGGCATGTACGCGGATCTGGCGCTGCTGATTGAGGAAAAGCAAGCGGCGTTGCTCGTGCCGCGCGCAGCGGTGACGTTGATTAACAATAAGGAAGCTGTTTACGTGGTGCAGGATGACGTTGCCCATGTGCGCCCCGTGACCACCGGGCTCACGGACAGCGAAAATGTCGAAATCCTGAGTGGATTACAGCCCGGCGAGATGGTTGTTACCGCCGGTCAGACCAGTTTGAGCGACGGCACACGGGTGCGTGTTGCCTCTGAAACCGAGCCATTGACTAAAGCAGCACGCTGAGGACAAGAGACCCTATGGGACTCACACGACTCGCCATCCACAGACCGTTAACGATGCTGATGATCATCCTGGCACTGGTGGTGCTGGGCTATCGCTCGCTCACCCTGATGCAGGTTGATCGTTATCCCAAGGTAGACTTTCCCTACGTCAGCGTGGTGACCGTCTTTCCGGGTGCCGGCCCGGAGGACGTGGAGGATTTGATCGTCAAACCGATTGAAGATGCTGTCGCAGGCATCTCGGGCATCGACCAAATTATGTCCACCGCGCGTGAAGGGGTGGGCATTGTGGTCATCGCCTTTGTCGAGGGTACCAATGGTGATCAGGCTGCCATCGACGTGGAACGCCAAGTTGCCACGGTGCGGGGCAGCTTGCCCACGGAGGCTTATGACCCCACCGTTATCAAGGCAGATATCAATGCTATCCCCATTATGGAGATCGTGCTCAGTGGCCCCCAGGGTCAGGGTGAGCTGTTTGACATTGCCAAGAATGATGTCAAACCACGCCTGCAAGCGATCAAGGGGGTTGCTTCGGTGAACATCTCCGGCGGACGTGAGCGCGAGATCCAGGTGGAAGTCGATCCTGCCAAGCTGGCTGCCTATCGTGTCCCGCTGGAGAATGTGCAGCGCGCCTTGCAAGCGAACAATCTCACTTTCCCGGTGGGTTCCATTGATATCGGACGCCAGAGGACGGCGGTGCGCTCGGTAGGGGAGTTTACCTCGTTGGAGCAAATTGGGGATGTGGTCGTCTCCACCGGCGGGGGCCAAAGCGGCGTCCCTACTAGACCGGGTCAGGACATCGGCGGGTATGTTTACCTGCGCGACATCGCCACGATCAAAGAGGGGTACAAGGACAAGACACAAATCCTGCGCTACAACGGTGTCGAAGCGATCAACATCAGTGTGCTCAAGACCTCCGACGCCAATACCATCCAGGTGGCCGACGCTATCCGCGAGGTGATTGAGGAGCTGAATGGCAAGCTACCCACGGGCGCGCAGATGACCGTCGTGATCGACGACTCAAAGTTCACGCGCGAAGCCGTAGAGGCAGTGCGAGAGGAGCTGATTCTGGCCATTCTGATCACTGGCTTGGTGATGCTCCTCTTCCTGCACACGATCCGCAGCACATTCATCGTGGTGCTGGCCATCCCAACTTCCATTATGTCCACGTTCATTGTGATGTGGGCACTCGGCTTCACGCTCAACACGCTCACCCTTTTGGCATTGACGCTGACCATCGGCATCCTGGTGGATGACTCGATTGTGGTGCTGGAGAACATTGAGCGTCACCTAAAGATGGGCAAGCCCCCTCGTCAGGCCGCTCTGGACGGTCGTTCTGAGATCGGTTTGGCCGCCATTACGATCACGCTGGTGGATGTGGTAATATATGTCCCGGTGGCATTCTCAAGCGGCATCGTGGGACAGTTCTTCCGCTCATATGGTATCACCATTGCCACCACAACCCTTTTCTCGCTATTTGTGTCTTTCACATTAACGCCGATGTTGGCTGCGCTGTGGATGCGCGACGAGAGCCAGCCCCAGCCCAAACCACGCGGGTTACGACGTGTGTTTAGCATCCTTTTCTGGCCGGTGAATACCATCTGGAAGGGCTTCGTGTATGTGTGGGATGCTGCCTTTGTTGGCCTGGCACGTCTCTACGCGGCGACGTTGCGTTTCTTCCTGCGCAACTGGGGCACTTCCTTCCTGGCCGTCTTTATCGCCGGGATCTCATTGGTTGCTGGCGCGTGGCTGGTGCTGAGTGGCGTCGTGGGCTCCGAATTCACCCCACAGGAAGACGACGCCCAGTTCACCGTGAACATCCAGATGCCGGCCGGCACCAACCTGGCCGCAACCGATCAGGCAGCCCGTCAGGTCGAGCAGCTTATCTTGCAAGAGGTTCCGGAAACGGTTGCTATTCTGACCAATGTCGGATCAGGCAGTAGCACCTTCGGTATCAGCACTGGTGGTGCGGCCAATAGCGCTACGATCCGTGTGCGCGTGGTGGAGAAGACCCAACGTCAGCGCAGCACTGTGCAGATTGTTGAAGCGCTGCGCCCACTGGTACAACAGATTCCCGAGGCGACCATCTCCCTCAACCTGAGCTCGTCGTTGGGTGGTGCAGGAGGAATGGGTGGCACCATCCAGTTCCAGGTATATGGGGAGGATCCTGAGCGGCTGATCGACCTGGCTAATCAGGTCGAGGCAGTGATGCGCACCGTTCCGGGGACGACCGATATCCAGAACCTGGATGCGGCGCGTGCGCCGGAAGCGCGTCTGGTGGTAGAACGACGACGCGCGCTTGACCTGGGGCTTTCACCCGCTCAGGTGGCTGGGACGCTGCGCACCGCGCTCAGCGGTGCCAAAGTGGGTACCTTCAAGCAACCGGGCAGACCGGATGTGGACATCACGTTGCGTGTCAATGAAACAGCGCGTGCCGACCTGCAGAAGCTCGCCGAGCTGCCGCTGGGCTATCGGGCCGGCAATGAGATTCGCCTTGCTCAGGTGACCACATTGCAGAATGACCTGGCACCTGCCATCATCAAGCGCACCGACCGGCAGCGACAACTGACGGTGAGCAGTGGCGTCACCGGGCGTGCATCAGGGGACGTCACGGATGACATCGAGGCAGCCATTAAAGCGAACGTGACCTTCCCAGAAGGCTACGGCTTCCGTTTAGGTGGGCAGTCCCAGGCGCAACGCAAGTCGTTTGCCGAGCTGGGTTCGGCACTCTTCCTCTCGATTGGGCTGATCTATATGTTGCTGGTGGCGCTCTTCCAGAGCTGGCTGAACCCATTGGCGATCATGTTCTCGCTGCCCGTTTCGGTGGTCGGTGCTTTCGGTGGTTTGCTGATCACGAACAACACACTCAACCTGGTCTCGCTGCTGGGCCTCATTTTGCTTATGGGCATTGTCACGAAGAATGCCATCCTGCTGGTGGACTTCACCAACACGCTGCGGCGCGAGCACGGTTACAGCCGCCGCGATGCGCTGGTCGAGGCAGGGCGGCTGCGCTTGCGCCCCATTCTGATGACGACGGCGGCGTTGGTGTTTGCCCTGTTGCCCTTGCTGTTCAGCATTGGGGCCGGTTCCGAAATCCGTGCACCGTTGGCCGCGGTGGTCATCGGCGGCAATGTCACCTCGACGCTGCTGACACTTATCTTGGTACCGGTGGTGTACACCTTCCTCGATGGTGGCAGCAATCTGGCACGGCGCATCGTGCGTCGCATTCTGGGCAGCGAACCGGAAGTCAGGGAAGCGCCGGAGACTCCCCAGCCGGCCGGGCCCACACCTACACCACCCACACCGCCACGCCCACCGCGTCCACGACGGCCTGAGCCACAACCACAACCGGGCACAACGTCGTTCAATCCATCACTGCCGCAGAGCGGACCGGACAAGGGTTGATGAACGGGGAGGTATTACAATGACAGACAAACGTTCCTGGCCGTTGATCATCCCTGTTTTGTTAGCAGCTCTGCTGACCGGCTGTAGCACGTTGCCTGGTTTGCCGGTGCGAGAACCGACTGCCACGCCCGAACGGCGTCTGAGCCTCTCTAACTGGCCGACGCCGCCACCCAGCACACCAACGGCAACGCCAACACCTTTCCCTAAAGTGACTCTGCCACCCACCCCGACGCGCACATCGCTATCGCGCATCACCCCAACCGCAGTGGCAGAGACAACAGATAGACAACTCTCTTTCTCGGGCAATCCGCAAGAGCTGGTGGCGCAGGTGGTGGCACTGAGCGGTGGTTTCACGCCAACCGGCGCGGCTATGGTTATCGGCAGCGATGTGCCCGTGCGTCAGGGACCAGGTGAGAATTATCCAACACTGGGCACCTCTCAGGCGGGTGAGATGGCGGCCGTGTTGGGCAAAAATCGCGATGGCACCTGGCTGTATGTGCTGACACAACATACGTTGCAGGGCTGGATGCCGGCCACAACTCTGCGCGTGACTTTCTCGTTGGCCGAGCCACCCACGTTGGATGATCAACCTCAACCACCTGGCACGCCCCAATCTGCGCTGAGCGAGCTCGTGAGCAGATTATCACCGGTTGCCTCAGGTGTGGTCATAGCAGATGGCATGGTGGCTCGCCAGGGGCCGGGCAGCAACTATGCCCACGCTGCAGAGATCAGCAAGGGCGAGCTGCTGGGCATCTTTGGCGTCAATGCCAACAGGGATTGGGCATACATTGTGACCATTTCCGGTGCACTGGGATGGGTGCCGGTGGACGGATTGCGCATTATCGGCTCGCTGGAGGGAGCACCTGTACTGCCGGCCAACCCGATTATGCGCCAGCCGGCACAGCCCAAGGCAACTGCAGCACCTCAAGCTGCTGCGAGCCCGCTCTCGGTGACCCAGCTCGCCGAGGTTGCCCAAGCAACTGTCAAAAGCGAGCAGCTCAACGTACGTCAAGGGCCGGGACCGGACTATCGTGTGTTGAGAACATTACAACGTGGGGATACCTTATCGATACGGGCGCTCAACAAGGCACGTGACTGGGCGTTGGTGACCACGAACGATGGCAAGCCAGGCTGGGTCTATTTGGAATACTTGGATGTTACGGGCCTGCTGGAGAATGCACCGGTAGTGCGCTCCGCAGCTCCATCGGATGCGCTGCCGGCGGATGATATTGCCCCCCTCACCGGGACAACCGCTCCAGGGACGACTGTTCCACTCCCTCAATCCCAACCGACCTCTGCGCCTGCAGCGAACCCTGGTGTTTCCAACACCACTGTCACATCTGCCCCGTCCGCTGCCCTGCCTCTCCAGCTGCCCCTGGTACCGGTGGGCACTGCCCGGCCGGCGCGTGGAGAGGCGACCCTCTACCGCGGGCCAGGAAGTGCGTATGCGCCTGTCGCAACTTTACATCAGGATGACCAGGCCGCTGTGCTTGCTGTGAGCCGTGACTCCAATGCGTGGTTGCTCCTGTTGCCCCCCAACAAGAGTCCAGGCTGGGCGATGCGCAGCGAACTGGTGATAGAGGGCAGCTGGGAGGATGCCCCGCAGGTGATGACTGCTTGGGTGACAAGCAACGAGATCGCACTGCGCGAGCAGCCCGGCATCGCCTATCCGCGCAATGGCATGTTGACCATCAATACGTTGGTCATCGTGTTGGGGCTGGATAAGAGCCGTGGCTGGGCACTGGTAGCACCGCTGCAGGGAAACGTGGCAGGTTGGGTGGGGCTTCGCTTCCTCACCCCCGGGGGCAGCTGGAGCGATCTACCCGAGCTCCCATCTGATGTGCTCCTTAGCGCACCAGTATCTGCCCCACAAGCACGAAGGGCCGTGCCAACCTCACAACTGAGCGGTAGTGGACGCGGTCTGTTGGCCATCCAGCTCTCCAGCGGGGGTGACATTGTGCTCATCAACGCCGATGGTAGTGGGCTGCGTCGCCTGACCAACGGCATTGATCCCGTCCTCTCACCGGATGGCAGCCAGGTGGCCTTCACGCGTTGGAATGGCGAGGATGGCTCCATATGGGTGATCAACGCGGATGGCTCCGGCGAACGTGCCATATTGGGCGCCACCAAGCAGGCCAAGCACCCTGCATGGTCCCCTGACGGCAGTCGCATTGTGGTGAACTTTCAGCATGGCGGCCGCCTCGAGGAGAAAGAGGTGTGCAAGAACCTGATCGAGATAAAAATGCATGACAAGATGCCCAACATTCCCTGGAATGTGGATCCGGACAGCATCAAGGTGAAAATCCGCGGTCGGATGCCCTATCTGTGCTGGGTTCTTCCACCTGACCCTTATTGGGGACTCCGCGTGGTGAATCTGGCGGACGGCAGCTATCAAGACCTGCCCAGTGACAACTATGCATTTGCGCCGGAGTGGGATCCGGCCAACAACTGGCGCATCGTGAGCAGTGGGCAGGGAGGATTGGTGCAGCTGGACATCAATCGCCTGGAACAATGGGCACTGAGTGACCGACGTGAGGATCGCACACCTGCTTTCTCGCCTGACGGGCGCTATATCGCGGTGGCATATCGCCAAAACGGCGGCTATGACATTTACCGTCTCAACGCTGATGGCAGCGGGCGGGTGCGTCTGACGCAGACCCCCCTGTGGGTCACGGCGATGCCGGAGGGAGGCAGGCAATGGAACAATGTTGCTCCCGCTTGGTCCCCCGATGGCAGTCAGATCGCATTCCTAACCGATCGTACCGGACGTTGGGAGGTCTGGGTGATGAACTGGGATGGGTCCAATCCCCATCCTATGTTTCCCCCGGAGGTCAATGACCAGCTGCCCATCCACTATGATTTTGTGGATGAGCGTGTCATCAGCTGGCGGTAGAAGCACAAAGGGTGGAAGTTAACGTATAGCTGACAGATCCCATATGCCCTGCCAACTCCCTCCGGAGCGGTGACTTTGTGTCTACGCGCCGAGAGAGTTCCTGAAGGCATACAATGGACCGATTAACCCTCTTCGATGAGAAAAACACCCTAATGAGCTGGCTGGTGGTGGCTCTGGGGATAAGTGTTTTTGTAGTGGTAATCACCTTTGCCGTCAGCTCATTTCTGCCATATGGTGTCGATTGGCACGAGGCTTTTCGCCCCGCTGCTCTTGCTCTATTATCCGGTCGTTCTCCCTACGATATTGATAAATTCTACAATCCCCCTTGGGGATTGTTGCCACTTCTTCCATTGGCCCTGCTGCCGGAGAATCTTGGGCGTGGGCTGTTGTTCGCCATTTCACTGCTTAGTTTTGCCATAGTGGCGCACCGATTCAAGGCGAGCCCCCTTGCGCTGGCGGTCTTCTTGCTATCGCCACCTGTCCTACACGGCTTGCTGAACGCCAACATAGACTGGTTGGCTGTGCTGGGCTTTGTACTCCCACCACAAATAGGGTTGCCGTTCATCCTGATCAAACCTCAGATCGGCATTGGAGTGGTCGTTTTCTGGCTTGTGGAAGCGTGGCGTGACGGCGGATTTAGACAAGCAGCCAAAATCTCTTGGCCAGCTCTTCTTCTCAGCGCCGCCTCGCTCGCTCTCTTTGGATTATGGCCACTTCGTTTCCTGCAGATTACCGACTATTCTAGAAACTTCAATGCCAGCCTGTGGCCTGCCAGCATCCCGGTTGGGTTGGCCCTCCTAGCCACCTCTGTCTATAAGCGAGACCACAGATATGCGATGGCATCTTCGCCATGCCTGTCTCCACACGTGGTGTTTCATTCTTATGCCGGGCCGCTCGCGGCGCTGTTGCCAACGACCAGGGGGATGATGGTAGCCGTGATAACCCTGTGGATACTGGTCATTTTGAGAGTGGTGGATACCCTTTTGTGATGAAGAGAGAGGCTGGGGCCATTTCGCGGTGCACTGGGTTCAGATGGCTTAGCATGCCTGTGTCCTATGCCAAGATTTGCAAGACTATCGCTTCTAATCCGTAAGGCTTCACCATACGGATGCCCCGAAAGAGGATTTAGGTTGATCCGGACAACTACGTTCAGGGGCACATTACATTTTGGGTTTCTGCTGATGATCTTCGGGCGCACGTAGAATGCTTCGAGATGACGCGCAAGCCGCTGTCTCGCGATGGGATCATAGCTATTGGTTGTCCCGGTGCATTGGGTTATCTTGATCCAGAGTTACGCCGCTTGAACGCGATGATCTTCCACACCCTGAAGAAAGTTTTTCCGCTTGGGCTATTCTACGGGCTCTTATATTGGAATGCTCTCTTCTCTCCGGAGATGGGGACACTGCTTGCCGTCAGTGCACAAATCCGCGTGTGGCATTTGGTCTTGCCAATCGCAGCAGGCACTCTGCTCGCCTGGGGGATTGTCAAACGCACGCGAAGGGGAAGAAAGGCAATTGTGCCCATCGTAATAGTGACTGCCGGTTTTGTTGGTATGACAGCGGATCTGCTTATATGGCCGGTACAGGTCTGGGGGGATTGTTCACCACCTAATTAAAAGACCTCCGCAGCGAAGAGGGTGGCGCGGGATTCCTATACGCCTGTGATCTGGCAGGTGCTTTCCTCGGGGGTGGGGCGTATCACCACTGCGCCGCCGACGGCCACCGGTCGCTCGCGCACACGTCCTACCGCCAGGATGGCCGCTTGAGGCGCGTTGATGATCGCCTGAAATTGATCCACGCCGAACATCCCCAGGTTGGTCAGGGTGAAAGTGCCACCTTCCAGGTCTGCTAGGCTCGGCTTCCCCGCCCGCGCCCGTTCGACCAGCTCGGCACTCTTCACTCGTCTTCCCAATGCGCATCGAGCATTTCCACAAGAGAATGCAACGGTATGGCCTCTTCTCTTCTAACAATAGGAAGCAACCGGTACCCATGTCAATGCCTGCAAATTCAAGAGCTGCATAGCGAATTGCATTGTTGTTTCGATGATAGGATGATATAATTGAAAATATATGGAGAGAATCTTTGTGCGCGTATCACTGGTGCTGGTGGTGCTATCCCTGGCGACAGGCGGAACTGTGTTTGCGCCGGGGTTTGTGCACGGGTCCGTCACCCCGCACCTGACTCTATCGAGTTTTGCGGTACCCTCCCAGATCATAGAGACACAGTCTACCCCATCGCCACTTCCGACACCGTTTTCACTCACACCTCCTGCCGATCTTATCATATACCAACCTGCCTTGTTGCCACATTTCGCTGCTGATCTCGCCATGCGGTCAGATGCCCCCCGCTACGACATCGTGCTCTCATTAGAGGAGGGAGAGAAGCCCGTACTGAAAGGGACCCAGCACGTGCGGTATACCAACGAGGAGACGGTTCCGCTGGATCATCTGATCTTCCGCCTCTATCCGAACCTGCCCGGATTTGGGGGAGTGATGGAAGTGGACACAGTTGTTGTGGGTGTTACGCCTGTAAAACCGATTTATGCTGCTAACCACTCCGCGATCTATGTGCCGTTGCAACCCGCCCTTATGCCCGCTCAAGCGATCGATGTGACCCTGGAATTTCGTGCCATTCTGCCCACCGATACACGCTCCGGCTATGCTGTCTTCACCTATGCGGACGATGTCTACGCCTTGGCCGGTTTCTATCCCACCATTCCGGTCTACGACGCGCAAGGGTGGAATGTGGAAATAGCTTCCCCTTATGGGGATGTGACGTTCACAGATACCGCGTTTTATCGGGTACAGCTCACTGTGCCATCTGAGCTGGTTGTCGTGTCCTCCGGTCAAACTGTGGAGGTTGCGGACAGAGGTGACGGGACACACTCTTGGACCATGGTAGCAGGACCGATGCGTGATTTCTACATCGCTATGAGCCGCGACTATCAACTCGTATATGACTTCGTGGACGGCGTGCGAATTAACAGTTACTATCGCTCCGACCAGAGGGAAGGTGGCGAGCTGGCATTGCGTTACGCGCGCGAAGCATTGCGCCTGTTCGGTCAGCTATTCGGCCCCTATCCGTATACCGAGCTGGACATTGTGCCAACACCCACCACCGCAGGGGGGATCGAGTACCCCGGCGTCATCGTGACCGCTCAATCTCTGTACCCCGAGAAGAGTGAGTACCTGGAATTGGTTGTCGCCCATGAGGTGGCGCATCAGTGGTGGTATGGATTGGTGGGCAGTGACCAGCTGGATGAACCGTGGATGGACGAGGCATTAGCCAATTATTGCGCCTATATTTACTTCCAGCATACCGCCTCTGCCGAGAAGGCGCAGCAGATCAAGAAGATTGCTTTCGAGGATGCCTATCGGGAGCTGCAACAGGATCATTTAGACCGTGCGATTGGTGGACCGGTAGCCGGTTTTCATTCTCAATCGGACTATGTAGCAGTGGTCTATGGCAAGGGACCCCTGTTCTTTGACGCCGTACGTGAGCGACTGGGCGATGAGGCCTTCTTTGCCGGTCTGCGCCTCTATCTGGAGCGACATCGTTATGGTGTCGCCTACCAGAAGGACCTCATCGAGGCTCTGCGCGACGCTTCCGGGCAGTCCATTGACGATTTGTACGACGCATGGGTTCTGGGCAAAAAACCACAAGAGGGTTGCGCGGGAGAGCGCTGAGTATTATGATAGGCTTACTGGCAGGGTTGGACCGGGGGCGTTTTCAGACATTAACCAGCGAGGGTGAGGTATGAGCACACCGGAACGTGCAGCAGATACCCCTGTGTTGACCGCATCGGAAAAGAAAACTCTCCTGCGCATTGCTCGTGAGACGTTGAAAAGCTATCTGCACACTGGCAAGATCCCGCATTATGCGTTCAGCGAGCCTGGACTTTTACAAAAGGTGGCAGCATTTGTGACATTGCGGCGTCGCAACGGCGAGCTGCGTGGCTGCATCGGGCGCATTGAAGTCACCGAGCCCTTATACCGTACGGTGCAAGAGTGCGCCATCTCTGCTGCGACCCGCGACTATCGTTTCCAGCCGATGCGCAACGCAACAGAACTGGACGATCTGGTCATCGAGATATCGGCATTATCTCCTTTTCATCGCGTCCATGACGTCAATGAAATTGAAGTGGGCCAACATGGCTTGTTGATCCGTCAGGGATACAATAGTGGGCTGCTATTGCCTCAAGTGGCCAGTGAGCGAGGATGGAACCGAGAGGAGTTTTTGCGCGCTGTATGCATGAAAGCGGGACTGCCGTCAGACGCCTGGCGGCGCGCCGAGCTCTACGTTTTCACAGCAGAGGTCTTCTCAGAAGAGGGGTAATCGCTCACGCGGCCCGTTTAGAACCTTTGCGTCGTCTGATCTGAGATTATGACATGCGCCGAAGCTCCTCAAACAGCGCGCGCTGTTTGGCCGAGAGCTGCGTGGGCAGGCGCACATCAATGCGCACGAAGAGATCCCCATACTCCCCTGGGGACTTGATCTTAGGCATGCCCTTGCCGCGCAGTCGGAAGACCTGCCCATTCTGGGTGCCGGCGGGGATTTTCAGTTTGACCTCACCCGTCAAAGTGGGTACAGCAACCTCACCGCCTAACACTGCCGTGTAAAGGTCCACCGGCACTGTTACCCGCAGGTCATCTCCTGTGCGTTCGAAGCGAGGATCAGGAGCAACCTTAATGCGCAAATACAAATCGCCGCTGCTGCCTCCTGCGATGCCTGGGTTTCCCTCGCCTCGGACGCGCACCCGTGTCCCTGTTTTAGCTCCAGGTGGAATGCGCACCTCCAGCCGGCGCCCGTCCCTGCTCAGCACACGGGTGGTGCCGTGATATGCCTCACTCAAGCTGATCTCGACTTCATATTCTACGTCGCGACCCGTTTGTGGGCGTGCGCGGTATTCATAGGTGCCGAAGCCGCCCGTGCGGCGTGCGCGGGTGCCCATGTTGCCGAAGATGCTGTTGAAAAACTCTGAGAACAGGCTGTCTTCGCCGAACAGATCGGCAAAGTCCTCCGGCGTACCATATTGCACGTGAACGCGCTGACCGCCTGGCGTCGTGGTCCAACGGCTCCAGTCAAAGTCGCTGGGATGGCCACCTGCTCGCTGCCAGCGCTGCCAATCGGCCCCCAACTGGTCATACTTGGCCCGTTTCTCCGGGTCACTAAGCACTTCGTATGCCTCATTGATCTCCTTGAAACGAGCTTCTGCCTCCGGATTGTTTGGATTCATATCCGGATGGTATTGGCGCGCCAGCTTGCGATAGGCCGCTTTGATTTGTTTCTCCGTCGCGTTCTTGTCGACGCCCAGAATCTTGTAATAATCCTTATACTCCATATCCTTCCCCTAACACGATGGTTAAGCTGCAACCACCACGCGTGCTGGCCGCAATAGTCTACCGTTGAGCATATAGCCGGGTTCTACCACCTCCAGAACCAATCCGCTCCGAACGGGATCGGTTGCCGTCGCTACCGCTTCGTGAAGCTCAGGGGTGAAAGGTTGACCAAGTGCTTCGATCTCCCTGACACCTTCGCTCTCCAGCAATCGCTTCAACTCATGATACGTGAGCTGCACTCCTTCTCGCAACGTGGTGTGCTCGTCCCTACCCGATCTCGCCGAATCGGCCTCCAGCGCACGGCGAAGGTCGTCCACAACGGTCAGAAAAAGTTGCAAGAGGCGTTCCTTTTCGCGAACAGCTGCCTCATCGGCGCACTGTTCCTGGCGCTTGCGGAAGTTGCTCATCTCAGCCTGCAAACGCAACGCCGTCTCTTTCCAGTCAATCTGCTCAGATGACCCTATCGTGCCCGAATCAGCCTCTGCAGTGGGTAAGGCAAAACCTTGCCCCTTTTGATTATCATCTACCACATGCACAGGGATCCGGCGTGCGGCTGATCCCTCTTGGTAATGGAGCACAGGATGGTCTCCCTCAAGGACAAACATCGCTCGACAGCTTTTCTCCTTACTCGTTCTAACATCATAGCAACCTCATTCAGGATATACAACTTGTGTTGGAGTAGGATAAGACCAAGATTAAAGTTTTGTTAGAGAGCTTTCACTTCGCCTCTGGATGCATTCTTTATGCTGATTGCATTATAATAGAAGCGATCTACAATTGAGACCTCTGGAGGACAGAGTGTACGGATATCCGGAGAGTAGTGCATTAGGCAAACAAACAGACGTTCCTGAGACCGTCGGGGAGGTGCTCGATCGCATCGGCTTCGGCCGGTTTCAACGGCGGCTGATGTGGATCTGTGGCGCCAGCTGGGCCGCGGATGCGATGGAGGTACTACTCATCGGTTTTGCCATCCCGAGCTTAATGGCCGATTGGGGGCTCAGCCGCGAAGAAGGTGGGTTGCTCGCCTCGGCATTGTTCGCCGGGATGCTGCTGGGGGCTTGGTTCTGGGGCCAGTTCAGCGACTACACCGGTCGCCGTTTCAGCTTTATCACCACCATCGGGATAGACAGCTTGTTCGGATTTCTAAGTGCATTGGCGCCCACCTTTCCGGTGCTGCTGGTGTTCCGATTTCTCACCGGATTCGGCGTGGGTGGCACTCTGCCGGTGGATTATGCGATGTTCAGCGAGTACCTGCCAACGCGTAATCGCGGTCGCTATCTCGTCTACCTGGAGAGCTTCTGGGCTCTGGGCACCATTGCGGCAGCAGCCCTTGCCTGGCTCATCATCCCACAACTCCCCGAGATCGGCTGGCGCTATCTGCTGGCAGCCAGCGCCTTGCCCGGGCTGATCGTCTTTTGGATTCGTCGCGCTATGCCAGAATCGCCCCGTCATCTGCTGATCAAGGGACGCGCGGACGCTGCACGCCAAGTGCTGCAACGTGTCGCCCGAGAGAACGGGGTTAACCTCCACATCGGCACGTTGACGGTGGAGACAGTCCGCACAGGAGTTCCCCTACGTACCATCTTTGCCAAGCAGTATCTCACCCAGACAGCGATGAGCACGATCGTCTGGTTCTCGCTCAGCCTCGCTTATTATGGGGTCTTCACCTGGTTGCCAGGCATCTTTCGCGCCCAAGGCTTCGCGCTTCTGCCGGTTTATCAAAATACATTTCTGCTGGCGTTGGCACAGCTGCCGGGTTACTTCAGCGCTGCATGGCTTATTGAAATCATAGGGCGCCCGCGGACACTGGGGCTGTACCTCCTGGGAAGCGCCGCGGCTACGTACGCCTTCGCCGTTGTATCCGGCACAACCGACATTGTGTTGGCTTCCATCCTGATGAGTTTCTTCGCTCTGGGAGCATGGGGGGTGCTCTATGCATATACACCAGAGCTTTATCCTACCTCGGCGCGCGGCACCGGCATGGGATGGGCAGGAGGCGTGGCACGCATTGCCGGCATCCTGGCACCCCTGTTGGGTGCACGGTTGCTGGATGTGGGCTTGACGCTGGCGCTGACCACCTATGCCGTAGCATTCGCTGTGGGAGGAGCTGCCACCCTGCTTCTCGGTCGGGAGACAAAGGACAGGCCTCTGAGCGAAGTAGCACCTTAGAGACCTTGAAATGTCTTTCTCGCTTTCTCCACTAACGTTGGATGAGAAGGCCAGCCGGTCAAAACAGACACATGATGTGTAAGAAAGGCTAAAGGGAAACATTTATGAGAAACCTGATGAACGCGATCTCAGTGCTGACGCTGGTAATACTCTCCTTGATAATGACGGCGCCGACATATGCCCAGGGGATTGGCGAGGCAGGTCGGATCGTCATGGGGCGCGATGTGGTCCTCGAATCGGGACAGGTGCTAGAAAGTGACCTGATTATCGTGGGTGGTCGTGTTGCCATGGCACAGGGCAGCCGGATTGCCGGCAATCTGGCCATTGTGGGAGGGGATGCCGCGATCGGCGGCGTGGTACAGGGGAATGTGTTCGCCGTGGGCGGCACCATTCATCTGGGTTCCACATCACAGGTAGTGGGGAGTGTTTCCGTCGTAGGGGGACGGATACAAAAGGAGCCGGGTGCACAGATACAAGGGGTCATTAGGGAGATCGGGAGTTTCAGTTCGGGCCCATTTGCTCAGTTTGTGTGGCGTCTTGGCGGATGGGGATTGCCCCTGGTCATCGTGTCCAAATGGGGTGGTTCAAGCGCCGTTGTCGGCATTTGGCGCCTGTTCTGGGCAGCGGTGACCGCCATGGGGTTGGCGGTTATCAGTTTGCTGGTGGTACGGTTTCTGCCCCGACATGCCGCCACAATTGTGGACACAATCCGGGACGCCACAGCAGCGAGTTTCGGTGTCGGTCTGGTGACCGGAGTGATCGGTTTCATCGTCATTGCCGTACTGATGGTTACGGTGTGCTTGGCTCCGCTGGGCATGCTTCTCATCCTTCCCCTTGCCTTTGCTACATTGTTCGGCTGGACGATGGTCGGTTACCGGCTTGGACAACATCTGATGCCACTTCTCAACAAAAGAGCATCTCCGGAGCCGATGATTGTTGCCTTGGTCGGTACGCTGGTGTTGACCGCCGGACAACAGGGATTGATGGTGCTCGGTGGGACGCCCTGCTTGGGCTTTTTCTTTCGCCTGCTGGGAATGGCGGTGTGGTTGATCGGTGCTGCAATAGGGTTAGGTGCAGTGGTGCTCAGTCGCCTGGGGACGCAGCGCTATCCAGTCGCTCTCTCCCCTGTGCCACAGCCACCGCTCGCGCCGGCGCCTGTCCCCCCATCCGAGACATCCTCAGATAAGGAGTCAGCGGATGAACCATCACGCCGCCGTGCATCGCGACGCAAAAAGTCGGGCTCAGAGGTTTCTTCCCAGGAAATGCTCGATTAGCTGGCTGGCTGCCTCGAGGGTATTGGCGCTGCCGACGTCAATCCAATGGATGGCAGGATCGTTCAGCCGGAACCAGTTGTACTGTTGACGGACGAAGCGGCGCGTCTCCTTCTTGATACGTCGTACAGCTTCCTCTAAGCTGATACGCCCTGCCAGATACTCGCCCAGCTGCCGATAACCCAGTCCGGACATCGCCGGCAGGCTGAGGTCATAACCTTGTGCCATCAGTCTGCGCACTTCGTCCAGAAGCCCCTCCGCCATCATACGGTCAACGCGTACTTCGATGCGCGCGTATAGCTGTGCGCGGGGCATGGTCAAGCCGATCTGCAGGATGCGATAGGGGGGCGGTTGAGCGCGCTGCTGGGCGCTGATGGGTTTGCCTGTCTTGAGGCATACCTCCAGGGCGCGGATCACACGTCGTACATTGCGGTAGTCAATTCGTGCTGCTGCCTGTGGATCCATTGCAGCCAACCGGGCGTGCAGTGCCTGCGTTCCGATGCGCTGTGCCTCTGCTTCTAGCTCGGCGCGTAATTGATAATCCGGTGGAACTCGTGGTACCTTCCAACCCTTCACCACGGCGTGCACATACTGGCCACTACCTCCGACTAAAAAGGGCAGCCGTCCCCGACGCAATATATCCTCGATCGCAGCATAGGCAAGAGGCTGGTACTCTGCCACGCCCAGCGCCTGATCCGGCTCAATGAGGTTGATCAGATGATGTCGCGCGGCGGATTGCTCGGCAGGTGTCGGCTTGGCCGTGCCGATATCCATCCTGCGATAGATCTGGCGCGAATCGGCCGAGACGATCTCCCCATTGTAACGCTGGCACAACTGTACGGCGAGAGCGGTCTTGCCGACAGCGGTGGGGCCAACGATCACGATCAAGGGAGATACCCTCTCTGTGTCTTCTGAAGCAATCTCGAGGATAGGCATTGCTGGCTGTTAAATTATAGCAGGGAATGCACCGAGGGCCAGTACATAACGGTGGAAATGTCGTGCGGAGAATGCGACAGCCAGCTTCGGAGGCTCCCAGGATACCGCAAAGCTGGCTGTCGGGATCGGAACAAGATGTCCAGGGCGGGAGCAACTACCCTTTGACCGCGCCGAACGTCAGGCCGCGCACGATGTAGCGCTGAGCGGTCAGTGCCAACAAAGCCGGGGGTAGGATGGCGATCAGCAAGCGCGTGGCGACGAACCAGAACTGGACACCCTGCGTGTGCTCTACACCGGCGATCACCACCGTGATGGGCTGAGCATTGCGATACGTGAGAATCAAGGCGAAAAGGAACTCATTCCAGGAGAAAGCAAAGCAGATCACCGCCGCAGCGGCAATTGCCGGCGCGGCCAGGGGCAGGGCGATGCGGAAAAAGGCTTGGAAATGAGAGGCGCCATCCACCCAAGCGGATTCTTCCATCTCCTTGGGCAATTCCTTAAAGACGTCGCGCAAAGTGAGCACGGCGAATGGCATCGTAAAGGTAGCGTTGACCAGAATGAGTGCCAGCTGGGTATCCAGCAGGTTCAGGAACTTCATCACCAGGAAGAAGGGAATGGCGGTGGCCATCGGTGGCAGGAAACGCTGCGACAAGAACCACATGGTCATGTCCTTATTCTTCCAACGGCGGAAGCGGAAGCGCGCTAACCCATAGCCTGCCATTGTCCCCAAGGTAATGGCGATGAGCGTAGCACCTATCGAGACGATCAAGCTGTTGCCCAATGCGCGGCTGATCTCGGGCCAGCGTTGGGTGAATTCGCCGCTCCAGTTGGCCAGCGTAGGGGTAAATTGCAACCACGGGAAGAGCGATGGCGTCGTCATAATGACACCGGGTTGCTTAAATGAAGTCACGATCGCCCAGTAAAAAGGAAAGATTGCCCAAGAAACGGCGATCAGGATGACAAACCATAACGCTATCTTACCAACGAGCGTGCTTCTGCCTTGATACATTGATTTTCCGCCTTCCTCTTATTATTCATAGATTTGGCGCAATCGGTTGAAGAATGACAAGCTGATGAGAACCATCACGAACAGCAGGATATATGCCAGCGCGGAAGCATAACCCGCGTTAAAATTGCGCAGGCCGGTCAGATAAATGTAGAAGGAATACGTTTGAGTTGCCGCTCCAGGCCCACCACTTGTCATGCTGAAAGGGATATCCAGCATCTTGAACGCTTCAACCATGCGCAAGATGCTCACTGTAAACAGCACCGGCGTGAGCAAAGGCAATGTGATATAGCGGAAGATGTCCCAGCTCGAGGACGTGTCCAGCCAAGCTGCTTCGTAAATTTCGTCAGGTAGTGACTGCAGGCCGGCCAGCAGAACCAGGAAACAGAAAGGTGTCCACTGCCAGATATCCACCAACACAATAGCAATGCGCGCCGGCCAGATGGAAGAGAACCAGGCCGGAGGATGTTCTACTCCCAATGCAAACAAGACCGTATTGACAGCACCGACCTGCTCATGGAAGATGGTGAGGCCCAGGTATCCCAATGCGATGGGAGCCGTGAACAAGGGTGTAGTGAACAGTGCGCGGAAAAGGCGCTGACCGCGTAATGGCCGGTTGAACAAGAGTGCCAGTGCAAGCCCCAATGAAACGGTACAGATAACACTGCACGCCACGAAGAATACTGTCACACCCATTGAGTTCCAAAAGCGGTAATCATCGAATAAGGCTCGCCGGAAATTTTCCAGCCAGATAAAGGTCTCCGATTTGCCCAAACGCGCCTGGAAGAAAGCCAATCGCAACGAATACAGCAATGGGAAGATGGTAAACAATAACACCCAAATAATGCCGGGCAGCACGAACAAATATTTAACGCGGCTTCGTTCTGGCATAATCCTACCCGCTTTCGCAGTAATATAAGGGAGGAACCCGAGCGACGGGTCCCTCCCTTTTGTTCACCACCTCAGCATACCACGGTCATGGCTTGTACCCGATCGACTCCTGGTACAGCTTCAAGAGCTTGTCCTTGCCATAGTCATCCACGATGCGTACCCAGTCGTTGTAGGTACGATCCAACGCTTCCTGTGGCGAGACCTGACCGGTGACCGCCTCGGACAGGTGCACGTCCCAGATCTCCTGCATCTCCGGCGTGCCGGGGATGCGCATGTAGTTCTGGAAGATCGGGTAGTTGTAGAAGTTGTCCTGGTAAGCGCCGATGAAGTACTTGGCATCGTCGGCATTGTAGCCACCCGCGACATAGTCTTCAATCTTGGCCGTGCCGTAGGGCGGGAGCCAGTCATAAGTGGTGCCCGGGTCTACACCGGTCCAGCCCATGTACACATTCCAGTGGTTGATGGGCGGTGTGGCCTGCCAGGCCATGAAGTAGTAGGCCAGCTCGGGCTCCTTGCTGAACTTGGAGATAACGGGATGCCACGAGCAACCCACCTGGTTACCCACCATATTGGGCTTCTCCAGGTCGAGGAACTGCCCCTTCTCACGGTCATAGGGATGCTTGGTGCCGGGGATACCGCGCGCACCCAGCTTGCCCTGGATGACTGACTGCGACGGGTCCTGCGACAGCGAGCCGACGTCGCCCCAGGAGAAGGTCATTACCGCATTACCGGACAGGAAGTCGGCCCATGCCTCGCCCAGGCTCCAGCCCCACATCGCTGGGGGACCAGCCTTGGACAACGCCAACAGCATCTCAAGCGCCTTTACATGGCCAGGCGAGTTGATGAGCGGCTCCATCGTCTCCGGATCGAACCAGTACACGTTGTGGTACTTGGTAACTTTGGTGGGAGGATCACCCGGGTAAGGAATCACCACGTAAGGTGCCGAGAGGGCCATGAAGTGGAAGAAGCCCTGGCCGCCGACCTTCAGGTGTAACGTGATACCATCATCGGGTTTGCCGTCGCCATCCCAGTCCTTGCCGTTGAAGAACTTGGCGATCTCCAGCACATCCTCCCAAGTTTCCATCTTGACCGGCATGTCGTGGCCCATTTCCTCTTTGAAGGCAGCCTGCCACTTGGGATCCTCGATGATGTCGCGGCGATAGTAGAGCACCTGGGCATCGTGGTCGTTGTTGGCGCCATACCAGTGATCACCCCACTGCATCAACCGCGCTACGGCAGGAGCGATGGAGTCGCGGTCCCACTTGGGGAAACGTGGGTCATCGAAGTACTGATCGATTGGGACGATCCAATCATTGAGGATGTAGTCGCCGTAGTAGTTGGAGCAGTTGATGAGAATGTCGTAGGTGCCGGCACCGGTTTGCAGGTCGGTGAAAATCTTCTCGCGCAACTCGGCGTAGGGGATCTCGACGATGTCGTAGGTCGCCCCGGTCAGCTCCTCAAATTTGTTGCGCCAGAAGTAGAGCGGGCCAGAGATAGGACCACGCTGACCGCCCGAGTAGACAGCGATGGTGAGTTTCTTCCCCTTCCAGGCGGGGTCTGGCTGACCTTTATCGGCAGCGTCGAAGGCTGCCTGGGCGGTCTTGGCCTCGACCTCAATAGTGGTGGGGAAGCCGCTGATCATTCCGGCTTCTTTGGTCGGCGTTGGATTCTGGGCTGGTGGGGCAGCCATCACCTGCGGTGCTGCCAACGCTAGCACCATTCCAAGCACGGCGATCACGCCCAATAGATTTCGCAGCTTATTGCTCATAACCACACCTCCTTTGTGTGACGTTAAGTGATGTGAAATCCCAAAAGCTGATTTTCTCTGAAACAGATCTCTTTCTCTTCCGAGGCGCGCGTAACAGCTTTAACTGAACAGCTATGACTCTGTTCATCGCGACCTCGCATCACTCTTCTTTCAGCTCGGTGGATCATCACCTCCTTTCCAAAGAGAAAAAACAACCTATTCACAGTTTTCGAGCGTAACAGCGAATAGCACAACTGCGGTGAACACAATTGGGAAAGCTAACGAAACAAGGAGACGATCTCTTATGCTGCTCTACGTTGATTCGGTCGTCGCTTATCGTCCGGAAATAGCTTAGCCGCCGCATTGCTGACCTCAATTCTCGACCACTCAACGCAGTTGCACAATTGAGTCCTTAATAAAAAAGCATTCATCGCAAGGAGCGATGCATCATCTATGATACCACGTTTGTCTTCGTTTGTCAAATCCCGCGGTTCGAGAGTGTTGAAAAAGTCTTTAGTTACCCGCTTTATTGGCCCATTTTCCTGCAAAAATCTGAGCGGCCAAGGGACTTTTTCAACATCCTCGCGGTTCGCAGTGTATTGGAAGCGAATTGACAAATCACCCTCCTTCGGATATAGTGGACTTAGCTAACCTTATCAGAGGAGCAGGGGTGTGTTCGGCGGTAGCAAAAGACCCCCCATCGAGAAAATTGAGACAATCATCGGGCCTAACACCACCTTCAACGGCTACCTGAAATGTGACGGCAGCGTGCGTATTGATGGCGTGTGTGAAGGTGGCCGCATCGAAACCGTCGGCAATATTATCGTGAGTGAGAGCGCCATGGTCGCTGCCGATTTGGTAGCACGCAATGTCTCCGTCAGTGGAGCGGTGAGCGGGAGGATTTATGCCAGTGGCCGGTTGGAAATCCTTAGCTCGGGGCGCGTGTGGGGAGACGTTGAGGTGGGTTCCTTCTTACTTGATGAAGAGGGCTACTTCCGTGGCCAGATGATTATGAAGGAAGAACCCCCCAAGCCCCCCCAGCTGGCTCGCGGCGAGCGCTTTAGCACAGGAGATTTCCCTCTCGAGCGCTAGCGTGTCCCCTTCTCGCTGCATGTCTCGACCACCTGTACGGGCAACTCTACATAGTCGCTTTGCCACGTTCTTGCAGCATCGCGCGCCATTAGCCGTTCGTGGGTGAGCGGATGGTAGAGACCCACGATGAGACGATACCGGCCGGGGGGTAACGCAGGCGGGATGGGCAGTGCCAGCTTCTCGAGCGGCCCGTAGCTCATTGTGATCACCTCGTCACGCGCCCACATACTTGTCGGTACTGGCGGCTGTGCATCCACCCCCGCAACACGTTCCCCTGCCGCGTCCAACAGCTGGAGAAAGATTGTGTAATCCGCCCACGCGTGTGGTGCTGCCTGCCAGATCAGCTGCAATGTAGCATTCGCATCCACGGAAGCGTTGGACTGCAACCCCAGCAGTCGAATCTGCTCCCCGAACATAATATCCATTGGGATATCCAATCGAGGCACCTGGAAGCGACGTGCCTCCACCACTCCCAGTGGACGACCGTCCACCAACAATCCATAGCTATCGCGCGGCAGCTGCTCAGGCAGCGCGAGCATGTATGTGCTGACCACCAGGCCATCCGCACGCCGTTTCAGTTCAGCCTCCGCCATTGCAAACACCTCGCCATGGCGCTCCTCCGGACGCGCTATCAAGTCGTCCACCGGCTGCATGGTCAAGCGCGTCGGCGCCTCCGGCAATTGTGCATCGGCCAACCAGACAATCTCCACCTCCACCACCTCCCCGATAGGTAAATACGGACGTCCCGGCCGGAAGAAGAGGGGTTGGGGCAGGATGCCACTTTCGAAGGCGGGATCACTTGCCAAAGCAGGTTGCAATGCGGGCCCGGCATATACAGCCGCATAAGAAACACCGGCCAGCTGCACGCGGTAGAGCGGTTGTTGCGCCTCGTAATAGCGCAGCCACGTGAGTGATGGCATGCCCTCTTGCACCTGTTTGATATATAGCACCACATAGTCCAGCTGACTTGCAGTCACCTCGCTGATGCGACCGCGGAAGAAAGGGGCTAGAGCCGAGGAGTATGTGCAGCCAACACGCAGCGCGTAGCTATCTGGCCGGGCTTGCAGCCAACGTCCCACCATGTCCAGTCCTTCCCCCCAACCGATCTTGATCAGATGAGGTGCCACCAGTGCACCCCCCACGAGGGGATTGTGATAGGAGAGATAGTAGGGTGCAGTGACTCCAGCAGGCAGAATTAGCAAGGTGCCCAACAAGCTAACCACAGCCCATTTGGCAACGCGTGCCACGCGCATCGTCGCCAAGATATGCCCCAGGTGGAAGAGGCCCAAGGCAGCCAGCAGGTACAGCGCGGGCCAAATTGGCAAAAGGTAGCGATGACTACGCTTGCCCCCCAACGTCATGAAGAGGGTGAAGAGGATAGCAAAGACACATAGCACTCCCTCATCGTAGGTTAAACGGCCAAAACGCAGGGTGCGCATGCCTCGACACAGAGCAACGCTCGTCACTGCAAGCCATATTGCCAATCCCAGGAGAGCCAAGGGGGAGAGCTTGAAGAGGGCATGGATCGGGTAGTAGAGCAACCCCAGTTGGGGCACCAACCCCTCATCCTCGGCAACTAGAGGGTTCGTGCGCGTGGCGGAGAGAAAGGCATTATGCACGACGGCATAGGGCATCGCAATCGGTTGTTGCCATGCCGCAGGCCACAGGACAATGAACACCACTCCAGCCACTCCAATCCACAACAGCCATCCTGGCAGGCCCTCACGCAGCCGCTGGCAGGCGCTTTGCCGAGAATTCCGGCACCACGTGGATGTTTGCGTCATGTCCCCACTGCCGGGGGCACGTGCCAGCATGAAGCTCGCCGCTGCCAGAAAGGGAACAAGAAAGAAAGTGGGAGCTTTGCTCAACATAGCGAGTCCACCCAACGCACCGGAGATGACCAACCAACCCAGCCACTTTCGCCGTGTCTCTTGCCTCCATGCCACCAGGTAGGCGAAAAGGGCCAGACCAGTGGCCAGTCCTGCCGGCGCATCGTGGCCCAACACGCGCGTGAGGGCAATCAACTGAGGGTCAAGCGCGAGGAGCACCCCGAAGAGAAACGCGACGCGGGCGTCGACCAAACGGCGAGCGAGCAGGTACAAGCCGACCACAGCACCGCTGCCAAAGAGAGCCATAGGCCAACGTACCGCCGTCAACACATCCAGCTCGACACGAAATTCAGGCAACGTCGCCAGCCATTCGGTTAGCGTTGCTGGGCTCCCCACCTTGCCCAAGAGATAGAAGGCACTTAGCCCTAGCGCGCCCATCCACGTGGTGGTGACCGCAGGTGTCAGGTTGACGGCAGTGCCCGCCAGGTTACCCTGCCACATGGCGAGCAAGAACTGGGCGGAGCGATACACCCATTTTGCCTCGTCAACGGTGGCAAAGGCATCCAGCTGGAGCAGGCGGGGCATCAGTGCAACCACAAGAAGCACCAGCGCTCCTGCAAGTGGGATGGGGCTCCACCGTTTCCTGAAGGGCAAATCTCCGTTCACAGTATATACCCCGTGCGATTAAGGGTGCACTACATCGGTGAAATGATCCCGGTGCGTAGCATTCTGTTGCATGGCCCGGGCTGCTTCGTCAGGGGGCATGTTGCCGCCCAACACGGCACGCAGTGGGACACGCATCGCCTCGAGCACACAGTTGGCGTCCACGCC
>Ga0123519_10000809_pt1 | contig 54994 bp, 50 predicted proteins | sample YelNatPaOPRAMG02_FD_87396 | JGI IMG/M metagenome (GOLD analysis project Ga0123519, IMG submission 87396) | Hot spring microbial communities from Yellowstone National Park - Yellowstone National Park OP-RAMG-02 (version 2) | ecosystem: Environmental > Aquatic > Thermal springs > Hot (42-90C) ...
GTCGGGAATACTTCTCGAAACTCGGCTGGCAGGCAAATGTTATCTGGCGCATCGCGTCCTCGTTACTCCTACATCATTAGACGCCAATGACGCGGATTCGGAACTTAATCAGAGGCTCCCTAGTTCTGTGCGCAAGTCACTCCGGCCTACGGCCTACGCGACTTGCGCACAGAACTAGACAAGATGCTGGAAGCTCTCATCGAGAGAGGGAACGAAAGGAAACTGAACACTCACCGCAAACCCAGATTTAGAAGGGAATGTCGTCGTCCGTGATCTCGGCCGAGTGCATCAGCTCGTCGTTCGAGCTGGGGCCGCGCTGGTCGTAGCTGCTTGCGCTGCTCGACCGGCTGTAGCCGCCTCCGCCGCTCTCGCCCTCACCACGGCCAGAGAGCAGCGAGATATCGCCCACGACAATCTCTGTCTTGTAGCGCTTCTGGCCGGTCTGCTTGTCGTCCCATGAGGTCGTGCGCAGGCTGCCTTCCACATAGAGCTTTGAGCCCTTCTTCACATAATCGCGAATAATCTCGGCAACCTTGCCAAAAGCTGTCAGTGCGTGCCACTCGGTGCGGTCCTGCCATTCGCCGCTTTTGTCCTTGAACCGCTCAGACGTGGCGAGAGTAAAGCTGGCGATTGCCGTGCCGCTGGCCGCAAATTTCACCTCCGGGTCTTTGCCTACATTGCCCAGTAGAATCACTTTGTTCACGCTTTTCGCCATAAAAACTCCTTGTGTTCCCCCGCCGCATTCGCCGGCGCAGGGAGAATCCCTAGCAGCATAGCAGATGGAGAGCGGTGCGCTTCAGCCGCGCGAGCCGGCTGCGGTCCGCCGGGCCAGTTGCCGGTTGCGCAGCGCCTTGGCCAGCCCCAGCAGAAAGACCAGTACGCCAAAGGGCAAGGTCATCAGCGAAACAATCACAGCCATCCAGCCGGCAATGGTGCGCGGGCCCTGCGGCGTCATGCCGCCCAGCACTGTTCCGGCCAGCACGTAGGCGAGGCCACAGGCAAACAGCGTCCAGCCGCCGGTTCGCAAGAGCCCGAGCGTTCCGTCCTGCGCATTCAGCTTGTGCCACAGGGCTCGCTCCGAGACCTGGGAGACCGTCTCTTTGCCTGCGGATTGCGTGGTTGGAGTCATGGCCGGGTCATTATCTCCAGGCCGCCAGCATGGCATATACCACCACGCCCGTCACCGAGACATACAGCCAGATCGGATAGGTGACCGGAGCCAGCTTGCGGTGCGCGACAAAGCGGCCCGTGAGGGCAAAGAAGAAGGTCACCAGAATCAGCGGCAGTGCCACGGCCGAGAGCACAATATGGCTGATCAGAATGCCAAGGTAAATCACGCGGATCGCGCCATGCCCGGCAAAGAGCTGATCGCCATGCAGGGCGTGGTGCACGATGTAGCAGATCAGGAACAGGGACGAAAATATAAACGCCGAGAGCATCGCATTGCGGTGCGCCGTGATGCGCCGCCGCTTGATCATGCGCAGCCCGATGATTAAGGCTACGGCGCTCGCCCCGTTGAAAACACCTTCCAGCGGCAGCAGAAAATCAAATTTGCCGCTGGCCGTGGGCACTGCCTGGTGCACAAACAGCAGCCAGCATAAAAAACCAAGCGCAACGAGGCTTACCGCCACAATTCCGGCAATGGCGGCGGAGCTATTCGTACGAGGCACAGCCTGCTGGTTCATATGCGTTTGAGTCGCGTTGGACTCGTCCTTTCTTTGGCTAGGTTGCAGTTCCGGCTCAGGCCGCCGGCTTATGCGTGCGGCGGTTCACAATCGCCCACGAGATCGCAAAAAAGACCACGCAGAAGATTGCCGTCAGCGCCAGGTTGGTATCGAGATTCAGAGGAGCCTTCGACTGGCCCAGCAGCGCCTGCTGCAGAGCCACCACGCCGTACGTCAGCGGATTTGCTTCCATGATCCAGCGCAGCCAGCCCGAGGCGTCATTCACCGGGAAGAGCGCGCCCGAAAGCATCCACATCGGCAGCAGAATCAGGTTCACAATCGCGTGAAAGGCCTGCGGCGAATCCATCGGCCACGCAATCGCAAAGCCGATCGCCGTCAGCTCAAAACTGATCAGCACAATCAATAGAATGCTGTAGCCAATGCCGGCCATCGTGGCATGCACGCCGATCATGGGCGTGAAAACCAGAAAGACAATGCCCTGAATCGCCGCCAACGTCGCGCCGCCCAGCACCTTGCCCAGCACAATCGAGGAACGGCTCACCGGTGCCGCCATCACCGAGAGCAAAAAGCCCTCGTTGCGGTCCTGAATCAGCGACATCATGCTGAAGATCGCCGTGAACAGCACAATCATCGCAATCGAGCCGGGAAAGAAGTAAGCCAGATAATGCTCCGAAGAGCCGGTGGCATGAAAGCTGCGTGCAAAACCCGAACCCAGCACCAGCCAGAAGAGCAGCGGCGAGGCAATCACGCCCACCACACGCGCCCGCTGGCGGTAAAAGCGCACAATCTCGCGCAGCCACAGCGTGTAGGCTGGCGTCCAGATGCCCGGCGTGCTGCTCTGCCTGGATTCGGTCATCGTCGTCGTCATCGTTGCCATGGTGTGCTCCTTTACTCGCTCTGCGCTTCTGTCCAGAAGCGGTGACCTGTGCGTTGAATAAATACGTCTTCGAGGCTCGGCTTGGCGACCGAAATGCTCTCCACAAATCCCGGAAACGCCTCGACCACCTGCGTTACAAAGCGATGGCCTTCTTCGCGCTCCAGGCGCACCGAGGTGCCCAGCACCGTCGGGTCCACCAGGAAGCGCTCGCGCATGCCTGCCGCCAGTTCCGTCGCCTGAACCGGAGACGCAGCTTCAAAGGTGACCATGTCGCCGCCAATCTCGCTCTTCAAATCAAACGGTGCGCCCAGTGCCACCAGTTGCCCCGTGCTCAGAATGGCCAGCCGGTCGCAGTGCTCGGCCTCTTCCATCAGGTGCGTCGTCACCAGAACCGAGACGCCTTCCTCATCGCGCAGCATCCGCAGATACAGCCACAGGTCGCGGCGCGCGCCAGGGTCGAGCCCCGTCGAGGGCTCATCCAGCAGCAGAACCTCGGGCGAGTGAATCAGCCCCTTGGCCAGCTCCACGCGCCGCTGCATGCCGCCAGAGAGCTCTTCCACGTTGTCGTTGATGCGGTCCAGCAGCGCCACACGCTCCAGCACTTCATGAATGCGCTTCTTCAGCCGCGCGCCGCTCAGCCCATACAGATGGCCCTGATGCTTCAGGTTTTCGCCCACCGTCAGCTTGATGTCCACGCTGCGCGCCTGAAAGACGATGCCGATCTTCTCGCGCACGCGATTCGGCTCTCTGGCAGCGTCAAAGCCCAGAATGCGCGCCGTGCCGCTGGAGGGCACCATCAGCGTCGAGAGAATGCGGAACAGCGTCGTCTTGCCGCTGCCATTCGGGCCCAGCAGGCCAAAGATCTCTCCGCGATTCACGCGAAAGCTCAGATGATCGAGTGCAAGCCGGCTGCCATAATCGTGCGTCAGGCCGATCAGCTCAATCGGCGCCGTGCCGGCCAACTGCTCGGCTGCAGCCGTGGAATGAGGTGCCATTGTCGCCATAATTGTTAGCGCCTTCCCGCCGCGTTCAGCATGAGGATGGTGAGCAGTAGCGGCAGATAAATCACACTCACCTTCAACAGGTCGCGCGCATACATCTTTGACTCCGCCTGGCTCCGCTTACTGGCCCACGGAATCCGGGCAAACCGGATCGTATACGCAAGGTACGCCGCTCCCAGTAGCAGAGCGGCCACGGCATAGGTGCGTCCCACCATATGCAGGTACACCGGCAGCAGGCTGACCGGGATCATCAGCACTGCATACGTCAATGCTTCCAGCACCGTGGACCAGCCATCCGGCTGCACCACGGGCAGCATGCGAATTCCCGCGCGCGCATAATCTTCGCGATAGAGCCACGAGATCGCCATGAAGTGTGGAAACTGCCACACGAATAAAATCGCGAACAGCGCCACTCCCTGCCACTCAATCTGTCCGCGCGCAGCGGTCCAGCCAAGCAGCGGCGGCATCGCGCCAGGAAACGCCCCAATAAATGTGGCGATAGTCGTCAGACGCTTGAGCGGCGTATACAGAACTACATAAAGCAGAGCCGTCAGCAGCGTCAGCCACGCCGTTACCGGATTCGTCTGTAGCGCCAGCAGTGTACCGCCGCCGGCAATTGCCGCCAGCGCCACGGTCACGCCATGCAGCAAAGAGATGCGTCCGGTCGCCATGGGGCGCTGCGCCGTGCGAATCATCTTCGCATCCAGCTTTCGCTCCATGGCCTCGTTCAGCGCGGCGGCTCCGGCCGAGACCATGCCGATGCCCACCAGCGCGGCCAGAAGCTTCGGCTGTACGCTGCTCACCCCCGACCGCATGGAGCCGAGATAAAAACCGGCCCAGGCCGTCATCACCACCAGCCCAGTCACACGCACTTTGAACAGCTCAAAGTAGTCGGTCAGCAGCGAGGCCGTTGCGCCTGCTTTCGGCGCACGCAAGGCGTGCGGATGCGCAGTCTCCGGGCCCGTTCCCGGCTCACTGCCGGTGCGCACTGGCTCGGCTGCTTCCACGCTGGAAGGCACAGGACTCACTGCGCCTCGCCCGGGTTCGAGCCGGTTGCGAGCAACCCACGAATTGAATCAATCATGTGCATTCTGGAGAGATGTGGCAGGCCGTCACCCGATGCAGCCAAGTACGTCTGCACTTCATGATACCAAGCGGGAGCCGCCTGTTTTTGTGGCCCTGCGCACATCAGGGCTGCAATGTCGAAGCCGTCGAAGTGGACTCGGTGACCAGATGCTCGCCCGCGATCACATATTCCTCCACCAGCACGGCCAGCAGCACCGCCGTGGGAACGGCCACCGCCGCGCCCGCGACTCCGGCCAGCGCGCTGCCGATCAGCAGGGCAATCAAAATGGCCAGCCCCGGCAGATTCACGCTGCTCTGCATGATGCGCGGCGTGAGAACGGATGTTTCCACCTGTGCGTAAATGATGTAGAAGATCAGCACGCCCAGCACGCGTCCCCATGAGTCTAGCGCCGCAACCACCAGCGCCAGCGACACCGTAATCATGGCGCCCACTACGGGAATGACGTTGAACAAGCCCATCAGCACGCCGAGCGCGTAAGCATAACGCACGTGCAGAATTACGAACACCACCGTGCTGCATACGCCCAGAATCAGCATCAGCATGGCCTGGCCCAGCAGCCAGCGGCCCATCCTCGCCTCGGCGCGGGTCAGCGTTCGGTCGAGCCTAGCTCGATGCTCGATTGGAACCAGCTTCAAACCCCACTGGTAGGCGCGGCTGCCGTCGATCATGAAGTAGATCGTCAGCAGAATTCCCATACCCACGGCAAACACCACATGCACCCAGTCCTTGGCCGATTTCAGCAGAAAGGTCGCGAAGTTCGTGGCAAAATCCTGAATTCTGGCATTGAGTTGTGGAACATTGATGCGTTGCATCAGGGGAATATGCTTCAGGCGGTTCAGTAGCTCCGGCGCGCGCTCCGGCAGCTCCGTCACAAACTCTCGCAGATCGCGAAAGGCCGGAGGCAGGGCAAACAGGGCAAATACTGAGATCAGCCCGGCCACAGCCACTATCAGCAATATCACCGAGAGCCCCAGCCCAGGATGCCACTTCCCGATGCGAAGGCGCATGATCGTGTGCGCCAGCGGCGTCAGCACCACGGCAATCAATGCGCTCACATATACCAGCGTCAGTTCAGCACGCAGAATGTAGACGAGGTACAGCAGCACCAGCACGGCCAGCGTAAAAAGAATGTTCCGGCGCGTTTCACGCGACTGTGCCGGCAAGGAAGAGCTGTCATTCATGAGGAGTTCCCGGCCTTGAAGCGGACACCGTCTGCTTCTCTAAAAGTGTCCGCAACGTCTGCAAAGTCTCTTCCGGCCGTGCGCCTGCCGTTTCCACCTTGAGGTGTGCTTGTTCGTAATAAGGAACCCGAGCGGTCCAGCGCGCCTGCAACCTTTCGCGATCCGCCAGCACGGGCCGCTCCGCGGCTCCCGGCTGCTGCAGACAGCGTTGGACCAGTGCTTCGAGTGGCGCGGCCAGATACACGACACATGCTCCCGGGCAGGCCGTCAGATGATCTCTCACGCCTGCGGATTCCACGGCTCCGCCTCCCAGGGCAAGTACCAGGCGCTCGCCCTGCAGCAGGCGTCCCAGCATGGCCACTTCCCGGGCGCGAAAGCCAGCTTCGCCCTCCGCGCGAAAAATGTCAGCCACCGTCATGCCGCTGTCCTGCTCAATCTCCGCATCCAGATCGCGGAACTCCCAGCCCAGGTCGGTTGCCAGCAACCGTCCCAGAGTCGTCTTGCCTGCTCCCATGAAGCCCGTCAGAACAACGGCGCGCAGACCCGAGGCCTGCGCGCCGTCTGCCGTACTCTCAGAGCCGGCAGTCGCAAATGAGGACGAGCTTTGCATGCTCTTCAGCATACCGAAAGGAGTCCCCCCGGTTACCGGGCAGGAGGTGCGGTGTCTGAGGGGTCACGCCCGTCCGTATCCGCCTGCTCCCGCTGCAGCGTGGACTGAATCGTATCCCATACCGCAGGGCTAGGTTCGTGGATGGGCAGCAGCAGCTTGGCCTGCTGCGCAATGTACTCCAAATCGCGCACCAGGGCCGCGCAGTTTTCGCAATGCTTCAGGTGTTCCTCTTTGCCAAGGTCAGCATGTTCTTCAAACAGCTCCGGCAGCTTTTGCTGGAATTCCGAGCAATCCATGACGATCTCACTTTGATTCGGCGCGCTCACTTGGGTTGCTCCTTTCTTTCGCCCGTACGGAGCAGGTCGCGCAGCTTCATGCGCGCCTTGTGGAGTTGGGACTTGCTATTGCCGATCGAGCAGTCCAGCATGCCCGCGATCTCATTGTGCTCATAGCCTTCCACGTCGTGGAGCACAAAGACCAGGCGGTAACCAGGAGGCAGATTTTCCACTGCACGTTCGAGCGTCACCCGGTCAATCGATCCTGACAGTGTCAGGTCGCGGGCACCTATATCCTTGCGTGGGCCGTCATCCTGCGAGGGCTCCAGCGCCTCTTCCAGCGATACCTGTGGGAGGCCCTTTTTGCGCAGGTGCATCAGCACCACGTTGACCGCCAGCCGGTGCAGCCACGTAGAGAATGCCGAATCTCCGCGAAAGGTCCCAATCTTGCGGTAGAGCTGCAGAAAGGCTTCCTGCGTCAGATCTTCGGCCTCGGCCACGTTGCCCAGCATTCGCAGGCATAGCGAATACACGCGCCGCTTGTGCAGCGAATACAGCGTCTCAAACGCCGCTCCGTCGCCTGCCTGCGCCTTCGCAATCGCTTCCGCTTCCCCTGCAATCGGGGGATTACGGCGCATATGCTGCCGTGCCGGCTTGGGCGCGGACGTGCCTGAGCTCATCGGTAGAACCCGTCCCTGGGAAACGGCCGGATTTCGCTCCGTTTCCAATGCATTGCCGCTCGTTCGTTCTGTGATCGGAACACTCATAAATGTCATGCCGTTCAATCACTTAGAAGCTGAAAGCGCGGCAAAGGTTTTCCCGCTCGCAGCTGCCTTCATTCTTTAAGCACAAACGCAGCCCGAAGGCTGCGTTCGCAGAAGTCGCAAGGGTCGCTTTAGCGGCCGAAGTGTTCGGAGTTCTTGGTGGCAAAGTTCTGCCACTTCTCCGGCAGATCGTCGATTGCGAAAATTGCTGAAACCGGACATACAGGAACGCACGCGCCGCAGTCGATACATTCGACCGGGTCGATGAAAAGCTGTTCGGCCTCGCCATACGTGCCTTCATCCTTCTTCGGGTGGATGCAGTCTACAGGGCAAGCGTCCACGCAAGCGGTATCTTTGGTGCCAATACAAGGTTCTGCGATTACGTAAGCCATTCCGGTTCCTCTTCAGTTGCGTAGGGGTATCTACAGGTGGATTGTAGCAGGGCCGCGCCCTGCCACAAGTGGTCTTTGCATCGGATTCTTGCCGTGCCGCCTTAGTTTTGCTCCCGTGCCGCGCGCAGGGCGGCAAATTCCTGGGGCGTCAGCATTGGTTCGAGATTCCGCCCGGCAAACATATCGGCAAACAGCCGCATCATCTCGCCGCCAATCCGGCCGTTGGTGGCCAGCACCTCTTTGCTGTCGATGCGGAACGGGCTGCCGTCAAAGCAGCTCACCACGCCTCCGGCCTCCTGCACCAGCAGCACGCCCGCCGTCGTATCCCAGGGGTTCAGATTGAACTCCCAGTAGCCATCCATGCGTCCGCAGGCCACGTAAGCCAGGTCGATCGCCGCGGAACCCGCGCGCCGCACTCCATGAGAGCGCAGGGTGAACTCCTGATAGAAGTGAATGTTCGGGTTGTCGTGCCGCTTGCGGCTCGGGAAGCCGGTCGCCACCAGCGACTCGGCCAGCGTCGGGGTCTTCGACACCTGCATCCGCCGCCCGTTCAGGTACGCTCCCTGCCCGCGCTCGGCGGTGAACAGCTCATCCCGCGTCGGATCATAAATCACTGCCGCCACCAGCGTGCCGTCCTCGTTCTCGGCCAGTCCCTCGGGCCTGTGCTCCAGTCCCATCGAGACGCAAAACACCGGAAAGCCATGCGCAAAATTCGTCGTCCCATCCAGCGGATCGATATACCAGCGATACTCGTTGTCGAGCCGCTGCCGCGTACCCTCTTCCCCGTAGATGCCGTGATCGGGAAAGACCTTCTTCAGCCGCTCCACAATCAACTGCTCTGAGGCGCGGTCGGCTGCGGTCACCAGATCCACATCGCCCTTGTATTCGGTCACCACGCCGCGTTCAAAATATTCGCGAATCAGCGCGCCCGCTTCCAGTGCAATCGGCGCCGCCGCGCCTGCGGTGCTTAGCATTTCAGGAACCTTTGCAAGAGTGCTCACTTCACCTCATCTGCGGCTGTAGACGTCTCCGCCGCCGGAGACGTGCGGGCGGCATCACGGCGGCGCGCCTGTTCCGTAATCGTGCGAATCTGCTGCTTGTAAATGAAGAGATTCGGGTGATTCTTCCGCGTCAGCCGGATCATGCGGTCGTCAAAATACTCAATCCAGCCGGTCACCGTCTCTCCATCACGCAATTCGATGCTCACCGTCTCTTGCCGCTCGCTCAGCGAGCGCAAATAGAGCGCCTCCTGTCCGGTTTCACCGGGAGGAACAGCCTTGTGTCGTTTGCGGGATCCGGAGTTCAAGGGCATACTCGCATTCTAGCGGAGTGTGGAGGCACTCACGGCTGCCACGCTCCGTCGGGACCGCCGTCCAGCGGGCCATCTTCTTCCGCCATGCCGTTGCCCGTGAAATAGCCCTTGCGATAGCGCACGCGATAGGCCGGCGCATCCGGTGTCGTCAGCCGCACCGTAATCGAGTGGTAGTTCCGATGAGGGTACGCCGGATGGCTGGGGTAATACCCAACCAGATATTCCGTGCGCAGGGCGGTCGAAAGCCGTTCAAAAACGCTGCGCAGATCGCCATCCGCTTCGTAGTAGTACTCGCCGCCCGTGGCCTCAGAAAGCGCAATCATCGCGTGTTCGCCGCCCACGTCGCGGCCCGCGTCGTTGATGACCGGCAGGTCGATCACGCTGAAGATCATCGCCCCGGCGCGCACGGCCTGGTCGAGCGCCTGCTGGTAGCTACCGTTCGCCACGGTGTTATTGCCATCTGAAATCACCACCAGCACCTTGCGGCCCGGCCGTTGCGCCAATTCCTGCGCCCCATAGGCGATCGCTGCGTACAGAGCGGTGGCGGGGCCTCTGGAGAGCCTGTTCAGTCCGCGATCAATTTTATTCAGGTTGTTGGTAAAGGGAACGGCTTCATGCACGCGCGTGTTGAAGTCCACAATCTCCACGCGGTCCTCGGGCCGCAGCGTGGCTCGAAGAAACTCGCGGGCCGCGCGCTTCTCCTCGTCCAGATCCTTGCGCACGCTACCGCTCGTGTCGATGGCCAGCACAACGGAGAGCGGCAGGCCGGTTTGGCGCTCAAACACTGCAATCTTCTGGGGATGACCGTTATCGCTCACGGCAAAATCCTGCCGCGTCAGCCCGGCTACCGGCATGCCCTGGCCATTGGTCACATTCACAAATACATTCACCAGGCCCACCTGCACGCGCAGGGGAGGGAACTGCGTCTGCTGCGCGCCCGCCACCGGAACAAGCCCGCAAGCGGCCAGTCCCAGCAGGCCCGCAAGTGCTGCTTTCATTGCAGCATCTCCGGCGGAAATGGGTCGCCATCCGCCCATACCGCGCCATCCACGAAATGCTCTTTCTTCCAGATCGGCACGGTCTTTTTCAGCGTGTCGATCAGCCACCGGCAGGCGTCAAAGGCTGCCGCCCGATGTGCGGAGCAGACACCGATCAGCACGCTCGACTCACCAATCTCCAGCCGCCCCAGCCGGTGCACCATCACCACGTCGTGAATGGCAAACCGCTGCTTCGCTTCATGGGCAAGCTGCCGCATCTGTTCGAGCGCCATCTCTTCATAGGCTTCGTACACCAAATAGAGCGTCTGGCGTCCGCGCGTCTGGTTGCGGACAATGCCGTCAAAGCTCGCCACGGCGCCATCTTCCGGATGCCGCACTCGCGCCAGCACCTTCTCCGCGTCAATGGGGTCACGCGTCAGGCTCACGTCGGGCAGACTTTCCTCCTGCGATCCGCCGCTCACCGGCGGCAGCAGCGCCACTTCATCGCCTTCCCGCAGAACCTGCTCCCGGCTCGCATACTCGCGATTCACCGCTACGGCCATCGCCTGCCATACTGCATTCTGCAGGCCGCTCTCTTGCTGCTGTTGGGCCACCATCTGGGCCACGGTGCAGCCTTCCGGCAGATTCATACTAAAGTCGCCGCTCGGCAGCATCTCCCGCAGCATTCCAAAAGCCAGCACTCGCACGCGCATAGCATCAGCATACGCGGGCAATCGGGCGCAGGGCTCAGGGCTTCCGGGCTGGACGAATCAGCACCTCGCTCACAAACGATTGCGGCCTCTGCTCCACCAGTAATGCCACTACGTCGGCAATGTCCTCGGGCTGAATGCGCGCCGCCGCATTGGCCGGCTCATGGCCGCCAAAGCTGGTGTTCACTGATCCGGGAGCAATCACCGACACCCGCACGCCATAATCCCGCAGCTCTTCGGCTACGGAATAGGTCAGCCCGTTCAGCGCCCACTTCGAGGCCGAGTAGGCCGCGCCATTGCGCAGTGGATTATGACCTGCCAGCGAAGAAATATTCACGATATGCCCGCTGCCGCGCTCTATCATCAACGGCGCCAGCGCTCGAATCATCAGGTACGGCGCACGCAGATTCGTGGCCATCAGTTCATCCCAGTCCGCCGGCTCCATGGCGTGCAGCGGTGCGCCCATCTTGCTGATCCCTGCATTGTTCACCAGAATGTCGCACCGCCCATACTGCTGCCGCACCTTCTCGCCCAGTGCGGCAATCTCCTCTTCCCGGGTCAAATCGAGGGATATCGTTTCGGCCTGTCCTCCCGCATTGCAAATCTCCGTAGCCAGTGACTCCAGGCGTTCGCGGTGGCGGGCTACCAGCAGCACGCGGGCTCCCAGCCCAGCGAGCCGCCGCGATATGGCCGCGCCAATCCCGCGGCTGGCTCCGGTCACAAGGGCAACTGCGTCTCTATCCATGCTCATCTCTCCTTCCAACAGGGATGCGCGGCTGTCCGCCGAGGTCTCCACTGGAAGAGCAAATCCTTCTCTGACAACGCCCCAGCCAGCCACCGGATCGCCTCTCGATGGTCCCTCTGGCCATGCCCGAAGGGCTTCATCCTGCGGAAACAGGGCGGCCTCTCACTTGTTTTTTGCATGTTGTGGTTTCTATAATCCAGCATCATTGCAGCACTTTGCGGGATTTCATGCATCTCTGACTAGGTGGAGTCTGTACGTGTCTGCAGAATCAAGACAATCGGTTACCATGCATCCAGTGAGTCTCAGGAGCTTTGGAATGAAGAAGGTCGTAATCGCTTCCGTGCTGGCAGTCGCCTCCGCCTGCACACTTTGCGTTCTGCCCGCAGGGGCACAGAATTCGTCAGGCTCAATCACCATGAAGCCGGCCGAGTACAACGCCTATAACAACGCCATCAGCCAAACCAGCCCCGCGGCTCAGGCTTCGGCCATTGAACAGTTCCTCAAGGACTACCCCAACAGCCCGGTCCAGCTCTCTCTGCTCGAAAAGCTCGTCGCCGATTACCACGCTGCTGGTGACGCCGCCAAGACTCTCGATGCTTCCAAGCGCCTTCTCAAGGTCGATCCCAACAACGTCCGCGCGTTGCTGCTGGTCGCCTATGAAGAGAAAGCCCAGGCCGGTACCAGCAACACTGCGCTGCTGGACGAAGCCGCGTCCTACGCACAGAAGGGCCTCAACGTCACCAAGCCGAGCGACCTCACGGCAGCTCAGTATGATTCCGTCAAGCCGATTTTTGAAGACGTCATCGGCAACGATGCCCTCGTCAAAAAGGACTACAAGACCGCCATTCAGGCCTTCACCCAGGAGCTGAAAGACTTCAGCAACCCGGCCGATACCACCAAGGGCTACGCCATTGTGGACACCTACAATCTGGCCAACGCCTACATTCAGCAGACCCCCCGCGACATCATCAATGCCATCTGGTATTTCACCCGCGCCGCGCAGTTCCTGCCCGAGCCCGGCAAGACCACGGCCGAGAAGGCCGCCGAGTACTGGTACCAGCAGTATCACGGCAGCATGGACGGCTTCCCGGCCATCCAGCAGCTGGCTCAGGCCAATGTCTTCCCGCCGGATAGCTACAAGATCTCGCCTGCGCCGCCGCCGCCTTCCAAGGCCGATCTCGCGCATCAGGCCGTTACCAGCACACCCAACCTCAACTCCCTGTCGCTGCATGACAAGGAATACATCCTCGCCAACGGCAACCCCGATGATGCTGCCAAGATTTGGGACATCCTCAAGGGCAAGGTCGCCGAGATTCCGGGTGTCGTGATCTCTGCTACGGCAGATTCCGTACAGCTTGCGGTCTCGCCCGACGCGCAGAACTCCCACACGGCTGACTTCACCATCAATATGAAGAAGCCGCTCAAGAAGGTTCCGCAGCCTGGCGATAGCAAAACCTACATCGCGACATTCTCCTCCTACACTCCAAATCCGCTGATGATCATCCTCGACGATGGCCTGCCCAAGCCGCCCGCGGCTCCGCACCATCACGTGGTCCATCATCATCACCGCCGCTAAGGGCAAAATGCAGCAAGCCTTATCAGGGCGGCCCGAGTGGCCGCCCTTTTTTGCGAAGCGGGCAATGGTAAAGTGAGCCTTATGAAGCTGCTTCTTTCAGTTGGCCTGGCCGCTCTGCTGTTCGCCACTCCCCATGCTCGCGCCCAGACGGATACGATGCTCTCGCAGCGCCAGGCGCCGATGCAGTTGCGGCAAATCGCAAGTTCACAAATGCCGCCGGTCAATTGTGCCGTGGTCCAGCGCTCCTGGGCAGAACTCCGGCAAAAGGCCCAGTTCTTCGGCTACGATCTTTCCGCTCCTGGCTGGGTCTACGTGCAGGTTCAATCGCCTGACACGCCCGGCTACCTCATGCTTCAGTTCCGCCGCCCTCTTGCCACCTCCACGGGAGCGTCGGCATTCACCGCGCTCCTCTCGCGGCAAGGCAGCACCGTGTGGGTCGTGCCTGTTCTTTACGGCGGCGCAACGCCCTGGCAGTCCGCCTCTTCGATGAACTACACGCGCGAAGTCTTCAATCGCGTCGTGCCTCCATCGCTCGCAAAGCATGCCATGCAGCCCGCGGGCAACTGGCCTCAGCTAGGCCTCACCTTCACCTCACTTGCCGGTGATGATGCCGTGGTGCTCTCCACACCCTCCAGCAATCTCAAGTGGATCAAGGCGCCGGGCGCCACCCTTATCCTCACGCAAGGGCATCCCTATCGCACGGTGCAGTTGTCTGACGTGCATCTGAAAGGCGCTTACCGCATCTGGGATCTGGCCTTTGACGCTCATGGCCGTCTCCTGCGCGTGCACACAGAGATTCATCCGGACACGCCGGTCCACCTTGTGCAGGCGCAGGCGCCTCCCGGAACCATGCTCAAGAATTCGTCTGCTCCGCAAGGCAAAGTCGTGTCCACGCCGAACGGGTCGCAGTAGCGACTGAGCCAGTCTAGAGCGCCATGCTGAGCTGCGGCGCTTCGCTCCGGGGCGATTGCTCCTGGCCGTGTTTCGCCGGCGTCAGCAGGGTCTCACCCTCACGCAGCACTTTGATCCGCTCCTGTGCTCCTTGCTCTGCCGCCGCCAGCAGTCGCGGCAGCGGTTCATCGAGCGGCTCTTTTGAGAGCCGGAACGTTCCATAGTGCATCGGAATCATTTGCGCCGCGCCCACGTCAAAAAAGGCCTGCAGCGCATCTTCCGGCGTGGTGTGCACGCTCCGGATAGCATCTGGACTGTAAGCCCCGATCGGCAGCAGCGCCACTTCCGGCTCCAGTCGCGCCACCTTGCGAAACCCGTCAAAATACGCAATGTCGCCGGAGTGATACACCGAGTGGCCATCCCCTTCCAGCACATAGCCGCCATACCCGCGATGGTCATCGTGAAAGTAGCGCGTGCCCCAGTGCTGTGCCGGTGTCATCACCACCCGCAGCCCATCCAGCCGAAGCTCGTCCCACCAGTCGAGCGTGCGCACCCGGGCAAAGCCAAGTGAGTCCACCAGGTCTTCGACGCCCTTCGGCACCACAATTTCCGGCACCTGCCGGGAGTGCCGCTCGTTGTGCTCCAGAATCGCCCGCAGCGACGGCAAGTTCAGGTGATCCATGTGCGCGTGCGTCTGCAGCACCACGTCCACGGGTGGAAGGTCGCTCACATCCACGCCCGGCCGCCGCATGCGTCGCAGCAGCACCAGCCAGTGCGCAAACACCGGATCCACCAGCACGTTTTTGCCCGCAATCTGTATCAGGAAGGAAGAGTGGCCGATGAATGTGATTCCCAGGCCGCCCGAACGCACCAGTTTCGGCTTCTGCGGCACACCGGTCATCGGTTCGAAGAGCGACTGCCGCAGAACTTCGCACGCGAACTTGACCCGCCCCGTCACGCTTCTGCTCAAAAGGATTCCTCTCGCCACTGCAGCCCGTCTGTCGTGGGCAGACGCTGCCTGCATTATCGAGAGAATCCGTTAGAGCCAGTTTAATTCTCTCGCGGCTTGGGAATCCAATGCGGCTCGGGCATCCTAAAGAGATTATGGAACCTATGCTCTTCAAAACGCACGGGAAGCGGGAAATTCTCGACATCACCGATTCCATCCAGAAACGGCTGCGCTCGCATGCCGCCGGCAATGGAATCTGCTTCTTGAATGTGCTGCATACCACGGCCGCACTCACCACGGCAGATCTTGATCCTGGAACGGACCTCGACATGCTCGATGCCTTCGAGGCCATGGTGCCGCATCTGAACTACCGGCATCCGCACAACCCGGCCCATGTGCCTGACCACATTCTCTCGGCACTCATCGGCACAGCGCTCACCATCCCGTGTTCTCAGGGGGAACTGGTGCTCGGAACCTGGCAACGCATCATCCTGGTCGAACTCGATGGACCGCGCACCCGTCAGGTGGTCTGCAACTTTTTGCTGTTGCCGCGGTAAGCTGGCCTCGTGCCGCCTTCTGTCAGCCTGTTACACCATCGCCGCCGAATGGACTTCTTCACTCACAAGCCGGTTTGCGCCCAGCTGCAGCACGCGAGCCGGCAGGTAGATTTCCACGCACGCGCCCGGCAGGCTTGATTCGCAACTGTTATAGATACGAATACTGCCGCCGTGCTTTTGCACGATGCCCAGGCTAACCCACAGGCCCAGCCCCGTGCCCGCCTCACCCTTGGTTGTGAAGAACGGCTTGAAGAGCCGGTTGCCGGTGTCGCTGCTCAGCCCGGGGCCACTGTCCACCACGCGAATCAGTACACCGCTGCCGCGCAGCTCCTCGGCCGACTGATCTTCAATCCGCACCTGAATGCGGCCGCCCTGCCCGGCAGCATCCATCGCATTCACCAGCACATTCGTCATCACCTGGCGCAGTTCGGCGGGGAAACCTTCGATGCGGCAATGTCCCTCATAGCTCTGCTCGACCGTAATGTTCTGCTGCAGGGCCCGGCGCTCCAGCAGCAGCAGCACGCCCTGCGTCAGCTCACTCATGATCACCGGCACCGGGTGCTCTGATTCGCGATACAGGCTCAGCATCGTGCGCGTGATCTGAATCGTGCGCGCCAGCTCCTGCTTGGCCATCTTCAGATGCTCGCGCTGCAATTGCGGGTCTTCCTCGGTCTCGATCAGGTAGTGAAGATTGGCAATCGCGTCCAGAGGGTTGTGAATCTCATGCGCAATGCTCGCCGCCAGCCTTCCCGCTACCGCCAGCTTCTCCGTGGTCTGCAGCGCCCGCTCCGTGCGCAGCCGGTCTGTCACATCGCGAAACACCAGCACCATGCCTGCGAATTGGCGCTCTGCTCCCTGCAGAGGGGAAGCTGAATGATCCACCAGGTACTCGCTGCCATCGCGGCCCAACAGCAGACTCTGTCCGCTCCAGCTTGCCAGCAGTGCATGCACGGCCTCCGCGGACCATAAATGCTCCCGCGGCCGTCGGCTGGATTCCTCCACTATCACAAAGACATCCTGCGCGGCTTGCCCGATTGCTTCTGCCGTAGACCAACCCGTCAACTTCGCCGCCGTGGCGTTCACAAACGTGACTCTGCCCTCAGCATCGCAGCACAACACGCCTTCTCCAATGGACTCAAGCGTTGTCTGCAGCCGCTGCCGGCTGCGTGCCAGCTCCCCGCTGATCCGCTCCTGCTCGTCGAGAGCTTTGCGATAACTGCGGGAAACCCTCGTCAGGCTCTGCCGGGTCAAGGTCGCCAGCAGCAGGCCCAGCAGCAGCGCGCTCAGTGCAATCGCTTCGATGGTGTGCCGCTTGAAGCGCGCAATTGCGGCCGCCTGTCGCTCCCTCCGCGCATGCTCCAGGTTGAGCAGCTCGCGCAGCGTCTTGTGAATGGCGCTCATCTGTTGCCAGCCGCGCGCATCATTCTGAGCAATCGTCAGGCCAAAGGTCTTGCCGGCCAGCGTCTCCTGCGCCCAGCCCATCCACAGCAGGTATTGGTCGTTCAGTGTTTCCAGCAGGGCATCGGCTCGCGGGTCGCCCAGCGCCATCTTCTGCAGCTCGGCCATCCGGATGCGTGTGATCGTGTGCAGGGGCGCCAGCGCACTCTGTTGCGCTGCGCCGCCCGCGATCTCATGACGGCGCGCCAGAGCCTCCTGCGTTCCGATCAGGTCTTGCATCTGCTCGGTGGCAGTCACCACGTTGTCAATCTGGTTTAGCTCTCCGTGCGCCCGCGCGTCATAGTGCAGCAGCACGGCAAAAAACAGGCCCAGAGCGGCCAGCGCCACCAGCGGAACTGCCAGCGCCGCGGCCAGCAGACGGCGAAACTTATCGGGATGCATGATTACTACTCCGGTGGCGTTTCACCATCGCATCGACGCTGCGCAGAAACTCCTCCGTCCCCATGCCCTTCATCACGCTGCAGTTCACCCGGTCCAGCACTTCGTCCGGCAGGTTGGGGTACGCAGAGAGCAGCATTACGGGAACTTCCGGCCTGATTTGGCGCAACTGCAATGCAACCTGTCCGCCATCGGCGTCGGGTAATAAAAAATCCACAACCACCCCGTCGAAGAGCTGCTCCGTAAAGAGTTCGATGCCGGTTCGGCCGTCCGGAGCCGTAACCACCTCATATCCGGCTCGCTCCAGCACGGCCCGCCGCACCTTCAGGCCGATCACCTCATCGTCAATGCACAGCAATCTTGGCTGGTCAGACACTGGCTTTGCCATCCCATCCGGGCCGGTTAGGTTGCTCTTCGAAGTCCGGCCCAACCTTGGATCATAGCCCTGTATTTCCAGTATGATCCAGACGAATTAACACAAACTTTGCAATCTCTTTGCCTGTTTGCGATAGCCTTTGGATGAAATTCGGATCAATATGACACTTGGCACCGCAACCTGTGACACCCATGGATGAGTCCCGCTTGAGCCAAACTATTTTTGTCCTAGAGGACGACGCCGACATCGCTCGCCTCGTGCAGCACAACCTGCAGTCCGCCGGTTACGCCGTTCGTCTCTACAGCACGCCGGCTAATCTGCTCAGCGATGCCGAGCGCCAGCCGCCCGCGCTCTTCATGCTCGACATCATGGTGCCCGGGGGAGACGGTCTCGACGTCTGCCGCCGCCTGCGCAACCATGCCGCGCTCAGCAGCATTCCCATCATCTTTGTGACCGCCCGCGCCGGTGAAAATGACCGCGTGCTCGGCCTGGAGCTTGGCGCCGACGACTACATCACCAAGCCCTTTGCTCCCCGCGAACTGCTGGCCCGCGTCAAGGCTGTGCTGCGCCGCTTTGAGCGCCCCTCCACGCCTTCCCTCATCAGCTTTGAAGATGTGGTTATCGATGCCAGCGCCATGCAGCTCAAGGTGCGCGGCGAGCTCACCACCACCACCGCCACCGAGTTTCGCCTGCTTGATTACCTGGCGCGCCATCCGGGCCGCGTCTTCAGCCGCGACCATCTGCTCGATGCCGTCTGGGGCGACGCCCGTTTCGTAACCCCCCGCTCGGTTGATGTATATGTACGCCGCATCCGTGAGAAGATTGAGTCCGACCCCGAAAACCCGCGCTTCCTCAAGACCGTGCGCGGTGCCGGATACCGGTTTGAAATTCCAAAGCAGGCGTGAGAGATTCGGCAGAGGCTCAAGGATGAGTAGAGGCTAAAGATTGACGGGCCGCGTCTTCACCAAACTGCTGTTGTCCTCCCTGCTGGTCCTGGTCATCGGGACCGCCGTGCTGGACTTCACCCTCGGCGGCATTGTCAACAATTCGCTGCTCGATCAGGCCCGGCAGGCGCTCGCCGGCAAGGCCGCGCTCGTGGCTGTCCACCTTCCGCGCCAGGCCGCGCTTGATCCACAGGACTTCGTCCATTCCGAATCCCTCGCCGCCCTTGCCGGCGTTACGCTCTTTGACGCCCAGGGCCACATGCTGGCCACCAGCAACCCCGGCACCCAGCCCGACACCGGAGCCGCATTCCACCAGCTCATTGCGCACCGCATCCCGCGCGCGCTCGACCGCCGCGACGGCAGCCTCTACCTGACCATCCCGGCCGGCGGCTACTACCTGCAGTTACGCCAGAGCCTCGACAACGTGCGCAGCACCATGCATCTGCTGCGCCGCGATCTGCTCGTGGCCTCGTCGCTGGCCGTGCTGCTGGCCATGCTCATTGCGGTATATCTGGCGCGTCGCGCCGCCCGCCGCATGGGCCGCATCGTCACCTTTGCCAATCAGATTGCAGCCGGCGACCTCTCGGCCCGCATGAACGAGGCCGATCTCGACGAAGTCTCCTCAGTCGCGCATGCGCTCGACACCACCGCCAGCCGCCTGGAAGAGAGCTTCCACGCCCTGGAGGCCAAGCAGCGCGAACTGGCCGCCCTGCTCGACAGCATGCAGGAAGCAGTCATCGCCGTCGATGCAGACAGTCTCGTCAGCTGGTCCAACACCGTCATGCAGCGCATCGTCCCCGGAGCCATCCGCGAGGGCCGCGCCCTGGTGCAGACCATCCGCGATCCCGATGTGCTGGCCTGCGTGCAGGGTGTGCTGGAGAATCGCGAAACCCGCAGCGCCAAGGCCCGCAGCGTGCTGCCCGATCACGTCTTTGAGGTCAACGCCGCGCCCACCCCTGACGGAGGCGCAGTCGCCGTGCTCCATGACGTCACCGGCATTGAGCGCGCCGAGATCATGCGCCGCGACTTTGTCGCCAACGTCTCGCACGAGCTGCGCACGCCGCTCACCTCCATCTCCGGCTATGTCGAAACGCTTCTTGACACCACCCCTGATCTGCCCCCGCACGTTCAGGAGTTTCTCGGCATCATCCTCAAGAACGCCAATCGCATGAATCGCCTCACCGAAGACCTGTTGGCCCTCGCCAACGTCGAATCCAGCGAATACCAGTTGCACCGCCAGCCCATCGCCGCCTCCGCTCTGCTTGAGGACACCATCGAGGGCCTTGCCGGTATGCTGGTGGACTCCGGTTTCCTGCTCAAGCAGCGCGAAACCACCAGCACAAAAGTCTTCGTCGATATCGACGCCATTACCCAGGTATTTGGCAACCTCATCGAAAACGCCATGAAGTACGGCCGCGCTGGCCAGTCCGTTACCGTCGGAGCCCGCGACCGCGATGGCTGCGTCGAGTTCTACGTGCAGGACTATGGCCCCGGCATCGCACACGAGCATCAGGCGCGCATCTTTGAGCGCTTCTATCGCGTCGACAAGGCACGCTCCCGCGAGTCCGGCGGCACCGGCCTCGGCCTCGCCATTGCCCGGCATATCGTGCTCGCCCATGAGGGCACCATTCACGTTGAGAGCGAACTCGGCTCCGGCGCGACCTTCATCGTCCGGCTGCCCGCTGTCGCCTGACCCTGTATATCCTGGGCCAACCCGGCCATCTGATTTGCAGGGATTTCATCTCCTTCGCCAACTCCTGTAATCAAACCCCGCCACACTCATCTTTAACCGGCATCCCGGGCGATGGCAGCGCATTCCGCGGGGCAGAGGAGACTGCAGCGCCCCCGGGACCGGCAACGATCAGCGGCGAGGGTCATCGTGGCTGCCATGCGGGGGCGCACCCGGTCAGGTTCGCCCTCATTTTTCGTGCGAAAATGCGCACAAAAGCGCTGCGATTCATGCATTGTTCAACTCGGCCATTTATCGTGAAGTATTGTGTATTTTTAGCGGCTTGCGGCTTTAGTGTTCTCATAGAGTGAGTGGCTCCTTCTGGCAGCGGTACGGCTCCGCCAGACGGAGAGTTTGGAAAGGGGCAAGGCAACGTGGGTGTTGGAATCGAAGTCAATAACTTAAACGCGTGGTACGGCACAAACCATACGCTGCACGACATCACGCTCAATATCCCCGCGAATGAAGCCACCGCGCTCATCGGTCCGTCGGGCTGCGGCAAGTCCACCTTCGTCCGCTGCCTCAACCGCATGCATGAGACCACCCCGGGCGCTCGCGTTTCCGGCTCCGTGCAGATTGGCGACATGAACATCTACGACGGCATCTCGCCCGTCGCCGTGCGCCGCCGCATCGGCATGGTCTTCCAGCGCCCCAATCCGTTTCCCACCATGAACATCTACGACAACGTCTCGGCCGGCCTGCGCCTCAATGGCTTCCGCAACCGCCGCGCACTGGATGAAGTCGTGGAACGCTCCCTCAAGCACGCCGCCCTCTGGGATGAAGTCAAGAACGATCTCAAGCGCAAGTCCGGTGCCAGCCTCTCCGGCGGCCAGCAGCAGCGCCTCTGCATTGCGCGCGCCCTTGCTGTCGATCCTGAAGTGCTGCTCATGGACGAGCCGGCCTCTGCTCTCGATCCTGTCTCCACCTCCAAGATTGAAGACCTCATCTTCCAGCTCAAGTCGCAATACACCATCGTCATCGTCACGCACAACATGCAGCAGGCCGCGCGCGTGGCCGAACGCACCGGGTTCTTTTTGAATGGAAGACTTGTCGAGTTTGATTCAACTCACAAGATATTCACAAACCCCACCGATAAGAGGACCGAAGATTACATCACGGGTAGGTTTGGATGATGCGCCTTCGATTCCATCGCAGTCTTGACGATCTCAAAGAGAAGCTGCTGGTCATGGCCGGCATGGCCGAGCAGGCCATTCAGCGCGCCGTCGAAGCCTATCGCGTCCGCGACCTCTCCATCTGCGACCTGGTGGATCGCGGCGAGCTCGCCATCAACCGCTTCGAGCGCGAGATCGATCAAATGGCCCTCGACCTGCTCGCCATGGAGCAGCCCATGGCCATCGACCTCCGCTTTGTGCTCGCCGTCATCAAGATCAACGCTGACCTTGAGCGCGTAGGAGACTCGGCAAGCACCATCTCTGACCGCGTGCGCGACCTGCAGAAGATTGCCTCGGCTGAAATTCCGGTCGATCTCCCCCGCATGGGCAGCCTCGCCACCGCCATGATCCGCAAGTCCATTCAGTCCTTCATCGAGGCCGATGCTGATATGGCTGAGTCTGTGCTCTCCATGGATGACAACGTGGACAAGCTCAACAGCGGCGCGCATCAGACTCTGCTGGCACTGATGAAAGAGAAGCCCGAGCTGGCTCCGCAGGCTCTGAATGCACTCATGATTTCCCGCGCGCTCGAGCGCGTTGCCGATCACGCCACCAACATCGCCGAAGACGTTATCTTCTGGGTGCGCGGCGCAGATGTCCGCCATCACGTCCGCGAAACAGAAGCCACCGGCACCGGCCACTGATTCCGCCGCTCTTCGCCCTTTTTTAGCCCACGTCTTCTGAGCAAGACGTGGGCTTTTCTGCTTGAGCCGCACGCACTTCTTCTACTCTTCCCACCAGTCGAGCCGATTACCGCTCTCGAGCCGCGGATAATACAGCGCAAGCCGCACCGGCAGCTTCGTTCCGCGCGCCGCGGAGAGCACCTCCCCATAAGCCCGCAATTGCGGAGCATATACAGTGCGCTCGCGCCTCAAGAATTCCTCGGCGCTCTCGCCGCCCAGTGGCACGCTCGTCTTGTAGTCCACAATCCACAGGTAGCCGTCGCCTGCTTCCATCGGCCGCGCACCTGCCTGGAAAACCCTATCCGCCCGCAACGTCCGAAGCACGCCATCCGGCCCACGCCCCGTCCACGATGGCTCCGATGCGGCGCCTTCATGCTCGCCCAGGATCCATCGCGCTTCTTCGTCGGCCTCACACATCTCCAGCATGCGCAGCACCTCGCGCGCAGCCTCCTGCACCTGATCCTGGTGCAGCGCATGGTCACGCAGCAGCCGTAGAACTTTCCCCTCCATCCCGGCAGCATTCCAGCGGCCCACCGCAATCTCCGCGCCCATCCGTTCCAGCATCGTGTGCAGCACCTGCCCTACGGCGCGCGCCAGCCGCGATCCCTCTGGTCTGCGAAAGCGCGTCTCCCGTCCGGGTGACTGCAACGTTCTCGTTTCGGCCCATGCGTCTTCGTGCTCTTCGCGCGTCCACTCCGCGCTCAGCGGCAAACGCCGTACTCGCGTGCCGCTCGCTGTAGTCGCTGCAATCTCTTCCATCACTCCCGGCACAGGCCGCGCGGCAGGGAACTCGATCACCTCGCCCGTGCGCACCTTCTCCGCAGTTGGCATCGCGTCTTCAAAGGCCCCCTCCAGCGCGGGCCATGCCGTGGCCAGCAAAGATCCGGCGGCAGGCTTGTGCAGACCTTTTTCCCCATAGGCCGCCGTGCCAATCAGGTGCAGCTCCTGCCGTGCGCGAGTGCAGGCCACATAAAAGAGCCGCTTGCGTTCTTCGCCATAGCGCTGCTGCTTTTGTTTTTGCACCCATACATACAAAGCATCTTTCATCCCGCTGCCTTTGGCCCCGATCGGCGCGACAAAAAAATCATCCTTGCCCGTCTCTGGATTCGGCCTTTGCAGCGAAGTCACCAGTGGCTGCTTCTCTCTGCCCGAGCCACGCTCCAGTCCCGGAACAATCACCACATCAAAGCCCAGTCCCTTGGCCTTGTGCATCGTCATGATCTGCACGCCACAGCGCTCGCTCACCGCTGGGTCAGGCTGGGCAAACAGACGCTCCAGTCTCTCGCTGAACTCGCGCGTCAAAAGCTCGCTACCGTCCGGCGAAACCTCATCCAGCAGTTGGAAGAACACCTCGGCATTCTCCCGCTCCGCGCCCTCCAGGCACAACGGCCCACCAAGGGCATGCCAGGTCCGCTCCACCCATGCGGAAAACGAGGTCGTCTCCCCGAGCCGCGTCCGTGCCGCCGCCGCCCGCTCCATCACTGCCAGCACGCGCCGCACCCGCGCCTGCGATTCCTCGCCCAGGTGCTCCAGGTTTTGCCGCATCAGGTCCAGCATCGAGCGCCGGCCGCTCCCGGCATCATCGCCTCCGGCCAGCCGATGCAGTTCTCCGAGTGACAGGCCGCACCACGGCGCGCGCAGCAGCGACAACCACGCAATGCGGTCCATTGGATGCACCAGCGCACGCACCAGCGCCATCAGGTCCAGCATCTCCTGGCGCGCGGCCAGCGATTCAATCTCTACCGCGCGAAAGGCAATGCCGCGCCGCCGCAGCGCCGGCACAATCCATGCCAGATGCGAGCGGTTACGCACCAGCACGGCTATGCGATACTCCTCGCCGGCGGCCCGTGCCATTGCGATGCGCTCTGCATGCTGCTCGATAATATCGGCAACCGTCTCGGCCTCCGTGAGCCGCAGCGCGCGCTTCTGCTCCGCGTCAGCATCTTTGGCGCAGAGCTGCGCATGTACCTGCAACGGAGGCTCGTAAATCGTCGCCACCTCTTCCACAGCAGCAGAAGAGGCTTCGAATTCCACTCGCGCTCCCGCGGCGCCGGAAGCGGCTGCAAACACCGGCTCAAACACCTCGTTCAAAGGATCGGTCAATCGCGCATGCGACCGGAAGTTCACTCGCAGCTTCAGCGTCTCCGCATTCAGATCCTGTCCCAGTCCCTGCTCGCGCACACGCTCAAACAGCTCCACCTCTGCCTGCCGGAAGAGATAGATCGATTGCATCGGGTCGCCCACCAGGAAAAATGTGCGGCCCTCCTCCGGCATCCAGTGCTCCACCAGTGCTTCCAGCAATTGGTGCTGCTGGCGCGAGGTGTCCTGAAATTCATCCACAAGAATGTGCCGCAACTGCTCGCTCCAGCGCATGCCGCTCTCGCTTTGGCCCAGAACATCAAGCGCCGCGCGGCTGATCTCCAGAAAGTCCACCTGGTTATATTCGGCAAACACCACGCGCAGCTCGGCCAGCGCACGCCGCAACGCAACAAACAGATGCCGCAGCGTCTCCCACTGCGTCTCCTCGTAACGAACTCCCGGCAGCGACTGAATCTGCTGCAACGCCGCCAGTAATCCCGGCGTCCTCCGGCAACTCTCCATCAGCTTTTCCAGGCGCGCCTTCCACTGCTTGGCTTCCGGCCCCTTCGACGCAGGCGGAATCCCATCCTTCACCGTGAAAGACTTCCGCCACTCGCCATCCACCTTCAACAGAAATGCGCACAGACTCTTCCAGTGTTCCGAACTGCTCGACGCAGAAAGCTCCCTCAGCGTCGCAAGCGCGCCCAGATCTCCGTCCGTGCGATGACGCAGCGCATATTGCACCACAGCCATCAGCTCGCTGACGAGCCAGCCTCCATCCGCCGAGGAGATCAGCGCATGCGCCTGCCGCAGCGCCCGCTGCACTTCACTGCGAAAGGGCTTCTCCAGCGCAAGGCGCACATCCTCCCAATCGATGCCACCGCCCAGCGGAAAATGCTCCTGCCATCCATTCCGCTGCCGCAGCATCTCAGCCATCAGCCGCTCGCAATCGCCCAGATGCGTGTCTCGCAGCGAGAGCAGATGCTGAATTGCCGCGCTCAATTCCTGATTGTCACCGCCAAGGTGACGAATCGTCCGCCGCGCAGCTTCGCGGTAAAGTGCGCTGGCATCATCCACCGGAGAAAGCTGGCCGCCCAGCCGCGCCAGCAGCGGCTGCCCATGCGCAATGCGCATGCAGAGCGAGTCAATGGTCTCTACCTGCAGCAGTGCCGGTTGCTCCAGCAGCGGCCAGCCGCGCTCCCGCGCTTTCGCCAACGCCCGCCGGGCCAGCTTACGTCGAGCATCTTCTCCCGGCTGTTCTTCCGTGCTCGCCGCATCTCGCAAATCCTTGAGAATGCGCGCCCGCATCTCCGCCGTCGCCGCGCGCGTGAAGGTAATCGCCAGAATCTGTTCCGGCCCCTCGACCTGGCCATCGGCCAGCAGAGCAAGAAACCGCCGCGTGAGCAGGTCCGTTTTTCCTGAGCCCGCCGGAGCCTGCACCAGCACGCTCCTCGTCACCTCAATCGCGCGCTCGCGCTCCGCCTGATCCACTGGGTGCAACGGGCGTGCTGCACGCGCCGGCATCTCCATCTCCGGCATTTCATCAAACAGCGAAGGAGTCTCAGTCATGGCCATCTTCTCCTTCGGTATCGGCCTCTTCGAGCAGCGCGGCATCGAGCGCCGACAGCTCGTGAATGCGGCACAGGCTCGGCAGCGGGCAATACTGGCAGGTCTTCTCTCCGTGTGTGGGCTTCACCGCCGCTTCGCCCCGTGCAAACTCCTCCGCCAGCTCCGCAATCGCACGTTGCCATGCATCCTGCATCGCGTCTTCATACGGAACCCTCAGGCTCTTGCCGCAGTCCTCTTCGCTGGCAAAGAGTTGCCCCGCCGCGTCGCGCACGTGCCCGGCAAACTGAACCTCCCCGGCGCGAATCTTCGCAAACACCACGCCGCTCACCTCTTCCACGCCTCCATGCACGGCATACAGCGGCAGTTGCGGCTCGTCCGGGCGTTCGCCTTCCCACGCCTTCGGTTCCACGTTGCCGGTCTTGTAGTCAATCAGCAGGTGCGAGCCATTCTCCAGCCGGTCGATGCGGTCTGCCTTCAGCCGCAGTTCCAGTGAACCCACGCGCACCGGCCCCAGATTCCGCTCGCACGCCTCCACCACAAACGGACGCCGCTTCGTCTCATAGCGCAGCCACTCTTCCAGCCGCAGCCGCAGCCGCTGTTCCTCTGCATCCAGATACGCACCCATCCAGCGATCCTCGGCGGCCAGCCGCCTCAGCGGCGCAAATGCTCGCTCCGTATGCACGCGCAGCACTTCACCCAATTGCCCGTCCAGTATTGTCTGCCGCAGCGCCTCCAGCCCGTCGATGCGACGAGGTTCTTCCTCTGACCAGAATCTCTTCAGCACCTCATGCAGTAGATTGCCGCGCTGCATGGCATCCAGCCCCCACTGGCTCTCGCGCAGTTCCTTGGCGCGCAGCCGCCGAGAGGCAAAGGCCCGAAACGGACACGCCGCCTGATCCTTCAGCAGCTCCGCGCCTCCCGGCGCAACGCCGCCCGCAAAGGGAACCAGCCGCGCATCCTCACAGGACTCCAATTCTGCTTCCGCCGCGGAATAAGCAACCGTATCCAGCACAATTTCCTGTCCCCGCCCTGCCATCAGGCTGCTCAGGCGAAGTTCACCATCGGAATTGTGTCTGACATAGCTACAAAGTACTTCGCCCGCGCTCTTTAGAATGCGTTCGGTCACATGCTGCGCCAGTTGCCAGTCATCGTCGCGTAGGGCATGCGGCATCCCGGCGGAGCGCTGCACCGCCAGGGGCAACAGCGGATGCGGCCGCCCCGCCACAGGCCATTGCGTGTCGGTCGCACCTAGAAACCACACGCCGTCAAACTCCTGCCCTGCCGCCTCCATCGGACCCATCACCTGCACCGGGGCATCCAGAGACTCCGGCGCAAACAGCGTGTCCATCGCTTGCCGTTCCAGCAGGGCGAGAAAGTCCTCAAAGTCCATCGTCTCCCCATGCAGGTCCAGCCGTGCCAGCTCTTCCAGCACCTTCTCCCAGCGCTGCTGCGTCTGGTATTGCACGGAGTCGGCTTCTTCGCCACCCGGCCAGCCCATCGCCTCCAGCGCCAGCCGCGCCAGCTCACTCCACGCGCCGGGCATGCGCCGTTGCTGAGCAAAGCCGTGCGTGGCTACGAATTGCACGCCCGTCTGCAGCCGCAGCCGCACCGCATCCGGCAGGCGATAGCGCGCCGCCGGGGCCAGCACCTGCCGCAGGTCCAGCAGAGGAGCCACGCTCTCCTGTTCCCGCATTGCGGCATCGGCCTGCGCGCAGAGCATGCGTTCTTCCGGCCCGCCACACAGGAAGCCAGACAGCAGCAGCCAGGACGCATCGGCCTGCGCCAGCGGATGCCTCAGCCATCGCAACGTGAGCAGCGCCGCGCGCGCCACTGGCTGCTCTCCCAGTGGCCGCCCCAGCGTGAACTCATACACCCGGCCTTCCGTGTGCGGCGTGAGAATGCTCTGGCTCCGGGGTGTGAGTACATGGCGAAACACCCGGTCAATCGCGCCACGCTGCTCTTCCACCTGCGTGCACAACACCGCCAGCTTCGCTTCAGGATTCGCCTCCAATCCCTCCCGCAGCCATTGCGCGCAGCCCTCAATCTCTGCGCGCTCGCTCGCTGCCGAGGCCACGGTGAGCGCCGCAGCTCCACCCTCTCCCGCTGCTTCTTCCATCCTCGTTCCTTGCGCGCGCAGCGCCTCTAAAAACGTCTGCTGTGCCGGACTCATGCGATCAAATCCTGTCAGCACAACTTCTCCGGGCAGCCGCAGTTCGCCCGCTTCCGCCGCTTGCGTCAGCCGCTCTTCCATGCGGCTCGCACTCCACCATCCGCGCCGCTCACACTCGCGATCGAAGCGCAGCGACCATTGGCGAAAATGCTCCGCATCTGTCTCCAGCCACGCGATGTTGCGGCTCTCCTGCGCTTCATAGGCGCACAGCAGTGCATAGGCCTGCTGGGCCAGCGCGGCCAGCGAGTCTGCGGAGACCACCTGCTCCGCATCCGCGCCCTGCACCTTGCGCCACAGTTGCGTCTCCTGCAGCGTGCTCAGCAGCAGCGGCGCTTCCGCCGCGTGAAAGCTCCACTCATCCCAAAGCTGCTGCAGCCATGTTTTCCAGTCCGCAATCGCGGGAGTTGTCCAGGCCTCGCGCCCCGCCGCCTGCTGGCTCCGCGCATACCGCAGATGCAGCCGCCGGGCCGCGCGTGCGTTGCCCGCAATCACGGTTGCTCCGCGCTTGAGCGCGCTCTCGATCTGTGCCCAGCCACTCATCTCTATTCCCGCTCCACTGTCTGTGCTTCAGTCTAAATCGCCGTTTCTTAAGTGAATTCCTGCGCCCCATTCGCGCCCAGCCGCACGTTGCGTATATTGAAGGGTGCATCTGGCACGCAGAGAATCCTATGGCCAAGAACTCATCTATTTCTTCCGGCGCTGACACTGCGAAGCGCGAGCGCATCGTGCGCCGCGTCGCCCAGGAGCTGCAGGACGGCTTCTACGTAAACCTCGGCATTGGCATGCCCACACTCGTGGCCAATTATGTGCCCGCGGGCATTGAGGTCGTGCTGCAGTCTGAGAATGGCATGCTCGGCGTCGGCCCGTATCCCTTCGCGGGCCAAGAGGATCCCGACCTCATCAACGCCGGCAAAGAGACCGTCTCTGAGCTTCCCGGCACGGCCTTCTTCTCAAGCGCGGACTCCTTCGCCATGATCCGCGGCGGCCACATTGACCTCAGCATTCTCGGCGCCATGGAAGTCGATGAAGCCGGCAATCTCGCTAACTGGATGATCCCCGGAAAAATGGTCAAGGGCATGGGCGGCGCCATGGATCTGGTCGCCAGCGCGCGCCGTGTCATCGTCGCCATGGAGCACACCACCAGAGACGGCCGCCCCAAGATTCTGCGCCGTTGCACACTGCCCATCACGGGCCTCAAAGTTGTCGATACCATCGCCACTGAAATGGCATGGATCAAGGTCACGCCCGAAGGCCTGCTGCTGCAGGAGATCGCGCCCGGCCTCTCTGTGGAAGAGGTACAGCGCGCCACCGAGCCGCGCCTGCTCCTCAGCCCTCAGCTCAAAGAGATGGCGGGCTGAGCGTATGTCCGCGTTGCCCCGCAAGCTCTATCTCACTGGCATCGTCGCGCTGCTCTTTGCCGGCGCTTCGGCATGGTATCTTCTGGCCGCGCTCGCGCCCTGCCAGAACCTCACCCCGCTCACCATTCTGGCCACGCTCTCGGCCTTTCTTATCTCGGTCTGCCTGCGCCAGATGGGCCGTCATCCGCAGCGCAACATCCGCCTCTATCTCTCTGCTTGCATCGCACTGGCCGCCATCACGCTCGTCGTGGACTTCCACTCCGTCCGCAGCCATCGCACCGTCTGCGGCACTCCGCAGTGGATGCAGCAGAGCATCCTGCCCAGCCGCTCGTAGCGGTAGCGCAAGCTGCTCTACTCTTGCTGGACTACACAGAATCGTGCAATCTATACACATCGGGAGGCCGGATGCGTACCAATATCGAAATCGATGACCAGCTCATCTGCGCCGCGATGCGCTCATCCGGCGCTCCGACCAAAAAAGCGGCGGTCGAGGCGGCCTTGCGCCTGCTGGTGGAGACGCATGCGCAGACCTCCATTCGCAAGCTCCGGGGCAAGGTGCTTTGGCAGGGCAACCTGGACCAGTCCAGGCGCGGACGCCATCAGGACTGAGCCTCAGCCATGGTTATCCCTTAGCTTTGATCATCGTAGACACCAGCGTTTGGATCGACTATCTCGGTGGCGCTGCGAATCCGCACACCGAATGGCTGGACCGCAATCTGGATGCGGTGCGTCTCGGCCTGACTGACCTGATCCTCTGTGAAATTCTGCAGGGCATTCGCAGCGAGGCAGTCTTTGAGCGTGTGCGGCATCAGATGTCTGTGTTTGAAATTCACTCCATGGCCGGGGAAGAGTTAGCTGTGCAAGCGGCCAGCAATTATCGCTATCTGCGGGCTCGGGGCCGCACAGTCCGCACCACCATCGACTGCCTCATTGCAACCTTTTGCGTGCACCATGGGCACTCATTGCTGCACAAAGACCGCGACTTCGCCGCATTTGAAAAACTGCTCGGCTTAAAGGTGATTCACCCCTAACCCGCCATCTTCTCCCGCACCGTGCGCCGCTCGATTCGCTTCTCATAGCCCGCGCCTTGCAGCATGCGTTGCACATACACCCCCGGCGTCACAATCGCGTCCGCATCCAGCGTCCCGGGATCCACCAGTTCCTCGACCTCGGCAATCGTGATCTTCGCGGCCATCGCCATCATGGGATTAAAATTCCGCGCCGTCTTCCTGTAAATCAGATTGCCGTGCGTGTCACCCTTCCATGCTTTCACGAGCGCAAAATCAGCCTTCAGCCACCGCTCCAGCAGATATGGCTTGCCGTCAAACTCGCGTGTCTCCTTGCCCTCGGCCACCAGCGTGCCCACGCCGGCCGGCGTATAAAACGCAGGAATCCCCGCTCCACCCGCGCGAATTCGCTCCGCCAGCGTGCCTTGCGGAACCAGCCGCAGATCCAGTTCACCGCGGATCACTTTTTCTTCCAGCAGCTTGTTCTCGCCCACATAGCTGCCCGTGTGCGAGGCGATCATGCCAGCCTCCAGCATGCGTCCCATGCCAAAGCCGTCTACACCCATGTTGTTGCTGATGGTGTGCAGCCCTTTCACTCCCCTCCGTACCAGTGCGTCGATCAGGTTTTCAGGAATGCCGCACAACCCAAAGCCGCCCAGCATGATGGTTGCGCCGTCAGGAATGTCCGCAACCGCCGCATCGGCATCAGAAAATGTCTTGTTCACTCGTGGAATCCTCGCTTCAAAATACTCAGTCCCGCAATCTCAGACTTCGCAGAATACGCGACCTCACCCACGCATGGCTAGCCTTCCGGGCAAACTCTTCACTTGCATTTGTGCATCGGATGGGGCAAGGTTCTAAGCGCATGGCAAACCAGAATTCTTTACAAAAGCTCGGCGGGGGAGCCACTGGCATGGCCAGAGGTTTCCGTGACTTCATCCTGCGCGGAAACGTCGTCGATCTGGCCGTTGCGGTCGTCGTCGGCACCGCTTTCACGGCGATCGTCACCGCGCTCGTCAAAGACATTCTCACGCCGCTCATCGCGGCCATCTTCAAACAGCCGGATTTCGCAAAGCTGAGTGTCACCCTCAATCACAGCCAGATTCTCTATGGCGCATTCCTCAACGCGCTCATTTCGTTCCTGCTGATCGCCTTTACGGTGTACTTCTTCGTCGTGCTGCCGGTGAACTCACTGATGGCGCGCTTCAAAAAAGCACCGCCTGCTGCGCCACCGGCCACGCGGCCCTGCCCGGAGTGCCTCAGCGACATTCCCATCGCGGCTGTCCGCTGCGCGCACTGCGCCCAGCCGGTGCCGCCCGTCGCCGCCTCCTAGCTGCCATTTTTTTGATGAGCCGGGCTTCGGTTCGATGAAAATCGTTACCGCGCCCGGCTTTTCTTCTTGAGATTTCTGCTCTTCGGGGTGGTAAGCTGTCAGCTTCACAGCCGTCATTGATTTGCATCGACGGCTGTCAGGAGCATAGCCTTTGCCCAGCACTCGCGTCCTATTGATCGTTGCCGCGTTCGCTTCCTCTGCCGTCCTCTTCGCCGCACAACCTTCCGATACTTCCCATCCCGTCCTCGGCTACAAAAGCTTCGCGCACCAGCAGCAGTTGGACGAGCAGTTCATGGCCGTCCCCAGCCCCAGTCTCGCCCGTCAGGAGCTGAAGACGCTCACCGCCGTGCCGCACGTTGCCGGCACGCCCGAGGACTACCAGACCGCTCTCTACGTCGCGAAAAAGTTCCGCGAAGATGGCCTCGAAACGCAAATCGTTCCCTACATGGCCTGGCTCAACACGCCTCGCGAAATCAAGGTGCAGGCCTACGGCAAAAACGGCAAGCTGCTCATGACCGGCCCCACGCCCGAGCACGTCAAGGGCGATCCTTATGAGAACGATCCCCGCATTCTGCCTGCTTTCAACGGCTCCTCGCCCAGCGGCGATGTTACCGCCGATGTCGTCTATGCCAACTATGGCCGCCTGCAGGACTTCAACAAGCTCCGCGACATGGGCATCAGTGTCAAAGGAAAAATCGTCATCGTCCGTTACGGAGCAAACTTCCGCGGCGTCAAAGCCTACATCGCACAGCAGCGCGGCGCTGCCGGTGTCCTCATCTACTCTGATCCTTACGATGACGGCTACTTCCGCGGCGACCCCTATCCACATGGGCCCTACCGCCCCGAGACCGGCGTACAGCGCGGCTCCATCGAATATCTCTTCAAATACCCCGGCGACGAGCTGACCCCCGGCATCGCATCCAAGCCCGGCCTGCCCGCCAAGGACCGCCTCAAGCCGGCCGATGCTCCCGCGCTGCCCAAGATTCCCACCACGCCGCTCTCCTGGCATGACGCCGCGCCCATTCTCAAGGCGCTTGCCGGCCCCAGCGTGCCGCACGCCTGGCAGGGAGCCTTGCCCTTCGCCTACCACATCGGCGGCCAGGGTCACGTCAAGGTCCACATGCTCCTCAAGATGGACTACAAGTACACGAAGCTCTGGGACGTCATCGGCAAGATTCCCGGCACCGAATACCCCAATGACTGGGTCGTCGCCGGCAATCATCGCGATGCCTGGACCTTCGGCGCAGTCGATCCCAACAGCGGCACCGCCGCCATGCTGGAAGCCGCGCACGGCTTCGGAGTGCTGCTCAAAAACGGCTGGAAGCCGAAACGCACCATCTACATCTGCAGTTGGGATGGAGAAGAAGAAGGCCTCATCGGCTCTACCGAGTGGGCTGAGGATCACGCCGCCCAGCTCGCCCACGCCGTCGCCTACTTCAATACCGACGTAGGTGTTTCCGGCAAAAACTTCAATGCCTCGGCCGTTCCCTCGCTCAAAAACTTCATCCGCTCCATCACACGCGAAGTTCCCAGCCCCAAGGGCGGCACTGTCTACCAGCAGTGGAAGAAGAGCCAGAACGATGCCGAAGCTCGCGCCCGCATGACCAACAACGGCTTCAACAACACCACCTACACGGCCACGCATCAGCCGGTCCGTATTGGTGATCTCGGCAGCGGCTCTGACTACACGCCTTTCATCCAGCACCTCGGCGTGCCTTCCACTGACATTGGCTCCGACGGTCCCTATGGCGTCTATCACTCCGCCTTCGATGACTACGCCTGGTTTGTGATGAATGCCGACCCCACCTTCGTCTACGAGCAGGAGATGGCGCGTGTCTTCGGCCTTGAGGTTCTGCACATGGCCGACGCCAGCGTGCTGCCCTATGACTACGTCACCTACGGCAAAGAACTGCAGGAATACCTCACCGCCGCCGAAGCCAAGGCAAAGAAGAACGGCATCACCGGCCTCGACTTCACCGCAGCCATCGCCGATGCAAAGCAATTCACCACGGCGGCTCAGGCAGTTCTGCAACGCCAGCAAACTGAGTCCGGCAATCTCACCACGCTCAATGCCCAACTCCGTCAGGTTGAGGAAGACTTCCTCAATCCCGCCGGACTCCCCGGCCGCCCCTGGTACAAACACACCGTCTACGCGCCCGGCGTTTACACCGGCTACGCAGCGGTCGTGATTCCAGGCGTTAATGAAGCGCTCGACGCTAAAAATGCCGCACAGGCCAAAGCCCAGCTTGCTGATCTGGTCACGGCCATTCAGCACGGCACGGCCACTCTGCAATCGGCTGCAAAGTAGCGCAACTCCTCTCCTGGCTGCCCTCGTCCCGCTTTGGGTCGAGGGCAGCGCATCTTCCCAATTTAGAAAATCAATCCCCCCGTTTTCATCCCCCCAAACCGGCAACTGCTTGCCTTGTTGCAACTTCTTGGAAAATAAAAACCAGACGGTGCCACAATAGGCAGGGCATCCAAAGGCGTGACAAGCCGCGTGCAAGCTCTGCTTCTCCACTTGTCTGCGCACCCGATGCTCTGATCTCCGGTTCGCCGTCCTGCTCGTCTGATTGAGACTCTTCATGCTGCACGGAACTTACAACGCCGGACTGGTCACCGCATCGCTTCTCATGGCGATGTTCGCCTCCTATGTGTCTTTAGACATGGCCGGCCGCATCGCCGCCGCGCACACCCGCGCCGTCCAGCGCACATGGCTGGCCGGCGGAGCCATCGCCATGGGCATCGGCATCTGGTCCATGCACTTCATCGGCATGCTGGCCTTCCGTCTCCCCATCCCCATGGGCTACAACCCGTGGATCACCTTTGTCTCGCTGCTCATTGCCATCGCTTCCTCGGCCTTTGCGCTCTGGCGTGTTTCGCAGGCGACGCTCGGTCCCGCGCGCCTCATTCCCGGTGCGCTGCTCATGGGCGCCGGTGTCTGTGGCATGCATTACACCGGCATGGCCGCCATGCGCATGCAGCCGGGCATCCAATATGTGCCCTGGCTAGTCGCTCTCTCGGTGGTCGCCGCCGCACTAACAAAAAAAGCCGCGCTGTGGCTCTCCTTTCATCTGCGCCAGATGCCCCGCGCATCCCGGCGGGTCCGTTGGCTCTCCTATGCCGCGGCCATCGTCATGGGGGGCGCCATTGCGGGCATGCACTACACCGGCATGGCCGCGGCCCGTTTCCCGATGGGTAGCCAGTGCTTGGCCGCGCAATCCGGCATGACTCATGGATGGCTCGCCGCCCTCATCATTCTTTTCTCTCTCGCCGTGCTCACCATTGCGCTCATCATCTCCGTGCTTGACCTGCGCCTGGAGATGCGCACCGCCGTGCTGTCCTCCTCCCTGGCCGATGCCAATCAGGAGCTGCAATTCCTCGCGCTGCACGACGCGCTTACCAAGCTCCCCAACCGCATGCTCTTTGAAGATCGCCTGCGGCAGGAGGTCGAAATCGCGCGCCGCGAGCAGAACTCCTTCGCCGTCCTCTTTCTCGATCTCGATGGATTCAAGCAGGTCAATGACGCCTACGGGCATCATGTCGGAGATTTGTTGCTCGTAGAGGCGGCTGGCCGCATCTGCAGCTCCGTCCGCGCGCGCGACACGCTGGCCCGGCTCGGCGGCGATGAATTTGTGCTGCTCGCCAAGGTGAACGATTCCTCCGAGGCGGCCAATATCGCGGACAAACTGGTCGCACTGCTGCAAACGCCCTTCCATGTTGCCGAAGTCGATCTGCAGATTTCGGCCAGCATCGGCATCGCCATGTTCCATGGCCGTGACCGGGACGCCCGCGACCTGGTCAAGCATGCCGATGCCGCCATGTATCACGCCAAGGCCCTCGGGCGCAGTGGCTACTGCTTCTTTGAGTCCTCCATGGCCGAGGACGCGGAAAAGCAACTCGGCCTGCTCAAGGATCTCCGCCTTGCGCTCAAGCGCAATCAATTTCAGCTCTACTACCAGCCCAAGATCGAGACCGTCTCACGCGTTCTCCTGGGCGTCGAAGCTCTCGTCCGCTGGAACCATCCCGAGCGCGGCCTGCTCAGCCCCGGCCAGTTCATTCCCTTGGCAGAGAAGACCGGCCTCATCTTCCAGATTGGTCACTGGGTACTCAATGAGGCATGCCGCCAGATGAGCCTCTGGCGCGCCGCCGGGCACACCGGCTGGACCATCTCGATCAATCTCTCCGCCATGCAGTTCAATCATCCCGCCATGGTCCGCATGGTGCGCGAGGCGCTGGAGGCGCACCAGCTCAGCCCTCATTGCCTCATACTTGAGATCACTGAAACCACGGCCATGCACAATGCGGATAATAGCCTCGCCATCCTGCAGCAGCTCAGTGACATGGGCGTCCGCATCTCTATAGACGACTTCGGCACGGGCTACTCCAGCCTGCTTTATCTCAAGCGGCTTCCGGCCAGTGAACTGAAAATTGATCGCGGCTTCGTGAAAGATCTGGCCACCAACAGCGACGACGCGGCTATCATCGCATCCATCGTCGCGCTCGGCCGCATCCTCAATCTCAAGGTTGTCGCCGAAGGCGTCGAAACCCTTGAGCAGCAGGATTATCTCTCCCAGTTAGGCTGCAATTCGCTGCAGGGCTATCTGCTGGGCCGCCCCATGCCCGGCGACGAGTTTCTTGCTACCGTCGCGCCACCCCGCTCCGCCTGAAGGCCACCACGGCAGAGCATGCCGCGGGACTGGACCGTGAGCGGCGCATTTCACTGCGCTGCCGAGGTTCCGTCCGTCTCCTCGGCCAGTGATTCCATCAGCGCCGTTCGCAGCGACTTCTGCCTCGCTTCATCCAGTTTCTCGCCATTCTCCGTCAGGTAAAAGACGTCAATCGCAATCTCGCCTTCTGTATCAATGAGGGCCACTTCAATGTTGCAGCCCTCGGTCGCCAGCGCCAGCGCAATCTGGCGCAGCAGTCCCGGCGTGTCCTGCGTGGTCAACTGCAGCAGAGTGCTGTGGCTCGAGGCCACATTATCAAACTGAATCCGAGTCTCCACTTTCAGCTTTGACGCCGTGCGCTTCAGACGATGCCGCCGCGCTTTCAATAAGCCTTCAAGCTGCGTACGGTGCGCAATCACCTCGCGCACCTCGGACACAAATCGCTCGATTTCTGAGGGATTCAGCTCAAGCGTCCGATACGGGTCCGTGAACTGCAGCGTATCCACAATCAATCCCGCGGCATTGGCAAAGGCGTCGGCCTTCACAATGTTCATGCCCCAGGCCGCCAGCACGCCAGCCATGTCGGCAAACAGCAGCGGGCGATCCTCGGTAATCAGCGTGATCTCGTGTAGCTGCCGTACCGTGCGATAGGAGAGTTGCACCGGCTCCTGCCGCAGCGCAAAGCTCATCGTCACGTGTTTCTCCACCTGTTCGGGCAGCCGCGTCTGCAGGTAGCGCTGCGGCAGCCCTTCCAGAAAGGACTTCAGCCGGTCGGCGTGCTGCGGCATCCGCACCAGAATCCGCTCCAGCACCGTCGGGTCAGCTTCTACGTGATACCGCGTCTCGTCCACGCTCCGGTCCAGCACATTCGACGTGCTGATGTAGAGCTGCCATAGCTGCTCAGCCTTCCACGGAGTCAGCGCATCCGGCGAAACGCCGCCAATATCGGCATACGTCATCAGCGTCAGCATCTTCAGGGGCTGCGGACTCCCGATCTTCTCGGCGAACCGCCGCACCGTCTCTTCGTCGAAGATGTCCCTCCGCATCGCCGCCGACATCTCCAGGTGCAGCCGGATCAGCCGCCGCACCGTCTCCCGCTCTTCATTGTCAAAGAGCAGCCGCGAAAACAGGCTCTCGCAAAACTCCACGCTCTGCACCGCGTGATCGCCCGTGCGCCGCGCCTTGCCGGTGTCATGCATCAGCAGCGCCAGAAAGAACAGATCCAGCCGCTCAATCTCCGGCAGCAGAGTGGCCAGTCGCCGTTCCCAGTCCTCATGCGGCTGGCGCAGCTTGTGCACATTGTCGATCACCACAAACGTGTGCTCGTCCACCGTATAGCGGTGGTAGGCATCTCGAATCACCAGCGAATCAATGCCGTGAAATTCCGGAATCAGCAGCTCCAGCAATCCCAGCGCATGCATCGTGCGCAGCGCGTCGGCGGCCCACGGACCCATCAGCACGCCACGCAGCGCGTTCCACAGGTAAGGCCCTTCCGGCAGTTGCACCGCCAGCACCGGCAGCGCTTCGGCAATGCTGTCTTCGGCATATTGATTCAGGCGGTGCCCATGCTGGGCCATATATCCAAACACGGCCAGCATATCTTCGGCGCTGGTCACCATCGTGCCTTCGGCCAGCCCAATCCGCCCATGCTCTACATAAAAGTCGGTTCCGGCAATCGGCGTCCGCTTCCGCCGCAGCGTCTTATAGAAAGAGCGCCGTGCCGGAGGAATCTCATCCAGCAGCAACTGCGCACGGCGAAAGATCGTGCGCGCCTGCCGGTAATAGGTTCGCATCCAATATGCTGGATCGCTCGTACCCGCGGTCTCGAGCCCGATGCTGCGCGCCGCTGCCTCATCCTGCCCATACCAGTCCAGCGCATTGTCATCGCGCTTCGAGCGGTAGTGCAGAAAGCATCGCGTCGCGCTCAAAAAGTCATACGCTGATTCCAGCTCACTGTGCGTTGCATAGAAATGGCTGGCCGAGTTCTGCGGCCACGCCCGATCCGCATGCAGCTTGTTCAACAGAGTCAGCCACTGCGCCAGGTGATAATCCCGCAGCCCGCCCGGCGACTCCTTCACGTTCGGCTCAAGGTGAAAAATCGTGTGCCCAAATTTTTCATGCCGCGCCCGCGCAATCTCTGCCAGATTCTGCACAATCGTCTGCCACTCGCGCAGGCACAAATCCGGCAGCAGCTTCTGGGCCAGTTGGTCGTAGAGCGCCACCTGCCCGGCCAGAAAGCGCAGGTCAAGCAGGGCAATCGTGAACTCCAGATTGTCGGCCTCGATGCGGTCGCATTCCTTCAGCGTGCGTGTCATCGGGCTCGCGCGCAGCCCAATATCCCACATCGCCTGTGAAAACATGCGCAGCTCATTGGCATAAGCCGCGGCGGCCTTGTCGTTCTCGCACAGATACAGCACGTCTACGTCGGAGTAGGGAAACAGCTCGCTGCGCCCAAAGCCGCCCGTTGCCACCAGAGCCACGGGTGCGGAGCTGGCGGCCGGAAACAGTACCTGCCAAAGCTCTTTCAGCCGCAAGGAGACGCTGGTGGCGCGCCGCCGGGCCACCGCCGAGCCATCGCCCGTGCGCTCAAACGACTGACGCAGCGACTCCGCGTCTTGAGAGACACGTTGCCTGCACTGCGCCAGTAAGGGAGGAGCAATTTCCATAAGTGAGAACGAATCCAGAGGTGAAGCAGATGAAAGAGGCTGCGGCGCCGACTAGCGAGCGCCGCAGCGGGTGCAACTGACAACGTTACCGTGTCAGTTGCTAGAGTGCCGAAGCGCCGCGCTCGTCGTTACGAATGCGGATGGCCTCGTCAATCTTCGTCACAAAAATTTTGCCGTCGCCAATCTTGCCCGTGCGGGCGGAGGAAAGAATCGCGTCGATCGCTTTGTCGAGCAACTCGTCCACCACCACGGCTTCAATCTTGATCTTCGGCAAAAGGTCAACTGTGTATTCGCGCCCGCGATAAAACTCGGTATGGCCTTTTTGCCGGCCATGCCCGCGGGCTTCCAGAATGGTCATTCCCTCAATGCCTGCTTCCAGCAGGGCATCCTTGACTGCGTCCAGCTTTGAGGGCTGAATCACCGCTTCAATCTTATGCATGTTCTTGTCCTGAACTGCTCCGTGTCAGAATTCCGTTCCAAATATGTTTCGCGGCTACGCCACAAACTCGTAGCCTTCCTCGCCATGCTGGGTAATGTCAAGTCCTTCGCGTTCTTCATCAGGCGTCACACGCAGGCCAATCGTCACATCCACCAGCTTCAGCAGAATCAGAGTACCCACAATCGACAGGCCCCATGCAATGGCTACGCCGCCAAACTGGTTCAACAATTGGTGCCAGTTACCTTCAATGACACCTGAGGGCAGCGTGGCTCCCGTCTTGGCATCTTTGAAAATCGGGTTGATCGCGCTGGAGGCAAACACGCCCGTCAAAATCGCGCCTAGCGTTCCGCCCGCACCATGCACGCCAAAGGCATCCAGCGAATCGTCATAGCCGAAGATCGACTTCACGGTTGTGACCATGAAGAAGCAGAACACGCCGGCCAGCGCTCCAATCACAAAGGCAGACATCGGCTCCACAAAGCCTGCCGCCGGCGTAATCGCCACCAGCCCGGCCACCGCGCCAGAAATTCCGCCCAGCACCGTCGGCTTGCCCGTGCGCCACCACTCCACGGCCACCCAGCCCAGCGCCGCCGTCGCCGTCGCAAACTGCGTGTTCACAAATGCGCTCGTCGCCAGCGTGCCGGCGTTGAGGGCGCTGCCGGCGTTAAAGCCAAACCAGCCTACCCACAGCAGGCAGGCGCCCACCACGCTCAGCACCAGTGAGTGCGGCGGCGTCGGCTCCTTCGGGTATCCCACACGCTTGCCCAGGTACAGCGCGCAAACCAGCGCCGAAACACCCGAAGTGATATGCACCACCGTGCCGCCCGCAAAGTCCAGGCAGGGAATCGCTCCGCCCGCGGCCGCATTCAGTAGTCCGCCCTTGCCCCACACCATGTGCGCCATCGGCGAATACACCACCAGCGACCACAGCGTCAGAAACACCGCCATCGCGCTGAACTTCATGCGTTCGGCAAAGGCGCCGGTAATCAGTGCCGGCGTAATGATCGCGAACATCAACTGATAAATCATGTAGGTCTGCGCCGGAATCGTCCCGGCATACGCAGGATCAGGCACCAGCCCGACTCCGCGCAGAAACAGGTGTTGAAACCCTCCAATAAAGCTCGTGCCTGAGCCAAAGGCCAGGCTGTAACCCACAATGCCCCACAGCAGCGTCACAATGCACATCATCATGAAGCTCTGCATCATCGTGGCCAGCACATTCTTTTTCCGCACCAGGCCGCTATAGAACAGCGCCAGGCCCGGCCCGGTCATCATCAGCACCAGGGCTGCGCTCACCAGCATCCAGCCGTTGTCGCCCGACGTCTGTGCATTGGCAATCTGCGTCTGCAACTGGGTCATCTGGCTTGCCGTCGCGCCGCTGGCAGACTGTGCCAGGGCCGGCAGGCCGCAAAGAAGAAATCCTGAAAATGCAAAAAAGGACAGCTTGACGAAACGAGGTCTCATAAGGCTCCGTGGGTCAGGTTCTTTATGCAACGGGGCAAATGTGGCAATTAATGTTGCCGGCCATCGTCGGACGGGGACCATGCGGCAGCGTGGATGATTGACGCTACTTTTACATACTTCGACCAAATGACCAACAGAAAATCCACTTCCTCAAAGCGTTGTCGCTTCCTCGTTCGTCACGCATTCCACAGAATGCCCGGCAGCGATATAGTAATGGTATGACCGATACGGTGCGTGACCGCTATCTCTTTGGAACGCTGCAAAGCAGCGCCCTGAATCAGGAAAAGATTCATCAGGCCAGCTATGGCTACGAGCAGCCCGAGGGCGTGTTTCTGACTACGCTCGATTCGGCCATCAACTGGGTCCGCAAAAGCTCCATCTGGCCCATGACCTTCGGCCTTGCCTGCTGCGCGATTGAAATGATGTCCATGGGTGCCTCGCGCTTTGACGTGGCCCGTTTCGGCGCGGAAGTCTTCCGCCCCTCACCCCGTCAGGCTGACCTCATGGTCATCGCAGGCCGCGTCTCGCAGAAGATGGCACCCGTCATCCGCCGTCTCTACGACCAGATGCCCGAGCCCAAGTGGGTCATTTCCATGGGAGCCTGTGCCACCTCCGGCGGTGTTTTCAACAATTACGCCTTGCTGCAGGGCGTCAACCAGGTTATCCCCGTAGACATCTATGTACCAGGATGTCCCCCGCGTCCGGAGCAGTTGATCTACGCATTCACGCTCCTGCAGGAAAAAATTCAGAACGAGCGGGGCAGCTTCAAGCGCGCCCTGAATCTACAGTAGATTTTTTGTTTTCAATGATTTAAGCTCGTTGTTCCGGCCAAGTGCCAAGCGGGCACCTTATGCGGGAAACGGGCTCGGCCGAAATCGCCGTCAGAACAGGGAACCAATTTGTAACGGATTTGGTTCCCTGCCGTGCGTCTCAGGCAACTATTTCCGGCTTTTGCGCTCTAAGATAGTTGGTTATGGTGTAGTTTTTTACTGCGGTAACTGCTGAACTGCGCTAAGGTTTCCGGTTGCTGTGAGGCAAAGTTTCAATACATGTACGACTTTCAATATTCGGTGGTTGCGGAGGATAGACGTATGAATTCTCGTCCCTTAAGCTCTTTCAGTCGAATTCTGCTGGCCGGGTGTGCGGTTGCGCTGGGCGCATCCACACTCTACGCGCAGAGTTCCAATACCTTGCCTTCTGCTCCTCGTGAGCATATTTCCCGTACCGACGTCTTCCTGGGATACTCCTATGTGGCCCCCCATGCCACAGTCACAACTCAGTTGACCGACGGTACCACCTTCTCTGACAATCTGTCGGCCATCAATGAAGGTGCCATCGGCAGCGTTGCCTACTACTTCAATCGCTACATCGGTGGCCAGTTCGAGTATGAGAACAGCCCCAGTGGCAATAACGACGGACTCCAGACGGCTCAGGCCGGTCTGATCGCCCGTTATCCCATGCAGGGCATGGTGCCCTTTGTGCACGCATTGGCTGGCGCGGTTCGCATTGGCGGCCCGAACGACGAGCCATACGTATATCATCCCTATACTTGGGGTCCGGCGCTCACCGTCGGTGGCGGTCTTGACTATCCGCTTCCGTGGTTCCATCACCACCTCAGCCTTCGTCTCTTCCAGGCTGACTATGAATACCTTCACGCCGATTACGGCGTTGCTCCGGTCGTCGGTGGCCGCGTCAACTCTAACACGGCCCGCCTGAGCACCGGTCTGGTCTTCCACTTTGGCAACATTGTTCCGCCTCCGCCGGTCACTTACTCCTGCTCGGTTAGCCCCGACAGCGTGTATCCTGGCAGCTCGGTCACCGTTACCGGAACGGCCACCAACCTCAACCCCAAGAAGAACGCGACCTACAGCTGGTCGGGTAACGGCTTCACGGTGGCAGGCGACAGCTCCACCGGAACCATTGACACCACTAATCTTCAGCCGGGTGCTTACACGGTGCAGGGTCACGTGACCCAGGGCAACAAGGTCGGCCAATCGGCTGACTGCACGGCCCACTTCACCGTCAAGCAGTTTGAGCCCCCGACGGTCAGCTGCACCGCCGATCCCACCACGGTGAAGCCGGGCGAAAGCTCCACCATCACCGCGACGGGTGTCAGCCCGCAGAACCGTCCGCTGACCTACAGCTACACGGCCAGCGAAGGTACCATCAGCGGCACCGGCAACACCGCCACGCTGTCCACCACGGGTGCTCCGTCCGGCGAGGTCACTGTCACCTGCAACGTGCAGGACGACAAGGGCCAGACTGCTTCGGCCACCACCACCGTGGATGTCCAGGCACCGCCGCCGCCGCCGCCGCCGTCAGTTCAGAAGCTCTGCACTCTGAGCTTTGATCGCGACAAGCGTCGTCCCACCCGTGTCGACAACGAAGCCAAGGCTTGCCTCGATGATGTTGCCCTCAATGCGCAGCGTCAGTCCGATGCCACCCTGGTTCTCGTAGGTAACTCTGCTCCCGGCGAGCGCATGGCAGACCACAAGGCTGCCGAGCGCGCTGCAAACGCCAAGCAGTACCTCGTCAAGGACAAGGGCATTGATGCCAGCCGTATTCAAATCCGCACCGGCAACGCGAGCGCGAAGGAAGTCGATGACTACCTCGTTCCCTCCGGCGCGAACTTTGAGAATGATGTCCCCGGAACGCAGCCGGTCAGCCAGACTGAACTGCATCCCGTCGTGCATCACTGGCACCATCACTACCGCCACCACAAGAAGGCCGCTCACAAGATGTAAGCCTTCTTTAGGTGCAGTCACTACCCTGGGGCTGACCGGACAATCCGGTCAGCCCTTCGGTTTCTGTGGTTCCAATTTCAGCCCTGATCCGGCTCAGTGCCCTTGTTGTGGAAAAATATCTTATGCGGTTCCGACCTTTCCTTGCCTCTGCTTCTCTGTTTCTTTGTCTTTTGACCGTTCCCGCCCTGCATGCCGCAACCCACCCCTGGCCCGCTGTCGGCCCCGACGGTGGAGACGCACGCAGTCTCGCGGCCGATCCCGCTGACCCCTCGCACCTGTATCTGGGCACGGCCAACAGTTGGATCTATCAGTCCATGGACGACGGCGCGCATTGGACCCGTCTGGCACAACTGGGCACGGGCGAAGACCTCGTCATCGACCACATCATCGTCGATGAGCGCGACCCGCATACACTTTACGCAGGCGCATGGAGGCTCGACCGCTTCGGCGGGGGCGTCTTCGTCAGCCACGACTCCGGCGCAACATGGAGCGAGCTAACCGGCATGGACGGCCAGTCCGTCCGCGCTCTCGCCCAGGCGCCTTCCAATTCCCATGTCCTCGTCGCAGGAACTATCAGCGGCGTCTACCGCACCGAAGACGGCGGCCAGCATTGGAAACAGATCAGCCCGCCCGGCAGTGCGGAGATTCATGAGGTTCAGTCCATCGCCATTGACCCGACGGACCCCGATACCATCTATGCAGGCACCTGGCACCTGCCCTGGAAGACCACCGACGGCGGCCGCCACTGGTTCAACATCAAGAAGGGAATCATCACCGATTCCGACGTTTTCTCGATTCTCATCGATCCTCAGTTGCCCACCGTGCTCTATGCCAGCGCCTGCTCCGGCATCTATCGCAGTGACGATGGCGGACTGCTCTTCCGCAAGGTGCAGGGCATTCCCACCACTGCCCGCCGTACCCGCTCCATCAAAGAAGATCCTCAGAATCGCAATGTCGTCTACGCCGGCACCACCGAGGGGCTTTACAAGACTCTCAATGGCGGCAAAAGCTGGAACCGGCTGACCAGTCCCTTCGTCGTCATCAACGACATCCTGATCAATCCGTCCAACCCGCAGCGGGTGCTCATGGCGACTGACCAGAATGGCGTCCTCGCCAGCAACAACGGCGGCAAGAGCTTCGAGCCCTCCAACAGCGGATTCTCCGAACGCGTCGTCTCCTCCGTCCTCGTCGATCATCAGCACCCCGGCACCCTTTACGCCGGAGTCGTCAACGGCAAAAGCTTCGGCGGCGTTTTCGTCTCGCATAACAATGGCCGCACCTGGGCTCAGCAGAGCAATGGCCTTGGCGGACGAGACGTCTTCGCCCTCGCGCAATCGAGCAACGGCACCGTCTATGCCGGTACCAACGACGGCCTTTATCGCTGGTCGCCCTCCGGCTGGGTGCAGGATGGCAGCATCCTCAATTCCTCCGCCCACGCCGTCTCGTCACGCCGTCATGCCTACCATCGCCATGAAAGCCTTGCGCACATTGACACCCGCGTCGATCACCTTTTCACCAGCGGGCCGGTCTGGTACGCGGCTACGGATGGCGGCGTCTATGCCAGCCGCAACCAGGGGGTGACCTGGCAGGGGCCTATTCTGCAAGGCCAGGGTTATCTTTATTTCGGCAAACTTGGCAGCCGCACCGTTTCCGTCGATCGCACCAGCATCCGCTACTCCAGGGATGACGGCCAAAGCTGGCACACCATGTACCGTCCGCTCGGCCTCTCGTACCTCACCGCGGCCACTGTCACGCCCGATGGAACCCTCTGGGTCGGCGGACCGCAGGGAATCTATTTCACTCATGACGCTGGCCTGCGCTGGTTCCAGTTGAAGCGTCTGCCCGTCAATGCCATCAACAGTCTCACCTGGGACCCCACACAGAACAGCGTCCTGCTCTCGTCCAGTGACTCGACCGTGGTCTATGCCATCAATCCGAAGACCTACACCTGGAAGTGGTGGAACACCGGCTGGCTCGTGCATGCCGTCCATCCCCTCGGCAACCGCCTTGTCGCAGTCTCTGACTCCAACGGGGTCGTGGTGCAGCCCGCCGCGCAAAGCGGCACCGCACTTGCTGAAGCAGGAGGAAACTAGGCTCGGTTCATCGGGCCCTGGCCGCCATGTGGACCCTTCGCGAAGCCTCTAGTGCCGACTATGACGGCTTCTATCACCTTGACCAGCAGTGCTTTCCCCCGGGCATTGCTTACTCCCGCGCAGACTTCCGCGCCTTCCTCTCGCAGCCGCACAGCATCGCGCTGCTGGCGGAAGGCGCATCCGGCGCGCTTCTCGGCTTCATTCTTGCCGGGCAGCGCCGGCGAGGCGAGCTTCACTACGGTTATGTCGTCACCATTGATGTGGCGGAATCCGCGCGCCGCCAGGGCGTGGGCCGCGCCTTGCTCTTCGCCGTCGAAAAACATCTCCGCGAAGAGGGCCTCGCCAGCATCCGGTTAGAGGTTGCCGTGGATAACTTCGCTGCGCAGCAATTCTATGAGCGCGAACAATACCGCCCCATCGGCCGCATCCCCCGCTACTACATGGACAAGATCGACGCCTTCGTCCTCGAAAAGTCCCTGCTCTAAAGAAATAAGCAATTCGCCATTGGCTGTGAGTCTTTAGCCTTCGGAGCAACGGCTCGCGTGCGGATTCGCGCGAATCCTGCGGCAGTTGGAGAACATCTACAAAAGGGCTGTTCGTTCAACCAGGAAGGTGTTGAGTAACCGGATGAGTACAAAGTCATTGTTTGAGAAGTATGCGCTTGGCCCCGTGGAGTTGAAGAATCGGATTGTGATGGCGCCGCTGACGCGGTCGCGGGCGGGCGAAGGCAAGGCTCCTCGTGACCTGAATGCGGAGTATTACGGGCAGCGCGCGGGAGCCGGGCTGATTATCAGTGAGGCTTCGCAGGTGTCGCAGCAAGGGCAGGGGTATCTCTTTACTCCGGGCAGTTATTCGCCGGCGCAGACAGAGGGATGGAAGAAAGTGGTAGCTGCGGTGCATGCCCGGGGCGGCAAGATGTTCCAGCAGTTGTGGCATGTGGGGCGAATTTCGCATGTGACGCTGCAGCCGGAGGGGAAGGCCCCTATCTCGTCCACAGACAAGGCAGCGGAGAACACGCTGTCGTTTGCGTTTGATGGCGATGGAAACCCGGGTTTTGTTCCAGCCAGCCAGCCCCGTATGGCGACGGTGCAAGAGTTGCGGCAGGTGGTGGCGGAGTTTCAAAATGCGGCCACGAATGCGCGTGAGGCAGGCTTTGACGGCGTGGAGGTGCATGGAGCAAACGGATACCTGTTTGACCAGTTTCTGAACTCTGCGGTGAACCAGCGCGCCGACGAGTACGGCAATCAGACAAAGGAGAGCCGCGCCCGGCTGCTACTGGAGGCATTTGACGCCGTGGCTGCCGTGATGGGGCCAGAGCGTGTCGGCGTGCGGATCGCCCCGTTGGGAAGTTTCGGCGGAATGCTTCCCGATGCGAATGCGGAGGAAACCTTCCTGTACCTGGCCGGGGAACTGAAGAAGCGGAAGGCAGCCTATGTGCATGTGGTGCGGGGCAGCCAGTATGACGCCGAGCCTGCGGTTTCTGATCAGTTTCTGGCAAAGCTGAAGGCGGCCTTTGGCGGAACTCTGATGGTGACGGGCGGGCTGACACAGGCCAAGGCAGAGTATCTGCTGGAGAAGGGAGTGTTGGACCTGGCCGGATTTGGATCACTCTACATCAGCAATCCGGACCTGGTGGAGCGGATGCGGAACGGCTGGCCGCTGGCGCAATCGGACCAAAGCACCTGGTATGGCGGCAGCGAAAAGGGGTATGTGGACTATCCAACTTACGAAGAGAGCCTTGCGAAGTAAGTCTTGGCGGCGGGCTTTTGGCTCGGGTTTCCAGCTTGAACTTTGCAGTCTCTTCGGGGCTCACCTGCAGCCGTGAACCGTCGGCTGCGGGTGAGTAGATAACCTTCGAAATGAGAAGCTAAATGCTTAAAGGTAGTAGCCAAAAGCTGACAGCTAATAGCTAATAGCTGCATTCAACGCTGCCTGCTTCTCCGCAGTCAGCTTCCCGTGCGTCCGCCACACCACATTGCCTTGCCGGTCGGTCAGCAGCACCACCACCGAGCGGTCTTTGGCGATGCTCAGCGTGCTGCGAAACTGCTTCCGATTCACATACAGCGGCACAATCCACGGCCACTCTTGAGGATCGCTGTAATTGCCGCGCATCGAGGAGTTCTCCCACCAGCGATACAGAGGGTTCTCCCGTTCAGAGACGGGCAGCACATAGTAGCGCAGGCCTTCATGCAGCCGTTCCAGCGATTGAGCCTCGCGCAGCCAGCGGTCCACCTCGGGGCTCTGGCTCACGTCAAATGAGAGCACCAGCAGATTCTGTTTCCCTTTAAGGTCGGCGGGCAGCGCTACCTTGGTTTTCGCAAGGCTATAGGAGGTCACCGCTGGAAAACGCACCGGCTTCTGGGCCTGCGCCGCTGCCAGCAGCACCATCGGTCCGAGCCCGCCCAACAACGCCAGCCGGATCATACTTTTCAATGAGCGCAAGAGAATCCTTAGGATGCGTCCATCCGCGCAACGGTGGAATTTCCATCGATCTTAACAGTGCCATCGCATCTTCTCGTGTCCATTTTTGATCGAGTGCGGTCTCAGCGAATCCTTTTTTGCCCTTGCAGTATCATAAAGAGTGATGCCAAGCCAGCAACATGCCTTTGTCACTGACGACCCCCGGCTCCAGCCAATTGCCGAAAAGGTTCTCGCCTCCGAGCGTCTTTCGTTCGAAGAGGGCGTAACCCTTTATCGTTCGCCAGACATTCTGGCCGTGGGCTGGCTGGCCAACCACGTGCGTGAAAATCTGCACGGCGATGTGGCCTACTTCAACGTCAACCGCCACATCAATCCGACGAATGTCTGCGTCGCCGCCTGCCGCCTCTGCGCCTTCGGCCGCAAAAAGGGAACCGAAGGCTCCTACACCATGGCGCTGGAGCAGGCCTGGGAAACCGCTGCCTCCGGCTACACCGAGGCTGTGACGGAGTTCCACATTGTCGGTGGACTTCATCCCGATCTGCCGCTGGAGTACTTTGAAGATCTCGTGCGCGGCCTCAAAGAGCGCTTCCCGCAGGTGCACATCAAGGCCTTCACCATGGTCGAGATCGCCTTCCTCGCGCGCCGCGCCAAGCTGACTATCCCGGAGACGCTGCGCCGCCTCAAGGCTTGCGGCGTAGACTCCATGCCCGGTGGCGGAGCGGAAATCTTCTCTGATCGCGTGCGTCACATCATCTGCGATCACAAGATCGACGGCAGCGAGTGGCTCGACACCGCCCGCATGGTTCACCAGGCCGGCCTCAAGTCCAACGCCACCATGCTCTACGGCCACATTGAGTCTGACGAAGACCGTGTCGACCACCTCATCAAGCTTCGTGAGGTGCAGGACGAGACCAGCGGCTTCCAGACCTTCATTCCGCTGGCCTTCCATCCCGACAACACGCCCTTGGAACATCTGCCCCGCACCACTGGCCTGACAGACATTCGACAGATCGCCGTCAGCCGCCTCATGCTCGACAACTTCCCGCACATCAAGGCTTACTGGCAGATGATGACGCCTAAAATCGCGCAGATTGCGCTCCGCTTTGGTGCGGACGACATCGACGGCACCGTCATCGAAGAAAAAATCTACCACGATGCCGGCGCCACCACTCCGCAGGGCATGCGCCGCGAAGAACTCATGCGCCTCATCACCGCCGCCGGCCGCGTCCCGGTCGAGCGCGATACGCTCTACCGCGCAGTCACCCGCAGCGAAGACACCTTCACCGTTGCCGTCTAAGCGTGGCAACCTTCAGCGCTCTCACTCTCTCTGATGAAGAGAGTGAGAGCCATACTTCATGTGCCTCGCTCTCTTTACTCTTCCATCCCGGTCAACGACAATACGCCTAGAAGCTGTCTCATAAGGGACCGAGTGAGGGCCACCATCGATGCCGGGCTCAGGCCGAGGCTGAAAACGAAAAGCCTTCCTGTGAGACAGTGGCTTTAGACATCTGCAATTCGAGGAGAATCCCTGCATGCCCCTTTCCGGCGAAGCCATCCGCATGATGAATTACGTGGACGATGTGGCCGTCACCCTGCGCCGCATTCTGGCCCTGGTGCCCAGCCTCACTCCTGAGGAGCGCGAGCGCGTCAGCGAGTACGTCCGCAACTCCCGCCCCAACGCCGAATCCGTCCTCGAAGCCCTCAAGAAGTAACCCCGCGCCCCATTTCACCTCATCGCTGAAGTGGGGCCACCCCTCATCTCCTTGGCCTCGTCGCGGCTGCCTTCAATGTTCCGTGGCGTGCTGCCGAGCCATCATTTCTGCGATTCCATCCCGGCTGAGACGCTTGGCCCCAATCAGCTTTGCGGTCCTTCATCCACCACCTCAATGGCTGAGACCGTGGCGTTGTTCCTGATCGGATCAAACGTCACATTCAGCTTGCCCTGCGGTGTCGGCACAATGTGCTGAAAGCTTACCGTCGGCGCATGCAGGCTGCCCGCGCTCTTGTAGATGTCCAGCCCCTTGTCCAGGGTCTGCCCATTGCAGTCAATGCGGAACACACGGCTCCCCGCGCCCCCGCCGCCTGGCCGGTTCGGTCCGAAATATAGTTCGGCAAAATGCAGAATCAGCGTGTACTCATCCCGCGCATCCACCGGAATCGAATACGAAAAATAACCATACCGCTCCGCCGCATAAAGCTCCGGGTCCGCCGTCTCCGTCACCGCAAAGTTCGTCTCCGAAGTGTATCCGCCGGAGTAATAATCATCCGGCTCCCACAACGCCCCGCTGTGGTCCGTGTAGGCTCTCGACTGCGCCACAATCCGGATCGGCAGCTCATGGTGCGCCTCTCCCGGAACAATCTCAATCGCATTCAGCGAGGCCGGCACCGTGTAGCTGGTGAAGCTCAGATGCAGCATTCCATCAGCGGCTGGGCTCACATCCCGAAAGACTCGCTCATCGGCAATATCCGGCCCCATGGCGTCCATGTTCACGTCAAAGTAGGGAAGCAGCGGCTTCCCGTTCACCAGCACATTAAAGGTCGAGGGCGTGTTCGCATATGGCTGCGCGCTCACAAAAAACAGGTGCAGGTCATAAACCCCCTGCGGCAGCGGAATGTTGTAGGAGAAATTCCCCTCGCGCCAGTGCTGAAAGAGCATCGGATCACTCGTGCGCCGCACCGGCCCATAGCTTTCCGGCCGGTCCCAGCTTCCGCCGCCGTGATAGTACTCGTCCGGCTGCCACACTGCGCCCGCGTTGTCGATCTGCGGTTTGCCCTTGTATCCCGCTAAGATGCGAAGCGGCATTTGAGCATAGGCCCCGGAGTGAGCCGCTACCCGAGGGAAAACTGCCTGCGCCGTTCCCGCAGCTGCGGTGAGTTGCCGGCGGTGCTGCCGGTAAATGAGCAAAGCGCCCGCGCCCACCAGCAACACCACCACAAGCGCCGCCGCAACCGCATACACACCAACGCGCTGGCTGCGAGGCGTCGGCTCCATCAGCTCTTCAACCGGCTTTTCGGCGTCCTCCGGCTGCTCTATGCCATCCTCTCGGCTATCCTCCTGCGGCTGCACGCGATGCGAAAACACCGGCACATACGACCCCGCCGGAATCGTGAACTGCACCGCATGGTCCTGGCCTTCCGTGTCGTAATACTTCTTGAGCCGCTTGCGCAGCCGGTGCGCCTCGACCCTGACAATCGCATCCTCGCCAGAGTTGAAGGTGCTCTTCGAGCGGTCAAACACCTCGGTGGCAATCTCGTACTCTCGCAGCTTCTCCGTTTCGCCTTCAAAGTACTTCTCGCCGATATAGGTGATCAGGCTGAGCATTCGGGAGGGCTTGGCCAGTGTCGCGGCAAACGCCTCCAACTCCCGGCGCTCGGCCTCCCTCGTCTCCGCATGAGAGAAACCATGCGCCGCCTGATACTTCTCTGACAACTCAAAACCTCTGCGTCCCGTGAAAAACGGGCGATGAATGCGCTTACATAAACGTTTTATCACGTTTCATCCCATCAAAGCATCCTCTGCAAACTCAACAACATACTCCCGTTGAAACGGGGCGCGTAACGGGTATGTACCACTTTGTACATAACGAACGTTGTCAGTCTTTTACTCCGGAATTTACCTTCCACCGAGTTTGCCGGAAGTGTGCCGGATCGATGCGGCACGCTGTCATGCATCCAGCCTCCACGTCACGCAGCCACCATCACCGTTCTCACTACTCCTCAGGTGCGAGAACGGTCCGCGTTACGCAACGGAGCCTGGGACGCCTGCCAAATCCGCAAACCTTTTCAGGAGAACCGAATGCAAAAGTGTTTCAGTCATTCCAGGACGGCCACGCATAAGTTTGAAAGAGGCCTTCCAACATCTCAGCCGGGCACGGGACGGAGTCTCTCCTCCAAAATCAGCCGCCCGGCAGTTTTCCTCGCTCTGATCCTTGCGCTGCTGTGCGTGCCTGCTCTGCGGGCGCAGACCACAGCCAGCCTCACCGGCACAGTCACTGATCCCACCGGCGCTGTCGTTCCCGGTGCAAAGGTTACGCTGACCAATGACGCCACCGGGGCAGTGCGCCAGACCGTCACCGACTCGGCCGGCGACTACAACCTGCAGGCGCTGCTCCCCGGCACCTACACCATTCACGTCTCTGAGAATGGCTTCCAGGCCTATGAACAGCATGGCCTCACGCTCACGGCCGGTGCCGCGGCAAAGCTGCCAGACGTCAAGCTGGCTCTCGGCAGCGCCACCCAGACCGTCACGGTGCATACCAACACCCAGATTCTTCCTACCGTCAGCGGTGAGCACTCCGTTGTCCTCTCCTCGCAGGACATTCACAAGCTCGCGCTCGGCAGCCGCGATCTCTCCGAGATGCTCAAGATTCTGCCCGGCGTCACCGTTTCGCCCAGCCTCAGCAACGGCCCGTCCTTTAATTTCACGCAGGTCAGCGCCGCGCAGAGCGCCATCAACAACGGCCTCTCCGCTAACGGAGCCCCCTACCGTGGCGGCACCACGCAGTTGCTCGACGGCGTCGACGTCAACGACCCGGGCTGCAATTGCAACGCCATCACGCTCATCAATCCGGATATGACCCAGGAAGTCTCTGTCGAGACCTCCAACTTCGGCGCGCAGTCTCCCTACGGCCCCGTGCTCGTCAGCACCATCAGCAAGTCGGGCGGTTCGCAATATCACGGCGAGGGCTACTTCTATGCCCGCAACGACGTGCTCAACGCCAACGACTGGCAAAGCAACCACCAGGGACTCCCGCGCGGCAGCGCCCACTACTACTATCCCGGAGGCAACATTGGCGGTCCCGTCCCCGGCACCCACAATAAGCTCCGCTTCTGGGGCGGCTATGAGCGCTTCCTTCAGAACACCGGCAACACCAACTTTCTGGAATCCTTCATCCCCACCCCGGACATGATGGCCGGCAACTTTGGCGACACTCCAGCCAATGCCTCCTTCTGCCAGGGCGCGAAGAACATCAATGCATCGCAGACCAACGGCTGTAATGACCTCACCGGCACCATCCTGCCCAACGGACACGCCACCGGTCCCGGCACCTCTTACGGCAGCACCATCCCGGCGCAGTTTCTGGATGCAGGCGCAAAGGCGCTCTCCAGCTTCTGGCCCAAGGCCAATGCCAATCCTTCCACCACGCCCGGCGGATACAACTACTACCAGGTGATTCCCGGCACGAACAATGGCTGGATGTATCGCCTCCGCGTCGACTACGACCCCAACCCCTCCACGCAGTTCTACGTCTCCTATCAGCAGACCTACAGCGCGGCGCTGGCCTCCGGCAACGGCGCGCACATTTACTGGACCCCGTATGCTTCCATCCCCTATCCGGGGGGCGGACTCTACGGCTACAGCTACACCAAGGCCATCGCCGCGCACCTGGTGCACACCTTTGGCCCCAATCTGACCAACGAACTCATCGCGGCCTGGGGCTACGGCAATTTCCCCACCGAGCCTAACAATCCCAATGCGGCCACCCGCAGCGGTCTGGGCTACCCCTACGGAACCATCTTCAGCACCGGCTCCAACGTTCTGCCCTCTTACAGCAGCGCCGGCTATGACACCTTCCCTGATTTCTCGCAGCCGGATTACTTTGAGAACTCCAGCCACAGCTTTGAAAACAAGAAGGAAACCCCCTCGCTGGCTGACAACGTCATCTGGCAGGTCAAAAACCACACCATCAAGCTCGGCGGATTCGCCGAAGAAGTCAGCAACGATCAGGGCGGAACCGAGACTCTGAACGGAAACTTCAGCAGCTTCAGCTTCGGCGGTACGGTCGCGCCTAACGTGGTCACCGGGCAGGCTGTCGGCTCGCCCAACAACCCCACCGCAAACTTCCTGATGGGCATTGCCTCCGGCTACAACGAAAACAACACCTCACAAAACCTCAACATGGCTTTCGGCGACTTTGCCGCCTACTATGACGACACCTGGCAGGCCACCCGGCGTCTTTCCATCGAGTACGGCATGCGCATCGAGCACATCGGCCACTGGTATGACAAGAGCAAGAACGGCGTAGCCGTCTTCATTCCGTCGCTCGTGGTGCCCGACTACAACGAGGGCCGTCTCTATCCCGGCGTTCGCTGGCACGGTGTCGATCCTGGCATTCCGTCGAGTGGCATGCCTAACCGTTTCGCTTATATGACGCCGCGCATCGGCGTTTCGTATGACATCTTCGGCAACGGCAAAACCCTGCTCCGTGGCGGATGGGGCATCTTCCGCTTCACCAACCAGCCCAACACCAACTCGGTTCTGACTGCGCAGGAGGTGCTCGGATACAACCTGCCGAGCGGCAACAGCATTTTCCTCTCGCAGGCCGGCCAGGCCGGCCAGCAGGGTGGCCTCGCCGGACAAGGCAGCGCGCCCGGCATCTCCATTCCCACGGCGGACTGCAGCGCCGCCACCGGATGCATCAACAACACCGTCTACGCTGACAATCCGCTCGACGATCAGATTCCAGACTCCACCGCATGGAATGTGACGCTCGATCAGCAGTTGCCTAACAGCCCGTGGTGTAAGTGGCGCTTTTCCGGCACGGCGTCGGCCGGGTGCGGAGCAACGTTTTTGTCGGCCGGACTTGGCGACAGCGGACATTCGGTCTTTCTGAACGCCGATGGCGATCCTGGCGCCGTATGAACAGCGCAAAAA
>Ga0123519_10000810_pt1 | contig 54982 bp, 47 predicted proteins | sample YelNatPaOPRAMG02_FD_87396 | JGI IMG/M metagenome (GOLD analysis project Ga0123519, IMG submission 87396) | Hot spring microbial communities from Yellowstone National Park - Yellowstone National Park OP-RAMG-02 (version 2) | ecosystem: Environmental > Aquatic > Thermal springs > Hot (42-90C) ...
AATGGAAGTGGGACTTCAACGATGACGGCGTGATAGACTCAACTGTTCAGAATCCAAAATACACATACACCAAGGCTGGAACATATAGCGTTACGCTTACGGTATCAGGACCTAACGGAAGCAGTACGGCGATTAAGACTGGGTATATAACGGTTACGGCGCCTGTGAATGAGCCACCGAGCGCCTCGTTCAGTGCAGCTCCTGTTAGCGGCGAGGTGCCTCTCACTGTCAAATTCACGGACAAGTCAACAGGGACTATTGACAGTTGGTACTGGGATTTTGGGGACGGAACAAGTAGCACAGAACAGAATCCGACACACATTTACACATCGCCTGGGAAATATACTGTAACTTTGACTGTAAGCAATGCTGCGGGCAGCAACACTGATACGAAGGCTGATTATATAAATGTAACTCCCAAGAGTGCAGTTGAGTTGCTTGCGGCGAACTTTACGGGTCCGATTTTGAAAAGTGGTTGGAAGCGGAATTGTGGATGGCGGTTCGTCTGCAAGTCCGATATTGCCATAACCAAGGTTATGTTCTACGGGAACTATGCTTCCAAGGTGACCATCTGGGACGACAATGGAAACCTTCTTGCTTCTGTTGCTGTTACAGGAAGCGACAAATGGGGTGAGGCGGAATTGAGTTCTCCGCTTGCTCTTTCTGCGGGTCGGGCTTACAGGCTTGCTGTTTACACACCGACGGACTTCTGGTATGTGGAAGCAGGCAAGTACACTTCAAGCGCGGATATCACCATCACGAACGGTTGTTATGGCGCTTGGGAATCGGAAGGTTTTCCGAGCATTTTACAGACTTGGGCGGTCTTCGGATTAGTGAACTTCAAATACACGAAATAGAGATTATGTGATATTCATCTGTTTTTTCAAGGACGGATTGTCGAATTCAAGTTTTGATACTGCCGATAGTGGAGACGACGAAGCGGAACTTGCCGTTTGGGAGTCGTGGGATTGAGTCTTTATACTCGATGTTGATTCTCATTTTTCGCCCGATTCTTTCTTGCAGTCTAACGAGTCTTCTCTCAGACCTATTATAGATGTTTGTTATAGGATTTGAGGAAGAGACGGAGCATAAGCGCAGCCCAGAGTTTAAGTGAATTGTCTCGTTTACCGCTTCTATGTTCTGTTAGCAATTTGCGTAGTTCTTCGACATTGAGTAGACCTGATTCGTCAGGTAGAAGGAGTAATCCGTCGAAGGTGGTTCGCAACTCGTGGTTGATTAGATAGGCAGTTGGCGGATTGAAACCTATTTTTCTTCGCTTGAAAACGGTTCGGGGTAGACGGGCGCCAAAGATGCGTTGAAGAGCATATTTTTGCCTATGAGGTTTATAGAGTACTTTTGCGGGAAGAGCAACACAAAATTCGACGAGTTTTTGGTCACAAAACGGGGCACGGACTTCGAGTCCGTGGGCACTGCTCATTCTGTCAGTGTATTGGAGGATATTGAAAGGAAGGAAAGAGACAATATCAACTGCTGCGGCTCTTGAGAGTGGGTCTAATCTGCGGAAGCGATTGAAGAGGGAAAGGATGAATTCTTCAGGGTTATAGTAAGAGAGAATATAGGCAGCCTCACCACGAAGGAGAGTTTTAAGTTCTTCGCGATTGAAATAACTGTTCCATATAGTATAGGCTTTTTCGGGGGATTCTCCGAGTGATAACATAAACTCGTGATAGCGTCGTAAGAAGTGCTGGTTATCCTCTCCCTCGAACGGGACGATAGCGTAAAGCAAGTCGCCGAGCGTTTTTCGCAGAAGGCGTGGTAGGAAAGAGATTTTTGAGAAGAGGTTGTACCCATAGTGGCGTGGGTAACCGAAGAAGAGTTCATCACCGCCGTCCCCTGCAAGCGCGACTTTGACAAACTGCCGAGTTGCCTTTGCAAGACGATAGGTAAGAAGCGCAGTTGGATTGCCAAAAGGCTGTCCGAAATGGGACAGGATTCTTAATAGCAAATCTTCTTCTACAAAAGGCTGTGAGATAACGGATATGCTTGTAAGACCAAGGTGATTAGCCACTTCTTGAGCAAATATAGTCTCATCGTTTATAGGTAAGTCTGGGAACGAGACCGTAACCGCCTTTATCTTCTTACCAGCCAATGCGGCGATGGAACTTGAATCGACGCCACCTGAGAGAAATATTCCTACTTCAACATCGGCGGTAAGACGCATTCGGACAGATTCTTCAATTAGAGTTTCAAGATGCTTATAAACATCCTCTTTTTCTTGAGAGTGTTCTTCAGGGAGATTCCAGTATCTTCGTATCGTTAAGTTACCATTTTGGTAAATGCCGTAATGAGCGGGTGGAAGTTCAAGTATGTCTTTGAAGAAGGTGTTTGGCGGAACAGTGTAACCATAGTGAAGGTAGTCAATCATACCAACGAGATTGAGTTCGTTTGAGATGAATTCCCACTTACGCAGGGCTGCAATTTCCGACGCGAAGGCAAAGAGAGAGCCCTTACAGGCGTAGTAGAACGGCTTTTTGCCGAGACGGTCGCGAGCAAACCAACAACTTCCGCTTCGTGAATCATAAAGCGCAAATGCAAACATACCATGGAATCTCTCAATTGAATCGGTTCCCCACTGCTCGTATGCGTGTAGCACGACCTCACTGTCAGATTTTGAGCGGAAACGATGACCTAATTTTTCGAGTTCGGAGCGGACATCAGCGAAGTTATATATCTCGCCGTTGAAGACTAAATAGAGCGTGCCGTTTTCGTTAGGCATCGGCTGATTGGCAGCACTTGAAAGGTCAATGATAGCGAGCCGTCTGAATCCGAGCGTTGCAAGCGGCTTCGTGAAGGACACAATATCTTCGGAGTCAGGACCACGATGAGCAAGCTCTGAACACATCTTACGAATGGTAAGCTCATCATTAGCGCCAATGATTCCACAAATACCACACACCGTGACACTTCCTTAGTGATTAAGGATGCTTACCCCTCGAAACGGTTTTTGGTACGCTCTTGTGAATACGCAACTCGTAGATTTTCATATCGGTATAGAACTCTTGTACTGCCTTATGCAGGCAGAAGTAAAGTCCTGCGCGTCCGTCCAAAAATCCTAACCGAAAGATGTAAAACCAAATTAAAATAGCGAGCGGTTTGAACGGAATCCAACGCCAAATGCGCTCCTTTATGAACCTCCTTCTCTCCGCAGGTTTTCCAAAAAGCCGTCCTTTAAGCAGTCTCCTGTCTTTTCCGCCGCCATACCAGCGTTCGAACCGCTCTTTCGCCTCCAAATCGGAATATTTATTGTGCCTGTCGAGAAAGAACCAAAGCGGTTTCCTGTCGTGATGAATGATATCCGCAAAAAGATAGCCAACTTTCCCCTGAACAATCGGATGCTCATGCACTTCTCGCTCTTCCCATCTACCCTTCTGACGATTGAAAAGAATAAACTTCCACTGCGGATAACCTGCGGCGTGTTTAATCCACTTACCGAGAAATATGTAACGGCTGCGGATGTAATAGCCATCAAATTTTCCAGAAGCAATAGCCTGTTCAATCGCCTCTTCAAGCCCATCAGTTGCTACTTCATCAGCATCGAGAAATAGAACCCAGTCAGTCGGAATTCGCAGATTATCCAAAGCCCAATTCTTTTGACGAGCGTAACCCTCCCATTTATGCTGAACGACTTCTACCTTCGGAGCATACTCTTTCGCTATATCTGCAGTCTTATCAGTGCTGAAACTGTCTATAACAAAAATCTTTTCTGCCCAAAGCACACTCTCAATGGCATAGCGGATGTTCACTTCTTCGTTGTATGTTTGTATTAGAACAGTGATTGGCATTACCTTTCCTTTACTGCGACTACCATCAAATTCATAGCAAGAGGTGAAATGCGTCCAAGTCTATACAGGCGTATGATATTCAGTCCTGCTTTTTTTAGGATGTTTGAGAGGGAGCGTTTGGTGAAAAAACGAATATGGGATCCCGTTACATCAAAGTGGCTCTCAAAATTTAATAGTGCTATAATAACATTTTTAAGAAGCCCGTGGTAGGGAACTGAACAAAAGAAATAGCATCCGTCCTTTAGCACTCTGCACGCTTCCGTCACAGCACTTTCTGGGTCGAGGAGGTGTTTAAGCACATCAAAACAGATAACCACATCAAAAGTAGCATCCTGAAAGGGTAGAGATTCTGCACAAGACAGAACCCCTGTCGAGAGATTGAGTGAAGAAAGCCCGTTTCTAAGAGCCACTTCTGATATGTCTAAGCCGACCGCCAAGTCTATTCGCCGTTTCGACCGCAATTGTCGAATCGTCTCTCCGTTACCGCAACCAATATCAAGAAGTGCTATCCCTTCGCCAACCCATTCCGCGACTATTGCTGCCCTGACAGGCGTCAATGGGTCGTGTAAAGGAGGAGCACCTTCCTCTCGTGACCAATAACGCTCATAGTAGTTCTTGTACTCTTTACTCATAAAGATAATGTCCGTCAAAGTTGCGGAGAAGATTAGGGTCCCAATATCCAAATCCTATTACACCAACTTTTATCACATCTAAACTCCTAACGATGCCATCTCAGTCTTTATATGCGCAGTCCAGGTGACCCTTTCAAGCGCATACCCCGTTCGCTTTTCTCTCGGCTTTTCACTTTCTATGGCTTCTATAATTCTATCCGCACAATCCCTAACATAAACAGAATACACATATAAATCCCTTACAAGCGAAAGAAGTGTTCGCAGTTCCGGCAGGTTGTAATGTCGCATCTTCTCCCTTTCAGGTGGATTTCACGAAGTCGGTTGGCTTTTTCTCCAAACCACACATCTTCCACGCTTTGTTCTGCCAAATTCCCAATAGATAATGACCTTTTCCAATCTACGCAGCAAGCAACCGCAATGCCATCAAATGCAACTGCCATCTCTAACCAAAGCAAAACACAGGGAATTCTTCGGGATAGATACTCGAATCGTTGTCTTGCGCCTTTTAAATCCACTGCTCCCTGCCAATCGCGTGCTATGGCAATGCGCACAAAATCCACTTTCTTTTCCCAGTACTTTTTGAACTTTACCTCATCTTTACGATTATACTCGAAGCGGACGAAATTAACAAGAGTTGCTGGGGTGTTTAGCCCTCGTCTCGCTTTCTTTTCGAGAAAATTGGATATGTTGGAAATGACCGTCTCATACGAGAGCCCTTTACGGATGCTTTCGTATGTTTGCTTATCATATCCGTCTACACTGAACTCCAATTCGTGAAGACCCGTATCCAAGAGCCGTTCTGCTGCCTCATCATCCAACAACGAGGCATTTGTGACCATTTTGGTTCTCAGTCCTGCCCGCACAGCATAAGTTAACTTTTCGTATATCTTCTTATCCAGCAAAGGCTCTCCAAGTCCAGTAACCACAACATTTCTAACGCCCAGACCCGCACATTCGTCAATAATCCTTTTGTAGAGTTCAATCGGCATTTCTCCTTTTTTTCTCTTCGACAAAACATAAGGACACATTACACACCTTGCATTGCATATGTTTATAGGCTCAATGTGAACCGTAACCGGAGGACGATTCCGATGAAGTGATATCTTCGCTTTAGCCAAGGTGGAGAATAGGACGCGTCCTATGCACGAATTGACCACTTCTGAATGTTCAATATGTTTAATCAGCCTCATATATATTTTCTTGCCGGCTTCAAGCGCTTTTTGCTTGATAGTTGTCATTGTTTCATTTCCCTTTCACCACCTCCATAACTCTGCGAAGATGTTCTTGCCAGGTAAAACGGGAAATAAGCGTGTTCGAGTCTTGTCGCTGCGTAGTGCTCGTTAATGCTTCAATTATTTTATCGGCGCAGTCGGTAGGGTCAAGCGGTTTGAAGTATGAAGCAGTATCACCGAGTATCTCTCGGTTTACAGGCGTATCAGCCGCTACTATATTTCTTTCTTGTGCTAAAGCTTCTACCATTGGGTAACCAAACGATTCTAATATTGATGCCCATATTATTACATCAGACAAAGCCAAAACGCGGATTAGTGTTGAACGAGGGCACATCCCTAATGGCAATATAGATTCTTGTAATCCAAGACAAGAAGCAAGAGATATAAGTTTTTTGTGCAAATGGCTGAGTTCATGGTTATGTATATATTCGTCTCTCTCAAAGTCAACAAATATGACTAATCGAAGATGTTGTATGGCATGCTGGTTGATAACTTTTTCGATAGCCCGAAAAACTGTGTCGAAATTCTTATAGAGCGTGAGTAATGTTGGATATACGAGCCATTTCTCACCAGGTTGTTTCCGTATCGGAAGGGATTTATCATCACAGGCTGGTTCGGAAGCGTAGCCGTAATAGGCGTACGCCCATTTCTTGCGTGGGATTCGGTAGTAAGCGCCAACGATGTCGCGCATAGTTTTCGTCGGTGTCAAAATCACATCCGCCAACCGAATGTTCAGAAGCGTCAACAATCGGTGAAAAAACAATTCAAGGTTATCTTTTATAGGAGTCCATTTGAGAAGGCGCATCAAGTATCGTGGTCCGAATGAAGATGAGTTTCGCAAGAGCACGACTTGCCGGCAGGGAGCATACAGCGTGCCGAAATGGCCTGCTGAAAATAGCACATCTATTCGGTTCAAGATGATGAAAAGCGGCAGATACAGATGTTGCCATATTAAGCGGTGAAAAATGGATTTGACTGCGAAGTGACTGGTGAGAATCATTATCCGTGGCGGCAAGTTCCATTTTTCTTCTTCTTTCACCTTCGGATGGACGAAGATGAACCATTCGTTTGTTTTATCAACTTCTGGGAGAGTGCGGACGAAATGGCGGATGTAGGTTCTGCCTCCTCCGACGCTTGTTCCCACCATCTCCATCAAGATTCGCTTCGGTCTTTTCATAAAGAGACCCTTTCTCTGGGTTAAAGCAATGAGTAACGATTATTTTCAGCATCGGTTGTATCCTTATTAACCACAGAGCAGCGAAAGAAGGAGGAATGGACGGATAAAGCGGAAAGTCCCCAAAAAAGCAGACTACCCGTATTCCCAAAACCAAATGTCGTTCCCTCAACTATTGAGATGACCATAAAGGAGACTAATATAGCAACGATGGACGCGTATATAGAATCCTTAGTAGCACTCCAATTGCGCCACGCTGCTATAACTCCGTGTGCTTGTGTCAAAATGAACAACAGAAATCCTACCACTCCCAGTTCTACAAGGGCTGCAACATAAGAACTGTGTCCGGGTCTTCCTAAAAATACTCCTATTCCTATGTCAGAGAAGATGAGGTATTGTCCTTTTAACCCCACTCCCCAGATTGGGGCTTGTTCAAAGAGGTACATAGAACTTTCCCATATATTCATCCGACCTGTTGTAAAGTCAGTTTCTATTCTTGATGCTCTCCTTAAACTTTCAATAGCCCTACCCTCATTTATCGTGACATCGGCAGAAACAGTTAACAGAGCGAGAAGAAGCGTAACAGTCAGTGCTTTGCGAGATGACATTGCAAATAAGATGAGCAACCCTACGACAGCCCCAACCCAAGCAGAACGAGCATTTGTTGCAAGAATTATCATTCCTGCTATAGCAGAGCATAGCATTAATAGTAACTTCCGCATTCCTCTATTCTTCAAGGCAAGCGCAGCACAACTAAGAAGAACAGGTAAAACCATTACTCCCACATATCCCCCTCGTTCCATTGTTCCCGTAAAACGCAATTTTTTCAGAAGAAGGTAAGAAGGGTCCTCAAGAAGCAGTAAGAGATTAAACATCATAAAAGGAACGGCAATAAGAAGGTATGTGCGTAGAAACCATATTGGAGAATTCCCTTTGTTTTTCAAAAATGATGGTAAAGCAACATAGAAAAAAATAAATCCTCCAAGAAAAGTAAGGGTTGTAAGAAAACTCTCTGTTTTGTATCTGCTTGCAATAGAGGAAATTAAACACCACCCAATCAGAAGCGGTATTTCCGGGCAGAATCGAAAGGACTTTGCAATCTCGTTATAAATGCGACTACCTCGGGCGAGAAACAAGAAGAGGACAAAAGCACCTAATGTTGCCCATTTGATGGTGTATAAATCTATAGGAGTTTGGATAAACTGGGATAAGGTGAAAAGTCCGAATAGAAAGACGAGCATTGAAGACAAACCGTGTTGTAGGAAAAGAAGTAGAAGAGAAAGACTTCCACATATGACTATGAAGGCATAAAAGGGCCAATTACTCATATATTTGTTTTCCTTTAAGTATCGCTCTTTTCTTCGGATTCCTATGACGAATATCGGCGCCTACACATCTTTTTCCCATTCTTCTCTGGGCTTGACAAGCGAAGGAATAATGTATGAAAGAGCCCCAAAATAATCGTCCTTTTTGCAATCTAATTTGTAAAAAAAGAATTAATAAAAGAATATATACAAGCGTTACGCTAACGCATGCTACTACCGCAAGCAGATGCTCACTTTGTATTTTCACAAATTGCCTCCCTCTAACCAACAGGCTTTCTACCAAAATACCTTTCGAGGTAGTAGGTAAGGACGCAGACCGCCCAGACCCGCGACCAGTGAGTTTTCCCAGCTTCAAACTTCCGCCACAAATGAGTAAGTCCTTTTTCCGAGAAAATCTCTTTCGAAGCGCTGAAAAACATCTCCTTCACATCAAAAAGCAAGTGCTTTCGAAACCAAATCTCGAATGGGAATGTGAAACCCATCTTCGGACGCTCAACGCATTCTCGCGGAATAGAACCTACCGCATCCACGAGTAGATACTTCTGCCGATTGCCGATTCTCGTGTCAATAGGCAATGAAAGAACATACTCGACGAGATGGTGGTCAATGAGCGGTTCGCGAATCTCAAGCGAGTGCGACATACCCATAGAATCTGCATCGCGAAGCAATTGGTTGCGCATATAAACCTGAAGTTCGAACACTTGATGCGCATCAATAAGTGAAGAGCAGGGTTTGTCAGCGATAAGACTGGAAAGATATTCAAGAGGGTTGAATTCCGTCTCTTTTAGGAAATCGTGGTTGATGATGGTTTTCAGCGTTCTGTCGACAATGCAGCCGCGCTGGGCAAGATAATATCGTGCGGAAAGGTTGCCGCGGAGAAACGGAACAGGGGCTTTGTCTTTCGGATGGAGTCGTGCGAGAAATCTAATGAATGGACGCAACAGAGACAACATCTTGATAATCTGAATCTGTTTCTGAACCTCTCGGAAGGAATCATAACCGAGGAAGACCTCATCGCCGCCGAGACCCATAAGCACGACGGTCAAGCCTGCATCTTTTGCCGCTTTTGAAACGAACCAAGTATTGATTCCGTCAGCCGTGGGCAGATCCATCGAGTCGAGTGAATTGCGCCACCGCTGGCGGAAATCTCCCGCGGTCAACAGAATTTCAATATGCTCGGAGTTTATCCGTTTTGCGACAGCAGAAGAGTAACGACTTTCGTCGAACCGTTTCTCTTCGAAAACGATGCTTATTGTCTTGAGCCGCTGACCTGTTGCTGCTGCGACGCATGCGATAGCGCTTGAATCGATGCCGCCTGACAGAAACACTCCCAAAGGCACATCGGAGATAAGGCGGAGTTTTACGCTTTCTTGTAAGAGTTCTCTGACTTGCGCTACTGCTTCATTTGGAGAGACATCTTTTGTCCCTTGCTGTGGGAAGTGCCAGTAACTTTCCTTAAGAAGAATCTTGCCTCGTTCGACGATGAGATAATGCGCCGGCTCAAGCAGACGAATCCCGTCAATCAGCGTTAAGGTTTCAGGACAGGCGCCGAAGTTAAGAAAACCGACGACTCCATCAGGATTGACCTTTCGGGGGATAAGTCCTGAAGCGAGCAAAGCGCGCACTTCCGAGGCGAAAATAAACAGTCCATCTTTTTGGTAATAATAAAGCGGCTTAACACCGAGCCTGTCACGCGCCAGAAATAATCGTTTTTGGTTCTCGTGCCACACCGCAAATGCGAACATACCGCGCAGCCGTTCTGCGCATTTTTCGCCCCATTGTTCATATGCGTGAATAATGACTTCTGAGTCAGAGTTTGAGCGGAAGCGATGTCCGAAACTCTCTAATTCCGTGCGCAGTTCCTTGAAATTATAGATTTCTCCGTTAAAAACCAATTGCAGAGAAGAGTCTTCGTTTGTCATCGGCTGTGCGGCGGCAGGCGAAAGGTCAATGATAGCAAGCCGTGTGTGTCCCAAAACACAGTCGTTATTTTTCGAAATGTAGATTCCTTCTCCATCAGGTCCTCGATGCTTCATCGCGTCCATCATTCGCTTGACAGGTTCCTGTCCGTTTGAAACCCCTACAACGCCAATCAGTCCTGCTATTCCACACATATTCTTTGTAATCTTTCACCACGCCCTCTGTTTCCGAGAATTCTCCACTTAAACGAAAAAATTGCAACAGTTATTGACTATTCGAGAAACGGTTTTCTAACAGGAGGCATCTCATCGCTGATGTGAGATAAAGATATGGGCTCGGCAGGACTCGAACCTGCAACCAACGGATTATGAGTCCGCTGCTCTGCCATTGAGCTACGAGCCCACACTGCTATTTTTTTATAACTCAAAAGACAGTGATTGTCAAGTTATAATCTGGTTATGAGGAAAACGAAGGAATATGAATCGAAACTGCCAAACGGATTGCGCAAAAAAAGAGAGAGAATGAAAATCTATATCGAGAAGCTGGCGCTCGGATTCGAACCGAGAACCTGCGGTTTACAAAACCGCTGCTCTGCCGTTGAGCCACGCCAGCGATACAAGCAATCTTTTACAAAAGCGTTTTGTAGCACATCGCAGGATACGCACCGAGACTACCTTCTGCCCGCCTTTTCTCTCACCCGTGCCTCACAACGCTCGATGTTCCCCGTTATTCCAGAAAACGCTTCATTAGCCCTCATTCCTTGCAGGAACTGTAAAGCCTGTTCAAATTGACCTGCCGAAATCAACCGTTCTATCTTCCTGTTCATTGCCGTCACCGCCCAAGAGTTTATGAAAGCCTCTATGCTGTCTTTTAGTTCGGAGATGCCAAGCAATTCGGTACATCTGTTAATCGCCTTGTCGAAATCACCGCTCTCGGTTAAATCGCTCATCTCCCTGTCAAGCACAGCAACAGCCATCGTAACTACCATTCTTAACGACCAGACCCACGGCTTTTGTTTTTCCTCTGCTGATGCTTTATCCGTCTCTTCTTCTCCAATCGAATGGTGTCTATCCTTGCAGACATTTATTGCCCGCACAAGCGTTTGAAACGCGTTGTTGAAATTCGATTCGTTAGCGAATTTTACCGCTTCTTGAAGCGCATTTTTCGTCTCATCAGGTAATTTATCGCGATTCTCGAGCACTTCTTTATACTTCAAAACCTCACTGTAAGGCGCAGTCTTCTCGAGTTCAGAAGGCAACTTGTTCAATTCGTTCAATGCGGCTCCGTAGTCACCCCGAATCAGTATCGCCCGCATATTCTGCAACGCCTTTTGAATCGGCTCATCCGCTACCTCGTCCAACATATTTATCAATTTCGCTCTCTTTGAATCAAGGTCTCCTATCTTGCCGACATATTGAGTTCCTACCAGTTTCTCTCGTAACTTTTCAATCTCTCTTATGTACTCCATAATCTTCGTCGGATTCGTCGTATCCACACTCTTCTCGTATTCCGCAAACTCTTTAAGAGCCTTTTCAGCCTCCGCGTCCAATCGTTCACCCGTTACCTCCTCCTCTGTCGGCTGCGCCGTCTTCCCGCATCCAACCACAACCATCACCGCCAAGATGATAAAACAGAACCATTTCATACTTTTCTCCCTCCTACTCTATAATTTACTTCTTTCTCGAATAGACCTTTGTCCGCTTGTCAACTGCATAAATCTCCCTGACTTCACCCTTCTGCACGAGAACATAATCGCCGCTCTCATTTTTGAGAACAATATAATCATCAGTGGCATAGTCAACTTTTCCCCACTCCCACCAATCGATGAGATTGTCTTCGTCAACACAAAGAACCTGAACCTCTTTCCCTATAAGCTCCTGGAACTTCACCTCTATTCCTCCAATAACTATTTCAAGAAGGAATCAAATATAATAGCAAAATTAAACTCGTGCAAGACAAATCCTCAATCTGAATCAAACGAAACTCGGGTAAACTGTTACATCTCCACAACAACAGGAGACTTTTTGTCTTGACAAAACCACATCACTTACAAAAAATAATTAGATTTTAGGGGCGATTAGCTCAGTCGGTTAGAGCGCTTGCTCGACAAGCAAGAGGTCAGTGGTTCGAGTCCACTATCGCCCATTGTTAATAGAAAAATTTTCTTGCTTTTGCCTTCTTCTTAACTTAAAGTTTTAACCGTTAGATTTGTCGAAATGTGAATAAGGTGGAATATCCTTATTTTGAACAATAGGCTTTTTGGAGGTTTTGTTATGAAGATACGGTTGTTTTTGTGTGCTATGCTCGTGCTCTTCTGTGGTGCGTTGATGGCACAAGAAACGGAGGGCACTAAGACCGAAGGAGAGAAGACCGTGAGTGAAAAAACAGAAACGCCTAAAGCTGAACCCCCTAAACAAGAAGAGGCACAACCAAAACCTGAGACTCCAATTGAAGAGAAAGAAGGAACGCTGTTTGGGATTCTCAAACTGAACATTGCATGGTGCGGTATTGCGAAGTTCGATTACTATTCGTCTGACAACACAGTCAGCATATTGCAGGACGGAGCGGTCGTTTACGATAAGGTTAGCGTCCATGATACATTCTCAATGAGAGCGGCATACCTTTATGCGACAGGTAGCGTCGGCGACTTAAAAGGCTCTCTTCTCCTCAACTTCGTTAACAAAGACTCGAATCCTGTTTGCTGGTGGTATATCGAGTTCCCGCCTTTCTCCGAACTAAAGGAATACCTCAAAGTCCGCGCTGGGCAGTTCATAAAACCGTTCGGAAGGCAGCCGCAAACATTTCCATATGAACTGACATTCGCAAGATATGGACAGATTCTCGGACGGCTCTTCGATAATGGCGCAGGCTTCTACGATGCTGGTGTCTCATTCTTAGGCTCAAAAACTTTTGAACTCGCTAAGATTGACTTTAATTTCAAGTATGAACTCGGAATCTTCAACGGCGAGAAGATGAATACCTCCGATACAACAGACCAGAAAGCCATCTGCGGAAGAGTAGAATTCGCTTCCAAGAAGATTACAAGTTGGGTCAAAGCGGATATGTTGTCCTTCGGTTTCTCATACTTCAACGGCGGACCAAGATTTATGAACGACGCATACAACACGAAGTTCACGGAAAGAACATATTTCGGAGCAGACTTGGAATTCCGCTGTATGCAGAAGAGGCTCAGTATCTTGTTCGAATACGCCAGCGGAACGGATGACCTTTCCTATATCGACTCCGTAACACACATACCGATGGTTGAACTCAATCGTCCTACCGATGGTTGGTTTGTTGAATTAGGCTACTTCGTATATGTCAATAAGAAACTCGCATCTGAGAACGCGCCTCTTCCTGAACTTCGAAAACGCCCGTTCGGTCTTCAGATTGCAGCCTTGCTCGATGTGCTGAATTTGGCGTCCAACCCGAAGATGTATGTAGCCACTGGCGAATATCAGCGTCCAATGAACATCTACGGACTCGCCATCAACTACGATATTAGATGGAATCTTAAACTTCAGGTTGTCTTCACGAGACTCGACTACGGCAGATATTATAGCGGTCTTTATTCTGGAGTCGACGATTTCTCAAAGAACCGTATAACCGTTCAGTTGGGCTTCATCGCCTTCTGATTGAAAAAACGGTCCTGTGTAGTTATAATCGAAGCCGACTATAACGGTCGGCTTCGATTTTTTATCGGTTTTATTGGGATGATGACTATGAACAGTCTTCAAACAATTTTAAGACAACTTCCAAAAATGGATGTCCTCCTTGCATCGGCAACAGAACTTCTCAAAAGATGGTCTCACAAGCGCATTCACGAAGCACTTAAATCTGTGCTCAAGAACTTAAGAGAGAGAATTCGTAATGGAGAGACGCCTGATATAAGCCCGAAGGCGATTCTCTCGGAGGCTGAGTCACTTTTGAAAAAGAAGACTTCTGTATTTGTGGTTCCTGCGATAAACGCAACAGGAACAGTTCTTCACACAGGGCTTGGCAGAAGCGTTCTTCCGCGTGTCGTGCTCGATGATATCTATAGATTGCTTCGCGGTTATTCGGTCCTTGAAATAGATAGGGAAACAGGAAGAAGATGTAGTCGAATCGAGCGGCTTTCTGAGATGTTATGCGAGGCTTTCGGCGTGGAATCTGCGCTTGCCGTCAACAACGACGCATCCGCCGTAATGCTCACATTGAACACGCACGCCAAGGGAAACGAAGTCATCGTTTCGCGCGGGGAACTTGTAGAAATCGGCGGCTCGTTCAGACTGCCCGAAATCATTGCCGCAAGCGGAGTCAAACTCGTTGAGGTCGGCACTACGAACCGAACCCGTCTTGAAGACTATGAAAACGCCATATCAGATGCGACGAAGATTCTCCTTAAAGTTCATCCGTCGAATTATCGCATCGTCGGCTATACAGAAGATGTCCCATCTGACGCCCTCGCCCAACTCGGAAAAAGATTCGGACTCCTTTTCATCTACGACCTTGGTTCAGGCGCTGTTATTGAACTCGGTGAACCAACAATCAAACACGCAGCCTCATCCGGTGCAGACATCATCACCTTTTCCGGAGACAAACTCTTCGGCGGCTGTCAAGCAGGAATAATCCTCGGCAAAGAATCGGCTGTAGCACCTCTGCGTAAAAACCCGCTTTACCGTGCGCTCCGTCTCGACAAAATAAAGATTGGGATTCTTGAGCGGGTCGTTTCTCTGTATCTGAACAACGCCATTGATGAGTTCCCAATGCTGAATCTCATAAAAGAGCCGCCAAAGAGAGCAAGGCTTCGTGCGATGAGAATCCTGCGCAATCTTCCGCGCAATCTTTCTGCGAGTTTTGCGGTCGTCAAATCTGAAGCGGAAGTCGGTGGCGGCTCTATGGCTGCTGTCAAAATCCCCTCCTATGCGCTCGCCATCAAACCTCACAACATCAACGAGGAAGAACTTGCTAAAAGGTTGCGTCTGTATGAGCCGCCTATCTTCGTGAGAACGACAAACGGTCAGGTGCTTGTAGACACGAAAACGGTGTTCGACGACGAAGTAAAAACCATCGCCGGAGCGATTACTTCTGTCCTCTCTGAAGGATAATCGGATTTGGAAGAAACTGGCGGAGTTTATCCGCCACATCTCGTCGTTCGCACTTTGCGCATAAAGTTATTCGACGGTTTGTCAAGTCTTCAAGGTGCTTTATCAGAACATCTCCGCGAATCTCCGCTCCACATTTCTGACAATAAGTTCGCTTAAGAGGAATCAAGCTGAGAACCTTTTTGAAGCGCACACCTTGCGGACAGGCACTTTCACAGGCTGAACATTCAAGACAGAGTGCGAAGCCTTGAATAGTGTTAAGAGGCTCTCCAAGTCTAATCCTTCGGATGATTGCACGCGGAGTATTGTTTGAGATGAAATCGGGATAGAAATCCCACATCGGACAGACTGCGGAACAAGTGCCACAAAAGTTGCAGAGTTCAATACCGCCTTCCATCATCTCGCTTCCACTTCTTTCTCTTTCACCGTCCGATAGACCGTAATGACGCAGTCAGGACACATCAATGCGCAGAAAGCGCAACCAATACATTTTTCCGCCGCGATAACCTCCGGCGGATTGACCCCGCGGAGATTCAGTCTTTTGGAAAACGCAAGGCATTTATTCGGACATGCAGCAATACATAATCCACAGCCTTTGCATCTCTCCTCATCAATCTCGATTCTTCCCCTTGCCATAATTTGGAACCCCTCCCCAAGAGAGTTTCTTTTTTAATGTTTCAAAGAATAAACCATTTTCAACAAGTAAAAATCTGCGCTCCGATTTTTCTATCTTCACTTCGTCGTTCTGTCGAAGCGGAATGCTCGTCTGTCCATCCATCGCAAGCACCATACGCACCCTTCCGTCTGCAACCTTAACGGTTACAACGGAGTCATCAGGCAAAACAAGAGGTCTGTTCGTCAGCGTATGAGGATTAATCGGCGTGACTACCATCACAGGGGTATCAGGCGGCACCACAGGACCTCCCGCAGAGAGCGAATATGCTGTCGAACCCGTAGGTGTTGCGACGAGTACGCCATCACCTGCAAACTCCGTGATGAACTCTCCGTTCAAGAGAAACTCAAGATGGGCTATGCGCGTTGCCCCAGAACGAATAACCGCCATCTCATTTAGAACATAACCTTTCTTCCTTCTCGAAGTAAGTGTTACAGCGAACATCACTCTTGCGGACGGTTCTGGAACCTTTTTAATCCACTCCTCTACCTTCACGCGGAATTCATCCATTTCGAATTCGGTTAGGAAACCGAATCTGCCGACATTCACACCGACAACAGGAATCAGAGCGCCTCGTAGCATTTGAGCCACACGCAAGATAGAGCCATCGCCGCCAAAGACGAAGACTATGTCTATTCCTTTGGTTTCGAGTGTTCTGATAAGACCTAAGTCAACGAATACGACTTCCGCAAGAGGCTGAAGAATCTTAAGCGCCTCATCAAGAGCGTTCTTTATTCTTTCGTTTTCTCTGTTACCTGCGACCATCACTCGCATACAACACACCCAACCAGAAAACAGCAACTCAAAAAGCCACTTTCGAACCTACAAGCCACCGAATAGCAAATTCTATCTCTTCTACTGTCAGTCACTAATTCATATTTCATTTTTTGCTTACAAGTTTTTGCTTACAAGATAGTCTCTCTTTGTTCTTGAAGAAGTGAAAGTTGTGTCTGTATATTTTCCATCTCATATTTTCTCATATTCAAATTTTCTCATATTCAAACGATATTTCTCTCCAATCTTCCCTTTACTCAACCTATCAAGAATCAAATTAGTCTTTTAAGTACACTTTATCGAGATAACTTTCAATGCTATTGTTAGCCATTCTCATATATATCCTTCATTATAGCATCGTACAACTTTGCTCGTCTTCTGTAATTTCAATAAACAATGTCTTCCATAATAAACATCCATTCCACTACTTTCAATAGAACATCCACTTTGGCTCCTGTCTGGAATGATTGTTGTAAGCCATGATGATTCTTTATTAGTTAGTCAACACCGTTCTCCCCGCAATTGTAAACTATAGAAAGACGATTATATCGCATGAATTGGGTTCTACAATCCGTTTCGTAGAAAACTCATAAAGGATTAATGGAGCTAATTTGCCCATCGGTTCAGTCAGCGGTTTGAGATGATTATTTTCGTTTCAGGCGGTTCGCCAAAATCTTCGCCTTCCCTGCTCGGTCTCTTCAGTTGCCCTTGATACCGCTTGTTCACCTTGTCCCAACATCCATCGCAGTAAATATATTTCATATACTTTGCGCCCTCGCCTGCGTTCATAATGCAGACAATTTGCGTGCCGTAATGGTCAGGTAATCCGAACTTAGCGTGTCCGAACTCGTGAACAAAAGTCGCCACATAGCAGTTACCGCCGACATAGAACTTTCCACCGCTCGAATAGCCATAAACCGTTTTACCACCCGGACCAGGAACCGTATTTCCATCATTATTTAAGACTACACAGTCACCATCTTTCGCCTTATCGTAGATTTCCGCTTCCTCAATCCAGACACCGCCACCTGTCATATCCCATAATATCGCCGCCGCTTTCTTCACTATCTCTCCGAACCGCTGCAAATGCTTGTCCTCCGCATCCTCCGCAAACGAACACTTCAACTTGAATGTCCCTTTTATCTGGTTCTTCAGTTTCAAAAGTTCGAGGCGTTTCTTCTGCTCCTCCTCCGCTTGCTTCATCTTCTCCGCTTTCTCAGGAGTTACCCATTTACCTTCATACTTCACATAACCCTTCGCTTTGTAATATTCCTCTTCGGTAACCCATTTATCGCCCATCCGCCGAAAACCTGCTTTTATCTTCTCCAAGTCCTCCTTCTTAACCCATTCGTCTCCCCAGAGGACATAACCTGCTTTCATCTTTTCTGCATCTTCTTTTTTAACCCATTCGCCTTCATACTGCACATATCCTTGCGCTGTGTAGTATTCCTCTTCGCTTACCCATCTACCTTCCAATCTGCGATAGCCCATTTCCGCTCTTGCGAACTCGTGGTCAGGCATCTTCTCAAGAACATATTTGAACCGCTCTTTTGCCTTGCTTGTCAGCCCCATATACTTCGCCCAGAGTCCCAACTCGAAGTGCCCCTCTATATCGTCAGATTTCAATTCTTCGAGCCGTTTTTTATATATATCTTCATTCGTCCCACGGTCTATTCGCGCAATCTTATCCTTCGGTAGAGTAATCGTCCCACCGACTTTCGTCTCGATTGTCACCTTGTCCTCGTCTTCCTCGACGACTTTGCCTTCAATGAACCCACCGCTTTCAAGATAGACTATATCTGCGAGCACGATTCCGCACAAAATCGCAACCAAAGAAACAAGCAGATATTTCAACACATAAGTCTCTCCAACTTAGTTTCTCTGTTGTAATTATAACCGCAGATGGCTTTTCTGTGTCAAACTAACATCAAAAACTTATAAGCCACTATCGAGGATTCGTCAATCGACACTGATGTTAGTTAAGATGAAGAATTTATATTGAAAAAGAGATGTAAAGTCAGAAAAATAATATGAAATAAAAACGGGGAGGGAAGATGTCAAGGAAGCATAAACGGGCAAAGACCCTTCAATTTATGCTTGATGGGAAATACGAGTTTGACAAGCCAATCGAAGAATTGGATACTCAGATTCTCGAACTGGAAGACTATCTCCTTCAGACGCGACTCGATGCAAAAATCAAACCCTTACGCGAAAGGCTTGAGCAACTTCGTTCAGAAAGAGATAGACTATGCCGTGAGGTCTATTCGAAACTTACTCCTTGGCAGAAGGTACTTGTTGCAAGACATCCCCTTCGTCCTACAACGATGGACTATGTTGAAACGATGTTGGAAGATTTTTTGGAGTTACATGGAGACAAGCGGTTCGGTGACGATAAGGCGATGGTTTGCGGATTTGCTTACCTTTCTGATAGAGATACCAGATACAGAATTATGTTAGTCGGACACGAGAAAGGAAGGATGCTGACAGAAAGGATGGAGAGAAATTTTGGTTGCGCTCATCCTGAAGGCTACCGGAAGGCGCTTGATAAGATGCGTCTTGCCGAGAAATTCGGGCTTCCAATCATATGTTTAATTGACACGCCTGGGGCATATCCTGGTATTGGGGCTGAGGAGCGTGGGCAGGCGTTCGCGATTGCGCAGAACATAATGGAGATGGCGCAGTTAAAGACACCTATTATAGCGGCTGTGATAGGAGAAGGCGGTTCAGGTGGTGCACTTGGAATCGGTGTCGCGGACAGAATCCTTATGCTTCAATACTCGTATTACTCGGTGATTTCCCCTGAAGGCTGTGCAGCGATACTCTGGCGTGGAGAGGAGAAAGAGCACCTTGCGGACGCCGCAAACATTCTTAAACTGACCGCTGATGACCTCTATAACTTCGACATACTCGACGAGATAGTTCCAGAACCACTTGGAGGAGCGCACAGAGACCATAACGAAGCCGCAAGACTACTTAAAGAAGCCATTATCAGAAACCTAAAAGAGATACTGAAGAAGCCTATCGATGAACTCTTGGATGAGAGGTATAAGAAATACCGTCGTATAGGGCGCTTTGTAGAAAACAGGGAAAGAGAGGTAAGCGGTGCACGAGTTGAGCGTAGCGGAGGCGATAGTTGAGAGTCTCAATAAGAAACTCGGAGAAAGAAGGTTTGCCGCTTTGCGCAAGATATTCCTGCGCATCGGGTCGCTTTCTTGCGTTCAGGATGAGGCTCTCCGTTTCGCATTCAGCGTCCTTCAGGAAAGTGGTCGCGTGCCGAAGATTTCTCTTGAGATTGAGCGGGTCGAGGCGAAACTCAAATGTAACGCCTGCAAAGCCGAGTTTAAACCTGAAGACAATTTCATAAGGTTATGTCCACACTGCGGCTCATTCGATACTCAACTTATATGCGGCGAGGAATTGAATATCGTCGCCGTTGAAGTCGGAGATTGACGGGGAGGATTGAAGATGCACAGAGAGCGAGCAGAAAAAGAGAGGATAGATATTAACCAGGCGGCGTTGAAGGCTAACGAGGAAGTGGCTATGCGTAACCGCCACCGTTTTTTGAATGACAATGTTCTCGTTACTAACATAATGGGCGCGCCAGGTAGCGGTAAGACCACTCTTCTTGAAGCGCTTATTCCAAAACTTAATGGAATCAGAATCGCAGTCATTGAAGGCGATGTGGCGGGTGATGCGGATAGCCAGCGTATTCGGAGGCTCGGCATCGTAGCATACCAGATAAACACATATGGCGCCTGTCATCTATTAGCATATCAAGTCGAGCACGCATACGAACACATCCTCGAAGATATGAAAAAGGTTCCGAATCTCGTTATGATAGAAAATGTGGGCAACTTAGTATGTCCTGCGGAGTTTGACCTCGGAGAAGCCATTAGAGTAGTCGTCTATTCTGCTACGGAAGGCGACGACAAACCGCAGAAGTACCCCCTGATGTTTTTACGCTCACAAGTCGTCGTGCTTAACAAAGCCGATATCTCAACGGCGGCAGGTTACGACATCGAATCCCTAAAGAGAAGCGTCCAGACAGTCAATCCTGCCGCGGATGTGTTCGTAGTATCGGCAAAGCAAGGGACAGGTATAGACTCACTTGCGAAATGGTTCCGCAAAAGAGTAAATCTCTTGAAAAAACAGTCTTATGGGATGAAGACTATTGGAAAGAGAACAAGCCGAAAGAATATACAGTAAAAAGGAAACGCTTCTACGCTGGGCTATAGATGTGCGTGGGCAGGTTCAAGGCGTAGGCTTCCGTCCTTTCGTTTATCGGCTTGCCTTGCGCCATAACATCAGCGGGCATATTTCTAACACGCCTTTCGGTGTCCATATTGAAGCGCAAGGCACAGAAAAGGCTCTTTTAGACTTTAAGGAGGCACTCCTTGAAGAAAAGCCTCCTCTTGCTGAGATTCAGAACACTCTAATCAAACCGCTGAAAACGAAGGACGAAACAGGCTTCCTTGTCAAAGAAAGCGGAATGCGAGGCAGGAAAGAGGTCATTATTCCACCTGATGTCGCAACCTGTAAATCTTGTTTGAGCGAGGTATTCAATCCGGAAGACAGAAGGTATCTATATCCCTTCACAAACTGCACCGACTGTGGTCCTCGTTACACGATTGTCGAGGATGTTCCATACGACAGAGAGAGAACGACGATGCGGATATTCAAGATGTGTCCTGCCTGCCTTAAAGAATATGATGAGCCGTCCGATAGAAGATTCCATGCGCAGCCAAATGCCTGTAAGGTTTGCGGGCCTTCTGTTTATCTTCTTGATAAAGAAGGCAGGAAGGTTGACTGCGCCGATGCAATCAAAGAGACTGTCAAACTTCTAAAAGAAGGAAAAATAGTCGCAATCAAAGGGCTTGGTGGCTTTCATCTTGCCTGTGATGCGACGAATGCCGAAGCAGTGAACGAATTGCGCCGTCGGAAGCGCAGACCATTCAAGCCGTTTGCCGTGATGGCAGCGGAATTGCCCGTTGTCAAAGAATTCGTCAATCTCAACGAGAAGGAAGAAGAACTGCTCACCTCTTGGCGCGCACCGATTGTGCTTTGCAGAAAAAAGGATAAGTCGCTGATAGCAGAATCTGTTGCGCCGAACCTGTCCGAAATAGGTGTGATGCTCGCTTATACTCCGCTCCATTCGATACTCTTGCGCAATAATTTCCTCGCACTCGTTATGACCAGCGGTAACTTACAAGATGAGCCGACAATCAAGGACGAGAGTGTCGCTTTAAGCGACATAAAACAGATTGCGGATTATTTCCTTTCGCATAACCGTCCCATTGTGGTCCACAATGACGATTCTGTTCTGCGTGTAATGAAAGACAAACCAGTTCTAATCAGACGCGCTCGCGGATGGGTGCCTCAACCTCTTAAACTACCTGTCCCATCATCTAAGGATGTGCTCGCTCTTGGTGCAGAAGAGAAAAACACCATCACCATAACACGAGAGAACGAAGCGTTCATTAGCCAACACTTGGGCGATATGCGCAACCTGCGCACATTTGAAGCGTTTGAAAATGTCCTTAAACACTTGAAGAACATTCTGCAGACGGAGCCTCAAATCGTCGTCAGAGATATGCATCCTGATTATTTCACTTCCAAATTCGCGAAACGGTTTTCTCTTCCTGTGATTTCAGTCCAACACCATCACGCTCACATCCTTTCCTGCCTTGCGGAGAACAAGACCGTAAAACCCGTAATTGGAGTCTGCTTCGACGGCATAGGCTACGGCGAAGACGGAACAATATGGGGTTGCGAGTTTCTCTATGTTAGCGGCTGCCGATATGAGCGGTTTGGACAGTTAAAAGAGATTCCTCTTCCTGGTGGCGAAACCGCCATCAAACAGCCTTGGCGCACTGCTGTCGCCATCCTCTTCGATATCTTCGGCTCGAGAATGCTCGATATTGACCTACCGATGTTCAAACACATACCAGAAGAGAACATCGAGACTGTCCTCCGTATACTCGAACAGGGCTCGAATATACCGTATGCGTCTTCGCTCGGAAGGTTCTTCGACTCTGTCGCAGCACTCTGCGGAATCTGCTACGAGAACAGTTATGAAGGTCAAGCACCAGCTGAACTCGAATCGTTACTCTACAAGAATCTCTCGGATATACCCGATGCAAAAGAGGATGTTCCGCGCTATCATTATAGATTCGCGCACAGAGACGAAACTCTCGTTCTTGAAACGGAAGATATAATCGTAAGCGTATTAAGCGACCTTACTGCTAAAAAGAAAGTCGAGGAGATTTCACTATCTTTTCATGAGACCATCTGTCGAGCGACGGTCGATATGTGCAAGTATGGTGCTGAGAGATACCGCATAAAGCGCGTGGCTCTTTCAGGCGGCTCATTCCAAAATAGATACCTCTACCTGCGCACCAAATACCTACTCGAAGCACAGGGCTTTGAAACGCTTACCCATTCCGAAGTACCGCCAAACGACGCTGGTATCAGTCTCGGGCAGGCGCTATATGCGAAACTACTTAAGAAACGATAAGTCCTATGGAGGAGAACTTATGTGTCTTGCTGTTCCTGCAAAAGTCATCGAGTTGAAGGAGAACCGCGGTATCGTTGATTTGGCAGGAGTTCGTAGAGAAGCCGATTTCTCGCTTCTTCCTGAGGTAAAAGTCGGTGACTGGGTCATTATCCACGCTGGATTTGCGATAGAGAAGTACTCGGAAGAAGAGGCTCAGGAAACCTTGCGACTGATTTCGGAGATGCTCGATGCTTCCGGAGAGTAGGTTTCGCTCTGAAAAACTCGCAAAGGCGCTTGTGTCCCGTATAGAAGCCCTCGCTATCAGACTAAAACGAAAAATCAACATAATGGAGGTATGCGGTACGCACACGATGGCAATCGCACGCTACGGAATCCGCTCCCTCTTACCTAAAAATATCCATCTTATTTCAGGACCAGGATGTCCTGTCTGCGTCACCGATGAAGGCTACATTGACACAGCGCTCGAACTCGCAAAATCAGGTAAGGTTAAAATCACAACATTCGGGGATATGATGCGCGTTCCCGGCTCAGATGGGGATTCTCTTTCGGATTATTCGGACAGAGTCAAGGTTGTCTATAGTCCACAAGACGCTCTCTCTTTTGCAAAAGAGACTAATGAGCCTGTTGTCTTCCTTGCGGTTGGATTCGAGACCACAGCGCCTACGGTTGCCGCTACTGTTCTTTTAGCACGCAAGCAAAACATACAAAACTTTTCCATACTTTCTGCCCACAAACTCATTCCACCTGCGATGGAGGCGCTCCTTTCGGCAGGCAAGGCAAAAATTGATGCTTTCATCTGTCCTGGTCATGTTTCTACCATTATCGGCTCTAAACCCTACGAGCCGCTTGCCGCAAAATATAAGACCCCATGTGTCGTTACAGGTTTTGAGCCGTTAGACATTTTACAGGCAATCTCTATGATTCTCTCGCAGACCCTTTCAAACCGCTCTGATGTGGAAATCCAGTATCGCCGAGTGGTCAATCCTGATGGTAACCCGAAAGCGCTCGAAGTTATGTATTCCGTTTTCGAGGTAGAAAACGCATCTTGGCGAGGAATCGGCGAAATTCCAAAGACAGGACTCCGCGTCAAAGACGAGTTTAAGGAATATGATGCCGAAAGGAAGTTTTCGATTAAGGTTCATCCGAAAGGAAAATCGGACAAACGGTGCATTTGCGGCTTGATTATGCAGGGATTGCGTCCGCCCCCCAACTGCAAACTTTTCGGAAAAGAATGCACACCGACAAAGCCTGTTGGACCCTGTATGGTCTCAAGCGAAGGCTCTTGCGCCGCATTCTACAAATACTCTCGCGATGACCATAGCCTTACGCACAGAAAATATGTGAGACGAAACTCTACAAAAACAAGGCAGTAACGAGAATCATACGGTCGCTTCTTGAACACAAAATCGGCCAAATAGAGCGGCATAAAATAGAAAAAAGAAGGTGAATCGGACTGCCCACGGTTTCGGTTTGGCGTAGAGTTTGCATACAATCCAGTAGAAGCCTATGTGAAGGAGAGAGTCTATGCAACAGGACAAGTTTACTTTTAAGGCGTTGGAAGCTCTTCAAGAAGCGCGCAATTTAGCGCAGAATAATCGGAACCAGCAGATTGAGCCTGCCCACCTTATGCGCTGTCTTTTAAGCCAGAATGAAGGCGTTGTACCGCCTGTTTTGCGCAAAATTGGCGCAAATCTCAATACCCTGAGTGCCGAAATGGATACTCTTATCGAAAAACTTCCGAAGATTGCTTCTCCTCTACAAGACATCTACATCTCACATTCACTTGCTAATGTCATCGAGACTGCCGAGCGAGAAGCCATCGCACTCAAAGACGAATATATCTCGACTGAACACCTGTTGCTTGCGCTTTGTACGGACACGACGAATGAAGTCGGAAAAGTTTTTGCGAAACACGGAGTAACAAGGGAGCGCATTTTGAAGGCTCTGATGGAGGTAAGAGGCGCTCATCGTGTGACCGACCAAGAGCCTGAAGAGAAATATCAAGCGTTGAAGAAGTATGGACGCGATTTGACCGAGTTGGCGAGAATGGGAAAACTCGACCCTGTAATAGGACGGCACAACGAGATAAGACGACTGATGCAGATTCTATCGCGCAGAACGAAAAACAATCCTGTTTTGATTGGTGAGCCTGGAGTTGGGAAGACCGCTGTAGTGGAAGGACTCGCACAGCGGATAGTAAACGGCGATGTCCCGGAAGGACTAAAAAACAAGCGTGTGATTCAATTGGATATGGGCGCATTGGTCGCAGGCACGAAATTTAGAGGACAGTTTGAAGAGCGAATGAAGGCGGTATTAAAAGAGATGGAGGAGGCGGCGGGAGAAGTCATCTTGTTTATTGACGAGTTGCATCTTGTCGTAGGTGCAGGGCGTGCGGAAGGGAGCGCAGATGCCGCTAATCTATTGAAACCTGCTCTTGCCCGCGGTATGCTGCGTTGCATTGGAGCGACAACATTAGACGAATATCGCAAATATGTAGAAAGCGATGCCGCACTCGAAAGGCGCTTCCAGCCAGTCTATCTTGCCGAGCCATCGGTTGAGGAAACGATTGCGATTCTACGCGGGTTAAAGGAGCGCTATGAAATCCATTCAGGTGTAAGAATTCAGGATGCTGCGCTTGTGGCGGCTGCCCAGCTTTCTCACAGGTACATAACAGAAAGGTTCCTTCCCGATAAAGCGATAGACTTGGTTGATGAGGCGGCGAGCAGACTGCGCATAGAGATTGATTCTATGCCGCAAATATTAGACGATGTCGAGCGACAAATAATGCAACTTGAGATTGAAAAACGCGCACTCTCTAAGGAGAAGGACGAGCAGTCGAAAGAGCGTTTGAAGGATGTTGAGAAGCATCTCGCCGAGTTGGGAGAGAAACGGTCACAACTAAGGACGCAGTGGGAGAACGAGCGAAACCTAATCAGTGAGATACGACGGCTGAACGAACAACTTGAGAATCTGAAGACCGAGGCAGAAACTCGGAAGCGGCGCGGTGAACTCGAAATCGTGGCTCAGATTCTTTATAAGAAAATACCTGACACCGAAAATGCGTTGAAGGAATTGAGGAGAAAATTACGCGAGACACAAAAGGATTTGCGACTACTAAAAGAAGAGGTAGAGCCGGAAGATATCGCGCAGGTGGTGAGCAGTTGGACGGGAATTCCTGTATCCAAACTGATGGTGACGGAGCGCGAGAAACTGGTACAGATGGAAGGCGAATTAGGAAAGCGCGTGATTGGGCAGATTGAAGCGATTGAGGTAGTGAGCAATGCGGTGCGGCGTGCAAGAAGCGGGTTGAGCGACCCGCGACGGCCACTCGGTTCGTTTATGTTTCTCGGACCGACAGGTGTCGGAAAAACGGAGTTAGCGAAGGCGGTTGCGGAGTTCTTGTTCGACGATGAAAACGCTATGGTGCGGCTTGATATGAGCGAGTATATGGAGAAGCACACTGTATCACGATTGATTGGAGCGCCACCTGGATATGTCGGTTATGAGGAAGGAGGGCAGTTAACGGAAAGGGTCAGAAGGCGTCCGTATTCGGTGATTCTGTTTGACGAGATTGAAAAGGCACATCCTGATGTTTTCAACGCTCTTCTTCAAGTGTTGGACGAGGGAAGGCTGACTGACGGGCAGGGACGGGTTGTAGACTTCAAAAACACGATTCTCATTATGACATCGAACATCGGCAGTCACTTAATTCAAGAGTCGACGAAGCAAGATTTAAGCGATGTACGCAAGAGCGTGATGGAGTTGGTGCGGGCAAGATTTAGTCCTGAGTTCTTGAACCGTCTTGATGAGATTGTTCTCTTTCACCGTCTTAGCAAGGACGACTTACGCAAGATTCTCAAACTGAGACTCGATGAAGTCATTCAACAACTCTCCGATAAGCAGATTGAACTTAAACTGAGCGAGGAGGCACAGGAAGAGTTGGTAGAAAAAGGATATGACCCGCAGTTCGGCGCAAGACCGCTCAAACGCCTCCTTCAGAAACGAATCATTGACCCTCTCGCATTAGCGCTCTTGAACGGCGAATTCAATGAAGGTGATAAGATAGTTGTTGAAAACCATAATGGCGACTTTATCTTCCGAAAAGAGAACGAAGAGAAAAAAAATAAAGAAAACTAATCCGATTTCAAAGAACTTATTTGGTAGAGAGACGGTTACTTGGGCTTGGGCGCTTCGTCAAGAAAGAGTTTCTTAAAGGTAGGGTCAGAACGCAACGGTTCAAAATCAGGTTCACCTTTCACTAATTTCTTCATCTCTCCGGAAGCATCTACTTCAATCATCTTCAATAGCGCCTCCAATGCCCTCTTTTTATCTCCTGCTTTACAACATACACGAGCAAACTCGTACCAGAAAATACAATTCCGCGGTTCAAGTAAAACCAACTTCTCATACTCCTGAGCCGATTCTTTATAGCGCCCCATCTGATTATATGTCTCAGCTCGAAAGAGCCATACTGCCTTTTTCCAATCATCGGAAAATTCCGGAAACTCCAATATTCTGGAACAATCTGTAATCGCTCCTTCATAATCACCTTTCATTCGCTTTACCATTCCGCGTTCACGGAGTGCCCACACATCCTTCGGATTCAATTCCAAAATCTTGGAACAGTCCTCAATCGCTCCATCGTAATCTCCTTTATTCACTCTCACACATGCCCGATTGAAGAGCGCATCTGTCATCCTCGGATTCAACTTTAAGACTTCCCCGAAAAGTCCGTTCGCTTTGTCGAAGTCACATTTCTGCCAGGCATCAATGGCGTCCGCGAAAATCGTCATCTCATTCCTCACATCAGGCAGCAATTCTTTGATTTTCTTAAAGTGGTCCAGCGCTAATTCCTGTTTCATCAGGTCTTTCCAAAGCGTTAAACCTATCTTGTAATGAGCCAACGCTTGACCGCTAACATCACTATTCTGCTTCGCCACCTCAAGCCCTTTCTCGAAAACTTTAAGAGCCTCTTCCAGTCGGTTCTCACTAACAAGCAGTTCTCCCTTCTGAATGTAGATAAGCGCGTAACTCGGGTCTGCCGCTATTGCCTCGTCGTATAACTTCAACTTCTCTTCAATGGACGACGCAAGCATAACTCTCTTTAAAATCTCCTCCGCCTTCTTCCTCGCCTCTTCCTGTCTCTTCCTCTCCGAAATCTTCGAATCGTATTCGGATTTCCGACGACGCGCTTTTTCAAGTAACGCCTCAATCTCCTTGAACTCAATATCCGAATATTGCTTCTTAAGCGCTTCCGCCTGCTCTATGAAATTCTGATAACCTACCGCAGAGGTCTCTTTGCCTTCTTTGTCATCATTCTCGGCAGATTCAAATATCTTAAGCAATCCCTCGTATTTAGCTTCCGCTTCTTTCCGCAGCCTCTTGCTCTCAACCTCTCTTTTAAGCCGTTTCAAAGCCTCTTCCGCAGAACTCAACTTCTCCTCGACAGATTCAAACTCGACATCTCTGTTACTCTCCTGCAAATCTTTTACTCTCTGAACGAACAGTTTGAACTTTTCAAGCGCCGATTCGGGGTTTCTGTTCGCCTCGGATTCTGCGTCCCGATAGAGTGCAAGATGCTCGTTATAAAGCGCAACCGCTTCTTTCCTTCTTCTTTCTTGCGGTGTCTCTCTTGTGCCAAGATATGTAAGGATAACGCCTATAACCGCCGCTAATATAATCCCTACGACGACTTTGCCCTTGTTGCGCTGCCACCATCTTTCTTTCTGGACACTCTTGATTCGCGCATCAACCTGGCTCAACCTCTCGCCGAAAGAACTACTTCCCTCTCCCTTGCCATAGTCTCTCAACGCATCGAGGACTTCCGTCATAGTAGGTCTTTTCTTTTTATCAGGCTGTAACATCAAATACACGATGTCGTCTATTGCTTGAGGGACTTTAACACGAGAAGAAGGTCTCGCCTGTTTGATGAGTTCAGGTGGATACCCCGCCAACTTGAAATGAAGTCCTTGAATCTCCTCCATCGTTTTCTTGGTAAGTCCCCAAGGGAGCGTCCCTGTAAGAAGTTCATAGAAAACGAGTCCGAGACTGAAAACATCGGTTTTGGGGTCTACTTTGTCGCCCATTATTTGTTCAGGGCTCATATACATTGGCGTGCCCACTATCATTCCCGTTCTTGAGAGTCTCGTTACTTCGCTGCTCCGAATCGCGGCAAGCCCCCAGTCGGTCACCTTAACCTTTCCGTCAACTCCGATTCTCAAGTTCTCAGGTTTTATGTCGCGGTGCGTGACTCCTTTCACTCTATATTTCTTGCCCGTATGGTCAACATAATCAAACTCAACAGAATGAGCCGCTTCTAATCCGCAGCCTGCTTGATAAATTATGTTAACAGCCTCTTTTAAACTCGTCTTCTTCGGAACGCCCTTCGGGAGATACTCCATACAATAGTATGGTATCCCTTCATACTCACCTGCATCGGTGATACGAACGATGTGCGGATTGGTCTCGCTTAAACCTGCAAGCACTCTCGCCTCTCGCGCGAACCTTTTGACGAAATTATCGTATGTCTCCGCATCAACGGCGGGCAGAGAACTCTTCGGCAGAACACTTTTGACTGCAATCTTCTTGCCTATCTCAGGATTCTCTCCGAGACAGACATAACCCATACCGCCCCGTCCTAAACTCTTCGTTATGAGATAGCCGCCAATAGTCACGCCTAACAGAGGTAAAGATTGCCGCGCCCTTTTGAGTTTGTCGAACCACGATAGATCAGGAGTTTTCGGTCCGTCCATCTTAACGATGGTTTCGCGGAGATTCCTCGCCCACTCGGGAGGCTTATCTTTTGAAAGAACATCTTCAAACTCTGGAGTTCCAGGCTCCTTCAAAGCGACGAATTCGGAGACTACTCCATCCGCAGGAATGCGGACTGCTTCCGCCCTTGTTCCGCCTTCCGCCGCCGTTAATTGGGTCATCATTTTTCGAACCTTTTCTTCCCCCTCTGTCTCTACAAGTTTTTCCAGACTCTTGTTCTGCATAAGAGAATCTGCGATGATAAGTCTTAATTCTTCACCTTTTTCTGGGAGATGTTTTTCAATCCAATCGTTCATTTGTTGAATATAGTTTTCGAGAACTGCGACGCTTGAAATCCGTGCACCGGCGAGTTCACGAATCTTAGAACGGATTCTCCAATATTTTACTCCCGGGTTCTTTTTTAGGTTTTCAATCTCATCAGGAGAGAAAGAAGTTTGAATCTCCTTCCACCACTTCTCAAACTCTTCAATGTTCTTGAAATGAGGTATTTCCATTCTAATCTTTCCCCCATAGATTCATCTTTTCTTCCATTTTACGAAAGATAATATCGCCTTTATAATTAGACTGCTTTGTTTTTCTCAAAGTAACAAGAAAAAAGACGAAAATTTTTCAGTAACCTTCAAAGAAGGTAGTCCATTTGAAAGTCAAACTGAATCAAGAAATCATCGCCAAAGCGACGGATACTCTGGAACCTACCTTTCAGCGCTTTCTTAATTAAGGAAACACCCTGCCCTTCTACAGATGTTTTCGCCTTTTCACCGCCGATGATAATCGGCGCGATGAAAGCAAAAACCCTGTCAACCAACCTCTCTTCAAAAAGCGAAGCAATAAGAGTGCCTCCACCCTCAACGAGAACATTAGTTATTCTTTGTCTGCCGAGATAACGAAAAAGAGATTTAAGATTGACGCGTCCATCAGAGCTGTTAAAGATTTTAACATCGCAGCCTGACTCTCGCAAAGCGGATAATCTTTTTTCGTCGCATCTGTCAGTCGTTGCGATAAGAGTAGGGTATTTTTCAGCGGTTCTGACTATCTTGCTCGAAAGAGGGATCTGTCCTTTTGAGTCGACCACGATACGGAGCGGCATTCTTCGTGGTTTAGAGTACCGAGGAGTAAGGAGTGGGTCATCGGCGAGGACAGTGCCGACACCAACGACAATCGCGTCGCTCAAGCCACGCAACTTATGAGCATACCTACGAGCGTCTTCATTCGAAATCCATCGTGAATCGCCTATCTTCGTGGCAATCTTTCCATCAAGAGACATCGCCCACTTGACGGTTACGAAAGGGAAGCCTGTTTTGATGAGTTTGAAATACGGAGCGTTCTGATAGCGCGCTTTTTCTCGTAGAAGTCCGACTTCAACATCGATTCCTGCGTCACGCAGAATCTTGATTCCTCTACCGCTGACTTTTGGGAACGGGTCTTCAGTGGCAACGAAGAGTTTTGCGATTTTGGCGGAGACAAGAGTTTCGGCACAAGACGGGGTCTTTTTCTCTTCAAAGGCGCAGCAAGGTTCAAGGGAGACGAACATTGTCGCATCCACTGCCAGCGATGGGTCGGCGAGTTTTGAAAGAGCGTCAATTTCGGCGTGAGGTCCGCCAAAGAAGCGATGGTAACCTTCCGCTATGATTCTGTTCTCTTTAACGAGCACGGCACCGACAAGGGGATTAGGCTCAACTTTACCACGCCCGCGCTCGGCTAACTTAAGTGCTCGCTCCATCAATTTCACAGGATTGTCACTTGTCACGGAAGTTACCCAACGGGAACACAGGTATCATTTTCTCATCAATAAAACGGCAAGCCTCCTCGGGTGTAAGCCTCCAGTTTGTCGGACACATACTCAAAACTTCGACGAGCGAAAACCCCTTCCCATCAACCTGATTTTTGAACGCTTTTTTGATTGCCTTTTTCGCCTTTATGACATTTTGAGGATTGTTAACCGTAACGCGCTCGATGAAGACAGGCGCTTCGAGTGCGTTTATCAGTTCGCACACCCGAATAGGATAACCTTCGTTCTCAACTTTTCTGCCGTAAGGAGTGGTCTCAGATTTTTGTCCAACAAGGGTCGTTGGCGCCATCTGTCCGCCTGTCATTCCGTAGATTGCGTTATTGACGAAAATGGTCGTAAAATTCTCTCCACGGTTGGCAGCGTGAATAATTTCGTTCGTTCCGATTGCCGCCAAGTCGCCATCGCCCTGATAAGTAAAGACGATGAGTTTCGGATTAGCGCGTTTTATGCCCGTTGCAACCGCAGGAGCCCTACCGTGTGCCGCCTCAACGCTGTCCGTCTTAATGTAATAATAGAGCAAAACAGAACAACCAACAGGCGCAACAGAGATAGTCCGTTCACGAATCCCTAATTCATCAAGAGTCTCCGCAACAAGACGGTGTATGATTCCATGTCCGCATCCAGGGCAGTAATGTGTCTGTTTCTCATAAAGACTTTTAGACTTCTCGAAAACCACCTTCTCCATATATCCGCCTCCTTATTATTTGCATTGTGATGAATCAATAAAGCAGACTAATTCATCACCATAAATTGATTCCAATCAACACTTCGCTTCTTTTATAAGAGAAGCAAGCGCACTGTCAATCTCTTCGGGAGACGGCATTCCTCCGCCCATTCGTCCGTAGAATTTTACAGGTACTTTGCCACAAGCAGCAAGCTCAACATCTTCCAACATCTGCCCTGCGTTCATCTCACTAACGAGGATTCCTTTCACTCCACGGCGAATCAGTTTTCTTATGGCATCATACGGATAGGGCCATACCGTAATAGGACGCAGTAATCCTACTTTGTCTCCTTTTAAGCGCCTGTCTATCACGACATTTTTGCACGCACGAGCAACAGTGCCGTATGCAATCAAGAGCCACTCAGCATCGGTGGTCTCCACCTCCTCGTAGCGAACTTCGTTCTCTTCGACCTTCTTATACTTTGCTTGAAGTCTGTTATTGTGAGCCTCGAGAACTCCTTCTTCGAGAAAGAGACTGCGAACGATTCGCGGCGGACGACTTACTGCGCCGTCGAGGATATAGTCCTTAGGATACTGTCTAATTTCGACTTTTTCAGGAAAGACAACGGGCTCCATCATTTGTCCGAGAACACCGTCAGCGAGAATGATGACGACGATGCGGTACTTTTCCGCCAAGTCGAATGCGAGAATGGTCAGGTCACACGCTTCCTGAACGGTATGCGGAACGAGAACGATGTTTTTGTAATCGCCGTGTCCACCGCCCTTGGTCGCCTGAAAATAGTCTGCCTGCGACGGTGCGATATTTCCGAGTCCTGGTCCTCCACGCTGAACATTCACAACAACCGCGGGCAGTTCATCGCCTTGAAGATACGAGATTCCTTCTTGCTTTAGAGTAACCCCTGGTGAAGATGAAGAAGTCATCGCCCGAACGCCTACAACCGATGCGCCTAACACCATATAGATTGCCGCAAGTTCAGATTCCGACTGGATGAAAACACCGCCCACCTGAGGCATTCTCATAGCCATATAAGCGGTCAGTTCATTCTGCGGCGTGATAGGATAACCAAAATAACAGCGGCAACCTGCCAAGATTGCCGCCTCACCAATCGCCTCATTCCCAGCAAAGAGCACCTTCTTACCCATTCTGAAGCCCCTTCAAACTCATATATTTTATTTTGAACAAATCGGTAGTCATCTGCAAGGATAAAGAAATAATCAGGAAAACTATTTCACTAAACATCGAACTGTACAAAAAGCTGCTTTGTGCCTTGCTTATTTCTTCATCTGCTCCATCTGTTGTTTCAGGCGCGGAGCGCTCCAATTCTCCAAGTTCAATATCTGACTTTGCGGATGCTCTATGTCGTATTTGAAGTTGATTTCTTCCTTACCTCTCGCCGCAAGTTTGACCACCCAAGTTAATTTGCCCATCTCGTCCTGTTCCCCCACTTTCGGCTTACAATCAACCATCGTGACTTTAACCATCTCCGTCCAAGAAACAGGAATAGAATCTATAACCGTCACGGTCACATCCTGCGCCTTAAAGTTCTGCAAAGTGATTCTGAACGATTTGGTAAGTTTGCGCGAGGAGCGGAACATCGTCGGTCCCTCTTCTTGCATCTGAACAACCTTCCTCTCGACTTTAAGGTCTTTGTCGTTGCCAAAATAAAGTTGAAAGTTTTCATTCGGCGAGACCGCTTTCATTATCGCTTTGCCAATGAAACTCGAACCGACATATGTGCTCATCTCCCCTGGTAGAATTGGATACGAACTCGTGTTCGTAAGAGATGCGCGTAAATAGACGAACTCTGAAAGTGCAGGAGTTGTAACATATTCTATCTTCGTCGCAAACCTCTCAATCGTTATGACTGATTTGTGCGGACGCCCGTCACAAGGTATAGTCTCCGGCTTCGGATGCTTGAATGAGACGGAAGTCAAATGCTGTGTCACGCCTGCAGTCAACGCGCCACCGACCGCGAGAAAATCGTGTTTCATTGCTTCCTGTTGCCCTTCGCTTTCCTCTTTATTCTCCTCCATTATTTTACTTACCTCTTTTCTCAATCTGTATGGAGTCTGCGGCGACGGCTGCGGGTAGGTTTCGCCGACAACTGACGCACCTCGCGGATATACCACCGTAGGTTGGAAATCAGGCATCGAGACCGATGTCGTCGGCGTAGCAGTCGAAAGTTCTAATTCAACATTGTTCCAGTCCTCTCCTGTGCGTTGTGCGACAACACCGTAATAGACTAACTCTACTTGATTTACTTCAGTTAAATAGCGCACATCGTAGGCAGGTTCCCAACTCGCCGCAGGAACAAGATATGTTACCGAGCACTTAACCTTCATCGCTTGCTCTGAAACCAGTGTTACAAGAATCTGCTTGGACACGGTTGAACGCTGCCTCGATAATTCATTCATCTGTGACTGAACGACAGCGATTTTACGGAGCAGTTCGCGCTCACTCGCTTGGAGCTTCAATTTCTCCGCTGTCGCTTCCTTAATCGTCTCACGCACGAAAGCCGCCATATCGCGCAACTCCTGCGGCTCGATTTTGCGCTTCGTCACCTCAGCAGGAGCAGTCGTAGCGGATGCACGCGCAAAACCCTTTGCGAACTCTACCTGCGCATCGTATGCTTCTATCTCGTTCTTTATACGCATCCTTTTGTCCGACAGTTTCTCAAACTCTGCATTCAACTCTTTCAGTTTTTCCTGAAGTGGCTGTTCAAGATAAACACTCTTCACTTCGACTCCCATAATCTTTACTTTCGGCGCACCACTCGCAAATGCCCGCACAGAATCATCAATCACGATTCCCGGCAGCCCCCAAATGCAAATGTCTGCTTACCAGCTTTCACATCCACTTCCACAGAACGGGTCACCGTCGCACCGTTTAAGTAGACTGTCACCGCATCAATTTTTGACTTTACCTCCGTCACTTCTTCTTGCGCATTCACCACCCCAACTGCTACATATAAAACAAGCAACAGTGGAACACTTCGCCACATAGAAAAATCCCCCAAAAAGCCCCTACTTCATTAGACATAAAAACTCTATATAATGTTTATCTCCAAATAACAAATTTCGACAATTTCCTGCCGTTCAAAGAAGTAGCAGTGCAAATTGTGCGGCGGTCGGAGAAGTCTACGAAAATACCTCCACCTTTCAGGTAAGCGATAAAACTATTATAGAAAAAAGCCCTGTTCTGGACGAGCAGGGCTTTTAAGAACAAAAATTATGCTTACTTACGGCTGGTTCTTATGAACACGCTGAGCCTTGAAGATACCGAATCTGTCTCCTCCTTTCAAATCTGCCTTGCCAAGCGCTTTTGCCGCTGCCTTCTGCACTTCGAGAGCAGGGTCATTTAGCCCTTCCGCAAGAGCCTCACGGCAGGATGTCGGCATATTCTCCGTCGGTTTGACTATGTCGCCGATGGCATCCGCTGCTGCAGCGCGAACGGGAACTTTATTATCTTTATTAGCGAATATCTCCGCGAGAATTTGGAGTGCTGACGAAGCGTTGTCTCCCATTCTTCCGAGCGCCTGCATTGCAGGAATGCGTACAGGGTCCCAGTCAAGACGCCGCGTCTCACCAGGCGCAGTCGAACCGCGTTTGAGTACTTCTATAAGGGATGGAATCGCTTTGTAAACATCGAAATTCTTGTTGGACAAATCAACATTCGCAAGCGCAATTGCCGCTCTTCTTGCCATCTCTCTTGCCCTCGAAGGCGCATCAATACGCGCTTTCGGCAATTCAAACAGACTGTGAAGTTTGTCGCGCAGGCTCACTTCCTCTTCGTTTTCGGTGATTATGCTGTCAGCCCTATCCGCATAAAGCCGTTGCACTTCACGCAACCGCGGTTCAGGCGTCATTACTATGATAGGCACCTCCTTCGTCCGCATATCGTCACGCAGAGCGTCTATAATCTCGAAAGCCTTCATATCTGGCAGTTCGGTCGAAACTACTATCGCATCCTGGGGCGGAAACATTCTCGCACGGTTCAAGCCATCTCTTCCCTTTTTCTCAACGACAGGCATACAGCCGATGGATGCCACCCGTGATGCTATTCTGTTCGCTACAATCTGGTCGGACGCAATAATGAGAACAACCCTTACAGCAGACTCTGTAACTGCATCCTGAAGGGTAGGGATGACCTTCTCCGCGCCAAAGAACTGCTCAGTCGGGTTGATGAAGACAAGCGCCTCCGCAGCGGCATAACGGACTCGCTTATCAGGAAAGTCGAGCGCATTGACGAGTGGATAACCAACAGCCTTTGTTGGGTCAGGCGGCGGAGGAGGCAAAGTAGAAGTCCTTTCAGAAGAGACAGGTTGCGGAGATATAAGAAGCGGTAACCGTTCTGCGCCAACTTTCATATCCCGCAGGGCTTCAATACAAGAAACAGCTACAAGCGAATTGCGCTCAGCAAGCGCTTCGGCGAGAGCTTTTAACAACAAGACTTCACCGCCTGCATAGCAGATTGTATGGCACTTCTCATTGATTTCACGAGCCTTCGCAAAAGCGTTCGCGGTGTCCTCGGAAACTTCGCCCTTCGCGCGTAATTCAAGTGCCATCTCAAGCGCAGATTGGACCTCGTTCAACTCTTGATAATAGACTCTCAACAAGAGTGACCAACCGTCCGCATAATCTTTGTCGAGATTCAATGCGCGGAAGCAGTTTTCTTCGGCAAGCCGCTCATTATATTCGATTCTCATAACTTTGTGGAATTTCAGTTTCTTGTCAATATCCTGCTCATCCTCATACCAATACCAGTAAAGCCAATCTTCATAAGAATTCGTAACGAAAGCGATATCGTCATAGTAGTATTTCAATGCAAGTCCCCAATACAATGACTTTGCTGGTCCCAACTCATTAATTGACTTGAGTTCAGCCCCACCTTCCGCTCTCCTCATTTCGTTGAAAGTCACGAGTAAATTCTCAAGAGCCTCTTTCGCCGCTTCCTTGACATGCTCATCTTCGTTAGGGTCTTCATAGCGGTCTTTAAGGGCGCCGAGTGCGCGCAGGTCGGCAAGATTAGCGAGTATTCCACAGGAGTTTTGGCGCAAGAAACTGTCGCTTGAATCGAGGATGCAGATAACAGGAAGGGTCGCATCACGGCGCATACGGCAGAGCATCGCAATCACCTCGACGCGGTAATCATCATCCTGTCTATCCGCAAGATAACGGACGCAATAAGGAATCACATACTGTCCAATATGCGTGACGACCTCGTTAACCGCAAGGAATTTCGTACGGACATCATTCGACCGCAAATCATCGAGCGCTTTCGTTATAACGGTCTTCGATGGTTCTTTAATCTTCGGAGCCTCTTCGAGAGCCGCCAGAATCCTTATCAGGATATAGCGCAGTTCAGGGTCAGAACGCATTATATCAACAAAGACCGCCCAAGTCGCCTCGTCTCGCAATTGCATCGCATCCTTCCAAGTAGGCTTCAATGAGAGAACCTCGTTGAACTTCTCTATCGCTGCCTGAATCTTGCCTTCGTAGAAAAGGTCTCTTCCTTCCTTAAAAAGTTGCTGGATTTTCTCGGATTTGCTCTCGTCCTGCGCAATAACAGGAAGGACCAAACCGACCAAAAACGCACAGGCAAAAACAGCCATCACAACAGAAAGATGCAACCTCATCTTCTACCTCCTCGAACACTGCTTGGACTGAATTATGGTAAGATGTCGTCTTTTAATTGTCAAGCAAAATCTAACGGAATGAACATCTGACATTTTTTCGGAATAACCTGACGCTCGTCCATCTCGCTCTATCTTGCTTGTAAGAGGTAGGAAATCGAGAACGAAGAGAACAAGATTCAGGATTTTGAGATTATGGGATTTTGAGATTATGGATTTTGGGGCATTATTTGTCTGCGGTAACCTTCGACTAATATTTTCGCCGCATCCGCAAATCGCCATTGAAGCACATACAGGTGGACAAGCCTCGTCCTCGCCACAGTATTATCCGGCTGCAGGTCAAGTGCAATTTGATACAGAGGAACAACTTCGTCGAGTTTTCCTTCTTTTACCATCGCATCCGCAAGAGAGAGTATCTGCTCAACAGCAGCAGCTTTCGACTGTGATGACCAGCAGATTGTTTCTACCTGTTTTTTCAGTTTCGCATCCGAAAGTTCGAAAGAAAGTCCAAGTCGCCAGTCGGAAGGCTGTGAAGATAGAGAGTGTCCAGTGACAGGAGCAGGTTCTTTCGGTTTCTCTACTTTTCTTATGTATCCGCTTCGCAGAAGGAACGCCAAGAGCCGCGCTACTTCTAACTTCGACAGAGGCGCACGCCCGACAACCTCATCCACCTTCCTCACCTGATTAATAAGTTCCACTACTTTCTGAACATCCTCGTAAGAGAACCCGAAAGGCGATGGGTCAGGAGGTAAAGAATCCCTGCGCGTCACCTCAAATTCCGCCTTCGTTTTTTCAATTTCTTCAAGCACTTTCCGCCACTCGTCAACTCTGCGCACCGCTTCAAGAAGTATCTGACATACTTCAAACTTTATCTCTTTTCCTATCAGAGATGTGTCCACGAACGGCGCAATTGGCTCACCTGGAATAAACTCGAACTCCGCATTATCCCAGAGAAAAACATTACAAATCTCTTCTTCGAGTTGGGTCTTCACACAGTCTTCTATGTCCGATTCCTTAATCAGCCCCATTTTTACAAGGGTCTGTCCTAAAAGTTCGCCGGTCTCCTTCTGCTTCTTAATCGCATTACTTAACTGTGCTTCAGTGATTTTTCCTTCTCTCAAAAGCAATCTTCCGAGCGTCGTGTGCGAAACGCCTCCTTCACGCAGTAAGCGCACTTTGCCCATAGGTCCCTTTCCGAAGTATATGTGCATTTTCCGCCTGCCCGATTTAACCGTCAGAGTGCCTTCTTTCCCTGCCGCTGTTAGCATCTGAAAAACTTCAGAAAGCCCAACATCACGCAGGTCACCTCTTAATACCATTTCCCCTCACCCCCTTTATTTCTTCTTTTTGTCGTCATCCGAAGAACACAACTTCAACGCTTTTTCTCTATCCGGAACGACTATAAACAAATCAAGAAGTCCTAAAACATCCATCGTCCTCTTGATATGGTCTGATAACCCAGCCAGAACTACGGAACCTGTTCCGTACTTCTTCTGATGTTCGTTAGCAAACGCCACTATCAAACCCATTCCTGTCGAACTAAGGAATTGAGTAAGACTCATATCAAAAATGACATAAACGGTTTCTGCTTCGCTGATTTTCTGCAGTTGAGAGCGCAAATCCCGCGCCATCTTCTCATCGACGACACCGTCTACCGTGACAATACTTGCCTTGCCAAGTTTTTCTACCTTCACACCCATAAGCGCAATCCCCTTAGAATGCGAAAAGACGCTGATAATAAAATATAAGTATCCCGCCGACGCAAAGCAAGTGAAAACTTGATAGAAGCCGCAAAAACGGATAATATCCTAATAGTCCTTTTGTGATAATGAGAGTTCTGCGCGTGTGGCAGATTGAGAGAACCGTGCGGGTACGAATGCGTTTTAAGAGAGAAATGGAAAGGCTACAATATTCAGGAGAAACGAGAGATGAGAAAGGCGGTCGTTTTGATGTTAGCGGTATTCATCTACTTATGTATGGAGAGACTGCAAGCCTCGGAGAGGCTGTCTTTGCTCAACAAGGAGAAAAACCAGAGAAAGAGAAACCGAGTGGGGAAGCGGTGGACACGGCGCAGAAAATAAAAGAAATACAGACGCTTACAGGGTATACACACTATGTCAAGTCGGTCGCATTCAGTCCAGATGGCAAGGCTTTGGCTTCGGGAAGTTTTGGGGCAGTATAAGCGGGCGGTATTCTACCGCTGACTTGACAACCGAAGACATCTATGTTACAATTCAAAAACGATGTGAAAGCGGTAAACAAGTGAAGAGAGCGACGAGACTGCTCGTGCTGTTTGTGTTGATTTCAGGTTGTCATTGTAACGACAATCGTGCAGAACTACCGCCACCGCCTCCGATTCCTGCCCCGAAAGACACACCACTTATAAGAGTGCTTATTGTAAGAGCAGCCGAAACGGTCACCGTTGAATGCTCAAGACGCGCTCTCGTCAACAAAACCGTCCCTCTTGAGCCTCATACGAGTCTCTCGTTTTCCTTATCTGGTGACAAAGTCCGTTTTAACAACTCCAATGAGGTTGCACCTGATTTCACAATTGAGCCTGAAATAGACGGGACTCTTATCGTAGAAGGAATGAGATACCGCGGAGTGTTGCGTATCTTCGTTTTCGAAGGAAAACTCTGTGTAGTCAACATTCTAAATCTTGAGTCTTATGTAGCGAGTGTGGTAGGAAGTGAGATGGGAGATAAGTTCAGTCCAGCGGCACTTGCCGCGCAGGCGGTCGCTGCACGCACCTACGCACTATATTATATCCAAAAATCGTCTTTGAAGCCTTGGGACATAACAACAGGGACAGAGGCGCAGGTCTATCGCGGTGTTAATATCGAAACCGATTCAGCAAGAGACGCCACTTGCTCGACGAAAGGGTTCGTTCTCACTTATGAAGGTAAAGTCTTTCCTGCATTTTACAGTTCAACCTGCGGAGGCTGTACATCATCCGCTGAATTCGTTTTCGGAGGAAAACTCGACATCACACCTTTAAGAGGTGGAGTAGAATGTTACTACTGCGAAAAAAGCCCGTATTACCGATGGAACACTACGGTTCCAGAAGAGGAAATCTTGAAAATCGTTCGCACCTCAGGCGCTGAACCGTCATCCGTAAAGAGTATAACTTTGGCTGAAACGGATATAGCGAAAAGGGGGAAGTTCGTAGAAATAGTCACAGACCTTGGCGTTCAGCGAATCGGAATAGACAAGTTTAGGGCGAGTCTTGGCTATAATAGACTCCGTTCAGCGCTTTTTACAGTTGAAAAAAAGGATGGCAACTTTATATTCAGTGGCAAAGGCTGGGGTCACGGCGTAGGTATGTGCCAGTGGGGTGCCGAAGGTATGGCGAAACAGGGTTTCAGTCCTGAAGAAATTTTGAAATACTACTATCCAGCCTGTGAGGTCACAAGGATATATTGAAAGAAAAGGACTATGACTGTTAGATTGCTTTTGACAGGCAGAGCCGGTTGTGGAAAAACGACTCTCCTGAAATCGCTTCTTGACCGTTTTCCAAACAGGTTTGGTGGATTCTATACAGAAGAAGTGCGCGCCTATGGAGAGAGAATAGGATTCACTATAACGACTGTGGATAGAACTCGTAGCGCTCTTTTTGCATCTGTATCGTTCTCGAAATCCAAATTCCGAGTGTCAAAATACGGAGTCGATGTTGCAGGATTCGAAAGAATCGCTGTTGGAGAGATAAGGAGCGCTATTGCTGAAGACAAGCCGCTTGCGATTGACGAAATCGGAAAAATGGAACTCTTCTCAGGAGAGTTTCGCACGCTTCTTGAAGAAGTGTTTTCATCTTCCTTACCTGTTATCGCAACGGTTCACGCACACAGTCATCCGTTTACGGATGCTCTGAAAAAGCGCTCTGATGTTGAACTCATAACATTAGACCGCTCGAGTTTTGATGCTGTGTTAAGAAGATTAACCGACACAGTGGCTGACAGAATCTTCAACCAAAAGGAGAGCCGATGAAAGATGAATCGACAATAGGAGCGGATTATCTGTTCGACGGGGATTCTTGCATCCTCGAAGATGTTTGTATTACGATGACTGACGGGAAAATCAAACATATAGGAAAAGGCAAACGGAAAGCGAAGATTGTTCTTGAATCTGCGGTGATTTTGCCTGGTCTTGTCAACGCACACACCCATTTTGAACTCAGCGGTCTCCGCGCACAAGAGGAATCAGCAGACTTCGTAGAGTGGCTTTACCGTATGCGTCTTAAGATCGACAAAACTTCTCTCGAAGATTTATCTCGTGCCTCCCGCGAAGGAATTCGAGAAGCAATCAGAAGCGGAACCACAGCAGTTGTTGAGCACACAAACACAGGTGCTTCAATCGAGCCGATTACTGATTCTCCTGTTCGTTCGGTTATTGCCCTTGAAGTGGTCGGCTACGATTCGTCGCAGATAGAAAAGAAGAAAGAGTGGATTCTTTCCAATATCAAACGGATTGGGAAAACTGAAATGAGGCGTATAGGTCTTGCGCCTCACTCTGCATACCGAGCAAGCACCGAATTGCTTCGTTTCTCCGCAGAACTCGCCAAAAGAAACGACCTGCTTATTTCAATTCACACTTCCGAAACATTAGAAGAAGTCGAGTTTTTCAAGAAAGGAACGGGTAGACTTCCGGCACTACTTAAACAGTTCGGCGCTTCTCTCGACTCGATAAAAGGCAACTTCAAAACTCCCATTGAATTCCTTGATTCACTGGGTTTAGTCAACAACCGCTCTCTTCTTATCCATTGCAACTACCCTGAAAAATCCGACATCTCACTCATAAAAAGCAGAGGTGCAGCAGTTGTCTACTGCCCGCGTTCGCATTCCTTTTTTAAACATTTCACTCATCCGTTCGAAATCCTTCTCGAACATAAAATCCCTGTGGTTTTCGGAACCGACAGTCTCGCCTCAACACCATCCCTTTCGATTCTCGATGAGTTGAAGTTCGTTAAGAAAAACCGTCCATACATATCAGCCCAGAGACTATTCTCTCTCGCGACCAAGACGGCGGCGCAGTTGATTTTTGGCAAGGAGTTCGGAATCCTAAAAGAAAACGCACCAGCGGACTTCTGCGCAATCAAACTACCAGAAAAGTGTAGAAGCGATAATGTGCTTGAAACCGCTCTATCCAACGAAAGCGAAGTGGTTCTCACTGCCGTCAGCGCTAAAATCCTCTTTTTTTACAATAGTCCTTACCGTTCAGCATGAAACTCGAACGGAAAAATCAATCTGTTTCTCTTTCTTCTGTTTATCCGACCTATAAGATTGATAGAGTTAATACAGAGTGTAATCGGAAACGCAGATATGAGAATCGCAATTGATGTCACAAGTGCAATGGTTGAACGACCGAGCGGAATCGCCAACACCATCTACAACTGGGCGATAAACCTGCACCCTTTTCTCGGAAAAGATTCTTGTACTCTTTTTTACAAGAGAGCCGGCAAAGGCAAATTCGGACTCAGATTTAAAAAAGAGTTTGACATACGAAAATACTATACGCTGTTCACAAGATTGAAGTCAGGCAGATTCGATGTCCTGTTTTTACCTGACACACACTTTATAGGAATATCCGCTTCAAAAACAGTCGCTGTCATTTATGATACATTCTCGTTAATTGAACCCCGTTTCGCATCGAACAAATTCCGCTCGAAGAAGATAAGACTCTACAATACAATCGCGCGTATCGCAGACACCATAATCGTCCCCTCTTCCTGTACATTCGCGGATGTAAAACGGTTCCTTAAAGTTAATGAGAAAAATCTTGAAGTTGTACCTCTCGGAGTTGACTTGGAAAGGTTTAAACCAGATCCCACTTCGGATAGTAAGATTGCAACATTGGGGATAAAGAAGCCCTATATTGTTTGTGTTGGCACGCTATCAACTCGCAAGAATCAGTGCGGTTTGATTGAAGCATTTGAGTTGGTTGCTGACGAAGAAAAGGATTTGAGTCTTGTTTTAGTAGGAAGAAGCGGCTGGGGCGCAGAAGAAGTAAAGAAGAGGAGGCAGGCTTCTCGTCACAAAGACAGAATTCTTATTCTTGACTATGTTGACGACGACCGACTTCCACTCATTCTTAGAGAAGCGTCTGTTTTCGCCTTACTTTCCCGATATGAAGGGTTCGGACTACCGATTCTCGAAGCGATGGCATCAGGGGTGCCTGTTCTTTCGTCCAACACTCCCGCATTGTCAGAAGTCGGTGGGGATGCAGCGCTTTATGTGAGTCCTGATGATGCGAGAGCGGCGTCTTCTGTGCTTTTGAACATCCTACACGATACAAATCTGCGGAACAATCTTATCGAGAAAGGGCTCAAGCGGGCTTCATTATACAGTTGGAAGGAAAGCGCCTCGCGACTTTACCGCATTTTCAAATATCTGTCAGGCGAATAGAAGGCTAATTCACAGGCTCGTAACCTTTTCTGTTCGAGCGTTATCTTTTTCAATACAATCACTGCTTAAAATAAACCCTCGTAATCTTTGTCAAGTCAATCTGACACACTTTAGAATCACAAAAAAACAATTTTTTTTTACCTTTCTCTACATATCTTACTATTATAGTAATCTACTTCAATAGATGGTCAATTTCAATTTTATGATTAGGAGATTAGATATGGAAGTAGTTTTGGTTTGCGCCGATGAAATGGTTCGAGCTTCATTAGGCAGTCTTTTTAAGGGTAAAGGGTTTAATGTCAAAACATTCTCACATCCGAAGGATGTGTCAAAAGAGGTTTCCTCTGACACAATTCTTATCTCTGAGCATTCACCTAATGTAGACTGCTCCGAATACTTCAAGAAAGCAGGATGCGTGATTGCGATGGTTCATCCGGAACGCGCACAAGATATTGCAAGTCTTAAAGATGGCGGTGTATTCGACGCATTCCTCTCACCTGTGGCGCCAGGGCAACTAACCGAAGCGCTTAATCGTTTCCTTGATGGGAAGAAGAAACTGCCGCTTGAAACCAAGGTATTAGAACGGGACCACCTAAGCGATTTCATATCTGCGATGATGGCAAAAGGAGCGGTTTATGCGCCTGTTATGAAAGAAGGGCGCGTGAGTTTTGAAAAAGTAGAGAAACCATCCGAGGTCAAACTCGCATACACATCCACGATTCTCCCTCCCAAAAAACTGTTTCAGCCGACAAAAGAGACGGTTTTGAGGTTCAACCGTGTTGAAGCGCAAGTTGAGACGCCGATGGTGCCTGTTACTCCCAAAGCCGTTCTCGGCGTCCATCCTTGCGATATGCAGGGGATTCTCCGCACAGACTGGGCATTCTCGGAAACCAATCCGGAGGAAAACTATCTGAATCGTAGAAAGGAGACTGTATTTATAGGGGTTTCTTGTTGTCCTGACGAACATTGCTTTTGCCAGAACCTTGGAACATATAATACGCGCGAGGGATTCGATGCGTTTATGGTTGACCTCGGCAACAAGTTCGTTGTTGAAATCCTCACCGAGAAAGCCAAGAATCTCCTGTCCAATGTAAAACCCTTAAAGCCGGCGACGAAGGAAGAGATAAGCCGTGCGGCGAAAGTAAAACGAGACCTTTCTCATCCTTGCCGTCCGCTCAAATTTCATCCAGGACTTCTTCCGAAACTGATGGAGATTGCGGAAGATGACCGTATTTGGTTTGATGTTGCGAACCGCTGTTATTCTTGTGGCACCTGTACTCTCGTCTGTCCATCTTGTTATTGCTTCGATGTTGAGGATGATGTCTCACTTTCTAATCTTTCAAACGGCGAACGCATCCGCTTGTGGGATTCTTGCCAGTCCGAAGGTTTTGCACTCGTCGCAACAGGGGAGAATTTCCGCAAAGAGCGTTCAAGCCGTGTAAAACACAGAGTCTTCCGCAAGTACTATTATCTTGCAAATAAATACGGCGATAGTTTCTGTGTAGGATGTGGCAGATGCGCGAGACAGTGCACTGCGGGCATAGATATTTTTGACATAGTTAGCACATTAAGCGACAGATATGCTCTGACTCTGTCAGGCATCGCGAAAAAAATGGATTAGGAGGATATAGAGATGGCACAGTTCACGGTTGATGTAGAGAAAATCAAACCGAAGAAATTGTATCATCCGAAGATTGCGAAACTCGTGCGTACGCAGGCTTGGACAGAACTCGAAAAACTTTTCGAGTTTAAGTTCGTTGACGGGAGCGAACTCGGTCACAAGCCAGGGCAGTTCGTTGAAGTTTCGGTCTTTGGCGTAGGTGAAGCACCCATTTCGGTCTCATCTTCTCCCACGAAAAAGGGAAGTTTTGAGATTTGCGTCCGAAAAGTTGGCAATCTCACCAATGCTCTTCACTCTCTTAAAGAAGGTGATACGGTTGGAATCCGCGGTCCGTTCGGCAACGGATTCCCTGTTGACAAACTCGAAGGCAAGGATCTGCTTTTTATCGGCGGTGGCATCGGTATGGTGCCGCTCCGTTCGCTCATCAACTACACACTCGATAATCGCAAAAAATTCGGCAAGGTTACAATCCTTTACGGATGCAAGACTCCTGCTGAATTCCTCTTTTGCGAAGAACTCAAAATCTGGGCGGAAAAAGCGGATTATCGTGAGACCGTTGACAGCCCCGCAGGTATGGACTGGAAAGGAAACTGCGGAGTTATCACGACCCTTATTCCACCACTTCAAATCAATCCTGATACAACATACGCTGTAATCGTCGGTCCGCCAGTTATGTATAAGTTCGTCATACGCTCGTTAAAAGAGAAGAATCTTCCCGACGACCATATAATAATGAGTCTTGAACGGCGTATGAAATGCGGGGTCGGCAAATGCGGACATTGTCAGATTGGCCCTTACTATTGCTGCAAAGACGGTCCTGTCTTCTTATACAGCCAAATCAAAAACATTAAGGAGGCACTATAATGGGGAAGCCTAAGGTTGCAATTTACGATTTCACAGGTTGTGAAGGTTGCGAGTTACAAATCGTCAATTGCGAGGAAGAACTTCTCGACATTATTGGCAATATCGAACTCGTTTACTGGCGTGAGGCAGTGACAGCCTCCCCTGATGGAAAAACTCCTGTTGACTGTGACATTGCACTCGTTGATGGCGGAATAACCACACCACACGATGTCGAGCGGATTCGCAAGATTCGCAGTAAGGCGAAGATATTGGTCGCTTGCGGTTCTTGTGCTTCGTTAGGTGGTATCAATGCGCTTAAGAACGACATCCCGTTAGAAGAGGCGAAACGCATCGTATACGGTGATATGGCGCAGCATTTTGAGACTATTCCTGCCGCGCCGATGAGAAACTATGTGAAAGTTGACTACGAACTCCCAGGTTGTCCAATGGTCAAAGCGGAGTTCCTAAAATTCTTCAAGTGGCTACTATTGGGCAAGGGTAAATGGGAACTACCGCGCCATTCAGTCTGCGTCGAATGCAAACGAAAGGAAAATCTCTGCGTTTACGACAAGGGTATGTTCTGCATCGGACCTATCACGAGAGCGGGTTGCGATGCCAACTGTCCGTCATTCGGAGTTCCTTGCGAAGGATGTCGCGGACTCGTTCCTGAACCGAATGTAAACGCCGCTCTCGATGTTCTCTCCGAACGCGGTTTGACTCTTGAAGACGCCATCAACAACATCAAGATGTTCTGCAACGCGGAAAAACCCGTAGCGACCTTACATACCTGGACAAAAAGGTAAGTTAGGAGGGCACAAACAATGGTAGAGGTCTATATACCGTACTTGACAAGAGTTGAAGGACACGGCAATATAGTCGTGAAAGAGAAAGACGGAAAGATTGAATGCCGTTGGGAGATACCTGAATCTCCTCGCTTTTACGAGGCGATGGTGCGAGGTAAACCCTGGGATAAAGTCGCCCATATAACGAGCCGTATTTGTGGAATCTGCGCTGCGGGTCATACTCTCGCATCAATCAAAGCCACAGAAGACGCCTTCGGAATGAAGCCGACCGAACAAACTTGGCTTCTTCGTATGCTCCTTAACTACGGCGAACAAATCCAGAGCCATTCCCTTCACGCATTTTTCCTTGCTCTGCCAGATTTCGCGGGTGCGCCAAGCGTTATCCACTTGATTCCATCACACAAGGATGCGGTGCTTGCTGCGGTTCGCCTCAAAAAATTGGGCAACGACATCGCTGACTTGATTGGCGGGCGCGCAGTTCATCCCTGCTGTGCCCTCGTCGGTGGATTCGGACGCATCCCAACAGAAAAAGAACTCCTCACTCTTAAATCCAAACTCCAGCAAGGACAAGAAGACATCAAACTTATGACGACCGTATACGCCTCATTGAAAAAGAACATACCTAACTTTGAGCGCAAGACAGAATACATCTCGCTTCATTGGGATAAAGAATATCCCTGGATTGATGGTGACATCGTCTCATCAGAAGCAGGAGTTGTTCCTTATCGTGAATACCTGAAATTCATCCACGAGTGGGTGAAATCGTATTCGAGCGCGAAGCGTGCGAAAAATGTGTTTTCGTCTTACACCGTTGGACCTCTCGCCCGCGTCAATAATAATTACAAACAATTGTTGGATTCGGCAAAAGAAGTATCGGAAAAATTAGGCCTTAAGATTCCTTCTCACAATCCATTCCATAGTAATCTGTGCCGAGTTGTTGAGTTGGTCCACTGCATTGACGACGCGATAGCCAAGATTGATAAACTGCTTGCCAAGGGACTGAAAGAAGAAGGACTGCAAGTCGCTCCGAGAGCAGGACGCGGGGTCGGCGCGGTCGAGGTTCCACGCGGTCTGTTAGTCCACGATTACACTTACGATGCGACAGGTCACATTGCCAATGCGAACCTTGTCATCCCGACTAACCAGAACCACGAAAACATTGAAGACGATTTCCGCGCATGGGTTCCTTCACTCATCAAGCAAAAATTGAGTGACGAGCAGATAGGATTCAATCTCTCGATGCTTGTGCGCTCTTATGACCCTTGTATCTCCTGCTCGACACATTTGCTCAAAGTCGATTTCAAACGCGAATAACTTGTAGATACACACGAAAAAAGGAGCGTCGCAAAAACGACGCTCCTTTTTTATTTAAACGCATAGGCTTACTTTTGCTCCCAACAGAATTATTTAGGATAAACGCCGAGAACGGAGTGCCAGCGCTGTAATGCCTCACATCTCTCTTTATCATCTTTAGGCAGTTGAAGCGGTCTGCCGCGCGCATCAATAACTATACCGACGACTCCGCCGTAAACTTTCGCAGTCAGTGTCTTTCCTTTTCCTGCGCCGACATCGAACCCTTTCGCAGGCTCAACGACTATCTGGGCCGTTTCACCGACTCCGAGTGGATGAAGAGCCATTTCTCCGTAACCAAGCGTCTTCTCAATATTCGAGCCGTCGGGCATCGTTATAACATAATGGAGGCAGTCTGGACGAGGCTTGCCTGAGTTTGTAAGCGAAACGCAAGTGCCTAACTCTATCATACAATCCTTGACGAAAACATCCGTTGCGGCTTTCTCGTTGATTGTTGAAAGGACGCCTAAATGTGGCATCATAAATATTGAATCAACCGCAAGCCGTGTTACACCAATCGGCTCATAAGCGTCAATCATCATCAGCATTGATTGAACACGGCGGGGCGCATGGCTTAAAATTCCGCCCGAACCAACAATCAAATCGAGTTCTTCCATCCTGATAAGGCTCGCACCTGTGCGCGTCTGCTCAAACGCATCAGAAATCGTTCGCTCCTGCTGTACGCCCTTTAATCCAACCGCAAGCAGTTTATGTTGTTCAAACGCGAGTCTTAAGGCTTCGCGCGCAATCGCCTGCTCAATCTTCAAATCCTCAAGCGTTTGCGGTAGTGTCGTCGGTCTAATCATCTTGTTTTTGACGCGGTTTGCGATATCCTGCTCATCAACGCTGAACGGCACCCATCTCGCAATGTTCTCTATTCCAGCTTCTACAAGCACATTACTCACCGAGTAACTCATCCCGAGATTCGCCGAGACGGTGCGGTTGAAGACTCCTTCAAACACTGAGAAAACATCCGTTGTCGCACCTCCGATATCGACTCCGATTATGTTGATTCCTTCCTTCTTCGCTATCTTCTGCATAATCAAACCGACGGCAGCGGGCGTCGGCATTATCGGTGCATCAGTCCATTCCATCAGTTTCTTATAACCAGGGGCGTGCGCCATCACATGAAGCAGGAACAATTCTTGTATCTCTCTTCGTGCGGGTTGGAGGTTCTCTACTTCGAGTGTCGGACGAATGTTTTCAGTAACAGTCAGCTCGACCACATCGGCAAGCATATCACTGACAATCTTTCGAGCGTCTTTGTTGCCTGCGAAGATGACAGGCAGTTTGAATGTAGTGCCCAAACGGGCTCGGGGTCTCGCCGCTTTGATATATTCAGCCAATTCTACAACATGCTTAACAGTGCCTCCATCCGTCCCTCCTGACAACAATATCATATCAGGGCGCAGTTGGCGAATCCTCTCAATCTTCTGATACGGCGGTCTCATATCGTTTGAAGCGAGAACATCCATCACAATCGCACCTGCACCAAGAGCCGCTCGCTCAGCGCTCTCCGCGGTCATTATCTTCACCGCACCCATTACCATCATTTGCAAACCACCACCTGCACTCGATGTCGAGACATAAATATCAACTCCGCGATTACCCTCAGCCGGCGTGATGATTCGCCCATTTTCAATCATCTTTCGACCACATAAATCCTCCAACTCACCAATCGAATTTAGCACGCCTTTGGTTACATCCTCAAAAGGTGCCTCGACCGTCGTTGGCGCTTCCCCTCTGTATGTCTGCCTGTATACATCGCCCTTCCTCTCAATAAGAATCGCTTTCGTCGTGGTTGAGCCACAGTCCGTCGCCAAAATCACATCCATCTTCCGTTCCACTCTCTTCGTCTCCTATTCCATCAAAACAAATAATAATATCAAAACGCCACCGACTTTCAACGATTTCGTCCGCTTCTGGATATAATTCGGTTATAAGAATTTCTCAAAGGTAGAATTACAAAAATGTTGCAATTTTTGATTGGTTAACATTGTATAATATATGAGAGGCTTAAGTAGAGGGAGATTCTATATGAGACCTGTTATCGCAATGACGATTCTTCTATTCGGTGTTGCGTTTGTTTTCGCGCAGGATAAGGAGCGCGAGGCGGCAGCAGGGCAGATTGCGGGCGTTGACAAAGCGCGTGTTCAAGCGGCTGTTCAAAAAGGGCTCGAATTTTTGAAAAGCAAACAGAACGCGGACGGTTCTTTCCCTGCAACGAAGCGTGCAGCAGGATTTCCCGAAGGGGCAACTGCGCTTTGTCTTCTCGCGCTTCTTAAAGGCGGAGAGCCGAAAACATCAGATACCGTCAAGAAAGCGTTGGATTATCTATATAAACAGCCGTTCCGTTCGACATACTCGGTCTCCTGTTTGATTCTCGCACTTGCAGCGCTTGCGGAATCGGATGAACCGCCTTCTGAGAAGGAAATCGAAAAGGAGGTAAAATCTAAGAAAACTACTGTTTTCGTGCCTCCTGAAGAAAAACAAAAAAAGGATTTCGGGAAACTACCGGATGCATACAAGGATTGGATGAAGCGCGCTCTCGAATGGTTACTCCAGCAACAGAAGGATGTTTGGAGTTACGGTGGGCAGTATCAGGTAGGACCGAATGCGCGAGTTGACGCATCGAACTCGCAGTATGCGTTGCTTGCCCTACACGCCGCATCAAGATGTGGATTGTCAGTGCCGAACGCGGTCTTTGAGAGAATAGCCCAGTATTTTCTGATTGCACAGGAACCGGATGGACCGAAAGTTAAGGGTTTCCCTGTACCGATTGCGGATTTCGACATCAAAGAATTAAAACAACTCGAAAAGCAGATTCTTGAAAGAATGCGTCAGAAGTTCATTGATGCGGTTGAAAAGGGAGAGTCGAAAGATGTTGGTGAAATCTTGAAGAAGGTGCGCACTGAAGGAGTGACAATTGATGAGAGTCCGTATCGCAAGTTTCAGGGAGAATTAAGAGATATGAGGGCGCGCGGCTGGGGCTATGTGTTGCCACAGAACCAGCCCGAACTCCCCAAAGACGACATCTTTTTCAAGGCGGTCGGCAGTATGACCTGTAGCGGTGTCGCCGCACTTGCAATATGCAAAGCAAACCTCGAAAGCACAGGGCTTAAAAAGCAAATCAACGAAGGAATCCGTGATGGTTGCGCCTGGCTTGCCCATAATTTCTCAGTCACCAAAAATCCAAACTGTCCTGACTGGCATTACTATTTCCTTTACGGACTTGAGCGCGCTGGAATTCTTTCCCTCGTCTTTGACTTTGGGACACATAACTGGTATAAGGAAGGCGCAGAGTTCCTGCTTGGTGCGCAACGAGCAGACGGCTCCTGGCCCGGGGAAGAAGGCTCTCAACGGCAAGTCGGTCAACTCATCATCAACGCTGCCGCACTCGACGAAATCGTCAACACCTGTTTCGCGATTCTCTTCCTAAAACGCGCAACCGCACCTATCGTCAAACTACCAGAAGACATCTACACAGGTCAAGGACTGCTCGGACCTAAAGGCGAAAAACCTTCAGAGAAAAAATAGGTATAACTTTAGCACCTGCAAGTTGAACCTTCAGGCAAATGGGTTAGACAAAAATTTTGGGTCCTTTGCGCATTTTGAGGTTGACAAGCGGATTGAACAAGTTATATTTAATAGTGAAGCCGAGTAACTCGCTTAAGTTGGTCCTGCGGAGACCGTATTTATAAGTCTGGGTACTCGGCTTCGCTGTTTTTTAGTCCGTCCTCCTTAGTCCCACTCGCTTTTCTGAATATCTCCTCTATCCGCTTCTTTTCCTCCTCTATTTTCGCTCTGAGTTCCTCCTCCTCTCGCTTTTGCCTCTCCCTTTCTTCTTCCTTCATTTGTCGTCTGTGCTTTCGTCTCGATTTGCGAATCCTCTTTTTAACCTCACTTACAGATTTCTCCTCTCGCAACGCTTCTGAACGGAAGATAATGAAAAGCCCAAGCATTCCCAAAAACGCTACTACAATGCCCGCCAATCCCGCATCAGGGTGCATCATCGCGACCAACATCATCGCGAGAATCGCAGCCCCGCAGATAACATTCACCAACAAAGGCATATTTCCAACCTCATAGCCAAGCCCCCTTCGCTATTTTGTCATACTATCTCCAAAACCAGATATTATCACAAAAACGAGCCTTCGGCAAGAACAATCTATTCCAACCCCTCCCATTCCTTTGGCTTATTGAGATAAGTAGATTTGTCGTAAAGAGGAGAGCCGTTTTTCAGCAATCGCCTCTCTTATCTTCTCGATGAACCGTTCGAGGAATCTGATGTTGTGCAAGGTCGCAAGAACAGGACCAAGAATGTCTCCACTTACAAACAGATGACGCAAGTATGCACGCGTAAAGTTCACACACAAGTAACAGTCACAGCCCCTCTCTGGCGGATTATTGTCGAATCTAAACTCCTTTGCAAGGATTCTCAAACGTCCTTCCAATGTAAAAATCTGTCCTGTTCTTCCGTTTCGCGTTGGAAGAACAGAATCAAAAATATCGACTCCCGCATTTACCGCCTCCAAAATCTCGCGCAAACTGCCAACTCCCATAAGATACCGCGGCTTATTTTCAGGCAAAACGCCGCAGTCATAATGCACAATCCTGTGCGATTCTGTGACAGGCTCTCCAACAGAAACTCCTCCGATTGCATAACCGTCAAACCCGATTCCAACAAGGGATTCCGCACACCGCCTTCTTAGATTCTCAAAGACCGACCCCTGAGTGATTCCAAACAGCGCCTGCTCACTCTTATGCGCTTTCTTGCATTCCTCCGCCCACCTGATTGTCCTCTCAACCGCTCTCCTCGCTCGCTCCTCATCCACAGGATACCCAACACACTCATCAAAAGCCATTATCACATCCGCACCGATTGTCTCCTGCCACATAATAGAATCCTTCGGAGTAACGAACTCTTCAGAACCGTCAAATGGCGAACGAAAATATACGCCCTCATCATAGACTTTCACATTCTCACCAAGACTCATCACCTGATAGCCACCCGAATCGGTTATGATAAACCCATCCCAACCGCTAAATCTGTGGATTCCTCCTGCCTGCTTAATCACATCAAGCCCGGGACGGCGCGCCAAATGATAGGCATTCACAAGAATCCCGCTAACCCCACACCTGCGAAGCACCTCAGGAGTAATTCCTTTTACCGCTCCTGCGGTCGCCACAGGGAAGAACGCAGGAGTGCGGACGATTCTTTCCCCACAACGCAGAACGCCTGCCCGCGCCTTCCCATCCGTATTCTCTATCCTGAACTCAACCATAATTATTACCGAAAAAAACCAGAGGATTATTGATTTGAGTTTAACATAACGCCTTATCCGTTTCAATACGACCCTACCGAATACGGCTTTCTTCAACACTTCAACAACGACGAACTTATCCTTCGATAGCATCTACAATCCCCAACGAGAAGGGAAAACGCAGATGAGATGAGGAGAGAAAAAGACATTTTTCAGGAATACTCCAGAGTTTGACCGTATTGTCGTAACTCCCCACCGAAGCCAATAACTTTCCATCTGGACTGAATGCCACTGAATTGACAACATTCTTATGTCCTTTAAGTGTCCGCAATTCCTTTATTTTCTGCACAGCGGCAAACCGTCTCTCTTTTTTCGCCTTCTGTTCCGCAGTAAACGCTTCTCTCAAAAACCGACGGCTTCAAGCAAGTCGCCTCTCTTCTCGGCTTCCTCCGCCTCAACGCCACGACTCTGTTTTTACAAGCGGTGTCAGTCGCAAGATACACAGCGCCCATTCCACCGCGTCCCAAAAGAGACAGGATGTAATAACGATTGTTCAGGACTCGTTGCGGTTCAGCTTCTTTTGAGAATTTCGAGGACTGCTCCGCATTGTGGACAGAAACGGTATTAGAGGCAGTTTCAGTTCCGCATTCCGCACACCGCATTCAGTAGTCTCCAACAGTTTGGATTTTTTAAC
>Ga0123519_10000811_pt1 | contig 54909 bp, 66 predicted proteins | sample YelNatPaOPRAMG02_FD_87396 | JGI IMG/M metagenome (GOLD analysis project Ga0123519, IMG submission 87396) | Hot spring microbial communities from Yellowstone National Park - Yellowstone National Park OP-RAMG-02 (version 2) | ecosystem: Environmental > Aquatic > Thermal springs > Hot (42-90C) ...
ATATGGACCATATGATGGCGCATCCGATCCTATTTTCTCTAACGATGGCTCAAAATATGGATTTAGATTTAAAAAAGACAATAAACACTATATTCAGATAAATGATAAGATATATGGACCATATGGATCATATGGGCCATATGGACCATACGATGATATATATTTACTTACTTTCTCTAATGATGGCTCAAAATATGGATGGACGTTTATAAAAGATAATAAAGGTTATATTCAAATAAATGATAAAACATTTGGACCGTATGAATTTGTATATAATCTCGTCTTTTTTAATGATGGTTCAAAATATGGATTTAGATTTAAAAAAGACAATAAAGACTATGTTCAGATAAATGATAAGATATATGGACCATATGATGACGCATCCGATCCTATTTTCTCTAACGATGGCTCAAAATATGGATTTGGGTTTAAAAAAGATAATAAATTCTATTTTCAAATAAATGATAAAACATATGGACCATACGATTATGCGTCATATTTACTTACTTTCTCTAATGATGGTTCAAAATATGGATGGACGTTTAAAAAAGACGATAATTACTACATTCAAATAAATGATAAAACATATGGACCGTATAATATAAATGATAATACATATGGACCATATAATATAGCAATTTTTCCTATTTTCTCTAATGATGGCTCAAAATACGGATGGACGTTTAAAAAAGATAATAAATGCTATGTTCAAATAAATGATAAGACATATGGACCATATGATTCTGCGTCATATTTACTTACTTTCTCTAATGATGGTTCAAAATATGGATGGACGTTTAAAAAAGACGATAATTACTACATTCAAATAAATGATAAAACATATGGACCGTATGATATAACATATAACTTTATTTTTTCTAACGATGGTTCAAAATATGGATTTGTATTTGAAAAAGATGGTAATTACTACATTCAAATAAATGATAAAACATATGAACCGTATGATAATAGTATAAATAATCTTATTTTTTCTAATGATGGTTCAAAATATGGATTTGAATTTGTAAAAGATTATAAATACTATGTTCAAATAAATGATAAGACATATGGGCCATACGATGGTCCATACGATGCCTATGACTTTACTTTCTCTAATGATAATTCAAAATATGGATGGTTGTTTAAAAAAGATAATAAATTCTATTTTCAAATAAATGATAAGATATATGGACCATATGATGATGCTAAATTTACTTTTACAAAAGATAATAAAACATATATAGCTTATATTTCTGGACATGATTTAGTTATTGAAGAAGTAGAATAAGAAGGAGTCCACGTAAAAAAATAAAATTATTTTTTTGATTTTTAAGAAGAAGATTAAATTTTAAAATTTATTGAAAAGTTTCAAAATTAAAAATATTTCATTCATATCTTAAAGCAATAATTGGATCAAGCTCAGCTGCTCTTTTTGCTGGCAAATAGCCAAAAATTATTCCAACTAAGCTTGAAAAACTTAAAGAGAGAAAAATTGAATACAAAGAAACCTGAGAAGTAATATTGGCAAATTTTGAAACTCCGATAGAAATTAAACTTCCTAAAATTATCCCAAATATTCCGCCGATCAAAGTTAAAATAACTGCTTCAATTAAAAATTGAAGTAAAATTTCTCTTTTCTTTGCTCCTATTGCTTTTCTTAAACCAATTTCTTTTATTCTTTCTGTCACAGAAGTAAGCATCATATTCATAATCCCAATTCCGCCGACAACTAAAGAAATAGCAGCAATTGATGCCAAAAAAATTGTCATTGTATTGATTAAAGAATTAAAAGTATTTAAAAACTCTTGAGAAGTAATAACAGAAAAATCAGGATTATCAGGCGAAAGCTTATGTTGTTTTAAAAGCACTTGGGTTATTTCTTCTTTTAAGCTTTCAATTAAATCCGAACTTTCTGCCTGAACAGCAATTTGAGATAAATATTCTGAACCAGTCAATATTTTTTGCATTACCGTAAGTGGTACCAAAACAACTTCATCAGGATTCATAAAACCAGCGCTTCCTTTTGGTTCTAAAACTCCGATGACTTTAAAACTAACTTTATTTATTCTTATGGTCTTGCCAATCGGATCTTCGCTTCCAAATAAATCTTCGACAACTGTTGGCCCCAACACAGCAACTTTGTTTAAATTATTTTCTTGGAAAAAACTTCCATTTTGAATTTTCGAATTTCTGATTGTTAAGTATTCTGGCACTACGCCAATAACCAAAGAATTAGTATTTTTACCCGCAGAAGAAATTATTTGAAATCTTCTACTAATTTCTGGTGAAACAGCTTCTACTCCTTCAATTTCTTTTATCGCTTCAGCGTCTTTCATTTTTAAATTTTGAGCTGATCCTCTACCAGCGGAAACAATACCTCTTCCTGGCTGAATGATGCCAGGAAAAACAGTTAGTATATTTGAACCTAAACTTTCAATACTTTGAGCAATTTGTTTTTTAGCCCCTTCTCCAATAGAAAGCATAGCAATAACAGCAGTAATACCAATAATGATTCCTAAAATTGTTAATCCTGATCTTAATTTATTTGTCGTTATTGATTTAAAAGCTTCTTGTAATAAATCAAAAAAACTCATTTTTTGTTATGCCCATTAATTATGATTCTGTCTTCTACTTTAAAATCATCGACTATTTCTCCATCTTTCATTAAAATCAATCTTTCGGCATGTTTACCTACGTAATCTTCGTGTGTTACTAAAATAATTGTTTTTTTAAATTCAAAATTTAATCTTTGAAAAGTATCCAAAACAATTTCTCCTGTTTTTGTATCTAAATTTCCTGTTGGTTCATCAGCTAAAATTATTAAAGGATCATTAACTAAGGCTCGGGCAATAGCAACTCTTTGCTGCATTCCTCCAGAAAGCTGATTAGGATAATGATACCAAAATTTATCAGGAAAAGCTGAAATCCTTAAGGCGTTAATTGCTCTTTCTTTTCTTTCTTCTGGTTTTATTCCTGCATAAACCAAAGGAAGTTCAACTTGTTCAATAACTTTTTCTTTAGGCAATAGATTAAAAGATTGAAAGACAAACCCTATTTTCTTTTTTCTTATTTCAGCCAATTCATCATCATTTAAAACAGAAACATCCTCATTCCCTAAAAAATATTTCCCTGATGTCGGTTTATCTAAACAACCAAGAATATGCATCAAAGTTGATTTACCAGAACCAGAAGGCGCCATTATAGCAACAAATTCTTTTTCTTTTATTTCTAGGTTAATATTTTTTAAAGCGATAGTTTCAACTTCGCTATTTTTATAAATTTTAGTTATATTTTCAAGCTTGATCATTGCCTTTTTTGTTGTCCAAACGGCATTCGAGGTAAAAATGGATTATTTTTTTGTGAATTTTGTGTTGTTTGTTGATTCAAAGTTTTTATAATAATAACTTCTCCTTCGTTTAAACCTTCTAAAACTTCAGTAATTTCGTCATTTGAAATACCTGTTTTTATATATCTTTTTTCTATTAAGTTTTGAGAAATTTCTACTGGTTTGGAAAAATTTCTTTTTTCAAGATTATAATTTTTAATCACTGCTACATATTTCCCTTTCCTATCACTTTTAACTGCTGAATTTGGTATAAATAAAATATTTTCTTTTTTATCAACAACAATTTCAGCATTGACAGACATTCCTGGTTTAATTTCCCTTTTTTCTTCTCCCAAAGAAATTTTAACATCATAACTAACCACTCCTTGTTCTTCGGTGCCTACAGTGCTTATTTCAATTACTTCTCCTTTAATTTTAAGGTCAGGGAAAGCATCAAATGTCAAAATTGTCGGTTGCCCAACCTTTACTTGCGCAACATCAATTTCATTCAAAGATATTTTCGCTACTTTTTGATTAGTTACAATCGTAGCTACGTTTTGATTAGAAGAAACTAAATCTCCGTTTTTAATATTCAAAACCGATAAAGTGCCGCTTAAAGGTGCAGTAATATAATAATCATTTAAATCATCTTTCAAATCATTGAGTTTGTTTTTTGCTTGCTCTAAATCAATTATTTTTTGTTGTATTGAAAATTCTAAATTCTTTTTATCAAAATCAAAATTATCAACGACATCATGGTAAGAATTAATTTTTGAAACAACATCAAATAAATTTTGTTTGTATTGAGCTAATAAATTTAAATAATTAGATAATTTCTGATAGTGACCTTCAATAATATCTTGTTCTTCGTGAATTGCATTTTTTAGAGTCAGGTCCTCTTTTATATATCTTATCATCTCTCTGCCATCATTAACTAAATCATAAGAAGTTGAAACTAAATCATAAGAATCTTTTATATTTTTTTCTTTTGATTCATTTTGATTTGAAATATTTTTAAAATTTTCTGACAACTGAAGATATTTTGTTTTTAAAGTATTATATTTCAATTCTAATTCTTGACTTTTACCTGAAAAGGCTGGATTATAGCTTTCATAATATTTAAGATTATTATCATAATTTTTAAAATCTTTATAAAAATAAATTTTTCTTAAATCTTCAATAAAACTTGGATAAAAATTATAAAAATCATTTAAAATTGATATTCCTTGATCTAGAGATTTTTTATAATCATCTCCCCTTAAAGTATTTTGATATTGAAAATTCAATTTTTCTAAGTTTAGTTTTGCTGAATCAATAGCTAATTCTAAATTTTTAATCGTAATTTCTTGATCTTTAATATTTTTTTCAAGATCCTTACTATCTAATTTAGCTAAAATTTGTCCTTTATAAACATTATCATCTTCTTTTGTATTTAAAGAAACAACTTTCCCTCCTACTTTTGATTTAACATCAATTTCTTCTACAGGAATAATTTCTCCGCTACCGGAAACTTTAATTTCTAAATTTCCTTTTTGGACTGTCCCTAAAACATATTTTGTATTTTCTTTCTTAAAAAATTTTGGATAAACAAAATAACCAATAATTAAAACAACAATCAAAATAAAATAAAATTTTTTGCTTTTTAAAATTTTTAAATTTAAAATTTTTAAAAATATATTCTTCATTTTTCTTTTTTAACAATTTCTTTAAGCGACTCGAGATGTTTTTCCAAATATCCCATAAATTTCTTGAGGTTAGAAAATTTCATTAAAGCAATCATCTCGCCCATTCCAAAAACTAATAATTTTTCTCCTTTCTTAAGTTTCAAATCTTCTCTTGCTTCTTTAGGAATAACAACTTGACCTTTTTCTCCAATCACTGTAGATCCGTAAAATTTTTTATCTTTAAATCTTTTCACCATAAATCTATTATATCATATTTTTCTGAAAAGTAGGAAAATTTAAAAACCCGGCTACTATTAAGCAGCCGGGTTATAATAAGTAAGTTTTAATAACGACAATATTATTGAGTGGAAGTGGCCGTAGAAGTAGAAATAGAAGTAGAAGTTGAAGTTACCGTTGATTTACATTTACTTTTGGCTTCTTTTACAGCATTAACAAACCATTTATTTATATCTCTTAAGGTAGTATTGTAATTTTTTCTTGCTTCTCTTTTAGCTTGAGTTGAAGTAGCAGACTTTAAGTTATTTCTATAGTCAGTCAAAGCAGTTCTCTTCTTTGATTGCATTTCTTTAGTTAAGTTCTTTACCTCTAGGTTTAAACATTTTGCATAAGCTCCCGCAACTCCTTTAGCTTTAGCTTTAGCTTTAGCTTTTTTATATGATTTTACGGCCTTGTGTTGTTTTGCAGGTTTTGTAGTTGTTACCGTAGATGCTGTTCCTGTTTCTGTTGTTGTTTGGGCAAGACCCAAAGAAGCAAAGGAGAAAATGAATGTTAACAAAGTTAGAAAGATTAATTTTTTCATGATTGTAAATTTAGTTGATTAAGACGACCGAATTGAAAGCAAAATTATTATTTTAGAGGAGGACCTCTTGCTTTTAAATTAGTTGAGATAAAAAAGTTGTTTAAAGAAATTTTTTCTTGAGAAAGTGAATGAGTAAGTTTTAGATGAAAATTAATCAAAAAGATTGCTATCAAGATGAAAAATGTAATTGTGATTATTAGAAAGTATAAAGGAAAGTTATCAAGAATAATAGCAAGAACGTCAATTAATTGTATATCCTCCAACAAAGCTTCGTATAATTCAAAATAAAGAAAAGAACTTTGCCATATATAAGCTTTAGCTGATAGAAAAGTCAAATTTAAAGCTAAAATTATCAAAAATATAATTAAAAATTGTAAATTTTTCCTTATCGTCATTGTAAATTTAATTATATCATAAATTTATTATTTAACCAAATTTTCTGATTTACCTTCTAAAAATTTTTTAATATTTTCAATTGTGGTCATTAAAATTCTTTCGATGGCTTCCTTTGAATTAAAAGCATTATGAGGAGTAATTAAAACATTTGGCATTTTCATTAAAATATGATTTTGCCACAAAGTAAAAGCAGTTTCTTTAAGATCATTTTGAGTTTCTTGCCCTGCATTGTGCTCTGCTCTGATGCGGGGTTCGTCAATCATTGTATATCTTGTCAAAAGTTCTAACTCTTCTTTAATTTCTGTTTCTTCTTCTAAAACATCTAAGGCTGCTCCTTTTAAAATTCCTTCCTTAAGTCCATAAAGCAAAGCTTCTGTTTCTACTGTTCCTCCTCTGGCAGTATTAATTAAATACGCGCCTTTTTTTATAAGTTTTATATTTTCTTTATTGATTAAATGATAGGTTGATGAACTTAAATTAACATGAATAGTGATAATATCCGAATTTTTTAAAAGTTCTTCTAAGGATGTATAAGTTACATTGTATTCTTTAGCAAAATTTTCATCAGGATAAGCATCATAAGCTAAAATATTCATTCCAAAAATTTTAGCAAGTTTTATAACTTCTTTGCCAATCCTGCCAGTACCAACAACTCCTAATGTTTTTCCATAAAGTTCTTCGCCTCTTAAATTTTTTAAATCAAAACTTTCAACTTCTTTAATTTGATCAATAGCATAATAAATTTTTCTCATTAAATTAACCATAAGACCAATTGTCCATTCAGCTACTGTTTTGGTTCCATATTCTGGTACATTACAAACTAAAATTCCTTTTGACTTACAATATTCACAGTCAATATGATCGTAACCAGTTGATCTTGTGGTAATAAGTTTTAATTTTGGCAAAGAGTCAATAATTTCTTTATCAATTTCTGAACAAATAAAAATAGATAAAATATCTAAACCTTGAAAATTTTTAACATTTTCTTTTGTAAGCCTTTCACTTGTAAAATAAATTTCTAAATCAGAAAGTTCTCTTTCCAAAATTTCTTTTTCCCAGCCTTCTGCCTCAAAAAATCCAAGCTTCATTAATTAAATTATAATAAAAATTAATTTTCTATCTCTATTTTATCACCAAAGCCTTTCTGAATTAAAAGTCTTTTTAATCTTTTTTGTTTTGATGAAATTATAATCTTTTCTCCCACTTCCTCTAAATCACCTAAGTCTTCTACCTGAGATCCTGTAAGATATAAACTCCAATCAACTTTTCTTAATTTACCTAATGATTTGATTCGAGTATCTTTAAGGTCAAAGAAATCTCCCACTTCTTCTAAATCGCCTAAGTCTTCTACCTGAGATCCTGTAAAAATTATAGTTCCAAGCACTTTTTTTAATTTACCTAAAGATTTAATTGGAGTATGTCCAAGATCAAGGCAAATTCTTACTTCTTCTAAATCACCTAAGTCTTCTACCTGAGATCCTGTAAGATATAAACCTCCGCCAACTTTTTTCAATTTGCCCAATGATTTAACTGGAGTCTCCCTAAGATCAAGGCAAATTCCCACTTCCTCTAAATCGCCTAAGTCTTCTACCTGAGATCCTGTAAGATATAAACTCCAATCAACTTTTCTTAATTTACCTAATGATTTAACTGGAGAGTATTTAAGATCAAGAGAATCCATTACATAAACTAAATTTTTTGGCATATCATATAATGCAAATAATTTATTTTTTATTTTTGTCCAAATTGCCTTAGTATTATCATTTATTTCTTTTTCAGAAGTAGCTATTTCTTCTTCTTTGCATTCTGGAATTCCTCTAGATTTTAGAATTAGGCTCAAATCTTTTTTATTATTTCTTGCCGTTAAAATTTCATCAATCCTTGGATCTCTGTTGTAACCAAAACTTTCTATATCTTTGTCAATTTCATAAATAAACGTTAGTTCTTCTAATGTTAATTTTTGTTTGCTTAAATGTTTCAAATAAATTTCTGCTAATTTTTTTTGATCATTCATAGTTTGTATCCATTCTTTACCTCCGTGAAACTCATTCAATTTTTCTTCAACAACTGGATGAATATAAGGATCAATATTTTGCAGTTCAGCTATGCCCCTTATTTCCAATATTTCTTTCATGAAAGGACTATAAACGATAGCTACCCTAGGAATTGTTAGATTCCCATCTTTGTCCTCTGAAAAATAAATATGGATGTCACAAAAAGATAAATAAGAAGAAGCTGTCCCCTCGCCTGCTATACACCAACCAGTAAGAAAATTGCGAATAGTTGCTGTTAATTCTTTAGGATTAGATCCCCTCTTAAACATTTTCCATTCGCCCCTAATTATAGGCAATCTTTTGCTTGGAAAAATTAAAGATTTTACGTAGTTTAGGGTAAAACCATATAGATCGGCGAAATTTTCAGATTGGAGTCTTTTCTCAAATTCTTTTCTTGCTGCTTCGTTTTGTAAAAAAGTCAATAATTGCGATGGTTCTTTTTTCTGTTTTCTTATTATTTCGTCTAAAACTAACGACAAGGCTTGCTGATTCAAATAAGGGAACGGAGCTATTGTTAATTTTGTTCTTTTGCTAAATGTTTTTCTCTCTCCATCGTAACCACCGCATTTCAACATCTCTATAAATACCCAATATCTAAATTCTAAAGGATAATTTTCTGCCTCAGGAGATAAAAAATAATTAAACCAACGCTCCAAACTTGCTTTTTGATCTTGTATTGTTTGTTCAATAAGTTCTTGCTTTCTTTCTTGAGATATTTGATAAGTATCAAAATTTTGCCCCGTCTCTTTTTCCCACTGTTTAATTATTCGTTCTTTAATCTGAGGATTTCTCAGTTGTTCTAAAGTATAACCTTTTAATTCGGCAAAATTACCAATTATTATATTTTTAAATATTTCATTCAACTTATCGTCGCCTATTTTTTGAGGATTAAAAAAGTATTCTTTTTCAATTTTATTAATAATAAAATTTTTAAATCTTTCTGGAAAATCTTTCCTAATTTTCTCCTCTGATAATTCCTTACCTGATAAACCTTTATATAATCTTTGAAGATAAAGATTAATTTGTTCCTCTGCTTGAGGCGGTATTTTACCGATTTCTCTTTTAACTGATCTTCCTATTGTTTCCCTAAATTTTTCTCCTCCCCAATATTTTCTTTTCAAGAATTTGCCTTCAAGCGTCATGGTTTAAAAATATTAAAAAATATCGAGTTTTATTAATTAAATTATACAAAATGTATAAAAAAATTTAACGTTTTCCTTCCTCTTTTACTTTTTCTAAAAAAAACCTTATATTAGATGGAGAAACGCTTGTTATCGTTAAATTTTTAGGTAGTTTAATTGTTACATTTTTATCTTCAACTAAAATAGAATTCCATCGAGAAATAGAATATTTACTATAATCCTTCAAATCAACTATTACATCAAGTTCGTTTGGGTTTAAAACATCTAAAACAAATTTTTGTCCTTTCAAAGATATTGTTAGCTCAGTTGGTTTAAATTCTTTAACTATCAAGTTTGTAGGTATATCCTTAAATTCTATAGGTACAATAAAAGTTTTTTGAACCAAAGAATAATTATTGTTTATCAAAGTAAATAAAGTAAAAGAAATAATCAAAGAAACTAAAAAGATAAAAAAATGCCTCGATAATACTGTTTTAAAATTAAAAGAAATATTTTGTTTTGTATTATTCTTTTTAACAAAATTTAGTAGTTTTTCTTTTAGTTCAAATATATTTTTTATTTTCTCAATATTTCCGTTTTTGGCTAAACTAATATCTTGATTTTCCTCAGAAACTATTATAGCTAAACAATCTGAAACTTCAGAAATGCCCAATCCTGCTCTGTGCCGTAAATTATGTCCACTTATTTTTTCAGGCGAACGACTTAGTGGTAAGTGTGTTGAAAATTTATAAATTTTATTATTTCTAATAATAACCGCCCCATCATGCCCTGGAGAACTTGAGTCAAAAATACTTAAGATTAAAGGCTTATTAATAAAGCCATCCAAAAGATATCCATTAGAAATAAATTCATCAATTGAGTCATTTCCTTCAAAAACTATAAGAGCGCCAACTTTTTTCTCCGACATTTCTTTAACTGTTTCTACTATTATATCTATTGTTTTTTCTGATATATTCGCATTTCTTTCTTTAAAATATCTAACAAAATTAAAACCAAAAAATCCAGAAAAATATAAAAAATCTCTAACCTCTTGCGCCAATATAAAAAAAATAATTAAGAGTAAACCGAAGCTAATAAACCATTTAAAAATAAAATTAGTTAAAAGTAAATTGAACAACGAAGAAAGAAAAAAAATAAAATACCAAAAAAGTATTCCCAATATAATAAAAAATGTATGTTCCTTTCGCAAAATAAAAAATAGTATTAAATATAAGAAAATAGAGATTATTGCTATGTCTAAAACATCTTTCACTGATAAATTTAAAATCATTTCTTTAATTATAAACAATATTCAACGAAATCAACATTGACACTTTTCTATTATTCTTTTTGATTGAAAGTGAAGAGAAAGTAAAAGTAAAATTGTGGCAAGAAGGAAAATTAAAAATTTATATTTTAAAAATAAAATTCCTGTTGAAAAACTGATGCCTAAAAGAGAAAATAGAACCGCTAAACAAGAAGAACAGAAAGCAGTCGCTAAAATTGCGGAAAAAATTCCTGACAAAGTACCAAGAATTCCTGCTGGAGTAGACTTTGTTTCTGGAGATTTAATTTTTATTAAATAAACAAAAAAGACAAAATTTAAAGAAACTAAAATTGAAAGAAGACCAACAATTAACCAATCTCTTGTTTGCCAAATTTTTAAATACAAAGAAAAATTATCTGGTTCAGGAGTCAGTAAAACTTGAAGTTCAATAAAAAAGAAAATAAAAGCAATGGCAAAAAAGAGAAAAAGAAAAATATAAGCAAAGTTAACTTCACCATTTTTTTCAAAAACAATTTTTAAAGCTTGAATTATTTTCATTTTTAAAGACAGCAACTAATTTTTGAAACATCCTTGTAAAAACTTAAAGCACAAATTTTTAAAGCTTCGGAAATGGTTGGGAAAACAGGAGTTGAACTTATTAAATCATCAATCGTATTTTTATTTTTTATTAACCAAATGGCTTGATTAATGATTTCACTGGCAAAAGGAGCTAAAATATGAACACCCTTAATTTCTTTTGTTTGAGGATTAATTAACATTTTTACTAATCCTTCTGGTCTTTCAATAATTCTTGCTTTAGGAACAAATTTCAGTTCTAAAATTCGATAAGCATAAACTTTTAATTCTTTAATTTGTCAATAATAATTAAATCGTATTTCATAGATAATTTTTGATTAATCTCGACAATTTTTGATCTTTTAATTTATAAAAAGAGTAACGCCAATCCTTCCAAGAACTAACAATTCCTTTTTCCTTTAATTTTCTTAAAGCATGGGAAACCCGAGAAATAGGCATTTTCAAAATTTCAGCAATTTCACTGACACTAAGTTTGGGGTAATAACATAAAAGATAGCAAATTTTCATTTTCGTTAAATCTCCCAAAAGCCCAAACCTTTCCGCACATTCTTTAATCAATTTTTCATTTTTCAACTCTTTTTTAATTTTTCTTATTTGAACCATCATTCAAATGATAACATAAAAATTTAAAAATCAAATTGTAGATAACTGGTAAATAATAAACTTACATTAAAAACACGATCGTGTTTTAATATATAAGTTCAAAATTTAAAGATTAAGAAGAGGTCTATTTTGAATTATTCCTTATTGAAATGATATTTTAAGGCTAATCGCCAGTGATAGATAAAAACAGGTAAGCCAACGATTAATAAAGCAATAGAATTAGAAGCAGTTCTTTGTCTTTCGGAAATTCTATTAATTTCTTCAGCTTTTTTTTGTTCTTCTTCTCTTTTAGCGATTTCTTCTGGAGTTAATTTTTCACCCTGAACAATTTCTGGATAAATTTTTGGAGCATAAAAAACATCAGCTTGCCTAAAAACATAAACTTTTAATCCTAAATCTATCAATTTTACCGTTCCAGTAATTATCAAAATCAAACCAATGGCAGAAAAAAGATAGATATAAATTAATTTGATAATTTCGGTCATTTTCATTGTGCTTAAATAATAATTAGCGACCTAATTTTTATTATAAATAACACCATAAATTACTCTTGCTTTGTCATCTAAAATACAAATTATCATTTAAAAATTTAAAATATTATATTTTTATATTCGGTAATTTAAATCTCAGTAAAAAATATTTATTTTTTAAAAATTCTGAAAAATCATTCATCTCTTTTCTAAATTTTTCTAACATCTGCTCGGCTTTCTTTTTTTCTTTTTCTGAAAGATCTTTTGCTAGTTTATAATATTTTCCGCCATTATGAATTCTAAAACTACCATCGCCAAAAATCTCAATTTCTAATTTTATATCTGGATCAAGTTTTCTATTTCTGTAAAACTCCTCTAAAAATTTTTTAGCCTTCTTTAAAAGTTTTTTATTTTCTTTTTTCCATCTTTTATATTCTTTGGTTTCTTCATTTTTCATAATTTTTCTCCCTGCCTCCTCAAAAGCCTCCATATTATAACCTCTTCTAAGTTCTTCTACTTTGAGATTGTATTTTCTTGCTACTTGTCTGAATATTTCTTTTTCTTTAATATATCTTTCTTTTGGTTCATTAGGAGCTTCTATATGTATCCATGGCGCTGGTAGTCCATGATTTAGATGACCCTCGCAGGAACCGCTAGTATATAAACCTACAGCGTTAAACATTATTACAGCCTCTTTGATCTCTTTATCTATAGGCATACCTAAGACATCTGTTATTTTGTCAACTTTTTTCCTTAACTTATTCAACCAAGCAATTTTTTTATTATGTAGGCTATTTTTCATAAATTGATTTTTTATCTTTTTCATCTAATCCTTTTTAGTATTAAAAATCAAATTTGTTCTATTTTCATGCTCGGACCTGCATAAATTCTGCCAGATGATTCAATAGGTATTAATTGACCATTTTCACTCATTTTGTAATCTTTATGTGTAACTCTTATAGACCCTCCTTTAATTAACTCTTGATATTGTTCTTCGGTAATAGGATATATAGCTGACAAATAGGATTGTAATTTACCTTCTTTGCTAATTAAAACTGGATTAGTTGGATCATAAATTAAATATTCATCTATGCCATGAATCACAATATACATATGCGCGGTATACTTATCCTCTTCAGGAATACGACAACGATTGGAAACAATAAGTTCACTTTCAAGCCCAACAAATGCTAATAAATTTTGAGCAACAGCGGTTCTTTCTGCACAAATAGCAATTTTCTTCCCTTTTAGCTCTTTTATAGGAATTTCATCATACTCACAGGAAGCATCACCATAAAATTCTAGATTTTGACTTTCGGTAGATGCATCTCCTATGGCATTACCAAAATATTCTGATAAAGTTACTTGAATAGCAAATGGTATGATCTCTCTTAAAGATTTACCTTTCCACCCCTCCATTTCTCTAAATCTACGAATCACATTAAAAAATAGCAAATATATATCCGGGTCATCTACAACAAATGGGCTAACGAAAATACTATGCCTTATTTTCATATCTGGTCCTAAAAAGCCCCTATGAATAGTTTCAATCAGAGGCGATATTTCTCCTGCTTTACTATTTACTGTTAAAGATTTTAGCCGTTCTTCTATATAGTTTCTCTGTACTTCTTCAGACAATTCTAAAATCTTTTCAATTTCTTCAAGTCTTTTTAAATACTCTTGACCTCGTTCTTTTCCTCGTTTATCCAGCGATCTGTCTTTTGAAAATGGAAGCTCTGACATGATGTTTATAAATTTTTCTTTAACATAATGATTTCAGTGTCTCTTTTGCAAAATTCACAATTTGGATTAGGTTCAGGCTCTTTTTCGGAATGATAAACTTCAATTAAATTTTCTAAAATTTCATCGTAGATTTCATAGTTTAGATTTTCAATTTGGACTATTTCTCTTTCTTCAATTTTTTCAAAATTTTCATTAATATCGATCTTGACAACATAAAAAATGCCAACATTTAAAACTCGATTATTATTCTTTTTTAAAAGATAACCATAAATTTCCAATTGCCTTTTATAATCTCCGTAAATTTGAAAATTTTTACTTGTAGTTGTTTTAAAATCAAAAGGAATTAAATACTCATCTTTTGTCAAAAGATCATCTATTTTTCCGTAATAAGTTATATTATGCTCTGGATGAAAATATTCAACTCCTCTACCTCGCCAAATTTTTAAAGTTTCTCTATCGGCAAATAGATTTAGATGATGTTTTTCTATTTCTTTGGGTGTTTTATTAATTTCACGATGTCTATCAAAATAATTTTTTAAAAGTGGATCGTACTTACTTCCGATATAACCACCGCTAAATTTTTCAGGTCTTTTAATTTTAAATTTAACATCTAACCAAAAACACCTGGGACAATCAATAAAAAGTTCAATTTGCGATCTTGAAATTTTATTATTCTTATTCATTAATTAATTTTAAATTCAAAAAAATTATTTTAAGATTTTTTTCTTAGAAATAACTTTAAATCATCTAAAACTTCTTTTGCATGAATTTCAGGTTTAACATTTTCATATATTTTTATAATTTTAAATTCTGGATTAATTAAAAAAGAGGTTCTTTTTGTTCCCATATAAGTTTTGCCCATAAAAATTTTTCTTCCCCAAACACCATATTTTTTAACAACTTCTTTTTCCTCATCAGAAAGTAAAGTAAATGGTAGACTATATTTTTGAGCAAACTTTTTATGACTTTCAACTGAATCAACGCTAATGCCAAAAACAACAGCTTTTAATTTCTTAAAATTTGGAAACACATCTCTAATGGCGCAAGCTTCCTTTGTACATCCTGGCGTATCATCTTTGGGATAAAAATAAAGGAAAATCCATTTGCCTTTATAATCTGAAAGCTTATGTAATTTTCCGTTTTGATCAGGTAAAGAAAAATCTATAGCTAATTGTCCTTCTTTGATTTTAGACATAATTTTATTATAAATCAAAACTCGCTTAGCAATTGGCACTTAAGTAAATCTCAAAAATATCTTCAGTAAAAATCAAGAAATAGATTCGATATTTTACTTATAAAAGTCTTTTATTCAGTAGTTAGACCATCAAATTCTTGCATGTTTTTTTCTGCTTCTTCTTTTGTCTCTCTTATTATTTGATCTTTATGATGAGGAGGAGCATAAATTGTATAAAGCTTTAGTTCTTCTGTTTTGGAGGTATTTACGACATTATGAAACATTCCGGCCGGAACCACGATAGCATCACCATCGGTAACATTATATTCATTATCAGCAATAATTACCTTACCTTCGCCCTTTTCAAATCTAAAAAATTGATCAACGCCATGGACTTCTAAACCGATATCCTCTCCTGGCTTCAAGGACATTAAAACTAATTGCAAGTAAGCTCCACTATATAAAACTTTTCTAAAATTATTATTTTCAATTACATCTTTTTCAATATTAGAATAAAATCCTTTTTTGTTCATTTTTTATTATTTTTAATTTTAATGCGACATAATTTATTGTATAATTATTTTCCCAAAATTCCAACTGCAAAATTTTTTAAAATATTTTCTGGTTTTTCTTTTCCTCCGTGCTGTTTGACAAATAAATCAGTTCCATCTTTGCCGCAAATTCTTAAAATTTTATCAGCGCCACCTGGATGTTTATCAACCCAACTTGTTAAATCATAAACTTTACCTCTTATAATTGACCAACAACTTTCTTTTGAATTATGTTTTATCACCTCGGTCATTGTATAAACCTTTTCGTTTTTTTCTTTAGTTGAGATTTGTGTTAATTGTTGTTGATTTTTTGGTTGCACAATTCGATCTTCGGATAAATTTGTTCCTTGCCCTTCAGTTTTCATCTGGATTGGCGCTGAGCTCCATTTTTGTCTGTCTAAATAAAGAAAAACTCCTGCGACTATTAAAATTAAAATAATAGCTCCTATTAAAACAAATTTTTTATTTATTGAATTCATTAGGAAAAACAAAGATAACATTGCGAAAGCTAATCCTAAATCTCTTATTCCACTCGGTTCAAATCCTAAAGAAAAAATCGTAATTGAAAAAAGATGGATAAATCCTAAAAAAGAAAATATCGTTATAAATAATCCTGAAATTAATGATAAAGCTATAACTAAATCAAAAATTCCATTAATAAAAACTAATTTTGACCTTAAAGCCTCACTCATATAAAAATTTAAAAATCTATCAGGAACTAAATAAATCCATTTTGATTGATCTAAAATCTGAGAAATTCCAAAATAAAGAAAAACTATCGCAAGCCCGAAACGCAAAATATAAATCCCTAAATTTTCTTTATTAAATTTAAAATTCATTTTTATCAAAAATATTTAGATTACCGACTTTTTATATTTTTTATAAATTATATTTTTTATAAATTCTTTTAATAGCTAAGATAAAGGAAGCCTTCCTTAAATCAATATTTAATTTTTCTTTAATTTCCCAAACTTCATCAAAAGCTTTGCTTAAATATTTTTCTAATTCCTCAAAAATTTTTTCTTTGCTCCATTTTTCATTATTTAAGTTTTGGAGCATTTCGAAATAAGAAACCGTTACTCCTCCACTATTCGCTAAAATATCAGGAATGATAGCTACTCCTTTTTTATTCAAAATCTCATCTGCTTCCTCAGTTAAAGGATTATTTGCCATTTCTAAAATTATTTTTGCTTTAACTTTATCTGCATTTTTTTTATTTATAATATTTTCTAAAGCTGAAGGAATTAAAATATCAACATCAAGTTCAAGAAGCTCCTCGTTAGAAATATCGCTGCCTAATCTTGAATCGCAAATACTACCAACACAATAACAACCACTTATCATTCCTTTTTCCTTTTTGCATTCCATTACAAGTTCTGGGCTAAAACCTTCTTGACTATAAATTCCTCCTTTACTATCAGAAAGAGCAATTAATTTATATCCTTTTTGATATAAAAATTTTGCTAAATTATAACCAACATTACCAAAGCCTTGAACTGCAACGGTTAATGGTTTTTGCAAATTCATTTTTTTAATAAATCTTTCTAAGATTATTTCTCCTCCTTTACCTGTTGCTTCTTCCCTTCCTTCTGACCCATCGTTTTTAACTGATTTTCCGGTAAATGTTGCTTTAAGTTTTATATCTTTTGAATCAGAAATTTTTAAATATTCATCTATCATCCAATCAATAATTTTTGTATTTGTATTAACATCAGGAGCAGGAATATCCTTATTCGGTCCAATAAAATCATAAATTTTTCTTACATATTCTCTTGATAAACTTTCTAATTCTTTTTCTGATAGATTCTTTGGATCAACTCTTATTCCTCCTTTTGCTCCTCCAAGAGGAACCCCAACTAAAGCGCATTTTATTGTCATTAAAAATGCCAAAGTTTTTATTTCATCTTCATTAACTTCAGAAAAATATCTGATTCCTCCTTTGTATGGTCCTAAAAAATTATTATGTTGAATCCTGAAGCCTTCGAAAATTTCGATTTCTCCATTTTCTTTCTTTAAAGGAAGATAAACTTTGATTTCTCTTTGCGATTTTTCTAAAATTTTAAATAAATCTTCAACACTTTTGTCATCGTTAACTAAACTTTTGAATAATTCTTTAACTTCTAAAAATTTTTTGAAAGTATTTTCAAAAATCATGGAATTAAAAAGCAGTTAATCATTGCAGACTAGTCCCCGATATAAAAATTAAACCTTGTGGTTGAACAGGACCAGGAACACACCCAGCTTTGCCAGCGAATACTAAACACGGAGGAGATGGAACGGTATATAAACCAAGCGTCCAAACTCCAGGTCTTATTATCTGTTTCCAAAGATAGTTAAATGGACTTGACAAAAAAACAATTGGCACAAAAATAGTTGCCGGACGAGGAGGTCCCACAATAATCACCCAGCCTAAACTACCAGGACATGTGCAAGGAGCAACTGTAATAATTTTACCTCCAAAAGGTATACCCACAATAGCTTCAGCTTCATTCACAAAAAAGAGTTTGTTTAAAATACTAGATAGGAACAAAAAATTGCCTGAAATAGTTTTATTAGATTTAAGAATTATTTCTAATATTTCATTTGATAATTCATTTTTCAAATTCTCGTATTCTTTTAAAATGTTTATTAAATCATCTTTTGATATTCTTCCTTTCTGATATTCAAAAAATTTATCAATAATGAAAATTTCAAGATCATTACTCATTATAATTTTTTTATGAACATCTTTTAGATTAGCTGCTACTTTAATTTTTTTTAATTCCTTGATTTCAATTTCTCTGAGTTTTTTTAAGAATAATAACTTTTTAGTCAAATCATCTGCATTATTAGTTTTACCGTCCAAAAAATCTTTTATATATAAATAAGAAGAAAAATTAGGAATTTCTTTTGTTTTTTGAATATCTTCCAAAAAACTCCAAGCATATTGAACTAAATTTGGATCATCTTTAACATCAGGCGCAAAATCAATTTTTGTAAAATAAAAATTTAGATACTCGCCAATATTAGAATAACCATCTGGAGAGATTTTAATTTCTTCATCTTTTATCTCGGGTAAATCAATTAATTTTTTTTTCTTTGTTGTTAGATTAGCTGCGTCTGAAAATGAATAATTTTTATATTTAGTGTTATAAAGCGCTATTGAACTGGTACCAAAAATTCCAGTAGCTGGAAAAATTTTATTTTTAATTTGCCATTCTATGACAGCTTTTTTGGTGTTTAAATCATAGTAGGCAGGATTTTTCAATATATCCCTTAAAAAACCATCTTTATAAAGTAAAACCTGAAGACAAAAAACATCTAAGCCATGCATCCTTATCCCTAATGTTCTTTTAAAATCACAATTAACAAAATTATTATTTCCTGCGGAAACAAATTTCAATATAAATAAAATAGATAAAATACCGAAAATCAATATTAATGAAGTGATAATAAATTTTCTAAAAAAAGTATTTAAATTTCTGAATGACATTCTACTGACTCAATATATTTATATTTATAATTATATCATTCATAATGCATATAAATAAAAATTACCTTTTACCTATTATCTCAGGAATAATTTTATTTTTAATAAATATCAATGATAACTCCTACATATTTTTATTTATTTTCTTATTGCCATTTTTAAAATTTTTAGATAACATAGAAAAGGAAAGAGAAAGTTTTTGGGGAGGATTTCTTTTAGGATTTACTTATTATTTTCTAACTTTGACAATTATTCTTTGGCCATCGCAAGAAACTTGGTTTTATATTCAAAATTCAAACTCTCTTTTTATGAATTATCTTAAATTAATGAATCCGGAGATTGTTCTATCTGCAGTTCTTACATTTTTTAGTTTTCTAATAGGAATTATATTTGGCTTATTTGGTTATCTAGCATTTGTTATTTATAAAAAAAATAAAATTTTATTTATAGTTTATTTACCATTTTTATGGATAGCTTGTGAATATTTAAAAAGAAAATTACTATTTGATTTATCATGGTTCGAGATAGGCTATAATGCCATAAACTACCAAATTCTAACTGTAACAGCAAAAGTTTGGGGGAGATATGGAATTGCCTTTTTCATAATATTAATCAATATTTTATTTTTCTATTTAATTACCAAAAAATTAAAACCTGTGATTTTCTTAATTTTAACAGTTTTTATTTTTGCCTTTCTAAATTTGTTAGGATTGTTTCTCATTTCTAAAGATAACCTAAATAAAGAAACAAAAATGAAAATAGCAGTTGTTCAAGGTTATCTACCTTGGCAGATTGAACATTATCAAAAAAACGATGAAACTTTTGATTTTCCCTACCCTTATAATTATTTTTTTAATAAATTAAAAAATGAAAAAAATTATTTAGATATAATTCTTCTTCCTGAAGAAGTTTTAAATTCAAGACCTATATATATGAAAAAAATTAACAATAAATTAATAATAGAAAATCAGAATGAATTTGAAAACGAACGAAAATATATTTTAGAAGTTATTCAACGAACCAAGACAAGCGCTTTGGTTTTCGGTCAAAAAATAATTGTTGATAAAATAAATAACTACAATGGGTTTGTAATATTTGACAATAAAGGCAAAGCGCAATTTTACCTTAAAAACAGACTTTTCCCTTTTGTTGAGGAAGAAAAACCTATCAAATTAGGCCTAAATAATTATAAAAAATCAAAATCTAATCCCCTATTAAAAATAAAAAATAATTTTTCTTTATTTATGGTAGGATGCGTTGAAATAGAAAATGACTCTTTGGCTAATAAATATTTAAATGATGATCCATCTTTAATTCTAGCTGGTGGAAGCGAAATTGGCTTTAATCAGTTGGCGCAAAAATATCAAATAAAATTATCAAGATTTAGAGCTATTGAACAGAATAGATATTTAGCTCGAGCTCTTAAAGGTGGATATTCTGCCATAATAGACAATAACGGAAAAATAATAACTAAAGTAAAATCAAATAAAGAAAATAAAGTTTTGATTGATGATGTTTATTTAATTAAAAATAAAACTTTTTATTCGAAAATAACTCCTCTTATAGAAAAAATAATAATTGTGTTTATTTTTTTAAATTTAATAGTCTTAATGGAAAAATGGTGCTCAAAGCAAAAATAATTATTGCCGAAGAATCAACGATTAGACAATAATAACAAATTTCTTTCAAAATAAAGAACATAACAAAAAGGAAATAAATGGCAAAAATGGCACCAATAACTGATAAAATTTTTAAAATTTTTTCTTTATTTAAATAAGTTAAAACTCCAATTATCAAAAAATAAAAAATACCCAAAAGAGAATTATTAATTCCCAAAATCTTGCTAAATTTACTATTTAAAACATTATCACAACCACCAAAAGTACAAAATGAAGAATCTGGTTTATTTAAATACAAATATAAAGAAAAAGAAAGTCCAATCAAAGAAAAAATTAAAATTATAATCTTGGCTTGCATAAGTATAAAAATTTTAATTTATACGATATAAAGAATTTTATCAAAATTTTGCTGTTAATAAAAATTCATTTAAAATTAATTTAATGGAAAGGCTTAGTCCTGAAAATTTACCAGAAAAAGAAAGAGAAAATATCTATTTTAAAAGCTTGCTACAAATGTTTGGAGAAAAATTTAGCTCTGAAGAAATAGAAAATTTATATAAAAGAAATACTTTTTTAATACAAAAAAATCTATACCTTTTTATCTAAAACTAACAAGTTTCTCAGAAGAATTAGAAAATAAATATTCAAAAGAAAAATGTTCAGAATGTTTAGCTTGGCATATTTTGATAGGAAGTACGCCTATTAAAGAAAAAATTAAATTTTTTGATTTTGAAGGCGAAGACTCAATAGTAAATTTCATTAATAAGTCTTATGATGAACTGATAGAGAAAAGCAAAGAAAAAGATAACCGATAAACATTAAAATAGCATCCAGAAGAAAAGCAAAGCTGAAATTAAATTTTGACCAAATAAAACCACAAAAAGCACCGCCAAAAAGTTGGCCGAAACCATAAAGAGCATTTAATGTTCCCTGAGCTGTTCCTAAAAATTCTGAAGCAACATTTTTGCCAACATAAACCATCTTCATACCATCAATTAAAGCTAAACTTAAAGAAAGTAAAATTATAGCTGGGAAAATTAAGAAATTATCATTTATAGAAAATAAAACAAAAGAGAAAATAGAAGTTAAAAATCCAATTTTTAACATTATCTTCTCTCCATACCTGTCTCCTAATTTTCCCAAAGGAAAAGCAAAGATGACAAAGAAAAAATTGAAAAGAAAATAAAAAAGTGGCAATGTTTTCAAAGAAGAATCAATTGTTTGAATTCTTAAAAGAACTAAAGAAAGTGGTAAATAGCCTAAAGAAAAAATAAAAATAGCTAAAAGATAAATTTTAATTGGGGATGGAAAAATTTTAAAATCAAAAATAAATTTTTTATTTTTCGAATCAGGATCTTTTTTATCTTTAACCCAAAAAAATGTTATCATGGTAAAAAATCCTAAAAATGAAGCAATCAAAAATAAAAGTTTGTAATTTAAATTCAAAAAATAATTTAAAAGCAAAAAACCGAAAAGTGGACCCAAAATAGCACCGATAGTATCAAAAGCACGATGGAAATTATAAGATTTATTAAGTTCTTCTTTGTCAGAAGAAAGATAAATTAAAGCATCTCTTGGAGCATCGCGAAGACCTTTGCCAAATCGATCAAAAATTCTTAAAACAAAAACTTGCCAAAGACTATTTACAAAAGAAAGAAAAAATCGTGTTAAATTTGAAAAGGTATAACCTAAAACAGCAAAAATTTTTCTTCGATTATAAAAATCAGAAAGTCTACCTGAAAAAATTTTCAAGATATTATTAAAAGCTTCACTAAATCCTTCTAAAAAACCAATAAACCAAAAAGGAGCATTTAAAGATTTCACTAAAAAAGCAGGCATCACCGAATAAATCATCTCACTAGAAAAATCATTGAAAAGACTTACCAGACTTAAGTAAAAGACATTTTTATCAACTCCTAAAATCTTCTTCATTTTCCAATTTTTAAAAATGGTACAAAAATTAAAATCATTAATGTAATTATTGAAGCAAAAAAGCAAACATACTGCCAGCAACTAAAGTCGAGAAAAAATAAACTAAAACAAAAATAATAATATATTTTAATTTACTCATACCAATTAGCTAAGATTACTTCGATATCTTTATTTTCTTTTTCAACCAATTCTTTAAATTTATTTATATCATTAAAATCTTTTTCGCCACGATAATGATAAGGATAAACTTTTTTAGGTTTAAATTCTAAAACTGCTGAAACTGCTTGCTCAACATCCATTGTCCAAGGAAGATTCATTGGCAAAAAGGCAATATCAATATTTTTTAGATTTTTCATTTCAGGAATATCTTCAGTGTCTCCAGCAATATAAACTCTAAAATTTTCTTTTTCGATTAAATAACCATTACCTCTTCCCTTGGGATGGAACTGAAGTCTTTCAAAAGCAAGATTATACATTGGTAAAGCTAAAATTTTAAAATCTTCAAAATTAGTTTCTTCAAAATTGTTTAGAATCTTTGTTTTCTGTTTTAAATAATCAGTAAGCTCATCGTAAACAGCTTTTGGAGCAATAATTTGAATTTTCCCATTTAAACTTTTTAAAACATTAGTATTTAAATGATCATAATGAATATCAGTAATTAAAACTAAATCTGGAAAAGGTTTATTTTTGTATAAATCAATTTTCCAGGCAGGGTCAACATAAATAATCTTCCCCCAGTCTAAAATTAAAGAGGCATGATAAATAGGAATTACTTTCGGCTCCATAAATTAATTATAATAGAAATTTATCTCAAAAGGTTTTTGAAATTTTCTTCAACAATATTTTCAACTTCTTCAAATTTTATGTTCTTTATATCGGCAACCTTTTGATAAATAAATTTAACATAAGCTGGTTCATTAACTTTGCCTCTATGTGGTTCTGGAGTCAAATAAGGCGAGTCTGTTTCTAAAAACATTTTTTCTAAAGGAATCAATTTTACAATTTCTCTTAATTTATCAGCACTTTTAAAAGTTATTATTCCGGAAAAAGAAAGGTATCCACCAAATTCTAAAAATTTTTCCGCTTCTTTTAAATTTCCTGTAAACGAATGCCAAATTGGTATAACTCTAAAATCTTTTAATATATTTAAAATATCGTCAAAAGTATTTCTTATATGCAATAAAACTAATAAATTATATTTTTCTGCCAATTGAAGTTGTTTTTCAAAAATTTCTTTTTGTTTATTTTTATCTGTTTTGTAAGTATAATCTAAACCAATTTCTCCTATGCCTATTATTTTTTCATTTTTTATTAAATTTTCTATTTCGTCTAAATCTTTATCCTCAAAACTACCAATTTCAGAAGGATGAATACCTATCATAGAAAAAACAATAGCAAATTTTTTAGAAATTGTTATAACATTCTTTGCCGAATTTAAATTTATGCTTGGAGAAACAATATACTTTATTCCTGAATTTAGAGCTCTTTTTAAAATTTCATCTAAGTCAATAAATAATTTTTCATCGTCTAAATGACAGTGAAAATCTATCATTTGTCTTAATTATCAAAATTACTTTTTAATTAACCTAATGAAACATAGCTAAAATTCTTGCCTTATTTTCTTTAACTTCTAAAATAGAATCGAATGGTAAAAATATAACCTCATATTCATCATCTTTTCTAATTTTTATTTCTCCTTTTTTCAATGAAGTAATTAAAGGATGATGGTTTGCTAATATAGAAATTTGCCCTAAATCTGTATCGCAAATTAAAACATCGATTTCTTTTTCTATAAAATTGCCATCAAGACCTACTAATTCAAATTTAAATTTTTTCATTATTCTTTCAAAGTTCCTTTCATATAAAATTCATCCTCTGAAATATCATCATAAATTCCATTAATTAATTTTTCAAATTCTTCAATTGTTTTTTCTAATGACACATATTTTCCTTCTCTCCCCGTATAGCTTTCGGCAACAAAAAATGGTTGCGATAAATATTTTTGTATTTTCCTTGCCCTATAAACAGTTAATTTATCTTCTTCTGGTAATTCGTCTATTCCCAAAATAGCAATAATATCTTTCAATTCTTGATATCTTTGCAAAATTCTTTGAACATTAATGGCGACATCATAATGTTTTTTGCCAACAACTTTAGGATCCAAGGCTAATGAATTAGATAAGAGAGGATCAACTGCTGGATAAATTCCTTGTTCAGCCACTTCTCTTGAAAGTACAATAGTTGAATCTAAATGAACAAAAACTGTTTCTGGTGCAGGATCGGTTATATCATCAGCAGGAACGTAAATTGCCTGAAAAGAAGTGATGGAACCGTTCTGAGTAGAAGCAATTCTTTCTTGAAGCATGCCCATTTCAGTTGCTAAAGTTGGTTGATAACCAACAGCTGACGGCGCTCTCCCCAAAAGAGCAGAAACTTCTGAACCAGCTTGTACAAATCTAAAAATATTATCTATAAATAAAAGAATATCTAATTTCTCTATGTCTCTAAAATATTCTGCCAAAGTTACTCCCGCATAAGCTGTCCTAAATCTTGCTGCCGGAACTTCATTCATTTGACCAAATATCATAGCTACATTATTCATCACCCCGCTTTCTTCCATCTCTAAAATAAATTCATTTCCTTCTCTAGTTCTTTCGCCTACGCCGGCAAAAACTGAAAACCCCTGATATTTATAAGCAATGTTATGGATAAGCTCCATTAAAAGTACAGTTTTGCCTACTCCAGCCCCACCAAAAAGCCCAACCTTGCCTCCTTTAATTACTGGCATTAAAAGATCTATTACCTTTATTCCTGTTTCTAAAATTTCTATATCAGGTTTTTGCTCAAAAAATTTAGGCGCGCTCCTTATTATCTCCCATCTTTCTCCAACTATAGATTCTTTGCCATCGATACCCTCACCATAAACATTCATCACTCTCCCTAAAGTATTTTTCCCGACAGGCACAGTTAATTTTTTATAAGTTCTTTCAACCTCCATTCCTCGACAAAGACCATCAGTGCTTTCAAAAGCAATGCATCTTACTCTTTTAGAAGAAATAATATTTTCTACTTCAAGCAATAAATCTTTTTCTATAATTTTTAAACCTTCATAAATTTCTGGAAGTTCTTTGCTCTCAAACTCTACATCTACTATTGTTCCTATTACCTGAATTATTTTTCCTTTCATCTTTTTATATCTATTAATTCTTGCGTAATTTTTTGTTGTCTTATTTTATTATAGTTTAGAATTTCTTTTTCTTTAAATTCGTTGGCATTCTCGCTTGCTTTTTTCATGGTTATAGTTCTTGCAAACTCCAAACTTGCTTGCGCTTCTAAAATTAGAGCATAAAAAATTAAATAAAATACTTGATTCAGAATTGTTTTTATGATTACTTTTGGAGAAGGCTCTAAAATATATACAAAATCTTTAAAATTTGTTCTTTCTTTTTTTAACTTTTCAAATTCTTTTGTTTTTATTTTTATTTTTTCAATAATATCATTTATTGAGTCTAAATTAAAAGGATAAATCTTTAAACTCTCTACAAAAAACCCACTTGAAGTTAAATTCGGTCTTATAAGATAAATTTCACTTATTTTTGCCTTTTCTATAAGAAGCTGAATAAAACTTAAAAGTTCTTTGGCAAAATCCTCAGGTAAAATATTTTCAAACCTACTAAAACTAAAAAATAACTTATATTTCTTTTTAAAATATTTTTCTGATCTTAAACCAATTGTCCCTAAATAAAAATCACCATTTAAAAACTCTTCTGTTTTCTTAAAAATAAGATAATCAAAACTTCCGGCTAAACCTCTATCTGAAGCGATACAAATAATTAATTTTTTACCTTCGGAAAATGTTCTGGTCTTTAAAATATCTTTTGATGATTCAGGATGTCTTTTTAAAATTTCCTCAAAAATATCTAAAAAATAAAAAACGTTCTTTAAAATACTTGAAATTTTTTGATAAACTCTTTGAAACTTAATAGCTGAGATTAGATTAATAGATTTTGTAATTTTTTGAAAATTTATTAAAAATTTTATTCTTTTTCTTGCGCTAATTAAATTTTTCGCTTTCATTTTTTAAATTTCTCAAAAAAGTAGACCAATGTTTCGTTAATTTTGTTTTCTAATTCTTCATTTAAATCTTTTTTGTTCGTAATTTCATCTAAAAGTTCTTTTCTCTCTGTTTCTAAATAACTTAAAAGATTGTTTTCAACCTCTTTAACTTTATTTAATTCAAAATTATCGAAGAAACTATTATTAACAGCATAAATTAAAATAACAATTTTTTCAAAAGTTAATGGTTTCAAATTTTCTTGTTTTAAAATTTCTAATAAAATTTTCCCTCTTTTAATTTTTTGAGCAATTTCCGGCGGGAGTTCTGTAGAAAGTTTAGTAAATTCTTCTAATTCTCTAAATTGAGCTAAATCTAATTTAAGCTTTCCAGCAATTTTTTTCATAATCTTTGTTTGCGCTTTTGAACCTACGCGAGAAACAGAAAGACCTATGTTAATGGCTGGTCTAAAATTAGACTTAAATAAATCTGTTTCCAAATATATTTGCCCATCAGTTATTGAAATTAAATTTGTAGAAATATAAGCAGAGATATCTCCTAATTGTGTTTCGCAAACAGGTAAAGCAGTTAAACTCCCTCCGTTTTTTAATTTTGCCGCTCTTTCAAGAAGCCTCGAGTGGATATAAAAAATATCTCCAGGATATGCTTCTCTGCTTACCGGCCTTTTTAAAAGCAAAGAAAGTTCTCGCCAAGCCCATGCATGTTTAGTTAAATCATCATAAATCACCAAAGCATCTTTCCCTTTATCTCTAAAATATTCTCCTATAGACGAACCTGCATAGGGGGCTAAATAAAGTAAAATTGGCGGATCTTCAGGAGTGGTAGAAACTATTACAGTATATTCTAAAGCACCTTCTTTTTTTAACAATTCATATAATCTTCTAATTTTGGAAATTTTCTGGCCTATAGCAACATAAATACAAACTGGAGTCTCAAATGGATCATTTCTCTGATTCAATATAGTATCAACAATAATAGATGTTTTACCTATTTGTCTATCTCCTAAGATAAGTTCTCTTTGTCCTCTGCCTATAGGAATTAAAGCATCTATTATTTTTATACCTGTATGCAAAGGAATATTGACAGGTTCTCTTTCCATAACACTTGGAGCTTTTCTTTCCAAAGGATAAAACTCATCTGTTTTAATTAAACCTAAATCATCTAAAGGCCTTCCCAAAGGATCGACTATCCTTCCTAAAAGTTCTTCCCCTACAGATATTTGAATTATTTTATTTGTTCTTTTAACAATGTCTCCTGGCTGAATTTTAGAAAAATCTCCAAGAACTGCAGCTCCTATAAAACTTTCTTCTAAATTCAAAACTAAAAGTGGTACGTTCTTATCTTCAATAATTAATACCTCTAAGGCAAATGCCTTATAAAGGCCAGAAATCCAAACTATGCCATCTCCAACTTTAATTACTTGGCCAGCTTCTTGAAATTCTGGATCAGCTTCAATTCTTTCCAACTCTTTTTCTAATTTTTCTATTAAAAAATCTAAATCTTCCATTGTTTATTAGATAACATTTTCGCAATTAAATTTTTAAACGAAAAATCAATAAGATAATTAGATGTTACTAATCTACCTCCTAAGATAAGATTAGGATTGATAATTTTTTCTGTAACTTTAATATTTAATTTAAACTTATTTTTTATGTATTTTTCTATATCTTTTTCGTTGTAATCAAAAGCTAAAAACAATTTGGAAATTTCTTGATTTTTCATTTCTGCGTTTTTAACCTTAAGATATTCAACAATATTCTTAATCAAATAAATTTTGCCTTCGCCTTTTAAGTTTTCAATTAACATTTCAATCAATTTATTTTTCTTTCTTTTTAATAGTCTGATGATAATTTCTCCTATAATCTTTTCTTCCATTATTTTGATAACATATTTTTAATAAATTCTTCATTTAATTCTTTTTTGCTAAATATTTTTTTTGATATATTAAGAAGTAATTCTGGTGCTTTTTCTTCTAACTCAGAATAAAATTTTTGTTCCAATAATTCTTTTTCCCTATTTAAGTCTAAAATCATTTTCTTTCTTAAATCAGAAATTTCCTCCATTAGTTTATTTAGTTTTTGTTTTTTTATTTCTTCCGTTTCTGCTAAAACAACCTCTCTTTCTTTATATGCTTTTTTTAAAATAATCTTCCTAAGTTTTTGTATCTTGCTCATTAATTTTTCACTTTCTTCTCTAATTTTTAATCCTTCCAATATCTTTCCTTGTCTTTCTTTGATCATTTCACTAAGAGGCTGTAATAAAAACTTATAAATTAAGATAAAAATAAAAAAGAAATTAAAAATTTGCGCTATCAAAATTTTATAATCAATGCCAAAAGCTTCAAATAACTTTGCCATTATGTAAATTTAAGAATTAATGCAATTACCAAAACATAAATAGCAACAGCTTCTGCGAAAGCGATAGCCAAAATCATGGTTGTTTGAATTTTTGAATAAGCTTCTGGATTTCTGCTGATTGCTCTTAGTGCTTCTGCCCCAATTTTACCTATAGCAATAGCTGGCCCTAACACACCTAAGGCTATAGTTATTCCAGGAATAATTATTTGAAAAATTTCTGGAGTCATAATTTTTAATGATGACTAATTGCGACCCTTAAAAATATACTAGTTAAGGTGAAAAATATTAATGCCTGCACAAAACCCACAAAAATCTCTAATAATAAAAATGGCACCGGTATTAAAAATGGAATTAAAAGGCCAATTGAAATAATAAGAACTTCACCTGCTAATATATTACCAAATAATCTTAAACTAAAAGACAAAATTTTTGAAATCTCAGAAAACATTTCTAATAATCCTATTGGTGAAAGATATTTTTTTATAAATCCGGTCTTTAGCTTAATTAAACCCAAAAGATTAACTCCTAGAACGGAAATTAAACTTAAAGCTAAAGTCATATTCAAATCAGAGTAAGCAGATCTCAAAAGATGCACTTTTTCTTCATAATGTTTAATATAAATACTACCAAAACCAGGCAAAATTCCAAACCAATTAGATAGCAGAATATATACAAAAAAAGTAAAACAAAAAGAAAATATTTTTAAATTTTTAATACCTGTTAAACTAATCCAAAAATTATAAAAACCTTCAAAAATCATTTCTACTAATATTTGTATTTTATTTGGAATTTCTTTTATTTTATTTTTAAAAAATAAAATAAAAATCAAAATCAAAATCACAGCTAAAACAGATGATAAATAAGTATTTGTCAAATTAACGCTAGCAATATTAAAAATTATTTCTGGTTTTAAATTAATCATAAAATAAATTTTATTTTTTAATTAAGTTAAAATATATTCCTTTTTAGATTATATGAAATTAAATCTTAATTTTATTTTATCCTAATTTATTTTATCTCAAAAATTATACTTACTTGAACTTTGATTTCTTGGGAACCGGACTCTATTTGGGGTTGAGAATTTTCTGAGACTGCTCCGCCCATAGCTTTTAACGTTACAGGATAAGGCTCAGAAAGACCTGATTCTTGAATACCAACAATTTCTCCCAATTTAAAGCCAGCTGTTTTGGCAATTTTTTCTGCTTTTTCTTTAGCGTTTTTAATTGCTTTTTCTCTTGCTTTTTCCAAATAAACTTCTTTATCGTCAACAGTAAAATTTGGACCAGAAACATTATTAGCTCCATAATTTACCGCTTCAGACAAAATCTCCCCAATCTTACTTAAATCTCTAACTTTAACTCTCAAATCTTGACTAATTGTATAGCCAACAATTCTATAAGGAGATTTTGAATAATCATATTTTGGACTTACTGAATAATTTTCTGTTTGAATATCTTTTTCATCAATTCCCTTCTCTTTTAGAAAATTTATAATCTTATTCATTTTTTCTGAATTTTCTTTTTGAAGTATTTTCAAATCTTGACCTTCGCTAATAACTCCAATTCTAATTTCAGCAATATTTGACACAACAACTTCTTTTCCTTCACCTGAAACAGAAAAGGTTTTTAACTCCGGCTTTGATCTGCTGTATTCATATACAAACCATAAAGCAGAAAAAGAAAAAATTAAAATTCCGATAATGATTGTTATTTTTAATGTTTTATCCATTTTTCTTTCAAACTATTTATAAAGATACCGACTGATAAAAATAAAATGAATAAAAATTAAATTTCCATAAATATTCCTTGATCTTGATCATTTTTTACTGAATGAATTTGAAATGGCGAGAGTTTAAATCCTGGCATTCCAGGAGAGCCTGAAGGCATCTCTGGCAGCGCAATGCCATTAATTTTTGGTTTTTCACTCAAAACTTTGCTAATCGCCTCAACTGGAACATGGCCTTCGATAAAATAATTATTTAATAAGACGGTATGACAAGACCATAAGTTTTCAGGAATACCGACCTGTTTTTTTAAATTTTCAAGTTCTCCTTCACTTACCTCTTTTTTCTCTACTTTAAATCCATTTGATTTTAAATAAGAAATATAATTTTCACAGCAACCACAGTTTGGTGTTTTATAAATAGTTGCTGCCAATCCAAATCCGCGTTTATCCACATTAAATCCGTGTCTATCTGTGATAGAAAAATAATAAAGACTAAAAAACAAAGCTCCTATAAAAATTCCAAAAATTAAATATTTATTTTTCATTTTATAAACCACAACTACCTCCCTGCTGGACTTGTGGTAGATTTAATTCCGCGACCTTTTTATGAACATTTTGCATCCAGTCAGAAATTGAAGAATATTCTTTCGACATTACTAATTTTGGATCAACATTTTGCCAATCTTTATTTTCAAAAACTTTAAAATAAATTGCTGTCTCCACATAATTTTGAGGAAACCAAAAAGAATTAAGCTGAAGCGCTAATTTATAAAGTTCATCTTCATTATATCCTTGCGAAGCTGCGAGTTCTAAAGCGCCAAGTAGAGCTGAACCATGATTGCAATCTTGAGCAAAAGTTGAATTATCGCAGCAAGGACGAAAAGTGTTTTGGGCTACTTTATAAACTAAGGCTTCCTCTTCTGAGGTCAGTTTTATTATTCCACATTTGTTAAAATAAACAGCACCGTTCTTTTCTTTGCCTAACCACCAACCGCCAGTTGAAGCTAAATAAGGAAAATCTTTTTCACTAAAAGGAATATTTTTATTAAAATCAGTTTTATTAGAAAGTCCTAATGGCCAAAAAAGACTGAGTAAATAATTAGTTGTTTCTTGATTTATTGTTATTGGTTCAGAATTTCCATCTATTGCTTTTTGTATATATTCAGGAATTTTGCCATTATATAATTTTTTCATTTTTTCTAAATCAATAACTCCACAATCAATCATTTTTTTTATAGCATCACCAAAAACAAATCTTGTCTGAAAACCTTGCGAAGGTAAAACTTGACTAATTATTTGAGAAACTAAATTTTCATTGGCTGAACTTTTTTGAGGCTTTTCTGGCAAAGAAGGAATTTTAAAATTTGCTAAAACAAAAATAGCCGCTCCGCCAATTAAAATTCCTAAAAGTAATTGTTTAAAATTTATATTATCTTTTATATTTACGCTCTGCTTCACAATTTCTAAATTACAACTTTTATGTTCTTTGCACCATTCTTCGCATTTGCTTGCTAATTCTTCTGTTTCGTAAATATACCGACATTCTTCGCATTGATAATATTTTTTATTGTCTTTTTCTATTATCTTCATTTTTATTCCTTTTTAATTTCTGATTTTAATTTTTTAATCAAATAAATTATGCCTAAGATAAGCAAAATTAAAACTAAAATTGGGAAAGATAAAATAGTCAAAAGCCACAAACTTCCAACAATGCCAAAAGTTGGAGCTAAAAAATTCCAACCTCGCCAATTCCAAAACCCCCAATATCCCATCATTGGCATGCCACCACTCACATTTGGCATAACACCACCCATCATCGGCATCATCCATGTTCCGCTTCCATCACATCCTAAAAATCTTTTTCCCATATTAATATGCATCAATTCTTCGCCCTCTTTACCGTGCATTTGTTCAATTATCTTATTCATTGTTAAATGATCACTACCACCAACCATTTGCTCCATTGCATATTCGCCAACAGAATGAAAATCTTCGTTAGTTAAATTTTGACATGTTGTTTCTCCTTTTTGAAACTTTTCAATAATTTCTTTTCCTTTTTGAATTTCTTGATTTAACTCAGCATCTTCAGTATGAGCTGATGCAAAATAAAAAGAAAAAATCGATAACAAAACTAAAATATAGATGAATTTATGTTTTATCATTTTTTCAATTTATAAATTTTTATTAATTCTTCGACTGCTTTTTTTTCTTTATTATTTTTAATTTGTTCTATAACATGTGTTTTCAAATGATTTTTTAAAACTTCTCTTTCAATTGAAGAAATGGCATTCTTTATAGCCGAGGCTTGAATCAAAATATCTAAGCAATATTTTTCATTTTCTATCATTTTTCCCAATCCCTCAATCTGTCCTTTAATTATGCTCAATCTTTTTAAAATTTTCTTTTTTATTTTTTTATCCATTCTTATAAATTCACCTTTTTCAAACTTAAAGCATTAATAGCAACAATAATTGTCGAAAACGACATAAAAATTGCTCCTAATGCCGGAGAAAGCAATATTCCTTTAAAAGCCAAAATTCCAGCAGCTAAAGGAATAGCAACAATATTATAACCGCTTGCCCAAAAAAGATTTTCTATCATTTTTCGATAAGTTGCTCTTGAAAGTTTAATTAAACTAACAATATCTCTTGGATCATTTCTTACTAAAATAATTCCTGCTGACTCAATGGCCACATTTGTTCCTGCGCCAATAGCCACGCCAACATCTGCTTGCATAATAGCTGGAGCATCATTGATTCCATCTCCAACAAACATCACTTTTAAATTTCTTTTTTGAAGATCTTTTACTTTCTCGAGCTTTTCTTGAGGCAAAACTTCAGCAAAATATTCATCAACGCCAAGTTCTTGAGCAACTTTTTTAGCAACTTCCTTTTTGTCTCCGGTAATCATCGCAGTTTTCACTCCTAATTTATGAAGTTCTTTTATGACAGAAAATGATTCTTCTCTAATTCCATCTTCTAAAATTATGACTCCAAGAATATTTTTATCTTCATCAACTAAATATGTGGTTGTGCCAATAGTTTCAGTTTTTGGCGGAATTAAATTAAAACTTTTTAAAAGATTTTCTCCTCCAAGATAATAAATTTTATTATTAATTTTTCCTTCTACTCCTTTGCCGGATAGATTTTCAAAATTTTCAACTTTTAAAATTTCAATTTTTTCTTCTTTAGCTTTTTCTAAAATGCCCTGAGCGATAAAATGTTGCGAAAATTGATTTAACGATGCAGAGATTTGTAAAACTTCGCTTTTATTAAAATTTTGAAAAGAAGCGATGTTTTTTACTTTAAACCTCCCGCTTGTTAATGTTCCTGTTTTGTCAAATAAAACAATGTCAATTTTTCTTGAAAGTTCAAGCTGTAATCTATTTCTAATTAAAAAGCCATGATGAACTGCTAAACCTGTAGATATAGCAATAACTAAAGGAACTGCAAGACCTAAAGCATGAGGACAGGCAATAACTAAAACCGTGACTAATCTTTCCAAGGCAAAAGAAAAATCTTTTTGAAGCAAAAGCCACACAGCAAAACTTAAAGAACCAATAAAAATAGCTATAAAAGTTAAATATTTAGCAAAAATGTCAGATAAAACTTGGAGTTTTGACTTCGATTTTTGCGCTTCCAAAATTAATCTTTTTATTCCTGCTAAAAAAGTTTCTTCGCCAATCTTTGTCACTTTTATTTTTAAAATACCATCACCATTAATTGTTCCAGCAATAACTTCTGAGCTTGGTTCTTTTAAAACTAGTCTGCTTTCACCTGTTATTATACTTTCATTAACTTCAGATTTTCCATCAATTACAATTCCATCAACAGGAATTTTTCCTCCAGGACGTACTAAAACAATATCATTAATTTTAAGTTTATAAAGTGGCACCACGGCTAAACGCTGATTATTATTTATATCTAACCCGTGTTCATCCGTATTAGATCCTCGTTCATCAGTGGTAATAACCTCTGCTTGATCTGGTAACAATTTTTCAATTTCCTTTAAGGCTCTTTGCGCTGAAGAAATTGATTTCATTTCAAAATAATGACCTAAAAGCATAATTGTAATTAGACTCGTAAGTTCCCAAAAGAATTCATGGCCAAATTTAAAGATAAGCGCTAAAACACTATAAACATAGGCTGAAGAAATAGCTAAAGCAATTAAAGTCATCATTCCAGGATTTTTTGCTTTAATTTCTTTTAAGGCACCAATAATAAATACCCAACCACCATAAAAGAAAACAATTGAGGCTAAAAATAAAGATACATACGCCCAATACCAGAACATAGCAGGATATGGGGAAAAGTTAAAAAAGAAGATAACAATTAGAGTCAAAATTAAAGAGAACCAAAATTTTTTAAGAAAATCTTCTGCTTTATGACCTGCGTGTTCATCGTGATCCTCGTAACTCTTATGTTTTTCTTCTTCAATTTCAATTAGTTTCATGCCACATTCAGGACAATTTCCTGGTTGATCCTGAGGCTCCACACATCCCATTGGACAAACATATTTTTTCATCATAATAAAATTATACCCCCACGGGGTATATTTGTCAAGTTTTAGAGCTTAGTGAAATTATTCTTTGCAACAATCGATCAATTTTTCAATCAATTTTTTAAGAGAGAAACCGTTTTTGGATTCTTCGATAATTTCCTTATATTCTGACTCTTCTTTTTTAAACTCTTCCAATTTAATAACATTTAATTTTATTCCCCAAAAGATGTTGAAAAGATCATAGGCTAAATCAAAAACTTCTTTCGCTTCGTCTTTTTTATTTTGGCCTTGAAGTTTTGTCCCTACTTCAATAAGTCTCATTGTTGCAGATAAAGTATGCTTAACAAAGCACCAAAGTTCCCCTTCTGGTTTACCAATTAATTTTCCCATCATTTTCTTTCTTATTTCTCTTACTTGATTAAGTAAATTAAAATATTCATCTTTGCCTGTTTTCTCTGCAGTAAAATAAAGATGCTCTTCCATGCTAATTAAATTCATTACTGCCAATGCCAAATCCTCATTAGCAGAAAGATCGACAACTTTTTCCTTCAACTCATTAATTCTTTTAACTAATTCTTCAGATGTTTCTATTTCCATAATTTAATTTTAAATAAATTGTAAAATTAATCCAAAAATTATAAGTAAAACCAAGGTAACAATTATTCTCTGAAACAAAATTGTTTTGCCCCTTTTTTGAGTAATAAATTTACTAATATAAGTAGCAATATAAACTAAAAAACCACCAAAAATTCCTGTTAGAAAAGATTTGTCAATTAAAATTGGCGAGTTAATACCTAAATTAGGGAAATATAAAGAATAGTAATTAAAGATATAATTTTTTACTGGCAGATAAGTTAAAATAAAAGTCAAGACAATAACTAAAAAATCTTGCCCTTTAAAAAATTTTCTTTTAATCAATTTATTAAACCATTCACCAAAAACAACCGTTAAAGCGCCAGTCAAAAACCCTAAGACAATTCTTTTAAAGCCAAATTCGTAACCTAAAAATGTTAAAACTAAAACACTTCCAATGCATAAAGGACAATGAGCAAAAACACCAATTGGAACTAATAATAAAATTGATAACAAAATTAGTCCTGCTTCTAACATTATCTCTATTAATCCTACCTAATTATACTTCAATTTTAAATGATAAGCAACAATCCCAAAAGCAACAGCAACATTTAAAGATTCTTTTTTACCGAACATAGGTATTTCTAAAATATAATCGCATTTTTCTAAAATTTTTTTATTCAAACCCCTCACTTCATTGCCCAAAATCAAAGCTATATCAAATTCAGTCTTAAATTTATAATAAGGAATTGACTCTTTGCTTTGTTCTAAGGCAACAATTTTTAATCCTTCTTTTTTTAATTTTTTTAAAAGATGAGTAATATTTTTATAACTCTCCCAAGGAACATATCTTTCCGACCCTAAGGCAGTTTTTTCAATTTTTCTATTTTTGTCAGGATTGGGCGTATAACCAGTTAAATAAATTTTTTCTATACCTACAGAATCCGCAATCCTAAAAATTGCTCCTACGTTATAACTGCTTCTAATATTATGTAAAACAGCTTGAAATTTCATTTTCTATACTTTTATATTATAATTATATTAAATTAGTCGTTGTTAAAAATAAAAAATTAGGAATGGGAAGATCATCTTTAATATTTTTTTCTCTTTTGGTCGTTTCTTTATTTGTTTTAGCGCAAGAATCAACAACACTTCCAACCGTGACTTCTTCGACAATTAATTCACTAACGGCAACACCTACTCCTGCCAAAAAAAAACAACTCGATCTTACTTGTATGAAAAATGCTGTTGAAAAAAGAGAGCAAGATTTAAAAACAGCAAGAGAAGCATACTTTAATAAAATAAGTCAAGCTTATGATGAAAGAAAAACTGCTCTTTCAAACGCCTGGTCAACTGAAAATCAAAAAGAAAGACGAAGAGCAGTCATTGCTGCTTGGAACAAATTTAGGAAAAACGTAAAATCTGCTCGGTTAGAATATCGAAAAGCACATAGCCAAATTTGGAAAACATTTGTCCAAGATAGAAAAAACTGTGGCTCTGGTCCAACAGGTGAAAATCCTAGCATTGATTTAAGCTTTTAAATATACAATCATCCTTTAAATTATAAATTGTATTCGTCACATCGCCTAACGCGGCGTCTCTGATTACGTCCAGAAAAAATTTTTTTTAATAAACAACGCTATGAGTAAGTTTGAAAAATTTAATTCTGATTCTGAACATACAGCGCCTAAGCCTGAAAAGGAATCTCGTCCCGGTCAGCTTGAATCAGCGAAAAATCAAAATAATACTGGAGAAAGACCGCCAACTCGTGAGCCTTCTGAAAAAACGCCTGAAGAACTTAAAAAAATTGAGGAAATCCGCCGCCAAATTCAAGATGAAGTATCTTCTTCATCGTCCCAACAGGAAGAACCAATTACCCAAAATCCAATAGAAATTGAGATTGTTAATGGTGAGAAATATTATATCGAATATGTGCCAAAAGAAGATATTTATCCTGCTTACGGTTATGCCGTCGAAAATACTGCAGTTGTCAGGCAAGATTTGCCGCCGCGAATAAAAAAATTTGTTAAGGCTCACGAGCTTTACCATTGCCAAGATAAATCTAATTTTGGCGGCTGGCTGGGACGAGAAATTCGTGCCAATGTTATTCCTGGTTTAAAAGATCCTATTGGACTTGCTGCAACTGTATGGAAAACAATAACAGATATCGACCGGATTAAATTTTACTTAAAGCGCATCAAAGAAGGTCATTAATTTATAATTTCCATTCTCTACTAAAATCTCGCAAGGTTTAGCTCTTAAATTATAGCGAGAAGACATAGCAAAACCATAAGCTCCAGAAGATAAAACCGCAAGGTAGTCTCCTCTTGCTAGTTTTTGAATTTTTCTATCTAAAGCCAAAAAATCTCCTGTTTCACACACCGGCCCCACTATATCGGCTTTTATATAACCTTTATTATTTTTTTTTACAGAAATTATATGATGGTAAGAACCGTATAAAGCCGGCCTTATAAGATCATTCATGCCAGCATCAACAATAATAAAATTTTTATAACTTTTATTTTTAATAAATTCCACACGAGCAACAAGAATTCCAGCATTACCAACAATAGATCTCCCTGGTTCAAGAATAAGTTTAATTGGTAAATTTTTTAATAATGGCAAGATAACATTAGCAAGATCGTCTGGTTTTAAATCTTTTTCGCTTGGTTTATATTTTATTCCCAAGCCTCCGCCCATATCTATATACTTTATATTGAAACCTTTTTTAATAAGAGAATTGTAAAAATTATATATTTTCTCAACACATTCTCTATAAGGAGAGATATCTAAAATTTGAGAACCAATATGACAATGTATACCAACTATTTCTAAATTTTTTAATTTACTAGCATATTCATATTCCTTAATTGCCTCTTTTATATCCACGCCAAATTTACTTTTCTTCATCCCTGTTGCTATATAAGGATGAGTTTTCGGATTGACATCAGGATTAACTCTTATAGCTATTCTGACTTTTTTATTTAATTTCTTTGCCAGTTTATTCATCACATCAAGTTCCATTCTTGATTCTACATTAAACATAAGTATATCTGCTCTTATTGCTTCTATGATTTCTTTTTCTGTTTTCCCGACACCGGCATAAACTATTCTTTGAGGTTCTATCCCAGCAAGCAAAGAAGCATGCAACTCTCCGCCAGAAACAATATCCGCTCCTAATCCTTCTTTTTTTATAATTTTTATAATTCCTGGATTAAAATTAGCTTTAATGGCATAGCATATTAAAGCCTCGGGAAAAACATTTTTATATTCTTTTATTTTATCTTTTATATAAGATGAGCTGTAAACATATAAAGGTGTGTTAAATTTTTTAGCAAGAAATTCCAAAGAAACTCCTTCAAGATAAAGTTTATTATTTTTATATTCAAGATATTGATTATATTCTTTTAGCATAATATTATTTTAACAAAAAAATAAACTATAAAAATAAAAAGTTTATTATCGTATATTTTTAACTACTAAAAACTTTGACTTTTTAAGTAATTTTTACCCTATAAAAATGACCAAAGAGTTTTTCGTCAAGATACCAAATTTCAGAAGGTTTAATTAAATAAAGAATATGATCTTTAATAAATTTATCAGCCCATTTGAAACGTTTTCGAAAAATATCAAATAAAATAGGATAATCTTTTTTTGAAACCTTTTTTACTTTGCCAACAATTTGAAGTCCTCTTATTTTACCATCAAGGTATTTCCAGTTATGATTAATCACAACTGAAACATTTGGATTTTTAGCAATATGTTGACAATGTTTAGTATCTAGCCTTGAATAAAAAAGTAAATTTAATTTTTTATCATAAGCATAAAAAACTGTTGCTCCCCAAGGTTTATTTTCCAAACAAGTACCTAATGTCATTAATCTATTTTCTGATAAATATTCAAGCACTTTAGCAATCCTTTGATTCCTTGTCAATTTCTCTCTCATTTAGTATAAAAATGAAGATAATATGCGATAATTAATGGCAACCTAAACCACTTAACTTCCATAATTTCTCAAGTATGTCTCCTGTAGTATAGTTAAAATAGTTTGTCCCAAAGCCAAATAATGTCCCCAGACCTCCTGTTTCTAATCTGCTTATACCAACACTGATTGAACCTATGATATAACCCTTGACTACTTCAACTAAATTGGGGACAAGATCATAACGTCTTTTAAGTTGGACTTCTATATCGGACCAGGCATTCTTAACCCGATTTCTTTTTCGAATCAATGAATTAAAAATAACAATAACTCCAATTATTAAAACTATTACGATTCCAACTGTTATCCATAAATAAATCATAGTAATTTAGAGTTATTAATAACTTCGCCTTTAAAATTATTAATTTAACCTCTTTTTAAAAATTATAACATAATCAAGGAGAAAATGCTAATTTTGAGAAAATTCATTCTGAGATGCTCCGGGGGCAGGATTCGAACCTGCGACATCACGGTTACACTTACCCTTAAGTTACCCTAAGGAGTGGACTATCTCATCACCCATCTTTTGATGGGGCGGGGCGCTTCGGCATAATAAAAATTATTATGCCTACATAATAGTCTCTACACCTTTCACCTCTCTCGTGAGGTGATTTGGCACGGGATTACCCTACTAGCACGGGCTTTACCGTTTTCACCCCGTTTTTCATCCATCCTTACGGATGGAAGCTGCACTAAACCGGCATGGATTTCTTTATGACAATTAGAACATACAAGAACACATTTCTTTAATTCTTCCTTGGTTCTTCGCCAACTTCTAGTGATACCCCTGGAAGAAAAACCAAATCTTTTGTCTTCTAAATGATGAAACTCTAATGCATTGATGCATCTATTATATCCACATATCATACATTTTCCTCCTAAATATTCAACTGCCATTTGTTTTAATTTCTTTCTTCTTTTCTTCACTGCTTGAATTAAATATTCTCTTCTATCTCTATATTTTCTCTTTCCTTTCTTCATTAACTAAATTTTATCATATCCATACCAGCTGTATTCTGTACAGCCGCGCGTTCTACCGCTGAACTACCCCGGAATAATATAAAATTTAGTGTGTCATTAAATTATACAACATTATTTTAAAACAATCAAAATAGCGCCAATAATTATTAAAATCATTCCAACAATTACTTTTAAGTTTAAACTTTCACCTAAAATCAACGCGGAAAGCAAAATAACAAAAACTAAACTTAATCTATCAATAACCGCTACATGACTTGCTGGGCCAAATTTTAATGCCCAAAAATAAAAAAGCCAAGAAAGAGCTCCGGCTATCCCAGCTAAAATGATCAAGAACCAATCTTTTGAACTTAAAGTATTAAAAGAAAAATTTTCAAACTTCTTTAAAAATAAACTAACTGAAAATAAAAATGCAGCCATAATTAAAGATCTTATAGTTGTTGCCAATGTAGAATCAACATTTTTAAGACCTAATTTTCCAAAAATTGCTACCAAACTTGCTGTTAGGGCCGAAAGTAAAGCAAAAACAATATACATTTTTTAAAATATTTTTAATAAATTGTTGACTCAATAAATTTTTTATTTTCTTAGTTAATTTAAGGTTTTTTAGGCAAAAATATCTGATATTAGTTTAATAATACATTAATTTTGAAAAATATCAAAATATTTTTTCTTTCTATTAAATATAGAAATAGTTAATTAAAAAAAATTTATTATATTAAAATTTAATTAATAAAAAAAATATTCAAAAAATGTTTAAAACTATTAAAAAATCAAAAAAATCAAAAGCAAGATTAGGAGAAATAAAAACTATTCACGGAAAGATTGAAACACCAGCTTTTGTTCCCGTAGCTACCAAAGGGACAATAAAAGCGCTCTCCCAAAATTTTTTTGAAGAAATAAAAATTCAAATAGCTTTTGTTAATACTTACCATTTAATAAATCATCCAGGAGTTGAAATTATTGAAAAAGTTGGCGGCATTCATAATTTTGCAAATTTTAAAATACCTTTGATGAGCGACTCTGGCGGCTTTCAGGTTTTTTCTTTAGCCAACAAAAAAAAGATCAAATTAAGAAATGAAGAAAAATTGATTAGCGTAAAAATTGATGAAGATAAAGTTATTTTTAAATCGAATTTTGATAGTAGAGATGTCGAATTTACACCTGAAAATTCAATAGATTATCAAATAAAGATAGGAGCAGACATAATTATGGCTTTTGACGAATGCATTACTTATCCCACTAATTACGATTATGCAAAAAAAGCTACAGAAAGAACTCATCGATGGCTTTTAAGATGTATAGATTATTTTCATAAAAACAAAAGAGAATACCAATATCTTTATGGCATAATCCAGGGTTCAATTTTTGAAGACTTAAGAAAAGGCTCAGCCCAATTTGTAACTCAACAAAACGTAGATGGAATTGCCATTGGAGGAGTTTCTGTAGGCGAAAATAAAAAAGAAATGAGATCAGCAATTAAATGGATAAGCGAGTATTTACCAGAAAATAAGTCAGTACATCTTCTAGGCATTGGTAGAACAGATGATATTTTAGATTTGGTAATTTACGGGATAGATACCTTTGATTGCGCTGAACCAACAAGAATTGCCCGTACAGGAATGGTTTATCAAATTAATAAAAATGATTTTAAAAATTTTTTAAAAATTATTGACATTCAAAAAAGATCTTATAAAGATAATTTTGAAAAAGTTGATGTAAATTGCGATTGTTATGTTTGTAAAAATTTTTCTAAAGCTTATCTTCATCATCTCTTTAAAGAAAAAGAAATTTTAGCTTATGTTCTAGCTACTTATCATAATCTTAGCGCAATGGAAAAATTTTTTCAATATATTCGAGAAAAAATAAGCAAAGACGAAATTTAAGTTTATTAAAATAAATTCTTATTTTGACTCTGGCTAAAAATAGGTTGAGCTATAATTAATTTACGGGATGTGGCCTAATTGGTTAAGACACCAGCTTCGGATGTTTTTATCAAGATTTAAAATTTTTTATAGTTTCTTTTAAAAATTATCTATGTTGTTTGGTATCTATATACTCCTTTTTGATTGAAAACGACATATACCCCACCCCAATCATCGCAAGACCGGCAATGACAAGAGCGAGGGGCCACCCCAATCCAGTTGAGAAGTATTCTGATGTAATTTTGAGAATGTAAGCCATAAGGAAGATCGTACCAACTGTCAGAAATGCTTTGCTTTTAATGTGAACACTCAAAAACAAAGCTCCAAAAACAAGACCTGGGTAAATCAATTCCCAAAACACATTTTGATTTGGCTTCCATTCGCCAAGCGCAAACGCCGCACCGAGAAATCCCAACATGCCAGCGGTATAAAGAAATTCTGAAAGTGGGGCACGCTCGTTTTTAGAAAAAGCATAACCCATTAGTATGTAGGCAGCTCCCGCGACAAGAACGCGATACATGTAGAATTTCCAATAGTTAAAGTATGGCGCGCCGCCGACCATCCAACTTGTGAGACTAAAGAAAAACCATGTCCCGAACAAAATACTAAACAAGGTGAAAACATTTTTGCGGAAGACAAAAAGCGAGAGTAGATAAGTCACAAGCATTATTCCCGAAATCAAACTTTGTGATCCATAACTGCTAGCATCAAATCCCGCATTGTCAAAAACCACCCAAAGACCAATCGGTGTAACAAGTGCAGAAATGAAATAGAAAACTGAGCCAGCGGTTTCGGTTCGTTCGTCCCGACTGAAAAGCAAGCCGACAAAATAGGCAGCAATACCTGAACCAAGCGTCACTAAAACTTTCGTACCAAATCCAAGCGTTGACCAGTTCTGCCAAACTAAAATTAAAATTCCCAAAAAGATAATTGCACCACCGATATAGTACAAAATTTCCGCGACACCAACTTTTTTTATCAAAAAAATATCTTGCTTTATGCCACTTCCTGAATCATATGCCTCGATAAGTTCATCTTTTGTGATGATTTTTTGCTCGGCAAGTGTTCGGATATATTGTAAAACTTCTTCTTTGGTTACCATAGTATTATTTTATCCAACCAATAAAGCGGAAATTATCGTAATAATTGTAATAATTGTAATATGAGCCGCTTAATTGGAGATTTAATTTTTTACTCACATTATGACCTTTGAGATAGAGCGTGTTGTAATCTCTTTCCGACAAAAAAAAGAACGGAAAGAAACCTTCGCCGCGACTTCCATAAACTATCTCAAACCCATCTGGTGATATAATACTTGAATCAAGATTTAGATTTTGTGCTTCTTCAAAAGAAATTTCTTTACTTTCATTTTTCGCGACATCGTAGATATATAATTTTACTTCTCGTGGCGGTTGATAAATTTGATTTTCCAGCCTTTGTATTTCGCTTCTGACAAGTTTTCCGTTCTGTACAGAATATTGATATTTGGAGTAGTAAGAGTCAGCGCCGCTCACATAGAGAAAATTAAACTTTGGTTGTATAAAAAGCCCAGGAAGATAAATGCTACCAGCAACAAAAAGTATCATTAATATCGGAATAGACATACCTACAAGCAAAGTTATATTTTTCTTGACGAATTCCATATTTGCCAGAGCTTGATTTCTGCGACCTAAAATTATTTAAAAATTAACGTAAATAAGCGACCTTTTTACTCTTTCAATAATTTATTATTATATTATAATATATAATATTTTAATCGGGATGTGGCCTAATTGGTTAAGACACCAGCTTCGGGTGCTGGAGATTGCGGGTTCGAGTCCCGCCATCCCGACAATATGGCGGGCGAGAACCCGCGTCAAACCAATAACCGAATAAGAACGAAATTTGAACGAAAGCGACAGGATAATCGTCAAAGTGCAGAATTGGATATTACCGTTTTCGAGTCCCGCCATCCCGACTAAATGCGAACTAACGCAGATATAATAAGTCATCATAAAAGTTTAAATAATCACACTTGACAAAAATCAATAAACTATCTACGATCTTGTAAAGAATGATTACTAATTTAAAGTATAAATTTGGTCATCATTTTTAAAAATATAGTAAATCATATCTTTCCTTTCAATAACTATTTGCCAACCTCTTTTCTTTGCGTATTGAAAAAGTTTTTTATTGGGATTAAAACAAATTGGCTTTTCCACCATTTTTAAAAAACCAATATCACTTTCTGTATCCCCTACCCCAATGGAACCTCTTAAAGTCAAATTTTCTTTCTCAAGAACTCTTTTTAAAATAAATACTTTATCCAAAGTTCGATCTTTTTTCAAATCAAGATACAAACCATTGCCTGCAAATTTTCCTTTTTTATCTAATTTAAAAATATGCCCGTATGCTTTATTAAATCCTAAACCTTGGCAGAACTCTTTCACCACAGCATGGGGAGAGTACGAAATTGCTAAAAGATAATAATTTTTCTTTTTCAATTTTTTAATTAGTTCTCGGGTATAGACATAAACTCTATCTTTATGAAAAGCAGCCACTTTTTTAGCTACTTTAGCAAACTCTTCATATTTAACCCCTTTAATATTTTTCAAAAACGTTTCCATGATAGCTTCAATATAATCTTCAAAAGGTCCTTTTCTCTCAAACCAATTTTTGGCAGCTCGGGAATATGATTTTATAACTGACTTTGGGAAGATTCCTTCTTCCACAAGAGCATCGGTTAATTCAATGAGTAAATTGGAACGAAAGATTGTACCGTCAATATCAAAAACAGCCACTTTTCTCATAACTTGTATTATCCAACCAATTCAGCCAAGAGAATGGTTAGAAGTGATTGTTAATTTTAATAAAATCAACCTTTTGATATAATTATAATATATATAATTTTAAAAGAGTCACTAATTAAAAATTTTTATTAAAAATGATCAAGATAAATCAAAAAATTTATGATTTAGAAATTGGCAATTCAATCTTTGAAGCTTTTCACAATAATCAAATTAAGAAAATCAAGCTGTCTAATTACAAAGGCAAATGGTTGGTTTTGATTTTTTATCCTGCTGATTTTACTTTTATTTGCCCAACCGAACTAGAAGAAGCGGCTAATTATTATAAAGAATTCAAAAAATTAGGAGCTGAGATTTTAAGCGTCAGTACAGATACTGTTTTTGTTCATAAAGCTTGGCATGACAATTCTCCATCTATTAAAAAAATTAAATATCCAATGGTTGCTGATCCAACAGGAAAATTGTGTCGAGAATTGGGAACTTACATTGAAGACGAAGGTGTTTCTTTAAGAGCAACATTTATTATTGATCCTGAAGGAAAATTAATAGCCTACGAGATGCATAATAATTCCATTGGAAGATCGACAAAAGAAATTTTAAGAAAACTTCAGGCAGCTATATTTGTCTCAAAGCACAAGGGCCAAGTTTGTCCTGCTAGCTGGGAACCTGGCAAAAAAACATTTAAACCAGGATTAGATTTAGTAGGTAAAATATAAGTTTATTCTATCAATTTTTTAAACTCTTCCACCATAGGCACTTCTTCTGGTTCAATTCCGTATTCTTTAGCAAGATAAAAAGAAGTCCAATCAGCTAAAACAAGAGAGGAAAAAATTTTATGAAATCTATTTTGACCTTTGAGTTGTAAAATTTCAACTTTTAATTTTCTTTCCTCATATAAATTCTTTAAATTTTTCATTCTTTTTTGAATTTGCGGATGATCTTCTTCGTCAAATAAAAGTAAAAAAATAAAATTTTGGGAAAGATGCCGTGTAGTTTCTCTAATATCAAATCCTGTCATTTCATTATGATTAAGTTCTGGAAAAACATTATAAAAAGAAGGAATTTTGCTTGTCTCGTTAAATTTAATTTTCCAAATATAAGCAATGGCTTGGTTTTTTTCTGAAGAATAAATTATAGGAATCTTATTTTTTACTTTTTGAGCTAACTCTCTTCCCTGCTCTTTAAATTCTTCTGGTTTTAAAAGATGAACAAGTTGGCCAATTTCTTTAAGTTCTTTTTCTTTATTTAAAATTTTTAAAAGTGCTTTAGTGTGAAAGCCTAAAGCTAAACGAGGTTGAACTTTTGGTTCTGGTAATTTTATAAAAGGAATATTGTGTTCTTTGCTAAGCTCAAGAAGTTTACCGTCGTAAGTTATGGAAGCCATTTTAAGATTTTTTTTAAAAGCTACGTTAAAAGCATCAATTACTTCTTCTGTATTTCCAGAATAGGAATTAAAAATAAAAAGACCATTGTCAAAAATCTCCTCAGGCAAAAATGGCAAATCATAATTTTTATGAATAATAATATTAAAAGTTAGGTCATAACAATTTAAAATATCAGCAGCCAAATGAGAACCACCCATTCCAACTGCAATAAAATTTTTCACTCCTCTAAAAGATAAATTTCCTTCAATTTGAGGCTCATATTCGAATTGTTTGTTAAAATTTTTAATAATATCGTACATTTTATTTATTTATTTATTTATTATCTCAATTACTCTATTTACGGGGACAACCGACTGAATGGTCTTGATTGTTTCTGTTTTTTCGATGGATTCAAGCTTATTCTTGTTTATAATTTTATCATCATCTAGCCAATAAACATCTAGATCAACTAATGTATTTTTATTCCAAAAAGTTCTTATTTGTTTATCAGGAAAAATAAAAATCATACCATCATAATCTACGGGTTTTTTAACAAACATCAAACCCTTTTGCCATTCATCTGGTATTTTTGCTTCGCGAAGTAAAAAAATTTTATCTTCTATCTGGAAAGGAATTAATCTATCGCTCATTTTTTCTATTTGAAAATCATTATTTAAATAAAATTTTCTAAAATAGATATTTTCTATTTTTTTATCTTTTATATAGACTTCTAACCCACCTCCCTTCATTGTTTCCTCTGAAAAATTTTGATCAAAAATAAAATTACCTAAAGAATAAAAAATAAATTTATTTTTATATCTTTCAATATTTTGAATCACATGAGGATGATGCCCAATTACCAAATCTGCTCCTGAATCAATTGCTATTTTTGCCAATTTTCTTTCTCTTTCATTAGCTAATTTTTGATACTCTTCTCCCCAATGAAAACTAACAATTAAAATATCAACTTTTTCTCTTGCTTCCTTTATTATTTTTGATAAATTATTGTTTACAACAGCTATTCCCGATTTATTTTCTTTAATCTCTAAATGTTTCAAAAAATCAGAGAAACTTAAAAATCCTATTTTCAATCCTCCTTTTTTAATAATTAAGGGTTCATAAGTATTGCCAAAATATTGAATATTATTTTTATTTAAATTTTTCAATGTATCTTGAAAAGCTGCTTCACCATAATCAAAAATATGATTATTAGCCAAATTAACAATATTTATATTTGCCTTGCTTAAAGCCTCAGCAACTTCAGATTTCATCCTAAATGAATACATGCTTCCTGTCTTTAGTCCATTTTCAGCAATAGGACCTTCTAAATTAGCAATAACATAATCGAAACTTCTTAAATAACCTAAAATATTTAAAAAAGGGAAAACAAATTTTTTATCTAAATTATTTATTTTTTTCTCAACATATCTTGTCATCATTATATCGCCAACAAAAAGAAGTTTAATTTTTTGATTTCCATCATTATTTACAAAATTATTTATTTTAGAATTCATATTATTGTCAGAATTAAAATTTTTATTATTGCTATTACTATTGAGTTTAAAAAAATTTAGAACGATTAAAATTAAAATAGCACTAAAAACAAAAAAGAAAACAATAATTTTGCCTTTCATTAATTAATTTTATTTTTTAAGATGGGCACCAATAACTAAAGCCAAAGAAATAATAGCCAAATTTTTAATTATATATTGTCCCTCAAGCGTTGGCACTAAAAACTTTTGCCAAGTAATTTGAGGCAAAATAAAAAGAGGCAGAACAACAATTATCATATGGAAAATCAAAAATAAAATCGCTATTCTTTCTATTTTAGGAATCAAAAATAAAATTCCAATAAACATTTCGAAAAGACCAAAAAATTTCAAAAAGAAAGCAAAAGAAATGAAGGGCAAAGTTTTACTAAGCAAAGCTTCAACTAATGGAGAAGCAGGAGATAAGTTTAAAACTTTAAGTAAGCCAAAATAGAAAAAAATTATAAAAAGAGAAATTCTGCTAAATGGTTCCCAAATTTTTTTTAAAAATTTAATAATCAACTCATCAATAAATTGAAACATTACTCAATTAAAAATAAATTTGTTAATTTATTATATTTTCGTTCTATTTTTGAATTAAAAGCAAAAAACATAATTTCACCAGTAGGAAAAATAACTAATTTTTTCAAATGTCCAGAAATTGTTCTCAAATTTTTATCTCCTAAACTGGCATGAATATGAAGATAAAAATGATTTTCTTTTAAAGTTAAATTTCCTATCAAGCTTGATATTTCAAGTTGCTTTTTAAATTTAAACCAATCATAATCTTTTTTCTTTTCATTGTATCTACCAACTTCACATTCTTTGCAAGCTCCAATTCCATAAAAAAATCCGGATTTAATTTTATTCTTTTCAGCAAACTTAATTAATGAATCAAAAAGTTCTTCGTCTGGTTCTACTCTTAAAAGATATTGATTTTTATCTATTTTCCTAAACATTTTCTAAGTTCTTCTGTCATTGTCCAGCCGCATTGATTATTAATCTGAATCTCGCATTTACCAAATTTTTTATAACAAGCGTATTCTGGCTTCCATTCGCAAGTAGTTACTACATCGGGTTTATCACTACAAATTTGGCCACTACAACCTCCAACAAAACATTGTTTTGGTGGGTTTTCATAAATAACAGGGCATTTTTTTGTTATTATCCAACCTGGAGGAACATCGCAAGGAGTTGGAAATTTTTTGCACTCTAATAAATTTTGAGGATTATATGCATAGGTAATAACTCGTTCACAAGTTATTGACGTTGAAGTAATTGGCACTCTTGGTTCTACTACTGTTGAACACCAACCGCCAGGAGGTTCTGGCAATAAACATCGAGGGTTTTGATCTAAGCAAGCTGGTCTTGGCAAACATTTTAATGCTCTTGGCAAATTTAGATTTCTAACAATCAAAGCATCAATGCTATTATTAGATTTATCCATAAAACCATAAACATTTATTTTATCTCCAATTTGAAAATCTTCTAATTTTGCTCTTTGTCTATTTCTTTGAAGTAAAATTGTATCGTTATTAATTTGAATAACTAATTCTCTCTGCAAAATTGGCCTTCTTAAATTTAAAAAACAAGGCGCAGATTTTTCATTTTCTTCTGATTGAAAAAACATACACCTCCAACCAACATCTCTTACAGCGAAAAAGACGGCCCTAATATTTTGAATTCCTGAGTCAAGCAAAATTCTTGTAATTCTCAAGTTATTAATTTGCACAATAGCATCATTACTTCTATCTTCATCGGGTAAAATTGGCTTTATAACCTCAGGAGTAATTGATGTTGTTTTAATATCTTGAGGCAAAGCAGGCATAATTCCTTTTGGAAGATCTATTGCTTGAGGTTGAATAATTTTTGTTTCTGCGGAATTTAGAACTTGCACAGTAGAAGTCGCATATGTTGAAGTTAAAATTGGAGTTTGTCCTTCCTGAGTTGATTTTTGCAAAATATCCACAATAATCTGTCTCAAAACATTAACATCAACAGAAATAGCTTTAGCAAAAACAAAATTAACGACTAGGAAAAATATAAAGATAAATAGTAATTTTTTCATTTTTTAAATTTTTTACTTCGACTATTATTTTAATTATATAAAATTTTTAGATAGAATTAAATTTTTAAAATTTGCGGTAAACGTCGACAAAGCCTAACAATTGGTGTATAAAACGGCATTTTTAATCCATTTATTTTCCAGGCGCGAATGCATTCTAAATTTCCTTTAATAATATTTTTAATTTTATTGGCGTTTCCGCCAGCCCGCATTTTAACTAAAACTTTTGAAATATATTTCCCGCTAATTTTATATTTTCTCAAAAATCTAAACATAATTTCATAATCAGCGGCGACAGGAAAATCTAATCTAAAATATCCATATTTTTCATAAACTTCTTTTTTTACAAAAAAAGTTGGATGCGGCGGAACCCAACCTTTTTCAAATAATCCTTCTCTATAATCCGAAGATTTCCAAATTCTTATAATTTTATTTGGATCATCTATAAAATAAACCAAATCTCCCCAAACACAATCAACTTTATAATTTTCAAAAGTCTTCACTACTTCTTCAATAACTTTTTCATCAGCATACAAATCGTCCGAATTTAAAATACCAACAATTTCACCATTTGCTAACTTTACTCCCTTATTCATACCATCAAAAATTCCCTTATCCGGCTCAGAAATAATTTTTGAAATTTTATCTTTATATTTATTTACAATTTCTAAAGTTTTATCTTTTGAACCACCATCAATAATAATATACTCAATATCTTTATAACTTTGCCCCAAAACACTTTTTATTGTCTCCTCAATCGTTTTTGCGCTATTAAATGATGGTGTTATAATTGAAACTTTCATAATTAAATTCTACAAAATTTCATTGTAAAAAGAAATTGTTTTTTCTGCTAAAATTTTATTATTAAATTCGCTTTCTAATAATTTATTTCCATTTTCAAGTAATTTTTTAACAAAATCTAAACTCTTTAATTTTTCTAAATTTAAAACAATATCTTTAGATAAATTATCATTTTTATTTTCTAAAACCAATCCCGCATTATATTTATGAACAAGTTCTTTTAAGCCAACGCCTTCAGAAATTACAACAGGAATTTTGCTTGCTAAAGCTTCTAAGACAACATAGCCAAAATTTTCAGATATGGAAGGCAAAACAAAACAATAAGCGTTTTGATATAACGCTAATTTTAAATCTCCGGTTATTGTTTCGCCAACTAAGAAAACCTTGTTATTTAATTTTAAACTATTAATTTTTTCTTCTAATTTTAGAAAATAATCTTTATCAGGAGAGCCAGCAATAACCAAATAAAAATCCTTATTATTTTTTATAAATTCATAAAAAGCGTCAATTAAAATTTCTATTCTTTTCTTCCAATTAATTCTGCCGAAATAAAGAATATATTTTTTATTCTCTAAATTAAATTTTTGAAGCAATTTTTTATCCGCTTTTTTTTGAAATTCCTCTGCATTAAACGGATTTAAAATAATTTTATAGGGCTTACTAATTTTCGTATATTCAAAAAATTTATCTTTTTCTATTTCAGAAGTAAAATGAAACCCCGAAGCTTTTTTAAAAATAAATTTAATAAATAAAAAATAAATTATTTTTTTCAATAAATAACTCCTTTTTTGAATTAATTCTCTTTCTACTGTGCCATGCGGTGTAATTATTATCTTTTTATTAAAAAGAATAAGCAAAAATCCCGACATCCAACTTATAGGATCCCAAACTAAATTAATATGAAAAATATCAAAATTATTTTTTTGTTTCCAAAGTTCTTTTAATAAAGAAAAAGAAATAAACCATCTTTTGAAAATAAAGTATTTAAAATAAAAAACTTCAACATTATTAATGATTTCTTTTTTGCTTTTATTTTCATTTAAACCAAAAGCGCTTGTAAATACTGATACTTTATTTCCGAATTTAGCTAATTCTTCGTTAATTAATTTAATCGCTGGAATGGGTCCTCCATAAGAAATTGCGGGCCAATAAGCAGGAGCAATGATGCAAATTTTTAAATTTTTATTCATTTATTTTTAAATACCTTTTAATTCTTCTTATAAATCCTCTTCTGAATCTCTCAAAATATTTTAAATATAAATATTGAAATTTAGAAATTAAATTCTTTTTAATAAATAAAACATCGCCGTTATTAGTTATAGAAAAAGAAATGCAACAAAATCCTGAACTTTGAATTTTATTTTTGATTAATTTTACTTTAGGTTTTAACTCTGGCCATAAAAAATCATGGAATTCAACTGTAATTTGATTGACATTTCTTAGAATTTCTTCAGATAAATTTTCGAACATTTCAATTTCTGCGCCTTCAATATCAACTTTTAACAAATCAACTTTTTTTATATTATTTTCCTTTAAAAAATCTTCTAAAGTTATACCTTTACAAATAATTTTTTTATTAAAATTTTTATCATAAATTGTTGCGCACTGATTTTCAGGAATTGAAATTTCAATCTTTTTTTCTTTAGAAATGCAATATTGAAATTTTTTTATTTTAGGATTTTCAGGTATTTGATTAAATAATTCTGGGATTGGCTCTATGACATAAACTGTTGCTCTAAATTCATCTACAATAAATTTAGAAAATTCTCCTTTGTTGCCACCTAAATCAAGGACCATAGAACCTTCATCAATAAAATCTGCTATAAAAGTATGTAATAGTTTTTCTTTAACTTTCATTTTTTTTTAATATTCTTTGATAATTTTCATAAATTTTTTTACCGTAATCTTCCCAGCTAAATCCTGATTTTACTCTTTGTTTTGCATTCTGTCCCATTTGTTTACAAATTTCTGGATTTTCATATAAATATGAAATTTTTTCTTTTAATTTTTCAACATCGCGAATAGGAATAATAAAGCCATCAATACCGTCGCGCACAACATCTTCTCCTCCGGTATTGGTAGTAGCAATTACTGGCAAACCGCAAGCCATTGCTTCAGGAATAACTCTTGCTAAACCTTCTTCAATTGATGGTAAAACAAAAACAGAACCTTGTGAATATTCTTTGTACAATTCAAAATGAGGAATATATTTTATTTTTACATTTAAATCGTTATATTTTGATAAAACATTTTTAATATCATCAGAAACATTTCCTATTAAAACAAGCTCTGAATTTTTTAAATTCAACTCTTTAAAAGCTTGAAGTAAATACTGAACGCCTTTTCTAATACAAACAGTCCCAGCAAAAACTATTCTAAAAATATTATCGTTTTTAGGAATTTGTTTAAAATTTGATAAATCAACTCCGTAAGGAATTTGAATTAATTTATTTTCAGAAACGCCGTTCTCTAAAAAAGTTTTTTTAACAAAAGACGAAGGAATACAAATATAATCTGATTCTTCAAATTCTTTTATTTCTTTTTCAATAATTTTTGAATGCGCTAATTGAAACGGCTTTGTTTTTAAATCAAATTTTTCGTATTCTTCTTTCAAAATTTTATCAGCATAAAAAGTATGACTGCTTCCATGCTCTAAAACAATTTTCATTCCCATATTTTTTGCTTTTCTTAAAGTATGAAGCGAAAAAGAAGACCAACCAACAAAAATATCAGCTTTTTCTAATTTTCTTGAGGCTAATTTATCAAAAATTTCAGTAATAAAAAATTGAGGATTGTATAAATTTTTTAAAAATTCTGGAAGTTTATAATATCCTCTTTCTAAAATTTCTTTAATAAAAACAGGTTTAACTTTATTATCTGGCAAATTCCATTTTTTAGTAATAAATTTCGGATAAGAAGTAATAATAAATTTCAAAGCATTGCGCTTTAAAAGCTGTTGCGCTAAATTAAAAGCATGAAATCTTCCTCCAACTGAAATAATTACTTGCATAAATCTATTATAAAGTTAAATACAAATAAAATCTATATTTGAAGACTTTAAAAATTTATCTAAATTATTTTGAGTAATTTCTTCGCCTTTCAAAAAATCCAGCGATTGAATTTGATAATTATTTTCTAAAAGAATTTCTAAAACTTCTTTTGGATTTTTATTTCTTTTTTTAATAAATTCGGGATGTAAAGCTAAAATAATTTTTGGTTTTCTTTTTAAAAGTTCTTTAGTGTTTCTAAATGCTTCTAGTTCAAAACCCTCAATATCAATTTTCATTAAATCTGGCCATAAATTTAATTTTTTACATAAATTATCTAATGAAATAGTTTTTACTTTACTAATAGCATTATAATTTTCAACCTCTATAACATTATCATCCTCGCCAATAGCTTTTTGTATAAATTCTATTTTATTTTCAACATTATTCAATTTAG